>Ga0265294_10000154_pt1 | contig 82315 bp, 64 predicted proteins | sample MunlanPumphouse3_FD_192504 | JGI IMG/M metagenome (GOLD analysis project Ga0265294, IMG submission 192504) | Groundwater microbial communities from a municipal landfill in Southern Ontario, Canada - Pumphouse #3 | ecosystem: Environmental > Aquatic > Deep subsurface > Groundwater | place...
TTATAACTAATATTCCCATAACTATAAGACGAGCCGTACTCTGATCTAATACCTTGTGCTTGTTCATCTCTTGATGTAAAATCCTGCATAACGTTATTCAATCGCAAAACATCCATGTAGTATCCGACGGGCCCCAAGCTGGCAGCTCCCGTGAAATAGCATTTGGCGATAGTAACTTGGTAGTTCTGTTCAGGGACCGGTTGGGGTGCCGCACTTAACCCCAGAAAACCTGGGAATGCAAATGGATTGGGATAGCTATCGTTCAAGGAGATGAATTTACAGTCATAAAGCAGGAGGTCTGACTGCAAAAATCCAGTGTGAAGAGCACCTAAATTGTTTTCGAATACACAACTTCTTACTTTGACAATGCCATTGTCAAATTGAATGGCAGCCAGCGACCAAGTTCCGGGCACATAATCACAAAAGAAGGAATTCCGAAATTCGCAGTATTCGAAGGTAGATACTTGGGCATCTGGGCCTATGTATATCCCACCCCATCTGTAATCTATATCCCTCTGATATTTGTCAAAAAGGATTGGCATATCGGGAGTGCCGACTGCATTTATTCTACCGTTAACAATCATCATTTTAGACAAAGGCTGGGCGCCCTCATCCCACATAAAATTAAAGATATTGCTTTTATCGGCTCCCGTACAGCGAACCTGGGTTCCCGGCAGGATGGTAAGCGTGACTTCCGCATCTATATACAAAAAAGAGTTTATGATATAAGGATTGTTTTCCGGAGACCAGATTGTGTCTTGGGTGATGTGACCGCCAACTTCAAGGCCGAAAAGCAATACTACTGTTGTTGATGTTAGCAGCAAGACAAAGAGAATTCGTTTCATAGCTATTTCCTTTAGATTTCGGGCTTTGGCTTGCAAACCAAAGCCCGAAACACTTGTTTTATTTCAGCAGCAGCATTTTATGGGTGCGATGTTTATTGCCTTGTTCTATCCTGGCAAAGTAAAGGCCGGAGCTTACTGCTCTGCCATTTGCATCGCATCCGTTCCAGATCACCGAATGTCTTCCAGCAACGATCTGCTCGTTTAATAGTTGCATAACCTTTTGTCCCTTAATATTATAGATGGTCACGGCAACTTCCCCCTCCCGGGGCACAGAAAAGCTGATCGTGGTCTGGGGATTGAAGGGATTGGGGTAGTTCGATTCTATCCTCAGTATCTGAGGGGTTGACCGGACGTTTTGTGATGGGCTGCCTGATGAGGATGTTAGTTCTGCAAGGAATTTCATATAACTAACAAAATCAGGGGTTTTTATACTGATATCCGGAAGCGCTTTTGCGCCCCCGGTAGCCAGACTCATATAGCAGTATGCCTGGTCTATCAAAGCAAACAACGAATCGGCAATCGTTTCCGGGTTGTCGAGTATAAGCTGCAATCTGCTGATAGCCGTAAGATAGTCCTCTTCTTTTATATGACACTTAGTTTTAATCTCTTCCTTTTTAATATAGGTAGCCAAGTTTTCAGATGGTATTTCTAAATCGAGATAGGCTCTGAGGGTGGCATAATCCTCACCTGAGGCTCTGGTTGCATAATAGAGGTAGTCTATAGCAAGTCCCGTTAGCATAGAATCTGGATATGTCTCTACCACTTGTTTCATGCTCTGGATTGATTCATTAAACAAACCCTGATAGAATTGATTCATACCAGCTATAATAGTCTCGGATAAAGAAACAGACATATTACGGTCAAAGCTAAAGGGTTCAAGGGAAGGGTAGAATCTGTCCCCATTTTCATAGGGGGATTGTACAAAGATATTGCCTTCCATAGTCGCAATACCATTTGATAAGTTCGCCAGAATATACTTATCCCAAGCATCAAAGTCCTCTAAGGGGTCTTTGGGTATAATCCCTGTTTCGATGAATCGGGCGTCATTGAACACATTTTCACCTCCTCTTGAGCTTGATAACGAGGCTACATCACCGATCAATTCGGTAGCTTGGTTATTCTGGAAATTATTCGCTGCGAAGCCATGGTAGTCTTGGTGAGGATTATAAGTGTAACCGTTCAACAGCATCCCGTGCCAGCCAAGATTGGTGAAGTCATTATCGATAATGTCAACTACTGATTCATTCGCCCAGATACCGTTTCCGGATGTGGCTGTTTGTGTGGACAAATCACCTGAAAACAGATTACGGTAAACCAGAGATTTTGATTGAGTACTTGATGATTGCTCGAAACAAATGCCAGCTTTTTCATTGTTGTAGAAATTGCAAGGAGCATCACCAGTTGGAATATCATCATCAGGATCATAGCTCCCCCCTACTAAAACTGAAGATTGCAGGCTCATGATACCATATCCGTTACAATAGAAATTGCAATCGTTTACCCTTACATTCGTTGCGCGATTCAAAGCAATTCCTACGAAGTTGAAACCCGATTCAGCGCTGTCATCGCCAAAATCACAGTTGTTTATATCGGCCGATATCATTGGAGAATAATTACTTCCAGCCCTATCTTCAAGGTAAATCCCATAGTTACAGTCTCTGAACTGGCATCCTGTTACGGTAATGTCTCGAAGACCAAACAGGTAAACATCTGTAAAGGAATACACTCCATAGGTGCAGTTTTCGAAGACTACCCCTTCGATCGATGGTTCAACTCCTGGATATTTTACCTCAATCTTATTGATCCCCGATACTACACTTCGGTTATTGGTTCCAAGTTCAAAAGATAGATCATCATAAGATGTGTCGATGTAGATACCGTCCCATTTTAAATTGTTTGGGTGAGACGTACTTATAATCATGTCTATCAGTTTTCTTGGGTTATCAATATCGATACCTTCGATTTTTCCACCATCCTCGGTTCTTATCCTATCGCCATAGCACTCCTCATCTCGCGGATTAGGATCTGGCTTATATCCTGATATATAGACTCCTTCTGCGAACCTGATAGTGCCAGGTTCTCCATATAAGAGGCTATTGGCAATCAATTCCGCTCCTGTATTGTCTGCCATATTTCCCAGTAGATCAAGTTTGGAGCCAGACTTAAAGAACAAAGTAGCACCCTCGTTCACTATAGATCTTGAGCTACCTTTGATTACGATATTACCATAAACCTCGTATTCCGGATTGTCTTCAAATGCACTACCGAAGGTGCAGTTTGCGTCCATGATGGTGAGTTTTGCCCTTGAGGGTTCAGTCATGGGTGAGTCACCGATTTTGAACGGAGACATAATGGTGCTATTAGCGGCCTCCCAAATGAAATGACCAAAGTCGGAGGAAGCGGATTTGATTGTCAGCTGCCCTCTGTGCCCTTGATATGTGTCTATATATTGATCTGTGCACTTTACACAATCGTTAATTAAGACTTCTCCTCGATTTTGCAGGGAGCCGATGGAGGCAGAGACCAAGTCTGAAGTTTCCAGGGCATTCATGGATTTCATTTCAAGGCTTGCTCCGGTTTTGATGATTGCGGTGTTTATAATATAGCTTGGAGATTGTAGGTTGTAACCCTTTATTTGCAACTTACAGCCCTCGGCAAGCTCCAAATTTGAGCTTACTCTAAAGACTCCGGTACGTTGCCCATCTACATCTAAGGTAGCAAATTCAGGTGTGCTATTACAGACAGTTTCTCTAACTAATAATAGTGCTCCTTCTCCTATAGTTATAATAGAACCTGAGCCAAGGATAAGGTTGGAGACCGTGATATTTGAATGATTCCCAATTCTCCAATGGGCGTTATCTTCCAGGGTGACGTTACTGAAGTGTAGTGGCTCAGGGTATTCCCATTCAGTTGTTAGGTCAGGATCATTTGGAGTATCTTCCACAATCAGGTCAGGATTTGCGTTTAAGATTATCATGCTTGTATTATTGTCGATTTCAATATTTTCACAGGATGTGTAGCTGTCGGTCGGATATTGCCAGGCAATTCTATAGCGTTTATTGGGAAGCAGATTCCTGAAAGTAGCACTGACTGCATCAATTTCAGAATCTGGGAGAGTGTCCATAGCATTTTCTCTGGCATAAGAATTAACATAAGTGTAAGGTCCTCTTGTTTGGTTCAAGCCATAGATATAGACCGTAATTTCTTCCACCTCGTTATTTGTGGGGATATTATCCTGGTTCTTCATATATTTAGTATAACCCATTTCAGGAATCGGACCTTCATCGCCTTCAAGGGTTGGATTAAAACCTACACTCATTGAAGCTAAGGCTTCATTATAAGATATAATCGCTCCACATTCATCACCGAATAGAGCGTTTTGGTATGGTGCAGATGAAGATATATATGGTGCGATCCCTCCCCAGCTTTGTCGTTCTGTGAGTGTTCGCGGCGTAGCGATTGAGGGAAAGAAGGAATCGAATGCGTTAGGAAAACAAAAGTACATTAAGTTAATGCTGCAATTAGAAAGGTTATATTGGTCGCTATTACTGGGGTAGTAATCATTAACCCCTGATCCAAAATCGGTGTTGTTTGTGTTGTTGATGCCAAATATCATAGTTTTTTCATTGTTGTTATGGTATGATAAAAGCGGGTGATTTCCGGGGAAGGAGGTAGCCCTTTCAGTGCCAGAACTATATGTCGAATAGTTAAGATTTGTTAAAGAGAACTCTACAGGGTCCAGAAAAGGGGGCGGGGAAACAGAATCAAAATCGTATTCCTCTTTCAACCTGATAAGATTATTATCCGACAATATATACATATTTTGTGTAAAGTCTGTCAGAATTTGTGATTTCAGTACTTCAACCTCCCCACCTAATGGTATCTCGATACTTTCCATTTGCAAATCCAATGGCTCATTAACAAGAATCCTGTTATTTTGTTGCACGTAATTAAGCATATGTTGACCGGACAAGCTCTTGGCTACAAAATAGACATGACCGTCGGAGTCTATTATCGGAGGCGATTGAGATTCTCCCAAATTAACAGTAGAAGATATTAGAGTTGGAGTTCCATCTACTGTGACCTTATATGGTTTACCCTTACGGCTAATAACATATAAGCTGGTAAAGGGATCAGGCTGAGTATCAAAGACTAAGGGAGTTTCAAAATAATCGTCCTCGTCATCTGCCACGTGTTGGCATAAATAACTATCAATAAGGGTTCCGTCGTTCACGTCAACTACATGGATTTGTTTGATTCCAGCTATATAAAGTTTATCATCCAATAGCACAGGAGTGGCCATAAATTCAAATTTGAATGTGTCTGAATCATTATCACGCTCTGGGCTTCTTAGGTCGACTTTCCAGTCCACCGTCAGCTCCTGTTGTGATACATTCACGCGCATAAGACATCCGCTTTTGTTCAGGATAATCAGATGTTTTGTTCCATAATTATCATCTTTGTAAAACACTGGGCTTGCCCAAAAGCCAGTTCCGCTTTCATACCGCATATAAGCTTCGGTATATTGATGCCCGTCGGTATAGGTTAGCGTCTCACAATAATAATTTTGAAGCTCAGTTTCATCCTCTACAGAATAGCAATTCGGATTGATCTGGCCAGGTTCGTTAAATTCTAACTGATCCATTGAATCGATTATCACATTTGAAAAAATCCATGGCCATCCGAGTGAAGAATTTTGAATTCCAAATCTAATCAAAGACCCCGGTTTTGGCAAAGGAGCATGTCGTTGATGATTCAGACTTCCATCAAATCTTTCTAATCCGAAAGTGGTTACATAAAACCGAATACCAGTTCCGCTGACTTCCGGGTCCACAGCCGGAGTATTTCTGATGCGGTCATTTACCAAAAAGTTAATCGTTGGCGGGTACTGGTATCCTCCGCCGCCTGCAAAACACAGGGCGGTTAACAAGAAACTAATGGCAGCTAATAATAGCTTTTTCATGGTATCCTCCATAAATCTGCATTGCCTGAACTAATGAATTGAGTTACAAGCAATATTATGATCCTATCTGAAGGTAATAGATTTACTCTAACCTTCGCCACTCTATGTATTAGGTACATCGGTAGCTATTTATCCGCAAATCATAAAGATATCTCACTACATTTCCAAGTAAAAGCATAGCATTATATCTGTCAAGCACAATTATTTTGGCAGATCCCAAACCAAAATTGCTATTTTGCCAACAGCCACAATGAGATTAGCTTATAGATATAAACGAAAATAAAGATGTGAGGTACAAAATGGAAATCAAAAAACAACTGCTCAAATCTCTGAAGAAGGCTATGCAGGGCGAGATGGATAGCGTGAATATCTATCAACATGCCGCAGAACATAGCTCAGACCCTGAAGTGAAGGACTTTTTCTTCTCGCGCCGAGAGGAAGAACGTCTGCATTACAACTATCTGTTGGATTACTATCAACAGATTTCGAGTGACATACAGCCCGATGATATTGCCAGTAAAGTCAAGGCTGAAAATCTGGAAAAAAGCATCTTCTCACCTGCTTTTATCAAGCGCATTGGTGAGGACCAAGTGCTTTTCTCGGCTATCTCTACGGCTCTGCTGCTGGAAAAAGATGCCATAGACCACTATCGCAAATGCGAGAAGGAGACCGACAACGCTAATTTGAAATCCTTTTTTGCACTTTTGGTAGATTGGGAAACGAAGCATTATGAGGAATTGGCCGAAATCCAAAAAGAAGCGGAACACTTCTATTGGGAAATAAACGACTTTGCGCCGTTTTAGGCGGGTTTACTAATAAAACTGGCTAAGCACGCTCAGGCTCTTCAGCTTGAGCGTTTGCTTTTGGTGGGCGGAAAAGTAGGATAGGAAGAGCTGATTGATCTGACTTATATCTGAGTTCGTCAAGTGGATATCCTGCAGATGATTGGCTATTTCCGGCAGAAGCAGCAGCACTTTTCCGGCCATGGGGCTGAGCTGGGTGTATCTGTCTGGCAGGGGTAGCTTTTGCAGGCAATCCTGACAGATGATCTCTCCGGCAAGGTTATAGGCAAAAGGCTCTTTACTCAAAAGGCAGGAGTCACAGCGCTGCAGCCTGATCCCTATTCCCAGCATGGTAAATATCCGCAGCATCAGTCTCCAGAAGATCAGGATAGCATTTTCCTGCATAGGAGCGATATAGCCCAGATACTGGGTGAGCAAAGTGTAATACTGTTTGGCTTCATGCGCGGGAATGATGATCCTGGCGCAAAGCTCGGCTCCCGCTTCAGCCGCAGCCCAGGTGGAGGTAGAGGCATAAGAGCTGAAATCCCTGCTCTGATTCAGCTCTTTGAGCAGATACAAACCGTCTTCTTTGGGCGCATAGAGCGTGAATTCATACTCTACAAAGCGCAGGATGGGTTCGGGCTTCTTGCGCCAGCCTTTGGCGATGATAGAAATTTGGGCTTTATCCCAGGCCAGCACTTTGAGGATCAGGCTGGTTTCGCTATAGGGGAAGATGCTTAGCACTATGCCTATGGCTTTGATCACTTTCCCAGTTCCCCCCGGATGCTTCTGAGGTCTTGAGGCGTGGCAAAAAAGGTTTTGTAATTTGTATAGGTTACGAATCCGGCGGCGCTGCCCTTGGGCTTGCGCACATAGCGAATCTGGGTGTAATCCACCGGAACGTTTGCCGAAAACTTAGCCTGAGAATACCAGGCGGCCAGGGCAGAGCAATGCTTTAGCAAATCCGGCGGAAGCTCCTGTTTTTTCAGGTTTCGCAGCAGCACATGCGCCCCGCGATAGATCCTGCTGTGAAACCACCAATCCTGAGCTTTGCCTATCTTGGTGGTCACAAAGTCGTTTTCTTTTGCCTTGCGGCCGATATAAATATGCCAATCGTCGCTGTATTTGAAGTGTAAGATCTTATCCAGCTGGCTGATCTTCTGGGTGATGGTTCCGGATTTATCTTTGATATCCAAATCCAGGTCTTCACCATCCTCCAGGCGTTTCCTCAGCTTTTTCACAGCCTCTATTTCCGCTTTGGTGCGGGAGATATTGATGCCGATGATGGCCAGACCGTTTTTGGCCTTCTGATATCTTTTGATATAGTAATTCAGGTTTTGATGAGGAGTCTTATCCACCAAAAGCGGCACACAGATTTCCTGCAAATCCGGATCAAGATAGTTTGTAGTTACGAGCTGCTCCTGGCCGGGCTTGATCTTGTGCATATTTGGCTTGATCGCCTCGGCGCAGGCATGAAAGTACTCCGCCCGTTCAGCATTGGCCAAATCCTGCCTTTGATATTCCAGCCGTTTTTTCAGGCGCTTGAGCTCTTTATCTATGATCTTGACCTTATGCTTTAGTTGCAGAGCCTTATCCTGCGGCTTCAGGATTTCCTGGTGACGGAGGCGGAAATATTCGTTGATAGAACTTGTCTCAAAGCCTGCGGGGATAGTGGCGACAGCTGCAGGATCGGGCTCAAAGCTGGTTTTAGGCGGATAGTATGGCTGATTTACCATCACCATGCGCATGGGATTGTCCGCCAGAGAGTATTTTATTAGGGCGTCCATGATGAGGTTTCTATCCTTTCTGATGATGATCACGTTGGGCTTGGGAGGCATGAGCTCACATACGAGCCGGTGGTCTTTGTCCTCACCATAGATATCCTGCAAATGCAGGTCCAGCTCCAGAATTCTATCATCATCCCGCATTCTCAGATTGCGCAGCTGGCTGTTACGCAGATTCCGCCAGATTTCGCGGGCTTCTTTGGGCATAGGGCACGCGCTTTGATGATATACAAAGCTATCCTTCATATTGAGGACAAAAACCAGGGCGTCGCCACCGATCAGCCCCAAATACAGGGCGTCCTGATGAAGCCAGACCTTATCCAAAGCTCCCTTAAAATTGGCGAATTCCCGAGTCCAGGCCGCCAGATATACATATTTCATAATTTATCCATTTCTTTAATTTGACTTGACACGAAATCAAGGTATCATAGGAATGACACTGAAATAAAAACCTAATTGGAGTCAAGTATGAAAAATATCCAAATCATAATCATAGTCCTGTTGGCAATCCTGGCCATAGTCTTTGGAGCCGTATGGATGAACGCTTCTAAGAATAATAAAGAGTTAAGGAAGAGCAATGAAGACCTCAAGACTCTTTATGAAAGTTCCACCGCTACCATCGGCGAGATTCAGAGCTCTTTAGAATCCCTGGATGAAGACCTTTCCGGACAGCTCTTTACTCAATCTGAAATTCCGGACTTGTCTCCTGAAGACCGTCACCAGCGCGTCGTAAGATCGATCGCCAATATGCGCGAACAGATCGAAGCCGACAAAAAGAAAATCGCCAAATTGGAAGCCCAACTGGCCGGCTCACGCACTCAGCTAAAAAGTGTGCAAGAGATTGTGGACCGTCTCAAAAGCTCTATAGCAGAAAAAGAGACTATTATGACCGAGCTGCAAGACCGCCTCGGCATAATGGGCGAGACTATCGAAGCAGAACGCCGCCTGGCTGAGCAAGAGATTGCCACCCGCGAGCAGACCATACAGGAAAAGAAAGACGCTCTTGAAGAGGCAGAATGGACAGCGAATACCATCTATTATACTATAGGTAAACGCAGCGAGCTTAGGGACCGGGGCGTGATAGACCGTAAAGGCGGAATCCTGGGTATAGGCAGAGTAACCCTGGTGGCCAAGACCCTTGAAACCGAAGATTTCAACGAAATCAACCTGCTGGAGACTACACAGATCAGATTCCCCGCCACCAAAAAGGGCTATAGCGTGCTTTCAAATCACGTAGCCACTACCTACAGCGTGGAAAAAGACGACGATGAATATGTCTTTACTATTACGGATCCGCAGAATTTCCGCAAACAGAAATTCCTCGTGATCGAGCTTTTGTAAGCTGCTTTTCTAAGCCTTATGACTTTGGCCCCAGAGACTCTCTCTGGGGCTTTGCACTTAAGATAGATAAAAGGATATCAGCATTGATCGCGACAGGGACTTGCCCGAAATTTGGACTTGATTCCGACTCGCGTTTAACTCGAACTGACTCGAGGCCTCGAGTGGACTCGAGTGAAAAACGAATCAAAACCAAATTGAAGGCTAAAGGTGAAAGGCAGGTTTGTTGTGCTGCAAAAAGACAATTTGTAAGTATCCAGTCTGCTATTTTAGCTGTATTAAGATCATAAGATTACAGATTTGAAAGCGGCTTGCAAGAAATCCCCAAAGCTTTATTTCGTTATATAGCAAGCAGGAAGCAGCTTTTTCCAACTTCCGGCATAAGATTTTCCTTGTCTTTTTTTCAATGTCCTAAATAAAGGGCACAAAGAGTAATTCGAAAAGGAACATGGTATGAACTTATCACTCAGAGCTCAGAATGTGCAGGCTTCCCCGATTCGGAAGCTAATGCCCTATGCCCTTGCTGCCAAAGCCAGAGGCATAAAAGTATATCATTTGAACATAGGACAGCCGGATATCCCCACTCCCCCTGAAATGATCAAGGTCTTTCATGATTTTTCAGACGAGGTTCTGGCCTATGGACCTTCACAAGGTTTGGAGGTTTATCAAAAAAGTTTAGTACGTTACTATGCCAAGCATGGTGTGGATTTGACTACAAATGACATCATAGTCACTACAGCCGGTAGTGAAGCCATTACTTTTGCCATGCTGGTGGTAGCAAATGAAGGCGATGAGATCATAGTTCCCGAGCCTTTTTATACAAATTACAATGGCTTTGCCACCATGACATCGGTAAATCTCAAACCCATTACCACCCATGCCAAAGATGGCTTTGCCCTGCCCGAAGCCGCCGCGTTTGAGAGCATGATAACCCCCAAAACCAAAGCGATCATGATCTGCAATCCCGGCAATCCCACCGGCACGGTTTATGCCAAAGAGGAATTGATGCGCCTGGCGGAAATCTGCAAAAAGCACAATCTCTTTCTGATCTCCGATGAAGTGTATCGGGAGTTTATCTACGACGGTTTGAAGCATAGCAGTGTGCTCTCTATTCCGGATTTTGAAGAGCATGCGATCATGGTAGATAGTGTGTCCAAACGCTATTCTGCCTGTGGAGCGCGGATTGGCTGCATAGTCTCTAAGAATCAGGAGTTGATGCAGGCTACCCTGAAATTTGCCCAGGCCCGGCTTTGCCCGCCCACTGTAGATCAATTGGCGGCAAACGCTTGTGTATATCTTACTGATGATTATTTTGAGCAGATGGTGAGTGAATATCAGTCCCGGCGCGATCTGGTCTTTGATGAGCTTTCATCTATCGAGGGAATCATCTGCAAAAAGCCGGCGGGAGCCTTTTATATCATAGCAAATCTTCCTATAGAAGACGCAGAAGACTTTGTATTGTGGATGCTCAACGATTTCCAGATTGATGGAGAAACTGTGATGGCGGCTCCGGCTGAAGGATTTTATGCCACTTCAGGGCTTGGCCGCAACGAACTCAGGCTGGCCTACATCCTGAACAAAGAAGACCTCAAAAAGGCCATGCATATTTTCCGTGAAGGCCTGAAGGAATATAAGAAAACACATTAAATTATGGATGATAAGATACTGGCACGCAATATTCTGGAAGGATTGGTTCACAACCTGAATAACCATCTTAATCTGATCCTGGGCTATGCTCAAAGGCTGAGCAACAGCCATCCGGAATTGAAAGAAACCAAGATAATCTACGCAGCCGGCATCGAAATTGACAAAACCCTTAAAGACCTTGCTCATCATTTGGAGGGCATAAGTTTTGCCTTTGAGCAAGATATCTGCTTGAATGACTGGCTGGATAAGGAGCTGGAATATCTGCAGCACAGTCTGTCTATCAAACATAAGATAGTCTTTACCCGCCAGGATCAGGTGAAGGGGCAAAATCTGAGCATATCGCCCCTGCACCTGGCTCTGTGGTATGAATCAAAGCTCCTGCGCCTTAGCTCATACGCTGACAGGCTGCAGATTCAAACCGGAGTCTGCGAACACGATGGCAAGCCGTGTTTGTATCTGCTTCCCCAGCTTGAACTAAAGCCGGGGCAAATCAAAGACCTCTGTAAAAGCCCCGAAAGTGAGCTGCTGCCAATGAAGCCATTCCCCATCAAGAGCCTATGGAACTACGAAGGAAAATCTATAATGGGTATTCGGATATGAGCGAAAAACAAAATATTCTGATCGTGGATGATTCTCAGGATAGCTTGGACTTGATAGGCTCTCAGCTGGAAGATGATTATAATGTAACTGCAGTCACCAGCGTGCATGCAGCCATGCAAAAGCTGGAATCTCACCGCTATCACATCGCGATAGTAGATCTGGTCTTGCCCGGAGAAAACGGTTTGGACTTGATCAGTGATATCTCTACCAAATTTACTTATACCGCAGTAATTGCAGTTAGCGGCCAGGCCTCTATAGAGACCGCTGTGCAAGCCATGAAGCTGGGGGCCAGTGAATTTATCGAAAAGCCTATCCGCAATCTGGATTTGATCAATATCCTGGTGGAAAAGACCCTACAGGCGCAATGGCTGATAGCTGAAAACGAACGTTTGAACGCTATGATTCACAAGGAGATTGAGACCAACCTGGTTATCGGCAATAGCCCTGCGATCCAGGTCTTGATTCAAAAGCTCAAGAAGATAGCCGCTCTGGATACATTGGCACTTATCACCGGAGAGACCGGAGTGGGGAAGACCGTCTTTGCGGAATTGATCCATCGCAACAGCCTCCGCCGGCACAAGAAATTCGTGACGGTAAATTGTGGGAGCCTCACCGAGACTCTTTTGGAAAGCCTGCTTTTTGGCCACAAGAAAGGTGCGTTTACGGATGCCCATCGCGATAAAATCGGCTACTTTCAGGAAGCCAACGGCGGAACCCTGTTCTTGGATGAGATAGCTGAGACTTCGCTGGCCTTTCAGGTGAAATTGCTCAAGGTGCTGGATAGCGGAGTATTTCGGGCTGTGGGCTCAGACAGCGATCTGATGAGCGATACCCGCATTATAGCCGCTACAAATAAAGACATCAAAGCCCTGGTGAAAGACGGCAGTTTTCGCGAAGACCTTTATTACCGGCTCAATGTAATCAATCTGCATATTCCTCCGCTCAGGGAAAGGCGCGATGACATCCGCATTCTGGCCAGTTCTTTTGTTCAGGAGTTTTGCCGGAAATACAAGAAAGATGAGCTAAAAATATCTCCCGGAGTGATGTCTATGATCCTGCATCATGAATGGAAGGGCAATATCCGGGAATTGCGCAATGCTTTGGAGCACGCCGTAATTTTGGCCGAAAACATGGTGATTCAACCGGAGGATTTGCCGGAAAACATTGCTGGAGTTCCGGCAGAAGACCAGATCTTGCCAGAGCTTGACAAGACAAGCTGGGCCTTTGCCAAAGAGACCTTTAGTAAACACTATGTACACAGTCTGCTTTTGAAGACCGGGGGCAATATCATGCGCGCTGCGGCGATCGCAGAGATTACCCGGGAGAATTTCTATAAAAAATGTACAACGCTGGGCATAGATTGGCGGCAGTACCGCAAGGCCGGCGAATACAAAAATGGAGGTGAGTAGTGAAAACAAAGTGGAAGATTTCTCCATACCTTTATCTTTTACCTGCCTTGGTGATAGTTACAGCATTTCGCCTGGTACCGATAGTGATGAGCTTCATCTTATCCTTTTACGAATGGTCTATACAGGGCACCGGCAAGTTCATCGGACTGGCAAATTATGCTGCCATGTTCAAGGACCCGGTGTTTTGGCAATCCATGGGCAATACTTTTTGGCTGGTGATCATTCAGGTGCCGGCTTCTATAGTCTTTTCGCTGTTTTTTGCCGTGCTGCTAAATAAGATCAAGTATCTTAAGAGCCTGTTCAGGATAGTGTATTTCATGCCCTTTGTCACCTCGCTGGTGGCGGTATCGATAGTCTGGAAACTGATATTCAACGAACAGACCGGGCTGATGAATACCTTTCTGGGTTATGTGGGCATCTCTCCCCAAGGCTGGCTGTCGGAATCCCGCGGGATATTTCTGATGATGTTTCAGGATATGGGGATCACGCTCAATCTGCCCCGCTTTTTTCATGGACCTTCACAGGCCCTTTTTGGCATCATTATCATGACGGTGTGGAAAGGCTTGGGCTATAATACCATCATCTATCTTGCCGGCTTGCAGAATATATCCAAGGTGTATTATGAAGCGGCCGAAATCGATGGCGCCAGTAAAAGGCGGCAGTTTTGGAATATCACAGTTCCCTTGATCTCGCCAACCACCTTTTATGTATTGATTATGACTACTATAGTCAGCTTCCAGACCTTTGCTCAGATCTATCTGATGACGGACAAAGGCGGGCCGCTGAATACCACCAAACTCATAGTCTATTACATCTATGAAAAGGGCTTTGACCTCTTGGAGATGGGCTACGCTTCGGCGATTGCGCTCACCCTTTTCGTCCTCATCCTGGCACTCACTATCTTCCAGCGCAGAATGGAAAAGCACGTTAACTATTAAGGAGGGATGAAATGAATAAACTAAGAAGCACTATCACCTATCTGGTTTTGACCATCTTTGGCCTTACTATGGTCATCCCCTTTATCTGGATGCTTTCCACAGCGCTCATGACCCAGTCTGAATTTAATAAACAAGAAACGCTCTTCATCCCCAAGGAAGAGTATCATGTATGGAACCACGATGGGCAGCAAGACAGGATATTGTTGGTGATGGAAAAAGAGGAGACCAGCATCATCCACGTATTAGGAGAAGAGCTCGATATAGTCTCTGAATATCAGCAGGTGCCCAGCTCGGAAATTGAGCTGATACGCAAGAAGCCCAGCTTTCACTTTGCAAACTTCGTGAAAGCATTCAAGAAAGTGCCCTTTGCCCTCTATTTTTACAATACCCTCTATGTGAGTTTCTTTAGCCTGATCGGGGTATTGATTACTGGGCTGCTTGCGGCGTACGCTTTTGCGCGGATGGAATTCAAGGGGAGAGATTTCCTCTTTTATCTCTTTCTCTCCATGATGATGGTGCCGCAGCCGATCTATATGATTTCATCGTATGTGCTATTGGATAAATTGAACTGGCTGGATACCTACAATGCCTTGATCATCCCCTGGACGGCGAATATCTTTACCATATTCCTGTTCAGGCAGCATTTCAAGTCTTTACCAAAGGAGCTTTTTGATGCTGCGTCCATCGATGGCTGCTCCGTTTTTGGTATGCTCTGGCGCATTGTGATCCCGCTTTCCAAGCCTGTAATAGCCACGGCCTCTATCTTCTCATTGATCAGCAGCTGGAATAGCTTTATGTGGCCTTTGGTGATGATCAACCGTCCCGAGCTCAGGGTCTTGCAGGTGGGGCTGAGTTACTTTAATCAGGAAGCTTCTACCCAGACCACTCTGCTGATGGCGGCTTCCACCTTTAGCATTATACCCATACTGATTCTCTTTTTCTTTGCTCAGAAGCAAATCATTGCCAGCTATGCCAAGACAGGAATGAAGGAATAACAAAAAGGAGTATTCATGGCCAAGCGTCAAGAAATTAGAAAACGTCTTAACAAAGAAAAACCCACTGAATATAAAAAGCCGGAAATGCCGAGAATTATTGATGATTCTACGCTTCGTCCGCAGGCTATTATACCGGTAAACTACCACCGTTTGCTGGCCTGGCTGATCTTTGCCTTCACTCTGGTGATCTATATGAGCACTCAGGCTCGCACCATGAGCTTTTGGGATAGCGGAGAGTATGCCACCTGCAGCAGCATCCTGGGCGTGCCGCATCCCCCTGGCAATCCCTTTTATATAGTAATAGGCCGGGCGATAATAGCGCTTTTCGGCTGGCTGGTCCCTCATGGCATGATCTCTGCCTTTATCTCGGCTCTGGCCTCTGCCTTTGCGGTGATGTTTACCTATCTCTTTACCGTGAAACTGGTAAGCATGCTCAAGGTCAAGTCTTGGGAGGCTATGTTTGCCGGCACAGTGGCAGCCTTATTCACGGCTTTTTCCTTTACATTCTGGATGAATGCAATCGAGGCTGAGGTCTATTCCGGATTGGTCTTTTTTGTGAACCTGATCCTCTGGCTTACCCTGGTTTGGCTACAGAAGAGCCGGGATTATGACCATCAGAACATCCTGCTGTTCATAGTTTACCTCTTTTTCCTGGGCTTCTGCGTGCATCAGACCGCACTGCAGATAGCTCCGGCCGTGCTCTTCATCATAGTGTATCCCATGCTGCAAAAAGGGAGACGTAAGGATAACTTCTGGATGAAGGTGTTGGGCTATACGGCGGCGATCCTGATGGGATATTTCATCTTCGGCGCTATCGGTCAAAGCCTTTCTATAGACGAATTTGACAAATGGGGCTTTGCCTTGATAGCCGTGATCATCATGGCTTATGAACTGCGTGATATCTTTGGCAAGAAGTTCTGGTTTATGTCCATAGCTTTAGTGCTCGTGGGGCTTTCCAGCCATATATATCTGATGATCCGCGCTGCAGACCGTCCCTTTATCAATGAAGGCATGCCCAGCACTTTGAGCTCATTTTGGGATTATGTCTTGCGCAAACAGTATGGCAATACCAGCTTTGTGGTGCGTAGGGGTTCTTTCTTTGGAGACCAGATGGGCTTTCACTTCCTGCGCTATTTTGGCATGCAGTGGTTCCCCGAGGGCATCCTGGCGCCGCTGGTGAATATGGGGAGTGCTCTGGGCAAGGGGATAGGCAATCTCTTTGTAGCTTTGCTCGGTTTGGGCGGAGCCTTATTTCAGCAAAAGCGCAACCGGCACAGCTTCAGATACTTTCTGGTAGTGGTGCTGCTTACCTCCATAGTTATGGTCTTTGTGATGAATCTTTCCAATGCCGAAGTGCGGGATCGTGATTACTTCTTTGTAGCAGCCTATAACATGTGGGCGGTATGGATGGGCATGGGCGCTCTGGGCTTGATCAGCCTTTTCAAAAGCGATAAGGTGAAGTATATCCTGGCCGCAGTGCTACTGCTTTTCCCCATCGGCAATATGATCTCCCAATATCATACCCACGATCGTTCAAATGAATTTATCGCCCTGGATTATGGGGTAAACTTCCTGAATTCTATCGAAGAAAACGCCATTATCTTTACCAATGGAGATAACGATACCTTCCCGCTCTGGTATGCTCAGGCGGTGCATGATCCCTGGGCCAAAGAGCATGTTTATCCGGCAGAGGATGTGCAGCCTTCAGAAGCGGCACAAAAGGCCATGGATAGCGCCCTGGAGTATAAGAACAAATACCTGAAGGGGATTAGAAAAGACGTATCCGTAGCCAATCTCTCCCTGCTGAATACTCCCTGGTATATCCGTCAGCTTCGGGATAAGGAAGGCATACTCTTCAGCTACCCGGATGATCGCATCGATGAAATGCGGATTACGAAGTTAGGCCGCAACCTCGAAGTACCCGGCACTCCGGCCAGTGGCTCGTTTATCCTGGATATAGATGAAACTCCTCCCTGGAGACCCAATGAGCCCTTCTATAGAGTCTCCGATCTGTCTGTAATGCAGATCATCAAAGACAATTTTGGCCATCGCCCTATCTATTTTGCCGTCACCTGCGAAAGCTATATCGGCTTTGAAGATTATACGCGTAATGAAGGCATGGTAGCCAGAGTGGTATCTACAAAAGAATATGATCAGGAGAATATCCCCAGATTGCTCTCCAATATCGATGAAGTCTATGAATATCGCTCTATCGACGACGCGCGGGTCTTCAAGGATGATAATATGCGGCGTTTGGTGCTGAATTATGGCTCCGGATTTGTGCGCGCTGCCAGTCACTTTGCAGATATTGGAGACTTTGAAAAGGCCACTTCTTATATCGACCGGGGCAGAATCTTCATCGATGATGAAATCAAGCTAACCGAGTTTTATACTACCTTCTACAGTGGAAACGGAGAATGGAAGAAGCTGGAGGATTTTGTGGATCGGGTGATTTTCCCGCACCAGGATGGCTGGAAGATCTACATCAGCTATGTGCTGGCTCACCTGATGGAGAGCTACCCCCGGCAAAGCATCCCCTTCATCGAAAAAGGCCTGCTCTCCTTCCCGAATGAAAGCTATTTTGCCAATGTGGCGCTGCATTATGCTGAAACTTATGGCCATATAGATGAGATAAAGACTATGCTTACAAGATCAGGTCCGCGTCTGGGATATGATATCCAGCGCTATCTTTCTGCTTTGGATGCGCCTGTAGAATATGATCCCCAACAAAGGAGATAGCAGCTTTGAGCTCAAAGATATATAGTGTCCTCATCGGTGGCAAAGCCGGTGAGGGAGTGAAGAAGGCTGCCCAGATAATAGCGAATATGGCCGCAAAGCACGGTCAATACACCTTTCAGAGCGATGACTATCAGTCTTTGATCAAGGGCGGGCACAATTTCAGCCTGCTCAGCATCGGAAACGAAAGAATCTATAATACCTATGAAAAAGCGGATTTAATCATCAGCTTTGATCTGCGTAGTGTTCAGCGCCATCTGGAAGATATGGCGGAGCATGCTCTGCATTTTTGCAATGAGGGCGATAGCGGGTATCCCCATGTGATCCCCCTGCCTCTGGTTGCTCTGATGAAAGAGCACTACGAAGGTGCATCTAATATGATGCTTTCAGCGGTAGCTATATTTGCAGCGCTGTCGGGCATTACTCAAGCCTGTATGCAGGAAACCATCAAAACAGAATTTAAGCGTTCACAGCAAGAGAACCTGGCCTACGCCTGTGCGATCTATGCCATCATCAAAGAGCGTTACCCTCAGCCGCAACTGATCCTTACTCCTGCTGCGAATCCTCCTGCCAAAATACACAGCGGCAATGAGATGATAGCTTTGGGAGCGTATGCCTCAGGCCTGGATTTTTATTATGGATATCCCATGACTCCGGCTTCTTCGATCTTGCACTATCTGGCCAAAATGCGGGATAGCCACAAGGTTTATGCCATTCATGCCGAGAGCGAACTTGCTGCCGTCAATATGGCCATTGGCTCTGCTTTTGCCGGAAGGCGCAGTGCTGTGGGCAGTTCCGGCGGAGGATTTGCCTTGATGCAAGAGGGTATCTCTCTGGCTGGAATGGTGGAAGCACCGCTTTTGTGCATTCTCTCTTCACGCCCGGGCCCTGCCACCGGAGTATCTACTTACACCGGGCAGGAAGACCTGCATTTTGCCCTCAATCAGGGACATGGAGAATTTGCCCGCATCGTGGCTTCTCCGGATTGTTTTGAGCGGGCCTTCACCCTGGCAGCAGAGCTGCTGGATTTGGCCTGGCAGTGTCAAAGCCCTGCGATCCTGCTCACAGAAAAGTTCCTCAGCGGAAGTATGTTAAACGTAGATCTGCCTGTGGAAGATATTCACCCCTTCCCTCAGGAAGAAACTGAATCCACTACGCCTTATCAACGTTACAGCATCACAGAATCGGGCATTTCCCCTCTGAGATATCCCGGAGCGGACAATTGTGATGAAGATGATGTGATCAAATGGAACAGCAATGAACACCTGGAAAGCGGGGTACGCACGGATGAAGCTTCTGCCATAGTAGCCATGCGGGATAAGCGGAATCGTAAATATGAACTCATCGCTGGAGCCACAAAAAGATATCAACGGGTAGCAAAGTATGGCCAGGGGGAAACCATAGTGTTTGCTTATGGCTCTACCGCTCTGGAGCTGCGAGAGGCACAAAAGCATCTTCCTTTCCTGTTAGTGGTCCCCATCTACCTGGAGCCCTTCCCTTTTGAAGAACTGGAAGAGTATAAGAATGTCGAAGTAATAGTGGTGGAGCATGCTTCCCAGCCGAGTTTTGCCAGCTTCCTGATTCAGAAGCTGAATGTTAAGGTCAAAGCCAATATCCTGCGTTATGACGGGCGGCACTTTCACACCGAAGAGCTCATTCAAAAGCTCAGGGAGGCTATCGATGCGTAAACTCATTAGCTCCAAAGAAAATACCTGGTGCATTGGCTGTGGGAATTTTGGCCTCTTTGCTGCGGTAAGGAAGGCTATTCAGGCTCTTCATGAGGCCGGAACGCCTATGGCGGATATCGTGATGAGTGCAGGAATAGGCTGTCATGGCAAGATATTTGATTATCTGGAACTCTGTGGAATCTATGGTTTGCATGGCCGGGCTCTGGCTACAGCCAGCGGAATCCAATTGGCCAATCCCAAGCTCAAAGTGATAGTCTTTGGCGGAGATGGCGATAGCCTCGGCGAAGGGCTTGAGCACACCCTTTTTGCTGCCAAACGTAACATCGATCTTACCTTGATCTTACACAATAACGGTAATTATGGGCTTACTACGGGTCAGACATCTCCTCTTTCTACGCCAGGATTTAGGGGACCTACTACCCCGATGGGAAACGTGGAAAGACCTTTTACGCCCATTACGCTTATGATGGAGGCAGGGGCCAGCTTTGTAGCCCGCAGCTATAGCGCCAAAATAGAACATCTGAGCCAGATCATCCTTCAGGCTATCAAGCACCCGGGTTTCTCTTTTGTGGAAGTCCTGCAGCCCTGTGTGAGCTATAACAATACTTATCAACTCTATAACGAGCATTGCCAGATCATGGACGCTATCCCCCAGGAAGAGGAAGAAGCCAGGAAGCTGGCCAAGTCCAAAGAGCCTATCTATCTGGGGATTTACCGTCAGGAATCTCTTCCGGTGTATCACAAGCAGATCAAAGTGGGAGGAGAGTCCCTCACCTTGGATCAGCGTAAGGCACTGCTCAGGTCACGCTCATGAAAAAGCGCAATATTATACAGCTGATCGTGTTTCTGCTTTCTCTTGGCATCCTCAGCTTTGTGATCGTAGCCGGTAAAAAGTCCATCCACAATGTCTGCCCCTATGCTGTAATCTGCTTTGGCATGCTCAAGGGTAACTTCTTCAGCCTTTCTTTGCAGGTAGCCGCTCTGGGCATAGTGCTGGGTCTTGCCTTTATGCTGATCTCCATGTTCTGGGGACGCATCTTCTGCGGATATATCTGTCCTTTGGGCACTTTCCAGGAAGGTCTGTATGCTCTCTTTAGAAAGAAGGGAGCCCGCCAGATACCTTACTTTCATGAACGCACTTTTTCCAAACTCAAATACTGGGTATTAGCCCTTACCTTCATCCTCGTGATAGTAGGCCTGTCCTGGATATATACGAATTTCTGTCCCTTTTATACCTTATCACGTTTGCCCACTTTAGCTTTGGGAGGGCTGATCACCCTTGCTATCATAATTATTGGATCGATATTCCTGCAGCGCTTTTGGTGCAGATTTCTGTGTCCCTATGCGGCTCTGCTGAATCTATCGCAAAAGCTGGGTGAGCTTTTTGGCATTCCCCGCCGCAAGATACATCGCAATCTGGAGCGCTGTATAGATTGCGGCCTCTGCGCAAAAAATTGCCCTATGAATCTGGAGATACTAAATGACGAATATGTAGATTCTCTGGATTGCATCCACTGCCGCAAATGCCTGGATGCCTGCCCAAAACCCGGAACCATATCTCAGCGGAGGAACTCATGAAACGAGCTTTACAAATCATCATTATCATCCTGCTTTTGGCCATAGTGATTATTCAGATATTGAGCTTGACCGGCAGAATAACCTTCGGGGAAGAGCAAGAAGTCTGCCCCGTAAATGCCATCACCATGAAAGATGGCAAAGCCGTCATAGACAGCATCAAATGCATCGGTTGCCGCCGCTGTGTAGATGGTTTTATCGCCATTCCCTGGGAAGATGTTTATCCGCCAGAAGACCTTCTTCAAACCGATACTATTGCCCAGGAAGAGCCTGAAGCAAATCCTGCGCCCATCCAAACTGAAGCTGCGCAAGCTCCAGTAAACCCTCCTGCAAAGAGCCTGGAAAAAACCCCGGAAGTTCAGGATAAGCAGTCTCAAGAAGCAAGCTCAATAGACGTGGAAAGCACGCAAGCTATAGAAAATCCAGAGCGAAATGCCCATTACGTAGTTGATGCCGAAGGCTGCATTACCTGCAACCGATGCCTGAGAGTATGTCCTGAAGATGCCATCTCATACCAGGGTGGTAAAGCTTATATCGATCCTGAGAAATGCACGAACTGCGGAATCTGCGCTGGGCTGGAACCTGATAAGTTCAGAGGCTGTCCGGTGGGGGTTATTCATCCAGCTCTTTGATATTGCAGCGTTTTCAGCGAAAAGGTAGTTCTGTCCAGAAATTTCTTGACAGAACTTAAGAATATTATATACGTGATATGGTCAGGTGAAATACATGTATTATCATGTCTGACAAGGGAGAAAGACATTGCTGTTACAGAAATATTTTGAGACAAGAATGCAGATGATAGACGATGGCCTGAATGCGGCGTTAGATTTTGATAAACGTTATGCAGGGCAGCTGAAAGAAGCGATGGTCAAGGCCGTGATTCCTGGTGGGAAGAGATGGCGCCCCCTGCTATTGATCTCCATTTTTGATGTGCTGACAGGCATGAAGAAAAACAACAAACTAATGCCGGATGCGATTCATGCAGCCTGTGCGGTGGAGCTTGTCCACAATGCAGGGCTGATTCATGATGATCTGCCCAGCGTGATGAATAAGAAAGAGCGTCGGGGGCAGCCTGCCATTCATCAGGAATATGGGAATGCGATCGCGATCCTGGCTGGAGATGCGCTTTATACTCTGGCTTTTGAGCTCATTAGCCAGATTAAGGACCCGGCCGCTGCCAATCTTGCCATTCGCAGCCTTGCCATCAATAGCAAGAGTTATGGCCTGATAGGCGGACAGGCGGTGGCTTTGGCCAGCAAACGCAGAGTGATGAAGATCAATACCCTTCGCTATATAGATATGAAGAAGGTGGGGTCTTTGCTTTTGGCCAGCTCGGATATTGCGTGCATCCTGGCTTCGGCAGATGATGATACCCGGCAAATTATGAATGACTATGCCATGAATCTGGGTATGGCCTATCAGATGATTGCAGATATCAGCAAGGATTATGTCCGCGGTGGTGAAGACCTGGATTTTTCAGAAGATTATGTGCCTGCAGCCAAGAGCGGCTATACCGGACTTTTAGGCTTTGACAAGGCTCGTAAGCAAGTGGAGAAAATGCTGGAGGAATCTTCCAGCAGTCTCGATGCTTTTCCAAATAACGCCGCACTTCAAGAGTTCATTCAAATGATCGCGGAAAAATTGCCTTAAGAAATGATAGATATCCATAGCCACATCTTACCAAATATAGATGACGGCTCTGCTTCTGCCGAGCAAAGTCTGCAGCAGCTCAAACAAGCTGAAGAGCTCGGCGTAAGCAAGATATATCTTACTTCTCACTATTTTCGGGGGCATTATCAATATACCCGCGGGGAATACGATGAAAAGCTAAATAATTTGCGTGAGCAGGCCCAAACAGCAGGACTTCAGATTGAGATAGAAAGCGGCTTTGAAGTCTTTATCCAGCCTGGAATCCAGGAAGATATCCAGGAGCATTCCCTCACTATGGGCGATAGCCGCTATGTATTGATTGAAAGCGAACTAAATGGCCTACCCACAGATTTTTACGCCAATGTATATCCTCTGCTCAGGGCTGGATACAAGCCGATCCTGGCTCATGCCGAGCGATATGTAAGCATCATGCACAAACCCAGCAAGGCTCGCGATCTGGTGGATAAGAATGTCTATATTCAAAGCAATGCCGGGGCGTTTTTGGGCTTTTATGGTGAGAAAGTCAGGCAAACAGCCTGGACTTTGCTGGAAAATGGCTGGACGCACTTTTTGGCTTCCGATGATCATGTGAAAGGGGAATATGGGGCTCTGGTTGAGGCCAGCAAGCTGATCGGAAAGCGGATCGATGACCATACCGCAGATTTGCTTACCAGGGATCATCCTGCCAGGATTAGCAACGGCGAGGCGATTAAATACTCTTATGTAATAGTGAAGCGTCCTCGCAATCACCGCAAAAAGAGCATAATGCGGAGGCTCTTTGGCTAAGCTGCTCATTACAGGCATCACCGGCTTTGTGGGCTCTGCAGTACTCCGTAAGATCATCAATGAGGGTCATGATATCACAGCCTTGCTGCGGCCCAAGACCGAAGCCAAAAGATATCAGGAGTTTTCAGACAAGGTCACGTTCAAGGAATTGAGCCTTAGCGACACCGCAGGCTTGAGGGACTATCTGCAAAGCTCAGATTTTGACACTATCATGCATATCGGAGCGCTGAGGGGAGGCCGAAAAGCTTCCCAGGAAGAGTATTATCGCAGCAATGTCAGCAGCACAGAGCAGATGGTGGACTATTGCCTGAAACATGATGCCAGGCTGATCTTCTGTAGCTCAGTGGGCGTGTATGGCGCCATCCCCAATGAACTTCCGGCAAATTACCAAAGCCAGAAAAACCCTGATAACTACTACCATTATACCAAGATAGAAGCGGAGAAGATCATTGGAAAGGCTATTTTGCATGGGCTCAAAGCAGCTATCATCCGTCCCAGCATTACTTATGGCAAAGGTGACCATGGCTTTCCCTATCAATTGGTTAAGCTGGTGGCGCGCTACCAATTCCCCTTGATCAACAAACGCATCTGGATTCATCTGTGTCATATCGATGCCCTGGTGCTTGCCTTCAAGCTCTGTCTGGGCAAAGGTTTTGAGAGCGGCCTGGTCTGGAATGTAGCAGATCGGGAGCCGGTGCAGCTCAGCGCTCTGGTAAACTTCATTTCCCGGCAATTGCATAAAAAGAACTATCCTTCTCTGCTGAAGGTGGACAGGGTGTTTTTCAGCTTTGGTGAGAAGCTCTCCCGGCTGTGCAAGAACGAGCTTTTTATCAGCCGCTTTGAACTGATCTCTAAAAGTTGGTTTTACGACGTGCAAGGATATTACAAAGCTATAGAAAAGCTGGGGCAAAAGCCGCACTTTACCATTCCCGGCATCCAGATCACCATCGACGACTATTTGGGGAAATAATGGCGATCCCGATCATCAATAGCTGGCAGGACTACTATCCCGTAGCCCATGAAGGTTTGGGCTCATCTTATGAACGCATCATCTTGAACCGCCTCATTATGCGGCTGTACGAGGCGGGAGACTATGAAAATGCTTTGGAGACTCCCTGTTTTGGTTTTACCGGAATCTCGGGGATAAATCTTGCAGCCCTGGCGCAAAGTGGCTGCCAGGTGATGTTGGAAGACCACGATCCCCAGCGGGCTGCCCTCATTCGCAAGAGCTGGCAGCAGCTGGATCTGCCTCTGCAGATCAGGCTCAATCCCAGATATACCAAGCTGGATTATCCCGATAAATCAGTTGATTTTGGCTTTAACTTCTCGGCGCTGTGGTTTGTGCATAGTCTGCCAAAGTTCATCACAGAGCTTTGCCGGGTGATCAGAAAGGACATCCTGATCTGTGTGCCAAACCGCGATGGAATAGGCTTTAAGGGACAGCTGAAGGGTTACAGCCCGGAAGAGTATCCCGAGCTATATCCTCAGCATATCGATCCCCGGAGTATAGCGTGGCTGATGCGGAGACAGGGCTGGAGTATAGTGAAACAGGGCTATATAGATTGCCCGCCCTGGCCTGATATCGGCATGAGTAAAGAGGACTTCATTTCGCAGAAGCTAAGAAAGAATATTACGACGTGTGAACAGCCGAAAAAACAGCCGGAGAATCCGCTATCGATAATGCCGTATTACCAGGGGAAAGACCCCGATTTTGAGCGGCGCATGCTGCGGCTATATCCCTTTGAACTGCTTGCACCCCGGTTTTTCAAACGCATTTGGGCGCATCATTACTTTATGCATTTCCAGCCGTGAACAAGCGCAGCCTCCTTTTCCTCATTTTCGGCAGTATCATCGGGCTGGGGCTCATACTTTTATGGCTGAATTACGTACCCATATCAGAGCTTAAAGGATACTTCACAGAGCTTTCCCCGTTTCATGTGTTCCTGGCTGCGACTGCTTATCTGGCGGCCTACTTTGTGAGGTCGGTGCGCTGGAACATCCTCTTGTCTCAGAGCTATCGCATCCCTGTTTACGATACCTGGTTTTATGCGATGGCGGGAAACCTGCTGAATTATCTGATCCCGATCCGGGCCGGAGAGCTGGTAAGGGCATGGTTTGTAAAGCGCAATCATGGCCATAGCATAGTCAGCAGCCTGCCTTCTATAATCATAGATAAAACCTTTGACACTCTGGCCATAGTAGCGGTGCTCATCCTCATTCCCTTTTTGGCGATAGAGATCAGTGCGGGACTCTGGGTGCTGCTTGCACTTTTGGCGATAGTATTTGTGCTCTCAGTGGGGCTGTTGCTATTGGCGGCCTGGTATCCACAGAAGGTCTTGACCTGGCTATCGCTACCGCTCATGGTAGTGCCGGTTAGATTCAGAGAGAAAGTGCGTGGCTTTATCCAGCTCTTGATAGAAGGGCTCAATCTCTTTGAGCATCATCCCGGCAAGCTGATTTTGGCTACGCTGCTTACGGCTCTGGGAATCCTGCTGGACGGGATATATTTTTATCTGATCTTCGAAGCTTTTGGCATAGATTTCAGTTTCCTGCTGGTGCTTTTTGGTTATACTCTTATCAATCTCAGTTACGCTCTGCCACAGCCTCCAGCGCAATTGGGCAGCAACGAATGGATGATGATCATAGTCTTTAGTTTAGGATTTAGTTTGACAAAGTCCAGTGCCTCTGCGATCATGGCATTCGCACACATTCTCACTGCAATCTTGATGGGAGTGGTGGGTGGTGTGGCCTTTGCCATCTCGGGTTACGAGGTGATTCACATGATATTTAAAGGAGAGAAAATAGATGGAAAATCTGATTGATCAGATACAGAAACTCAGCAAGTCCGTACAGGGACTGAAAGCCGAAATTGCAAAAGTAATAGTAGGACAGGATAAGATTATAGACCAGGTCTTGACCGCACTCTTTGCCAATGGTCATGTCTTGATAGAGGGAGTGCCCGGTTTGGCCAAAACTTTGATGATTTCATCTCTGGCGCAGAGCCTGTCTCTGAGTTTTTCCCGCATCCAGTTTACTCCGGATTTGATGCCCTCGGATATCACCGGTTCAGACATCCTGGTTTCGGATCAAAAGACTGGTGCCAGGAGCTTTCAATACCTCAAAGGCCCGGTATTTGCCAATATCATTCTGGCCGATGAAATCAACCGGACGCCACCCAAAACTCAATCTGCATTGTTACAAGCCATGCAGGAATATACTATTACCAGCGGTAATAAGACCTGGCAGCTGGATAAACCATTCATAGTGATGGCGACCCAAAATCCCATCGAGCAAGAAGGTACTTATCCGCTTCCGGAAGCCCAGTTGGATAGATTTATGTTTTACATCAATATCGGTTACCCCGGCTATGAAGAAGAGCTGAAGATAGTGGAAAGCACCACAGGCGGGAGCCTGCCCGAGATCAAAGCCCATCTGGGAGCCCGGGAAATTCTTGCTTTGCAAAGCGCAATTCGCCAATTGCCAGCCAGCGAACATGTGGTAAAATACGCTGTTGACCTGGTCCGTTCCAGCCGGCCAAATACAGAAGATGCAGACCCTGAAATTCAGCGGTGGGTGAGCTGGGGAGCCGGCCCTCGGGCATCTCAATACCTGGTACTGGGAGCCAAGGCTGTGGCTGCGATGCAGGGCAGACTGAGCCCTTCCGAAGAGGATGTTCGCACAGTGGCCCCGTTAGTCTTGAAACACAGGATACTGCTGTCTTTTGCGGCAGAAGCAGAAGGCATCAGTTCCGCAGATATAGTAGCACTCTTGCTAAAAGGGAAAAGCTAAACTGGGAGGCTAAATGAAACGCCTGATACTCATAATCTTGATAGCGCTGTTCATGATAGGCGCTAAAGCGGTGGAAAATCGCTTTCTATACCCTTTGGGCCATGTCAAAGGTGTAGAGGCAAACCATATCCAGGTGGCGGATTCGCAAGTCTTGACGCACAATCTCAACCAACTCTGGGTCTATAGCACCTTCAATGCCTGGCAGCCCAGATTGGAAGCTTCCTATTTATCCGAATACCGCATAGAAGATGTGAATTTTCAAACGGGTAACCGCATCTATCTATCCAGCCATGAACCGGCCAATAGCGTGAGCATCATCGATTCTCTAAATATGTATGGCCGCATCTATTTCATCGATACCGTGATTGGTGACAACATCACCCGGGAAGGCTCCACGCTCTATGTGGCAGACCGCTATCGGGGCATAGATATCATCGATGTCGGAGGAGGCGTATCCACAGAGCTGATGTCCAATTTCTCCGAAAAATGGGGGATCAAAGACTTTGTGGCACAGTATCCTTACATCTATGCGCTCAACGATTTTGGCTTTGTAACCGTGGATATCAGCAATCAAAACTTCCCCCTGAGCATCGCCACAAATTACCAGATTCCAAATGCCACAAAGCTCGTTAAATACGGTGAATATGTATATGTCGCTGCCGGCAAAGAGATACTGGTGCTTTCGGTGCGCGATCCGGACAGCCCTGTCCTGGTTACCCAAATGCCATTTTTTAACGTGATTCAGGCCCTGGCTGTGAAAGATAACCGTCTTTTTGTAGCTCTGGGGCAAGGCGGCGTGAAAATACTGGATATTTCCGTGCCAAATCGCATCAGCGATATCAATACCTTTTATCCCCCGGCCGCCGCTATCGGTATTGCTCTGGGAAACGATTATATCTATATCGCCATGGGCAAAGACGGCTGGATGATCTATGAGTATAGATAGTTAGATAGATAAGCGCAGCAAGCCGGCGCGCCCATAAGTTCAATTTGATTTTAACTTGTTTTTAACTCGAGTTCACTCGAAGCTTCGAGTCATCTCGAGTTAAAACCGAATCAGAAGCAAGTCTAAAGCATAGGCGGGAAGCATGAAGCGAAGCGCTTTTCGTAGCGAAGAGATCGAGCGTGAGCAAATCCGGGATTTCGCTTGACTATATCCGGCTGATAGATTACTTTATCTACAAAAAGATTCCAGTTTACAATTTAGCAAGCTTTGGCTTTGTATTTGCAAAACAATGAATAAAAATTGTAATGATAAGAGGTAATAAATGCGACCAGATAGAAATGAATTGATCAGGATGCTTAGCCTGCAAGATCAGGATGAGCTGGATGATCTGTATAAACAAGCTTATGAGATCAAAAAGCAGCAGGTAGGAACCAAGGTCTATTTCCGGGGGATTATCGAGCTGAGCAATATATGCAGTAAAAACTGTTTTTATTGCGGCATCCGCAGTGGTAACCCGGATTTCAAGCGCTATACCATATCGATGCAGGAAGCGCTGCGGGAAGCAAAGTGGTGTTTTGACCAGCGTTACGGCAGCCTGGTAATCCAGGCGGGAGAACGCACTGATGAGGCATGGGTGGATTTCATCACCGAGCTTGTTGCTGGCATCAAGGAGCTTTCCGGGGGCAAGCTGGGAATGACCCTGAGTTTGGGAGAGCAGAGTGAAGAGGTATATGCCCGTTGGTTTGAAGCGGGTGCGCACAGGTATCTTTTGCGCATTGAGACTACAAATCAAGAGCTATACAAATCACTTCATCCGGCAGATCACAGCCTTGAATATCGCTTGAAATGCCTGCGGTCATTACGCAAGTTAGGTTATCAAGTGGGAACCGGAGTGATGATCGGCCTGCCCGGACAAAGCATGGCAGACATAGCCGACGACATACTCTTTTTCTATGATGAGGATGTGGATATGCTGGGTATGGGGCCCTATATTCCGCATCAAAAGACTCCGCTGAAGCATCTGGTAGATAGTTTTGATCCGGAGCTTGCTTTGCAGCTTGGGCTGAAGTTGATAGCCGTGTGTCGCATCGCCCTCAAGGATATCAATATTGCCACCACCACAGCCTTGCAGGCTCTGCATCCTGAAGGCCGGGAACTGGGACTTTTAGCCGGCGCAAACGTCTTGATGCCAAATATCACCAATACCGAATATCGAGATGGATATCAACTTTATGAAGGCAAGCCCTGCCTGGATGAAAATGCGGATCAATGCATCAATTGCCTCTCCCGCAGGATAGCCTCAATCGGCGAGAGCATTGGCTTTGACGAGTGGGGAGACAGCCTCCATTTTTTCAAAAGGAAGCAGTAAATGTCTTTTTCCACTATTATTATACAGTTTCGGAACGCTTTTTGCACATATAGTAAAGTAAAAAATAATTCTCGTTTGATACATGGAGGATCATGATGTCGAAAAAGTACTTATGGTATATACTGATGCTGGCTCTTATTACCATAGCCGGCTGTGCTGAAAAAAACACAGCTTATCAGGACGCGGATGCGCTTAGCCTGCTGGCCGTGGTCCCTGTAGTGGGGAATCCCACGCAGCTTGCTTACGATGATGTGAATATGTATGTCTCGCTGGATCAGGGCGGCTTGGGTGCAATTGATTTAGAAAACTTTACTCTGGATTGGTACACTGAGATGAAATTTAGCTTTGCGGATACCTACAATGTTTTCAAGCAGACCCGAAGACTCGCTGTGGTACCAGAGCACAACCGTCTTTTCCTCAATGAGATTACCGACACTGACGAGATATGGATCATCGATACTACCCATCCCGATTCGTTGACTATCATCGAAAATGCGATAGGCAATACTCAGGGTATCCGGGATTTTGTCGCCAGAAGCATTCCCTCACCTATCTCAGCAAACGTGATGGAAGCCGCGTATTGTTTTTCAAACAGCATTATATATAGGCTCTATGATGGTGAGTTGTGGATTGGTTTTGGCGTGAATCTCACCAATCTCCCTGTGCAAATTTCAGGAGTGGATTTTGACGAAAACTACATTTACGGAGCAGCTCAACAGCGTGGTTTGTGGATTTTCAGTAAAGAAGATGGTAGCTATGTTAGCGATCTGGGTTTATACGGTGAAGCTCGAAAATTGGTGGTTCGTGATGGCTATGCCTATGTGGCCTGCCGTCAGGGCGGTCTGCAGATTGTGGATGTACGCGATCCGCAGAATCCCGTGAGAATTTCGGGGTATGATACCTCCGGCTACGCCAACGAAGTGGATTACCATGATGGAACTGTGGCAATTTCATCTGGCGGTGGTGGTGCTTATGTATTTGATGTTAGCAATCCTGCCGAACCGGTCTTGATGCAGCGAATGACAGAGGTTGGTTACAGCAATGCGGTCAAGTTCAAAGGCGATGTATTGGCCATTGGCAGCAGAGATGACGGCGTGTTCTTTTACAAGATGAATAAATGAATAAAGCATTTCAATAGAACTTAAATATCAGGGACCTGAGCATAGGTGCTTCAGGTCCCTTTTTGCCATATAATGAATTTTACCAACAAAGGGGAATAGATGAAACAACTGATTTTAGTGTGCGTATTACTTAGCGTCTTGACGCTGGTTTTTGCAGAAAGCCCGGTCCGGATACAGCAGTCTCGGGCAGAGAGCCTTACTTTGAGGTTCACAGCTCCCGAGCTTGAGCTTTCTTCTCAGAAGGTAGGCTCGCAAGATTTTACTGCAATCAAGATGGCCTCGGCAAGTACTTCGCCAGAGCCCGGTCTTCCGGAATTGCCGGTGTTTAGCACCAGCATTATCATGCCTGCCTCAGGCTCTTATACTTTGAATGTGCAGCCTCTCAGCCAGAGAAAGCTGCAAGATATACATCCTCTACCTGTGTTTGAAGAAGGCAGTAAGGCCGAGTTTGAACCTTCCAAATACTATAGCGCACAAACCCAGCCTGTAGTGCAATCCTCCGGTATATCTGTACTGAGAGACTTCCGGATTTTGAGCCTCAGCATCCATCCCGTGCAGTGGGATGCCAAAAGCAGTGAACTTACTGTGTATGACGAGGTCTTAGTAGAAGTGAGCTTTACCGATGAAGCCAGTGTTACGGATATGGCAGATTATGTTAGCTATTCCCCCGCCTTCAGAAACATCTATGCCGCCAATCTGCTCAACTTTGAGGATTACCGTTATCTGAATTCCACTCAGGGCTATGGCCGGATACTGATGATTCGGGCTAATAATTCCAATTCCGTTTATCTGTCTTTGATAGAGAACTTTGCGAATTGGAAAAGGATGAAAGGCCATGAGGTAAATCTGGTCAATGTCCAGATAGCAGGTTCATCCAGCACAGCCATCAAGAACTATATTCAGGCTCAATATGATAATCCCGATACCCGCCCGGATTATGTGATCCTGATCGGAGACACTCCGCAGATACCCACTTTTTATGAAAGCTATACGTACTACAACGGAGAAGGGGACTATCCTTATACCTTCCTGGCTGGAGACGATTTGCTGGGAGATGTATTTATCGGCAGAATCTCGGTGGAGACTGTGGATCAATTGGCCACTGTGCTATCCAAGGTCTATCGCTATGAAAGGGATATAGTAAACGATCCCAGTGCTGCGGCTTGGGTAAACCGCATTTTGCTGATCGGAGACCCCAGCACTTCGGGCATCTCCTGCATGTATAACAGCAAATATATCAAAGAATTGGCCGAGAGCGTAAACCCCGATTACAGCTTTATCGAAAACTACAGCGGAGGATATGCTTCCACTATCAATTCCGGCATCAATCAGGGTGTGAATTTCTTTAGTTACCGGGGCTACATTAATATGAGTGGCTGGAGTCCCAGTTCATCCCTTATGAACAATCCTCGCTTTCCCCATGCGGTGATACTCACCTGTTCGACCGGCAATTTCGCCAGTTCCTATGGTGCAGCAACTTCCGAGTCTTTTATCAGGCTGGGCACTTCAGCCAATCCCAGTGGAGCAGTCACAGCTATAGCTATGGCTACCACCGGAACTCATACCATGTACAATAATGCTTTGAATGCCTCTATCTTCAACGGCATCTTTGCCCATGGCATGCGCAGCATGGGAGAGGCTCTGCTAAATGGCCGTCTCTTTCTATATCAAACCTATGGTACCACCCACAGCTCTGATGCAAATGCTTCTGCCCACTGGTGTAACCTCATGGGAGACCCCAGCATGGAGGTCTTTGTGGGTATTCCGGGCAATCTGCAGATTGAAGCGCCGGATTCCCTGGCCTTTGGTAGCACGATGTTAGATATCAGGGTTCTCGATGATGGCTACATCGGGCTTGCCGATGCAAGTGTGACCGCATTCAATCAAGCATCTTCTCAGATAGTAGCCCGCGGTTACACAGATGCCGAAGGCTATGTAAGCCTCTTTATCGGTTCAGGTATGCAGGGAGATATCATTATCACCGCAGCCATACCCGATAAAAAGCCTGCTTCCCGGACTGTATATGCTGCGGATGGTGGCATAGTATATTATGATAAGATATTGTATGACAATGGAGAGCATGGCTCCAGCGGAAATTCAGATAGCTTTGCTCAAGCGGGTGAAACCATCGCCTTGATGCTGACAGTGAAAAATACTACGGCTACTGCTTTGACCGGAATCAGCGCCAGCGTATCCTGTGATGATGAATATATTCAATTGCAGACAAGCACCATTAGCTGCGGTGATATCCCTGCCTTTGGGCATTTGATGGCCAATGAACCCGTGCTGATGACTCTTTCACACGATATTCCGGCTCAGCATGATGTCCGCCTGGAATTTGAATTTAGCGATGCCTCAGGTGGCAATCATCTTTTTCCTATGCACTTAAGTGCTTACAACGCATCTCTTGAAGTGGAGACTGTAAATATCTTGGCCGGGGGCAACGAGATCCTGGACCCCAGCGAAACCGGCACAGTTCAGCTGGGTATTCGCAATCGATCTGTAGCTACCGTGCACGATGTCTCGGCTCAGCTATTTTCTCTGAACGATCTGGTGCAAGTGCAGACGGATCAGGCGTATGTGGGCAGCATTGTGGCAGGGTCTATGACCTATACCCTCGAGGATTTTGAAGTCTTTGCGCGTACCCTGCTTATTCCCGGGATGCAGATTCCATTTAGAGTGCATCTGAGTAACGACAGCGGTTTTGAGCAAGACGCCTTTTTCAATATCAGCATCGGCAACGTTACGCAGAATACACCTTTGGGCCCGGATAGCTATGGCTATTTTATCTATGACGAGAGTGATACTTACTATCAGGATTGCCCGACTTACGACTGGATTGAGATCAATCCCGCGTTGGGTGGAGGGGGTACACTATTGGATACCCTATACGATCCCGGCACACCCAACGACGAAGGAGATCAAAATGGCAGCACTACTTTGGAAGTGGTAGATTTGCCTTTTAGCTTCAATTTTTATGGCGTTGCCTACGATCAAATCACCGTGTGTGTAAATGGCTTTATCGCCATGGGGATTACGGAAAACGCAGAATTCAGGAATTGCAGAATTCCTTCGGGACATGGCCCTGCTCCCATGATCGCCCCCTTTTGGGACGATCTTATCATCATCGGCGATGCTGGAATATATCAGTATTACGATGCCGAAAACCATAAATTCATCATCGAGTATTACAAGCTGCGCAACGGCTATAACCGCACTTCATTAGAGACTTTTCAGGTGATATTTTATGATCCTCTGTACCATCACACCAGCTTAGGAGATGGCAAGATCAAGATTCAATATCAGGATTTCAACAATGTGGATATAGGGGGAGGCGGATACTCACTCTATCACGGGAAATATGCCACTATAGGCATCAAAGACCACACAAACACCCGAGGCCTGGAGTATAGCTATAACAATCAATATCCCACCGCCGCAGCTCCTCTAAGCAACAACTCTGCGCTGATGATAAGCACTGTGCCGGTATTGCACGAAAGCCCTTATCTGGTCTTGCAAGAGCTGATTGTAAACGATCCCAGCGGCAATGGGAAAGTGGAACCCGGAGAAACTGTCGAGCTGGGCATTCGCTTGATAAATCAAGGCATCAATACCGCCCAGGACGCTCAGATCACCGTGAGCCTGGATCATCCTCATGCCCAATTAAGCAATAGCCAGAGCACTTATCCCGATATACCCGGGGATATGGGCGCTGTAAATATCCAGCCCATCGGACTGATCGTAAGCGAGGACTGTCCGGATGGCAGCCAGCTTCAGCTGAGCGTGCACGTGCAGACTGATAGTGCAGAATGGATTTATCCTACGGTAGTTCTGGTGCATAAACCTTCAATAGAGATCAGCAGCTACTATATGCACGATGCTCAGGGCAATGCCAATGGCCTGGTTGATCCCGGCGAAAGCTTTGATCTGGTGGTCAATTTTTCCAATACCAGCGATGTAGATGCTTACAACCTCACCGCCAATATCATGAGTATGTCTGAACATGTAACGATACTGAACCCCGGTGTACTCTTGCGCAAAGTACCGGCAAACGGCCTTACCCAGGCAAAATATGAAATCAGCATCTCGCCCGAGGCGCCTCTGGGTAACAACTTAAGCTTTTATCTCACCTTTCTGGGAGAGCTGGTTCCTGCCACAAACAATCATTTGCTCATCAGCATTGGCACCACCGGTATGAGCCAGGATTTTGAAAGCGATGATGGCAATTTCGAGCCCGTTCCCGCAAGCAACGCCTGGGAGTGGGGGAGCTCAAGCGCTGTGCCCGCTCATAGTGGTGACAAACTCTGGGGCACCCGCTTGAATGCAAGCTATGGCGCAAATGCAAACTACAAGCTCAGCACTCCGAGCATTTATATAGGCAACGATTTTGGGCTGGAATTCTGGCACTATTTCGATACCGAAGCGAACTATGATGGTGGCAACGTGCAGATATCCACAGATTCAGGAAATAGCTGGCAAGTGCTTCATCCCGAAGGCGGATATACAAATTCTCACCTGAACTCCTTGAACGGACCGGGATTTTCCGGCAGCAGCAATGGCTGGATAAGGTCTTCTTTCTCGCTATCGGCTTATGGCAATCAAAACGTAAAATTCCGTTTCAGCTTCGCCTCCGATAGCAATACTCAGGCTCAGGGCTGGTTCATAGACGATGTCCGTACTTCCGGATATATGGAATATGCCGGTAAGATCAGCGGTCAGATTCTGAGCTCGGATCCCGATATTGATTTTGAAAGTATCTTCATCAGTAGTGCGGAAGGAATCTCAGCCATAGCGGATCAAAATGGCGACTTTGAGCTTTATCTGCCCATGGGCACAGGGTATGTCTCTGCTGCGGCAGAAGGCTATTACAGCACAGACCCGGTAGCAATAGAGCTTAGCTTTGAATCTCCCGGAGCAGTTCTGGACTTTTATCTGGGATATCTGAAACCAGTATCAAATGCGGACTACTATGTGAATGACGGACTGCTGGACCTTAGCTGGGACGCGCCCGATGATCCGGAATACCCTTTGCTGGGATACGAGGTTTACCGACGTTTTGGCGCCGCAGCTTTCGAGATGGTTGAAGCCACTCAGCAGCCTCTGTATCAAGAAACTCTGGAGCTCTACGGAGAATACCAATACTACATCCTGGCCATTTATGCAGAAGGCAAGTCGCAAGCCACACTTACACTGAGCTTTTATTGGGGTGGAGTGGACAATCCGGATCAGCCTCTCCCGCCCGCAGTTACAGGCCTGGAAAGGAACTATCCCAATCCCTTCAATCCCAGCACCACGATCTGCTTTACGCTATCGGAAGCATCAGCTGTAAGGCTTTCGATCTACAATCTCAAGGGACAAAGAGTGGCGAGCTTGATGGATGAAGTGCTCAGTCCTGGTGCGCATCGCAAGATTTGGAATGCATTAGACGAGCGCGGCCGCTCTGTGAGCTCTGGAATATACCTGATCAGGCTCGAGACCAACAGCGGGACCTTTACCCAGAAAGCCATGTTAATGAAATAAGCCAGGCAGCTGTGTATGATAATTCAGGACGTTGCAGGAGATTTTGATTGACATAAAATCCCTTTGTAAAATAGTGGTACAAAATGAAGCCGTCTGCTTCTGCCTTGCTGCCTTAGATGTGCGTGTCAGGCTCAAATAAACTGAATATAAGTAAATTATTTACTTTGAAACAGGCGGGATATCCATAAGGAGATTTCGCCTGTTTCGTTTTAACCGGTAAAGAAGGAGGTTCTTATAATCCGGATTAAGCGTTTCAAGTCCAAGACCAAAGAAGTCGTGCCGAAAGAAAGAATTAACCATCAGATTACTGCGGACAAAGTTCGCCTGATCGATTCTGATGGCAGTCAAATTGGTATTCTGCCACTGCGTGAAGCTCAGCGTAGGGCAGATGAAGCTGGATTGGATTTGGTAGAAATATCACCGAGTGCAAATCCGCCTGTATGCCGACTTTTGGACTTTGGTAAATACTATTTCCAAAAAGAAAAGAAAGCCCGAGAGGCCAAAAAAAGACAACATGAAGTTGAGGTAAAGGAGATCAAGTTTGGTCCGAATACCGAAGAACACGATTACAACTTCAAGAAAAACAATGCGATTAAGTTTTTAAAACAGCATAACAAAGTCAAGTTCACCGTCCGTTTCCGGGGACGCCAGATGGCCCACAAGGAATTGGGGTATAAGATATTGGATAAGATCAGGCATGACCTTGTTCAAATCGCTGATGTTGACCAGGAACCTGTAAGTGACCGCAATACGCTTTCGATCATTGTTTCTCCTAAAAAAGACATAGACCGCATTCTGAAAGCTGGCCTGAAAGCTGAAGAAAGCACCGAAACTACCGAAAGCACAGCGGTCGAGACCAAAGAGAGCTAATAGCAAATAACCCAGCCGGGGTCTGAATCCGAAATTCGTTCCGGCTGTGATGATATAGATAAATTCAAGGAGATATAGAATGCCAAAGATCAAAACCAATCGATCTGCCGCTAAGCGCTTTAAGCTAACCGGCACCGGAAAGATAGTGCGCCATCATGCAAAAACTGGCCATATTAAGACTAAAAAGTCGCCTAAATTGAAACGTAACCTTCGGGCCAGTGCCATCGTAGCTAAAGCTGACGAAAACAGAATTTACCGTATGTTGGGAAAGTAAAGGAGATTACAAATGCCGAGAACTACAAATAACGTAGCAGCCCACCGCAGAAGAAAAAAATATATGCTTGCCGCCAGAGGCTACTTTGGCCGCAGAAGTAAGACTTATCGCGTAGCGCGTCAAACCGTTGAACGTGCCATGTCTTTCTCCTTTGCCCATAGAAAGCTAAAGAAACGCCAGTTTCGCCGTCTATGGATCACCCGTATCAATGCCGCCTGCCGTTTGAACGATATGAGTTATAGCCGTTTTATCAATGGGCTGCACAAGTCCAATATAGAGATAAACCGCAAGACTCTGGCTCATCTGGCCTGGCATGATGCTAGTGCTTTTGCCCGCCTGGTGGAAATCGCTAAAAACGTCTAAATAAAGACACATGCAAGCAGATATGCCCATACTCAGGGCATTTGCACATTAATATAAAAAAGCGGTTTTGCACATAAAACCGCTTTTATCTTTCAAGATAGACTTCAGAAAGGATAAAACATTGCAAGAACAGCTTGAACTTCTGATCAAGGAAGCGGAGCAGGAGATTTCCCAATGCTCCAACGTCAATGATATACTCAATGCCAAAGCTAAATATCTGGGCAAGAAAAGCATGCTAAACGGCCTTTACAGTAAGATGAAAGAGCTCGAGCCTGCCCAGCGTCCAGCTTTTGGCCAGCAGTTAAACCTCGCCAGAAAACAGATCGAGACAGTACTGAGCGCCCGGTCAAAGGCCATCCAGGAAAGCTCTTGGGAAAAAAGCCGGGTGGATTTTGACCCCAGCATGCCAGGAATCCCTTTGGGGCGTGGAGGCTATCATCCCCTGAGCATCATCCGTCGCCAGATCGACGAAGTATTTATCAGTATGGGTTTTGACATAGCCGAAGCCAATGATATAGAGGATGAATTTCACAATTTTGATGCTCTGAATACCCCTCAAGATCATCCCTCCCGCAATCTGGCGGATACCTTTTATGTAACTGGAGGCAAGCTGCTGCGAACTCAGACCTCCACGGTGCAGGTAAGAGTGATGGAAAGCTGCAGACCGCCTATTCGGATCATCTCTCCCGGGCGCTGTTATCGAAACGACAAGCCAGACCCTTCTCATTCACCCGTCTTCCATCAGGTAGAAGCCCTGGTGGTGGATAAAGGTATCAGTTTGGCAGATATGAAGGATACTTTGCAAAATTTTGCCAGCATAATGTTTGGCGCTGATGTCAAAAGCCGGATCAGGCCGCATTTCTTCCCCTTCACCGAGCCTTCAGCAGAGATGGATATATCCTGTGTGGTATGTGGTGGCAAGGGCTGCCGCGTATGTAAGCAGTCCGGCTGGCTGGAAATGGGAGGCGCCGGAATGGTGGACCCCGCCGTGTTTGACATCCTGAATATCGATTCGGAAGTTTACACTGGATTTGCCTTTGGACTGGGTATCGAGCGCATCGCTATGCTCAAATACAACATTCCGGATATGAGAATCCTCTTCGAAAACGATCTCAGGATGCTAAGGCAATTCAAAGGAGAGCTATAATGAAAATCGCAATATCATGGTTAAGTCGCTATCTTGAAATTGATAAGCTGAATATTCAGCTCTCTGATCTGCTCACCTTTGCAGGCATCGAAGTAGAAGGAATCTCACAGCTGCCTGCCTTTGGAGATACAGTATTTGCAGCCAAAGTGATCTCTGCCGAGAAGGTGCCCAAGACAGACCACTTGCAGCTATGCAAGGTGGATATTGGGGACAATCCTTATCCAGAAAAAGATGAAAACAACTGCATACAAGTGATCTGTGGTGCTCCGAATTGCAAAGCGGGCATGATGGCTGTATTGGCCTTGCCCAAAACAGAACTCAAGGATATCAAGATCCAAAAAGCTAAGATTCGCGGAATATATTCGCATGGCATGCTGTGTTCAGAAAGCGAGCTTGGCCTTTCTGAAAACCATGCAGGAATCATCTCCCTGCCAGAAGATACGGTGATTGGGACCCTGGCAGATACTTTGTATGAATTGCCGGATTGTATTTTTGATTTGGAAATCACACCAAACCGCAGTGATCTTTTGGGTTATATTGGAATAGCCAGAGACCTCTCAGCCAAGCTATTACGCCCGATGACCAAGCCTGCCTCACCTAAGCTGAATATTGATAAAGCAGAGCTAAAGCTGGGCTTGCATAATCTTCAGCCCGAGCTGTGCCCTCGTTATACAGCCCGGGTTATTAAAGGCATAAAGGTCAACGAATCTCCGCTCTGGCTCAAGACTGCTTTGATCAAAAGCGGCCTGAGGCCCATCAATAACATCGTGGATATTACAAATTACGTGATGCTGGAAAGCGGGCATCCTCTGCATGCTTTTGATTATGATAAGTTGGCCGCCAGGGATGAAGCTCAGGGTTATCCTGATATCGTGGTGCGCAAAGCTTATCATGAGGAAGAATTCATTGCTCTGGATGGTAAAAAGTATATTTTGGATAAAGATGAGCTGGTAATAGCCGATGGCCAAAAGGCCTCTGCTTTGGCCGGGGTAATGGGTTCGGAGTACTCCGCAATTAGTGACCAGACCGTAAATATCGTGCTGGAATCTGCAGCCTTTCATCCTGGCTCGATTCGTAGAACTTCTTACAAACATAAACTCAGTTCGGATTCCTCCTACCGCTTTGAAAGGCATCTCCCGGCTAAGTATGCTGCTGCAATCAGCGATCGGGCTACTCAACTGATCCTGGAGCTGGCAAAAGGGAATATCTGCGGGGAATTGCTGGATAGCTATCCTGCAGCTGAACAAGAGATTATCCTGGGAGTACGTCCGCATAGGTTTGAACATTTGATCGGCTATACTCTGCCTAAGGATAAGATTCGTGAGATTCTGGAAAATCTGGGTTTTACCTTCATCCAATATGGAGATTTCCAGCCGGGGCCTATTGCCAAAGTGGAAGATATCCCAGCTCTGCATACAGGATTAAGGCAAGGTAAAGACCCTGAATTCAGTGAAGTTCAGGATGATAACTTTACGCATTATTACCAGATTCCCGCTTTCCGGAAAGACATCAGCAGGGAGGCAGACATTCTGGAAGAACTGGCCCGGCTGGCCGGATACGACAAGGTGCCGCAGAAGACGGTGCCAAGCCAGGTGATGGACCGTCACGCTTACAAGATCCAGAATCAGGCCGCGGAGTGGATAGTGACTTTTGGTGCTTATGAAACTCTGAATTATAGCTTTACAGACCCTGCACAGATGCAGCTCCTGGGCTATCAAGATGATGATCTGAGCTACATTCATTTGCTGAATCCCCAAAGCTCAAATCAATCAGTGATGCGGGTTTCGCTGCTGCCGCAATTACTTAACAATCTGGTTTACAACCTGAATCATGCCGAACGGGATGTGAAACTCTTTGAACTGGGTAAAGTTTACCTGAAAGACAAGACCGATCATCATGAGCCCAAGCATCTGGCCGCTATATTTACAGGAAAGTCAGATGCCGGGCACTGGCAGCAAAAAGCTGCTGAGATAGATTATTACTGGGTGAAAGGCTGTTTTGAAGGCTTATTGCAAAGATTTGGGCTTAGCTATCAGACAAGCGCGTGTAATCTGTCTTATCTGATATCCGGGGAATCCTTTACTTACCGTCATGGTAAGCTGCTGCTTGGCAGTTTTGGCAGGATTAAACCCGCCGTGCTTCAGGCCTGGGACATAGATGTCAATAGCCTGGGGCAGGATGTCTGGACTCTGGATTTTGAGCTGGAAAATCTGATCAATCTAAGCAGAAATCATAGGATCGAGTATAGCGAGATTCCCAAATACCCTGCTGTGGTGAGGGACATTTCCTTCCTTATTTCAGATCAATATAGCTATCTTGATTTACAGGGTGCTATCATGACTTTAGATACAGCTATCATCAAGGAAGTAAAGGTCTTTGATGAGTATCGTTCTGAGCAGATACCACAAGGCTTCAGGAGCCTTAGCCTGCACATTAGCCTGCAGGACCAAGAAAAAACATTGACAGATGAGCGCATAGATAAGCTAATGGCTTTAGTGCAAAAAACACTAATAGAAAAATATGAAATTACCATGAGGTTATAATGGAAAGTCCGATAGTAAACCTGCAGCAGAGACTGCAAAAACTGATTGATCAATATACTGTAAATAAAAATGAACTGGATGAGCTGAAAAAAAGCTATGCTCAGCTTAGAGAGGAGAATACTCAATTGCTCAGCCAGATAGAGGATTATTCAAATCTGGCTACCGATACAGATGAATCTCTTAAAAAGCTACAAGCAGAACACCAAAGCTTGAAAATCAAGTATGACGAAATGGAAAAGATGCTCTTCGGCGTGGAAAGCTTTGCTGATGATGCCATCAGGAAAATTGATGACATTTTCCCCAAGCTCGGGGACAGCGAGTAAGCAATGAAATCGATAGAGGTGGAGATTTTTGGGAGGTTATTTCGTCTCAGAAGCGATAATCCCACCCGTACACTAAAGATTGCTGAAGATTTATCAGAAGAACTTACAAGGCTTTATGAGAACTATGAGAATCTGGATTTTGCCCGTTTGCTGCTGCTCGCCTGTTTTCAGCGAGAAGATAAATTGCAAACTGCGTTAGAGGAAAATCGAGAATTGAAAGCCGAGCTCAGCCGGGTAAATCAGATGCTGGAAAACATCATAAGTATATAAAATATGCCTGCGGAATACGTGATATGGATTGCATAAAAGCCAATGAAAAATAAGGGAGTCGAGCCATGGGTGGCGTGCGTGCCGGCAAGTCCCGGATACATAAAACCCACAAGGTAGATTCCCACCTGCAGTATGGCTTTGAATAAAGTCAAACATACACGGTTCCCGCGGGCCTTTAATTCTGCTTCCCGAATTTATCCGGTGAGCGTAAATAGATTGAACTAAGGATTATTAATATGTCGAATTTATACATAACAGCTGCCATCGCTTTTGCAGCAGGCTTTTTGTTTGCTTTGGTGATCTACCTTATCAAGCGCAATAGCGCATTTAAGGCGGTATCCCAGGCCACAGAGATTGCCGAAAACATCAAAAGAGATGCAAAAAAAGAAGCCGAGGTCGCCAAGAAAGCGGCTTTGGTGGAAGCACGGGAAGAATGGTTCAAACAAAAGCGCGTTTTCGATGAAGAAGTAAAAGAGCGTCAGCGTGAACTCAGAACTCAGGAAAAGAAGTATAATGAACGCCTGAGCAGCTTGGATAAAAGGCTGGATTCCCTCGATAAGAAAGAAAGCAACCTCAGTGAGCAAGAACGTAAACTAAAAAGCAAAGAAGACGAACTGCAGCAAAAAAAGCAGGAATCCGAAAATATTATAGCCGAACAAAAGCGAAAACTGGCCGAAGTGGCGGGACTATCCCGCGAACATGCTTTGGAACGCCTGCGCGAGGAGCTCATCGCTACAGCGCGTCAGGTGGCTGCTAATGACGCCAAGCTTACTATCGAGCAGATCAAGCTGGATACCAGCAGAAAGACCATCGAAATCCTTTCTACCGCCATTCAACGGATGGCTGTGGATCATGTCTCAGAAAGCACTGTGTCCGTAGTGTCCCTGCCTTCGGATGAGATGAAGGGGCGCATTATCGGCCGTGAAGGAAGAAACATCCGTACCTTTGAAAAGTCTTCAGGAGTGGATTTGATCATCGATGATACTCCGGAGGCTGTGGTGCTTTCCTGTTTCGATCCTGTACGCCGAGAAATCGCACGTCTGGCTTTGGAAAAGCTGATCTCAGATGGCAGAATCCATCCCGGACGTATCGAAGAAGTGCTTTCCAAGACCAATAAAGAAATGGATGAGACCCTTATCAAGATCGGAGAAAAGGCAGTATTGGAGACCAATATTCACAATATCTCGCCAAATCTGATCAAGGTCCTGGGACGCTTGAATTACCGCACTTCATACGGTCAAAATGTACTGCAACACTCCATCGAAGCCGCCTGGATCTGTGGCATTTTGGCTGCAGAATTGGGCTTGGATCAGGAAATAGCCCGCAGGGCCGGTTTGCTGCATGATATTGGGAAAGCTGTGGACCATGAATTTGACGGCACTCACGCCATTATCGGAGCTAATCTGGCCCGTAAAAATGGTGAAGGCAAGCTGATCGTAAATGCCATTGAGGCTCACCACGAAGAAGTGGAAGCACTCTCTGTATATGCTGCTTTGGTACAAGCTTCAGATGCCATTTCAGGAGCCAGACCCGGAGCCCGCAGAGAGATGCTGGAAACCTATATGCAACGTCTGGCCAAGCTGGAAGAGATCGCTAATAAGATCGAGGGCGTGAATAAATCTTACGCCATTCAGGCCGGCAGAGAGCTACGCATCATCGTGGAACCTTCCATGATAGAAGAAAACCAAATCCCGCTTTTGGCGTCTGAGATTGCCGCCACGATAGAGAAACAGGTGCAATACCCGGGACAGATCAAAGTAACCGTGATTCGAGAGACACGTCAGATTGCATTGGCAAAATAAATGACAGTCCTCTTTTTTGGCGATATATTTGGGAAACCGGGGAGAAAGGCTCTGCTGAGCCATTTGCCCCAGTTGATTTCCCAATTCAATAGCGATTTTGTGATCATGAATGGCGAGAATCTGGCCGATGGCAAAGGTATCACCGAAAGGACGCTAAAGCCGCTTTTGAGCAAAGGTGTGGATGTCGTCACCAGCGGCAATCATCTTTGGGACCGTCAGGAAGGGCTGGAATATATTGCCAGCGAACCCAGAATCTTGAAACCTATGAACTACCCCCCTCTGGCACCCGGGAGCCTGAACTATATAGTCCGCAAAGGTGATCTGGCGCTCAGCGTTATTTGCCTTACCGGGCAGATTTACATGCCGCCTTGCGATTCACCCTTCCAGGCCTTTGATAGCTTTTGGGAGAGCACGGATCAAACGCTTCCTTTGTTTGTAGATTTTCATGCAGAATCCACTGCAGAAAAGCGTGGATTTGGCTGGTATGTAGATGGCAGGGCTTGTGCTGTGATAGGCACCCACACTCATATTCAGACTGCAGATGAGGAGGTCCTTAGCGAAGGCACAGCTTATCTGACGGATGCCGGAATGACAGGTGCTCATGACAGTGTTATAGGCGTAAAAAAGGAGATTATATTGGAGAAATTCCGAACCTCTGTACCCCATCGGTTTGAAACCTCAGATCAAGGCCTGATGATAAATGGCGTTGTGCTAAAAATCGATCCGATTTCACGTAAAGCTACCCATATTCAGCGCTTAAGGCTATCTGTGGAGGAATAGATGCAAAAAGAATTGAAAGGTAAAGTTATCTCGTTGGCTATAAAGAAGGTAGTCAAGGCCCTGGTTCAGGAATTTGATCTTACCCCGACCATGCGCCTGATCCAGGTAGGAGAAGACCCCGCTTCTTCCTTCTATGTGCATAGCATCCTCAGTGCCGCTTCCAATCTGGGTTGCAAAGATGAACTGATTTCCCTGCCAAAGACTGCGAGTGAGCAGGATTTGCTCTCTGCGATCCAAGCTGCCAATGCCGATAGCAATGTGCATGGCATTATGCTGCAAAAGCCGCTGCCCAAGACGATGAATGACAGCTTAATCAATATGAGCATTGATCCTGATAAGGATATTGATGCCTTACATCCGCTGAATCTGGGCAAGATACTCATGCAGGAGGATGGCTTTTTGCCAAACACATCGGCGGCAGTTTACTACACTCTGAAGTACTATGATATCGATCCCGCAGGAAAGAATGTGGTTATTTTGGGACGTTCAAACGTGGTGGGAAAGCCCCTGGCCAATATGCTGCTGTGGAAAAAGCCCTATGCAAACGCCACGGTCACGGTTTGTCATAGCCGCACCCGTAATCTGAAGGAAATCTGCCAAAAGGCATCGATACTGATTGCCGCTATCGGTAAGCCAAATTTTGTTACACCGGATATGATCAAAGATGATGCTATCCTGATAGACGTGGGTATCAATGAATCTATTCAACCGGATGGCCGCTCTATTTATATAGGTGACATAGACTATGATGCCTGCTATGAAAAAGCTCTGGCCATCACTCCGGTTCCTGGAGGAATAGGCCGGATTACCACCAGTCTTTTGTATTTGAATTTGGTAAAAGCCAGCCTTATTGCCAAGAAAATAAATAAAAACGTTGACGAATATATCGATTTGAAATTTAGTGAAAATCATAAGAAATAATAACCTGATGTTTGGGAGGAACGATGAGTAATAAGAGTTACAAACTCTTGGCGATCATCTTAATACTTACAGTAGCAGCTTTTTTTGTAACCGGCTGTGGAAAGTCCGGAAACAGATTTGAGAATCAGCTGCCTTCGATTTCAATTACCTCATTTGAGGGTTGGAGCAATGATAATATTCCAGCTAACGTGGATACGCTTACCCATGAGTACGTTTTTCAGCAGAAGATATTCTGGCATGCCACAGACCCTGATGGCATTATCACTGGATATGCGTTCCGTATTCTGGATGAAAACCATCAGCCCATTGCAGTTCCTGGCTACAGCTATATTGCCGATGCTGCCACTGGCCTGATTCCAGATCAACTTTTGAACAAATACGGCGAAGGCTGGGTAATGCACTATCTGCCCAGTGCAGAGCAGGAAAAGCCTTTGGACGATCCTGAAGCTAAGCGCACGATCTGGACAAACCAAAAATATGCGGTGATCAATTTCCCTGCAGCCAATGAAAATGGCGATCCTATGCCTACCTTGTCTTATTTTGAAGTAGTGGCTATAGACAATCGGGGTGGTATCTCCAGTAATACAGCAAAACGTAAATTCCGCACAAACTCTCACCGTCCTGTTTGTAATGTCACCACTACAAAAGGAAATCCCGATGGCGGTGATGTAGGAAGCGGTATCACTATTAGATTCTCTATGAGCTATCCGGACACTTTAGGTATGCTGATTTCTGCGATCCCTTCAAAGTACGAATTTAAAATGATGAAGATCAATGAAGCGACCGGGCAGCCTGTTGAAGGCAGTGAAACCCAGTGGTTCAGCACAGAAGATCAGGATCATATAAACGAATACAAGCTCACCAAAAGAACCAACCCTCCCCTGGAATACGATTATGAAGAAAATGGGAATTCCCTGGGAACCAGCACCAGGATTATTGCCCGCGCAACTGATCTGGCTGGAGTGAGTTCAGAATTTACCGAGCCCCCCAATGGCATTACTCCAAGCTGGCAGGTCGATTTTAAGGTAAAACCGGGTTTTTATCCCAAGACTTTGCTTTATTCTCAGAAACTTCTGGCTCTGGGCGAAAATCATTTTGAAGATAGAGGTGATGACTCTACCCCTGAAGTTTTACCTTTCACCATTTTTAATAATGATCAGATTTTTGCCACTCCTCTGTTCAGGGATTTCTCTAATACCTATTCCGTAATTTATAGCCCTGATCTAAGGATATACGTCCGTTGGGGCTGGTGGGGTGAATATGCCAATGAATCGTCAAGCGGTACATTCGAGTATCCCATTGATAATCCTTATGTCAAGAAAGTCGATGCTGTCTTGAGTGAACCAAACCCGGATATCGGATATGCCGGTGGCGACAACTACTATTCTGAGATCACTCACTTTGATATTCGCTACGATGGTGAACCTTATCACTTCCCGCCGTTTCCCCCAGAGACTAATAATCATACCGACGAAGATGGCACCGTGTGGCTGAGATTGCCTTTGTACTCTCCGCTCAGACAATCCATTGTGCTTACCGGAAATCAAATCAGCCCTGGAACTCATACCTTTGAAGTCCGCGCTGTGGATTCGCAAGATGAAGTATCCCAGGATCCCGCTGTATTCAAATTCAATGTGATGCCTTATGTTCCGGCAAGTTCACGCGAAGGCATCCTGATCGTGGATGATGATGCTCATCATGTATTGAACTCACCAGAAGATATTGTGAATGCTAAATATGAATTCATGACTGAGGATATCGATCAAGTCACTATGGTAAAATATGGCCAAAATGGTGAAGGCGGAACCTATAGGGATGTCCGTGGCCGCTATCTGGCTGCTTCCGAATTGCAAAATTACAAATTGGTGATCTACCATGCCGATAATCCTGGCAGTGGCGGTACCTTCGAGAATGAAATCGATGGCCTGTCCCTCTTTCTTCGGATGGGTGGCAATCTATTGGTCTCTCACACATCACAATTTGCCTCTAAAGCCACTGATATCTCAAATAAGAGAGGATATACGCTCTTGGGATACATGGGACTGCCCGATATGCCGAGTTTGAATAAAGAGCTCGCATCGAACCCCTACTACTATTTCCAAAACGCTGTAGGAAGCATGCAATACCCAAATATGGGCCTGCAATATTCTACACATCCCTCCAATACCGAGGGGACCCCTGCCTTCAACTCTATTATCGAGGCAAGAAAGGGTCTGCATACTGTAGCCTATTTCAATGAGATAGATGGAGTTCCGAACATTCTCGGTGAGCCGATATATACCTACGGCTGCAAACCGGTAGATTTTGAAACAGCTCCACCCAGTGCAGCTCATTTTGATAAGCTGAATGGAAGAGTAGTAGGAATTCGTAATGTAAATCGTAATGGAGGGAGAGTATATACGCTTACCTTCCCGCTTTCCTATATGTTAAATAACGATACCAAAGCTGCGATAAACTCAATCTGGAGCGAATTGCAATAAATCCTGAATGTCAATATAATAACAGGGGGCGTCGTATCGACGCCCCCTTTACGTTTCCTGATTATTTATCGAATGAAGGACCATGAAGTTTACTTGCTTTGTTGTTTATCTTTTACAAGCGCACTCCTGCCAATGCTGACTGCTAAAAAAAGAACCCAAATCCACCAGCTCTTTCCCCGCGATATTTTTGTAGATAAATACATCCCCGGCTCCCGCATCCAGATACACTGCCCGAATCAATTCCGAGCAATAAAGCCGATTGCGGGTCTTCAGATCAAAATCGTGATCAAAGGCTGATCTTTGGTTCAGGTAATATCTGGCTTTGTTACCAAGGACTGCAGAGTCAATAGCAAAAGTTGGTTTCACGTGGCGGATATTGCTCAGATGAGCTTTACCAATAAAGGAATTTAGTTCATCGATGCGAATGCCATCGCTATCTGATATACTGCCCGAAATGCTATGGATGATGCTCCAGCTGTCCTTGTCTCTTACCAGGATGCCACAATGTGACATACCCTTTGCCTCAGGGAAAGCCCTGACTATCAAGGTAGAGACAAAAGAATTGCCCTGTCTGAGCAAGATATCTCCCTCTTCAAAGCAGGTGCTATCCACCAGAGCGGAATATTGCTGCATACTCTGAGACCTCAAAGAGAAAGCTCTGCCTTGAAAAGCAGAGCTTGTTAATAGCTTGGCAGCCAAAAGACCGAGGCCTATGGTTAAGAGTTTACTTGTCCAAGTCTTCCTTGGCAAGGTCCACTTTCCAGGCGCCATCAATCTTTATCATTTTGAGTTCATGGGTCACTTTGTCTTCCGGGCTATCCTCTTCCCACTGCTCATAGTTTACTACAGCGTTATCACCATCTTCTACAGTGCTCAGGATATTGTATTTGGTTTTGCTCAGCTCGGCTTTTTGTTCTTCGCTCATATTCTCAGCGAAAGATTCGACCATTGTCAAAAGCTGTTGACCTGCTTCGGTGGTGTGTTTTTTAGCGCCTTCAAAATCTTGTTTTTCGAGAGCATTAAAGAACTCTTTGGCAGATTTTTCTGCTTTTACTCCACATGCGGTCAAAGCCAGCAGCGTCAGACCTATGAGAAAGACATAGACTAATTTTTTCATGGTATCTCCTTTAAGTAAAACTTGGTTTACACGTGTTGATAAATATCTATTACGTCAAGCTTTTTCTTTGCTTTTACGTTTAAAACCTGAACTTCTATCAGATTTTGCACCTGGCCTGGACTTGTCTTTATAGTGTTCAGTTTTACCTTTTTTCTTGCCTTGCCAGGGTGGATTATGGGGGGCTCTCCGCTTTTTACCATAATCTTTGGAGTATGAACCGGCGGGTGCTGATTTTGCCTGGCTTACACTGGGTTTTATGCTTTGACCCTTGTATGGGTTTTTGGTGATGGCCTTTTTCAGCTCAGCTTCATATCGGGCATCCAAGTCTATCAGGCAATAGTCTGAAAAGATATTTATCCTTCCGATTTCTATTCCCCGGGTTACTCTCAGGCCGTTTATATAGCGCATCAGCTCTCGTTTTGTAAGACCGAGATTATCCCCTATGTTCAAACGGAAAGTGCTGAAACTAAAGCTGCTCTTGTCTTTCCTCTGCTGGGATTCCGCCATATTGTCCAAATCAGGAATGTCCTTATAATAGTTTAAGAAGCGGTTAAATTCTACCGAGACGAAGCGTTTGATCAGCTCTTCCCGGGTCATCCAGCTTAGCTTTTTGAACACATTGGTGAGGAAGGATTCCATTTCAGCTTCGTTGACCTCAATGCGCTCCACCGTGTCGATAAAATGAAAGAGCTGTTTTTCACAGATTTCTCTGCCGCCGGGAACTTTTTGCCAGACTATGGGAGCACCCAGCAGCTTCTCAACTGCTTTCAAGGCACTGCCTTCTTTGCTGTGTGTGATAGTGATTGAGATTCCGCTTTTACCGGCTCTGCCGGTTCTTCCGCAGCGGTGTATGTACATGATAGGATCTGTGGGCACCTGGAAGTTTATGATGTGAGTGAGATCATCCACATCCAAACCGCGGGCTGCAACGTCCGTGGCTACCAAAAGTGGTACAAATTTGCTATGAAATTTGCTCATTACCAGCTCTCTTTGCCCTTGAGAAAGGTCTCCGTGAAGGGCATCGGCATTGTAGCCGTCATGCTGCAATTTATCGGCGATTTCCTGAGTTTCTTTGCGCGTGCGACAAAAGATAATGCCATAGATACTGGGATTCATATCCACGATTCTTTTCAAAGCCAGGTACTTATCTCTGGCCTGAACCCTGTAGTAAAAGTGTTGAATATTCTCGGCACCTTTATTTTCACTGCCCTCGCTGATGCGATGAGGTTCTTTCATGAATTTATTGGCCAGATTCTCCACCTCTTTGGGCATGGTGGCCGAGAAAAGCAGAGTTTGCTTCTCTTGGGGTATGCTCTCCATGATCTCAGTAAGCTCATCATGAAAGCCCATGTTCAGCATTTCATCCGCTTCATCCAGCACCAAGTAAGTAACATTTTCCAAATTCAGAGCTTTTTGGCGGATCATATCCGCTACCCGTCCTGGGGTGCCTACCACTATGTGAGCACCCGTCCTGAGGGCTTCTTTTTGTTTGTATATCGGAGCTCCGCCATATACTGCCAGCGTGCGGATACGGGTCATATAGAAAGCATAAGCTTGAATATCTTTGGTGATTTGTAAGCAGAGCTCGCGGGTGGGGCAGAGGATGATGCTCTGAGTTTCGCTAAGTTCAACATCTATTTCGCTGAGCAGGGGAAATCCAAACGCAGCGGTCTTGCCGGTTCCGGTATTAGCCAGAGCGATAAGGTCTTGATCATTGTCTAAAATCCAGGGGATGCAGCTCTCCTGAATGGCGGTGGGGCTTTCATAACCAAGCTTTTTTGCAGCTCGTTGAATAGGCTCCGGAAGTGTGATATCAGTAAATTTTGTCAATGGGTGGATTCCTTTTATCTATTTATCCTGCCACTATATAGGAACGGCCAATTTTGTAAAGGATTTGTTTTGTTGTGCTTGAAATAATTGAACCTTGCTTTTGCTATTGCTTGCCTTTTAGAAAAACTTGCAGCCAATTCGTTTTCGACTCGAGCTGACTCGTAGCTTCGGGTAAACTCGAGTTAAAATCGAATGAGAACTGATTTAAAAGTTAGGGCAGGAGTCAGGCATTCCTGCATGACTGAGAGTGATTTGGATTGCTCATGGCCTACGCACGAATGTTTCTCGGTCTTCTTGGTCTGGGTTTTTGAGCTTTGCCCAGGATCAGTTCTTTTTGCTTGCGGATTTCTCCTCCAGAAGGCACATGGATGGCTGTCCCCAGCTCAAAATCCAGTCTGGTATAATACATACAGGTACTGATGGTCATGGGAGTGGGGGTAAATTCCTGCACTTGCTCCACTTTCAGGCGATTCTGCTTTAGCCAGTTTTTCAGATGAAGCGCATCCTGGCTGGTAGTGCCGGGATGACCGATAATGAGATAGGGGATGATCTGCCGCTTGATACCGGCTTTTTTGACTTCGGCAAAATACTCTTTGCTAAAGCTTTCAAAATGCTTGATCGAGGGTTTGCCCATCAGTTTCAGGACTGCGTCGGAGCTGTGTTCCGGAGCCAGCTTCAGTCGGCCTCCTGTGTATTTTTGGGCTATGGCAGAGATGTAACGAGGATTAGCCAGGGCTATGTCATGCCGGATTCCGCTGGCTACAAAGACGTGCCTGACCTTTGGCAAAGCGGCCACTGCATCCAGCAGGCGGAGCTGAACGTCATGATCAAAGTTGAGATTTGGGCAAATATTCGGAAAGAGGCAAGACCTTCTTTTGCAGGTATCCGGATAGTCCAGCTTACATTTGCTGGCGTACATATTGGCACTGGGGCCACCCAGGTCTGTGATCACCCCTGGTAGCTTTCTGGCTTCCGAAAGTATGGACTCTGCCGAGCGAGATTGGATTTTGCGTCCCTGATGAATAGCGATTGCACAGAAATTGCAGCCGCCATAACAGCCGCGGTGGGAAGTGATGCTTTGACGGATCTGTAGCCAGGCGGGAATCTCGTGTCCGGCATAGCGGGGGTGCGGAGCTCGCATAAAGGGAAGCCGGTAGATAGAGTCCATCTCTTTTGTACTCAAGGGCATAGCGGGGGGATTGTGCTTGATATATCGTCCACCACTTTTCTGATAGAGCGCTGTAGTCTGAGCGTTTTCATAAAAGAGTCGGTTCATTTTATGGAAAGTAAGCTTGTCACTGCACAGATCGGCATCCGGCAGCATCAGGCCTTCCGGCTTTTTCACAAAACACACAGTGGAAGGGATATCGGTCAATTCGCTGATATCGATTCCAGCTGCACATGCTTCAGCTACTTGCAAGATAGGTTTTTCCGCCATGCCGTAGATCAGAAGATGCGCCTTGCTATCTGCCAGGATGCTGTTGCGCACTTTATCCTGCCAGAAGTCATAGTGAGCAATCCGCCTGAGCGATGCCTCGATTCCTCCGATAATTACCGGTGTACCCTTGAAAAGTCTGCGGATGATATTGGTATAGATTATTACAGCACGGTCCGGGCGCATGCCACTTTGACCATCCGGAGAATAAGCATCGTTATTGCGTTTTTTGCGTTGGGCAGTATAGTGGTTTACCATCGAATCCATATTTCCGCTGCTGATACCAAAAAAGAGCCGGGGACGGCCTAAGGCCAGGAAGTCCGCTTCTTTGTTGCAATCCGGTTGAGAGATGATGCCCACGCTGTATCCTGCGGCTTCCAATAGCCTGCCCAAAAGCGGCACTCCAAAAGAGGGATGGTCTATATAAGCATCTCCGCTGATGAGGATGACATCAAGTTCAGATATTCCCAGAGCCTGCAGTTCAGCTTTGTTGGTGGGTAGGAAAGGCATTTTTCTAACGCAAAAATAAGGGCGCTGTCAAAAGCGCCCAATTCATGAAAGCAGATACTTCAAGGGTTTATCCGGATGATATTAATCGCCTGAACGCCTTTTTCTGTTTCCATAAGATCGAATGTAACTAATTCATCTTGCTCGAGAACCTTGAGTTCTCGCGGGGAATTTGTAACAATGGATTTCCAATGCACAAAGTACTCTTTGTTGTCTTCGGTAATAATAAAGCCGTAGCCTTTATTTTTATTAAACCACTTCACTTTTCCATTCATAATAACCTCTTTTTTGTCTCATGTGCCAATAATATAAAACGGCTATATTCCGTCAATATAAATATTATATCAGGTCCGAAAGTATCCGGGAGTGATTATGACCGCTTTTTTTTGTTGACTATAATCTGGCTTTAACTAAGATGCCTCTAAGAACAAATAAGAAAAAGCGAGGTAGCCTTATGAGTGTCAGAATCCTGCTTGTAGATGATGACCGTTTGCTAAGAGAAGTAATCTCAGAGTTCTTGGTATGCAATGGGTATCAGGTTGATATGGCAGAAGATGCTACCCATGCTTTGATCAAGTTTCAACCCGGACGTTATGAATTGGCTTTGATCGATCTGGTGCTGCCGGGTATGAACGGTCTGGAGCTGATGCAGGAATTACTCTCCCGGGATGCCGAGATATTTTGTCTGATTATGACCGGTTATCCTACTATAGACAGTGCGTACAAGTCTATGGTGGAAGGAGCGTCGGATTATATCATCAAACCCTTTCAACTCAACGAATTGCTATCTGCCATACAGCAAGACCTGGAGCCATGAAATACAGCTTGGAACTGATTGATGTCCCCTCCGAAGGAGCAAGAAAGCTGCAAAGCCGGTATGCCTATTGGCATGATCCTGAGTTTATGGCAGCTCTTGCCGATCTGCATTCCGTACGCGCGATGCAATTGCAGGTTTTCAAAGGCGAGGAATTGCTGGCGATTTTGCCGTTATATGAAAGGCGGAAGATAGGCTTAAAGGCTTTGGTAACGCCTAGCGGAACCTACTATCAGGGCATTTGTTTTAATTTTGAAGAGGCCTCAAAACCTTCCCGTGTAAGCCTGGATACCACCGCTATCTGCATCAGAATAGCCAGCTTTATGGCTGAAAAATACAAATGGATCAATTTTAGACTGAATCCTGATAATGCAGACATCAGAGGCTTTAGCTGGGCTGGATATCGGGTTACTGTGCTTTATACTTTCAGGCAGTTTATCGGCTCTGAACTTTGCATTATGCCGGATGAACGCAAGAAAATGAGACAAGCCAGGAAACTGGGCATGAAGCTGATCGAAGACTTCGATCTGGACGCCTTTTTTCACCTGCAGGAGGAACTTGAAAAAAGGAAAAAGCACAGTCTGGGCATCCCGCATTCAAGGATAAAAGACTTCTTTGCCCGGCTGTATGAAAAAGGCTTGTTGAAACAATTCAACATCTATCAGGATTCCCAGGTAGTAAGTTCCAATATTTTGTATTCCGATAACGGCGAAGTCGCTTATACTGTAAACATGGCGACATCTGCTGAGGCGATGCGTCAGGGTGCGGCTATTTATCATAGCCTGGCTCTGGCATCTCACCTGCCAAAGAATACCAAAATACTGGATTTTTGTGGCGCAAATATCAAGGAAGTAAGCAGATTCAAGGCTGCTTTAGGTCTGGATTTGCACAGTTTTTATCATATAAAGCTGTAATGAGAGGTATATGAGCAAGATCGTTGTTTTAAAAGGTGGAATCTCCAATGAGCGGGAGATATCATTAATTACTGGTTCTGAGATTGTCAAAACACTTAGAGGCCTGAGCTATCAGGTCTGTGAACTGGACCTGGCTGATTTCCCCAGGCTTTCTCAGCTATTGTTAGCAATACAACAGGAGCAAGCTGACCTGGTCTTTAATGCCTTGCATGGGGGAGCCGGCGAAAACGGCATGCTCGCCGGTGCTCTGGAGCTGGCCGGGATTCCCTTCACCGGTTCAAAATTCAAACCCTCCTGTCTGGCTATGGACAAATACGTATCCAAGCTCATCGTGGCTGCCGAAGGAATCCCCTGCCCCCGTCATATCCTTATGCGGGCTAACCTTTTAGAAGATTACAATGATCCCAATGACTACATCGCTTTTGCACAGAAGCTGGGTCTGCCCTTGATAGTGAAGCCAAATGACGCCGGCAGCTCCGTGGGGATCAGCATTGTGCAAGATTTGCAAGACCTCAAGCCTGCTGTGAATGATGCCTTTTTGCATTGCAGCAGCGTGCTTTTGGAAGAGTATATTGCCGGGCGAGAATTAACTGTAAGCATTTTGGATGGTAAAGCCCTGCCGGTAGTGGAAATAAAGCCCCTGCGAGGCTGGTATGATTATCACAATAAATACACAAAGGGACAGACGCAGTATCTGGTACCGGCGCCGATAGAAGAATCCACCGCAAATTTGTTGCAATCCTATGCCCTGAGGGCTTTTCAAGCACTATCCTGCACGGTGTATGGCCGGGTAGATTTCCGCTATAATGGTGAAACCCCTTATTTTTTAGAATTAAATACGCTGCCGGGAATGACGGCTTTGAGCCTGACTCCCATGGCCGCCAAGGTAGTAGGTCTTTCTTTTGCAGACCTATTGGAACGCATAATTAAAAGCTCATTATCCTGCTATAAGGAGGAACGATGAAACGCATAATAGTTATCATTAGTCTGGCCCTGTTTAGTATGGGCCTCAGCGCAGCCGTTACAGCTGCATTTAATCCTGGAGAGATTCAGCTCAATCACTTGGGAACCTTAGCATTTGATCCCATCAGTCCTCATGAACAGCCCATCTTGGCCCAATTGACGGTTACTAATGGCGATGCAGAGGCACAAAAGGTCAAAATCCAGGTAGAGTTGAAATGGAACAACAAAGTGCTGATCCAGCCCGGTGAAGCTGTCTTTATTACGATTCAGCCCATACCCGCCGGGGAAAGCATCTACCTGAACAACCGCCATCTTATCAGTGAAAGTGGCAGTGCAGAGCTTGATACCGATGGCAATATCAATATAGATATCATCGGCGTGATGGAAAGAAGCCCCAGCTTGAAAGACGCTATATTATCGGGTTATTTTCCGGATGGGGAATTGCAGATGAAAGCCAGCGTCAAAGCTGAAAACTCACCCATGTGGGACAATGTAGCTGTCTTGACCATCAAGATTCGCAATGCCGGAGGCATATATCCCATCAGTCCTGGAAAAGCCATTGGCACTTTGCCACCTAAGGTGAAAGAAATCCCCGTCAGTTTCCTATGGAATGCCATCAATACCGGCTTTAAGGAAAATACCCAGCATATCGTAATCAAAGAATTTCCTCCCAATAATCCTCCCAATATCTCCACTGTGGCGCATACCGGAGTAGATGTGTATCGCACCCGGGAAAAGGGAGAGTCCAGCGGCTTTTCCGAGTATATCCCTTTTACAAATAAGCACTATTATGCCTGGCGGGTCTATACCCCCATCTATGATCAGTTAGATTTCATTACTGTGGATAAAACCTCTTCCGGTGGTAACTTCCTGGCCAGCGAATGGTTTGTTTTCCAGTATCTGCCAGATGATATAGATGCCCCGGATTCCAGTGATGTGATGGCTATGCTGCAACTATTAGGAAATCCCTATCTGATCAATTTCCTGAATATGGGTCTTACGCCCACGGGTGAAGTGATATTTGAAGGACGCAGATACACCGGGCAGGATGCTATCGACATCCTGAGCAGCCTTGCTGGTAAAGAAATCCAAGTGGAACTAAAGGACTAAAGGAGGATATCATGAAAAAACTCTGTTTATTTATCCTGATACTCAGCCTGGCTACGCTACTGCTGGCCACGGAAACTGTAGCCATACTCTCTGTCAGCAAAGGGAAAGTCAGCCTTGAGCGAAACAAGCAAGACCTGATATTCAAGAAAGGTGAATTGCTCAAAAACGATGATATCCTGCGCACAAAAGCAGAAAGCTTTGCTGCTTATAAATTTATCGATGCCTCCTCACTGGTCAAGCTCTTCTCAAATTCTGTGGTCAGCATTTCTGCCACCCAGCTTGGTGCCAAACTCTCCAAAAAAGTGAATATCGAGCGAGGCAGTATATTGTCTTCCGTTAAAAGCGGTAGCGGTGCTTTTGCAATTCATACTCCCACCACGGTCGCCTCTGTGAAAGGCACAGAATTCATGACCCGGGTAGATGAAAATGGAAACAGTATGTTCATCGTTACAGACGGTGAAGTGGAGCTGCAGATCAAAGTCACCGGCGAAACAGTGACTGTGGTGAAAGGTAAAACAGCAAATGTGGATCGCAGAGGTGGCCTGACTGTAGCTGATAGCAGCCCGGAAGACATCAGTTCCATAGAGCTGAGTGAATTGGAAGCAAATCAAGAGATCGAGCCCACCACCATCCGCATTCCTGTGATAGATGAAGCGGGAAATACCAAATACATTGAGATTACGTATTAATGCGAGGCAGTACTATGAAGAAACTGTGTTTTATCTCGATCTTGCTCAATGTCGCGTTGCTCTCCTGGGCAGTAGCTGTGATTCACATTCCGCCTACAGATACCAGCCCCGGCTCAGATTTGGAATTGCTCCTGGAAATCACTCAGGGTGGACAGGAAGTGGCCAATATCGATATAAGCTACCGGCTCAGTTCAGAAGAAAAGTGGTCTAATGAACCCATGCACCAGGATGCTCCTGATTCACCTTATTGGAGAGGGATTATCCCCAAGGATGCGATCGGGCATGACAAGGTGGAATATCGCTTTGAGATGAAGCTCCATTCCGGTGCTACAGCATACGTTCCTGAGCGTGATAGCATGCAGCCCAATTACATCCTGAATCCCCTCACGCCGGGGGGCACCCTGAGCAAAGACTTCGTTCTGCTCTCGGATGAAAGCTCCATCTCTGCCGATGAAGGCTATGTGCTGGCAGTGAGTTTTCTGGGGTTGATAGCCGATCTTGACATCAGAAGCATCAAAGTCATCGTGGATGGAAGAGATGTAACCAAGCAAGCCCAAATCAGCAATTCTGTATTGGTATATCGTCAGGACCTGCCCAGAGAAGGGATAATGAAAGCTGTAGTGAAGGCAAATGTAAAAGGAAAGCAGATCTATTCCGATACCTGGATTACGCAGATCTTGCCCGGCACTTTCAAGCGCGGCCTGCCTTTCACATATCGCGGTTCGGTAAATTTCTCCACAAACATCTATGATGTCTCCGGGGATAATTCCGATATAAAAGCAGCTGAAAACGACTTCCGCACCTGGGCAGACCTTTACGGAAATTATGGCGTTTTGGACATGCAAGCCAATCTTCTGGTCTCCAGCCTGGAGGATTCAAATATGCAGCCCGTAAACCGTTATACCTTTGGCCTTCAACTGCCATCCCTTGATCTCTATCTCGGGGATTACTCACCCAATCTATCAAAATACAGCCTGTCCGGCAAAAACCTCCGCGGCTTTCATGCCCGGCTTTTTGGAAGATACCTTGAACTGGCTGTGTCCCACGGTGAATCCGTAAGGAAAACGCAGTTCCAAAATGAAGCTGAAAAAGGCGGTACCTTCAAGCAGGAAGCCTTTGGTGCCAAATTAAGACTTGGTGATGAAGATGGCTTCAGGATAGCCTTTACCGGCTCCCGCCATCGCGACGTCGTAAGCTCTTTGGCACAGGAATATTACCGATATGAAGATGCCCAGGGAGATACGGTCTATACCGTGATGGCCAAAGACAATGCCGTGCTCAGCGTGGATGCCAGGCTCAATGTGCCGGATCAGCATGTGATAATGGGTATAGAAATGGCCGGAAGTCTCTATAACAGCAATACCATTCCCGGCGTAATCAGCGATGCAGAGCTGGAAGAATATGGTTTGGATACACAGATTGGCAGTTTTGATCTGGACCCCAGTGATTTTTCGGATCTATTTGTGATGAATAAAAACATGGAGCCCTTCCAGCCCAGCAAGGCAAACCTTGCCTGGACCGCATATCTCAGAATGTACGTTCTCAACAACTTCCTGAATTTCGAATATAGCGAGACCGGCTCTGCCTTCTATGCCCTGGGTGTATATGCCCAGCCTGTGGATTCCAAAGTCTTTACCATTACAGACCACATGAATTTTGGCAGGTTGCTCTCAATCTCCGGCAGCTATACAAGCACCCAGGACAATCTCATGAAGCACAGAAGTGAAAGCAACACATATTGTAATATCAATGCTCAGGCAATCTTGCGGGTCCCCAAAATGCCATATTTGAAAGCCTCGTATTATAGCAATACCGGTGAAAACAAGCTGAATTCGGCGATCGCAGATTCCAGCTATACCTTTGCCCCTTTCAACCGGGATTCAAACGGTATGAGCTTTGGTCTGGGTTACGATTTCGTACAGATTCCCTATGTGCCCACCCTGTTTGATATCAGCTATCGGCTTGGCTCTGATTTCAGTGAAATAGATGCCGAAACCGGGCTATCTCCGCTTTCAGACAATGAAAACAGCGGGATCAGCTTTAGCATGAACAACCGCTTTACCAATATCCCCCTTCGCACCCAGCTATCTTATGTGAACTCTCAAAATAGCGATATCCTGCAGGATATGGATTATGCCAATAGCAGCATATTCCTCAAGGCGGATTATTCCTTCCTGTCCGGCAAAATCAAGCCTTACGTCTCCTTCAGGACTACTTCGCTAAGCAAGGATTATGAAGCTCAAAACTACAAAAACTATAATCTGGGAGTGGAAAGCTATCCTATGAAGGACATGACCGTAAGTGCAGATCTGGGACTCAGAAGCTATATCAATGATGACACCCGCGATCAGGATTACTCCTCCACCTCCTTCAGGCTGTGCCTGACTCAGAGATTCTAACCAGTCATTGGGAGCGCGGCTCAGCTGCGCTCCCTTAATTTCTGATATAACTTTTCAAATCTATCTGATGCCGGCGCAAAGGAGATAAGCCAATGTCTGGACCTCGTTCTTTTTTATTAGCTCTGATCATCATTGTTTTGGTCAAGATACTCTTCCTGTTTCCCAGCACCCACTCTTTGGATTTCAAAGCTCAGGATAGCCTCTTCAAGCTGCGGGGCCCTCGCAATCCCAGCGAAGAACTGGTGATAATAGCCATCGATGATGCCAGCTTTAGTGCGCTGAACCTATCCTGGCCCTTCCCGCGCGAATATCATGCCAAATTGATCGAAAACTTAAGCCTGGCCGGAGCCAAACTCATAGTGTTTGACGTGGAATTTACCGAGAATTCCAGCCCTGGAGCAGATGCGTATCTGGCTGAGGTGGCTGCGCATTATGACAACGTGATCTTTGCCGGCAAAGTGCTGAGGGGCGCAGACCCCAACGCCCCGGATCAGCTTCTTACTCCCATTTCCGAAATCATGGCCTTTGACACGCCCTGGGGCATCGTCAATATGAGCAGCGATTCGGATAATCTGATCCGGAAATATGACCTTTTTGAACCGCACGATGGCACTCCTTATTACGGCCTCGGCGTAGCAGCCCTGGCAAATTCCCGCCTCTATCAAAGTGACTGGCAAGAGCATATCAGGATTGAGGATGGCAGGCTCGTCGTGGCAGATTACAAAATCCCGCTTTTATCCCGCAATAAAGCTTTGATCAATTATTATGGTCCTGCGGATACTTTTCCTAAGATCTCCTATGCCAGCGTGATCGACGATTCCACGATGAGCATGCCCGGTTATCAGGGGCTGGAATTCGATGAATTCTATGAGATCATGGAGTCTGGCATCTTAAAAGATAAGATTGTGCTTATAGGAGCCACTATCGATGAATTGCACGATAAATTCCCCACCCCCTTTGGCGGAAACTGGACCCCAGGCGTGGAGATTCATGCCAATTTCATGAGCATGGTGATCCAGAGAGACTTTTTGTCCCAGATCAACCTCTGGCTGTATCTATGTATAGAGCTCATCATCTTGCTTATCATCTGGGTCATTTTCAGGAAGCTCAAGCCGCAGCTATCCGTGCTTATCTTGATCCTCATCATCGGCTTGCAATACCTGCTTGCCTACCAGCTCTTTGCCAGATACAGTATGCTCATACCCATCATGCAGACGGCCCTGAGCCTCATCCTGATCTACATCGCCAGCCTCATTTGCCACTATCTGGATACCATGAAAGAAAAACGCTTTATCCGCCAAGCCTTCCAGCAATATATGGCTCCGGAATTGGTGCATGAACTGCTCAAAAATCCCAAGAATCTCAGCTATGGCGGCTCCCTGCAAGAAATCTCCGTGCTGTTTTCCGATATCCGCGCCTTCACCACATATTCAGAAAATCATACTCCCGAAGAAACGGTCAATATCCTCAAAGAATACCTCACTGCCATGGTCAATGTGATCGTAGAAAACAAAGGTATCCTGGATAAATTTGTCGGGGATGAGATCATGGCACTCTTTGGCACCCCCGTTACTCTGCCAAATCACGCCCTCAGCGCCTGTAAGGTAGCCCTGCAAATGCGGGCCAGGCTTAGCGAATTGCAGCAAAAATGGGAGTCTGAAGGCAAAGCCAGCTTCGAGATCGGTATCGGGATAAATACCGGCCAGGCCGTGGTGGGAAACCTAGGCAGCGAGCAGATCTTCGACTACACCGCCATCGGCGATACCATCAATCTCGGCGCGCGTCTGGAAAGCATCAACAAAGAATATGAAACCAGCAAACATATCATCATCAGCGAATTTACCCTGCAGCACGTAAAAGACCAGGTAAAAGTACGATACCTGGATGAAGTAAAAGTGAAAGGCAAAAATAAAGCGGTGAAGATATATGAACTGATAGACTTGATAGATGCTTGATCAAGAACATTTTGGAGTGTGTATAACATAAGGTTTCTGCAGTAAACAATGAGCAGGTGAAGCAGCTTTTACTCAGAATAAAGGTTATCTTGCTTCTGCTTGTCACAAAAAGTATATCATCTATATGCTGAGATATATTTAGTGTCGCAAACCTCCGAAGCAGGATACTTGCTATGGTGAGCACGGGCGGCTATGGATATTATTATGGGTCAAAACAACGAAGGAGTGACTCTAAGATTAATAATACTTGACAGATTATTGCATTGCTGAATATCTTGCATCAGTTGCATATCTTTAAGATTATAAACGCGATTCGTGGTAAGGTGACTGCCATTACAATAGGAGGAAAAATGGATAACTACTACCATCACTTACGCTTTGATGTACGCAAAGTGCAGGATTATATGGTGTTTGATATCACAAAATGTGAGACAAACAAGCTGAAGATAATAATAAACCGCGAAGGAGGAGTCTAATGACAGATTTATTTGTGTTAGTAGGGACAAACCCGCTTCCCTGTTATATAAGCGCAATTTATTTGAAAAACTACTACGGAGAATGTAGATTACATCTCATCTGTTCCAAGGACAACAAGGGAATTAAACAGGCTGGAACTTTCAAAATAGGGGAGAGCATCAAGGAGCAGCTTATCAAGCATAATCATTTCGAAGAAAAAGATTTTGCAAAGCCGGTTGAGATCGGGAATGTAAGTTCAAAATCGTCCATTGAATCCGCATTGAAACCATCGCTAAAAGATTGTAAAAAGATCCATCTAAACTATACCGGTGGCACCAAATCCATGGCTGCGCTAAGCTACCAGTTATTCAAGGTTTGCACGGAGAAGGAATTTTCTTCATCGTATCTGGATGGACGCAGGAATATCATGATAATCGATGGAGAGACAGCCCGAGATGAGAAAGACGACCTTAGGCAGGATAAAGCACTTACCTTGGACTTGGAAACTGTATCATTGCTGCATGATATGCCTGACACTGGTGACAAGGACAGACCTGAAAAGTTTGACGACGTCCTTGAGGAACTAATTGATCTGCTCCACAAGGATAAGCTTTCGGACATATATGGGAAGAAGTCTCTCCTGAATAGCAAGATTTCTAAGGAAGTGCAGAAGGAAGAGGCCAGGATAGCGGCAAATAGAAATGCTCTAGTAGATAGATTTAGGAAAGATTCGGGTGCAAAAGCCAAAGAAAAACTTAAAAAGTATATCGATGGTCTTTGGTTGGAGCATTATATTCATCGGGAGTTGCTCAAGTTCAAACCAGGCTTTAAGCTGCATTTTGACGTAAATAAACGCTTCGAAAAAGAGGATCATTTCCAAGTAGATATAGTAGCTATCTATGGCTACCAGATCACCTTAATATCCATAACAACGGACGATACGAAGGGACGCTGCAAGCTCAAAGCCTTCGAGGCAATTTATCGGGCACAACAATTGGGAGGAGACGAGGCCAAGACTATCTTGGTGACTCTAATGAAGAGGCCGGAAACCTTGATTGAAGATTTAAAAAAGAGTTATGGCTCTTCGGTTCCCGGTTTTACAGCATTTGGCAAAGATGACCTGAGGAATACGTCTATTTTTGAAAGCATAAAAAATCACATAGAGGAGTAACCATGAAATACGGTCTAATTGTCGATCTTAGGGCGATTCAAGATTACATATTTTCTTCAGGCCGCCTAAAGGATAATATTGGAGCATCGTATCTTATCAACCATTTCTTCGATGGCTTGATATCAGAAAAAGGGTTTTGTGGAGGGGGAAACCTCTTCCTGCTTTGCGAGAATGAATCGGAAGCTCAGGATGTGATCCGCAAACTCTCAATTCGCATTCTCGAAGACTGTCCTGGTTTAAGTTTCAGCGCCTGTTATATCAATGATTTTGATGCAACGAACTTTCAGGAAAGTTATGCCAGGCTGCAGCTCAAGCTACAAAAGGAGAAAAACCGGCGTCTGCAGGCAACGACGCTGCCTTCTTATGGAATCAATGCCCAGTGCAGCTCATCAGGAAATTCTGCTGTGTCAGTGAATCAAGCGGTCTGGGAAAATGATGGCTTGCTTTCGGAAGTAGTATTGGCCAAAAGAGAGGCTGCAGACAAGGCAGTAGAGGAAACTCATAAACAGTACAAGGATGAATTAGGTGATAGCTATCTCTTGCCAGATCGGTTTGACTATCTGGGAAAAGATCAGGATCATGAGTCTTTTATTTCTGTAGTACATATCGATGGTAACAATGTAGGAAAGATGTTTGTTGACCTCACGAGCCTTGAAGAATGCAAAAAGCTCTCTTCGGAAATCGACTCAGCCTGTCATGATGCTTTCAAACACGTAATAGCAAGCACTGTAAGTAATATCCAATCCGGCAAATGGGATATGTATAGGGACAGACTCATTATCGAAAAGGACAAAATGTATCTTCCTTTGCGGCCTCTGTTTATTGGCGGCGATGACATCAGCTTTGTTTGCGATGGCAGACTGGGCATCCCCCTGGCTTTGATGTTCATGGAAAAGATGAAGGCTTTGGGCAAGATGTCAAGCTGTGCCGGAGTAGCTATGGCCAAAGTGAAATATCCCTTCTATCAGACCCACAAGCTTGCAAGTGGTCTGTGCAGATCGGCAAAAAACAAGCGCATAGCAGATAGCGATAAAGGCGATTATTTGGATTACCACATGGTTAGCTCTTCTGTGAGCTCTTCCCTGGAGGAGCTGAGGGCAAAACATTATGAACTCAGTGACGGTAATATCCTGTATCGCAGACCTTACTCTACAAGCGATATTGGATCTCTGATCAGCAATGCACAAAAAATGCACAAAAACTGGCCAAACTCCAAGATCAAGGAACTTCGCGCTGTGTTATATCAGCCTGAACACCTTCAGCAGGTATTTGAGCAGCAAAGAGAATCAAGAGGGGGTCTTAGCCTGGAGTGCGAAGGCATGGGAAGCTACGGCGATCGGCTGTTTGTAGATAAGAAAACCATTTATTTGGACACGATAGAGATCATGGAGATGATCCCACTGGAGGCAAAACCATGAATTACACGCTAAAGCTAAGCACACTTTCAGATACTATTATCGGATCAGCACAATCATTTGGCACGATAATCGATAGCGACATAGTATTTGATGATAGAGGCCTGCCATATATTCCTGCAAAAAGGATTAAGGGTCTGTTTCGCAACGCTGCGGAAGACTTGATGCAAGCTGAAGGGTTTAAAGAAATACTGAACTTGAACGAGAGGGTTGTCTTGGATACTTATGGCCGGATAGGTAGCAACGATCCAGAGCCGCCTATCATCTTCGAGAATCTGGTCTTGCCGGAAATTGATGAGGTTACCGCTTGGTTGGACTATCTTGCCGATAAATATAACTATGGCATAAACCAAGCCTCTACTGTAGATGTTTTCACAGACCTAAGGTCGCATACGGCTATTGATCCGAAGACTAAAACGGCCAAGCAGCATTCTCTCCGCTCCAGCCGCATCCTAAGGAAGGGCTTTTCCTTTGAAGGTACAATTGCTCTGCAAGATGATACCGAAGAAGCAGGGGATTTTCTGGCCGCGATTTGTCTCTTTGTAGACCGCATAGGTTCAAAGCGCAATCGGGGATTTGGGAAGATTAAGCTGGAGCTCTTTGATAACGAAGGACTGTCCCTCACATTGGCTCTGGCCGGCAAATTGGAGGAAAAATGCAAACATTAAACATTAAGATTGAACTAAAATCGCCAGTTCTGTTCTCGGCTCAATCCGGAGACAGCACGCTTACGCAAACTTTGTCTTTCGTGCCGGGAACTTCCCTGCTGGGCCTTTTGGCCAACAGATATATAAAGAGTAAAGGGAAAACGGTCGATTTCTCACGTCTGTTTTTACGCGGGGGTTTGAGATTTCACAATCTCTACCCCTTTAAAGATGCAGACTGCTATTATCCTTGCCCCTTGAACATCCTAAGGAGTAAAATAGAATCGAAAGACTTTATCAATGTATTTGCCACAGACGAGATAAAGCCAGATTACAAAGCGGTGAGTTCTTTTGCCTACATTAAGGAAGATTATGTAGCCTTGCATCAGCCGGCTAAAGAAATCTTTTTCCACCACGAGCGTGATTATCAAAAAGGAATATCAAAAGAAGGGGTGGTGTTCAATTATGAAGCCCTTTCTTCAGAACAGATGTTCTGCGGCAAGATCATGGGCTCAAGTGATGATTTGATGGTAATAAAAGAGCTGTTGGAAAGCGATCCGGACTTAAGGCTTGGCAAATCTAAAACTTCCCAATATGGGAAATGCCGGCTTATGGAGTGTAGCCTGAAGGATTACCAGATAATAGATTCCGATAGTCTGGAGCAGCCCCTGATGATCTTGCTCTCAGATACGATAGTTAAAAACACCTATGGGAAAAGCAGTACAGACACTGCCGATTTAGAGAGATTATTGGGGGTGGAGATTCTCAGCTCTGCTATAGACCTATACAAGGTGGAAACCGTTGTAAACGCACATAAAGCTAAGAAACCCAGTGAATTGGCGTTTAAAGCGGGATCTTGTTTTTTGCTAAAATATCTACCTTCCAATTATAAGCTTTTTGCCCAAAACGGCTTAGGGGAGCGGTGTCATGAAGGCTTCGGCCATATTAGCTTTGAGGAAAACCATCCTTACAGCATGAGCCTCTTAACCAAGAGCAGTGCGCAGGTGTCCGAGCCTACTACTCAAGCACCTCCGATCATCAGGACTATAGCACAAAACTGCTATGAGCTTACTGTGGAAACCTATCTCTCAAACAAAGCAAGCGAGATAGCCAATGTAATGGATGCAAGAAGCCTTAGCAAGAGCTTGATTGGTAGGCTGGAATCTTTCGCTGCAGCCGGATCATTCAGCGAGAGCTTTGCCGAACTGCGAAAGCTGTCTGTTGAGAAACTAAATAAGATACACATGGGGGATAAGAATCTGAAAGAGTATCTTGATGGTATCGACAAAGAAATAGATACAATGCTGGCAAACAGCCGGATGTTGAGTCTGGGCAAGACTAAAAAGCTCATGAATTTAATAACAGAAACAGGCATAATAGAGCGTCCTACAGATTATTGGAAGGCGATCTTCCTGAAGACTTTGTTTCTGAGTATAAGAAGAAAACTCAAACCCCAGGGGGGAAAAGATGAAAAACGGTAGAATAGTTCTGTGCGGCAGTCTCAATCTCATCAGCCCCATGTTGATTGGCAGCGGCAAGGCCGATTTGTGCGATAGAGATGTATTGTTAGATTCGGATGGTCGTGCCTTTATTCCTGCCACATCGTTTATGGGAGTACTTAGCAGGCTGATAAATGACGGTAAACACAATGGCTATCTGGGGCTATCCTATGAAAATAATATGCCCCTCAATCAATCATATTTGATCTGCGACGATTTGTATCCCACCCAAACAAGCAGCTCATGTGTGATTCGGGACGGCATCCGGATTGATAAGGCCACTGGAGTAGTAGAAGACAAAGCTAAATTTGACTATCAAGTGGTAGAGCCCGGACTCAGTTTTGATTTCAAGCTTGAGTTTGTCGTAAATAGTGAATCGAGAGAAGAAGAAGCTAAAGAGATAGTAGCCAAATGCCTCACGGTTTTCGATGATGCCTTGTATGTCGGAGGAAAAAGGAGTTCCGGCTTTGGTAAGCTTATAGCCCAAGATATTCATCTGTACGAATATGATTTCGATATCACAGCCGATCTTGCAGCATATCTTATCCGCAGCTCAAGCGAGGACAAGCTGGGAAACTACAAGCCGAGGAAACTGCCAAATACACAATTCGTGATCAAGGCAGATTTTCGTATTCCCCATTCGTTAATCGTTCGCAGCTATCCCAAAAATGCCTTTGGTCCGGACGCATCGCATATTCAATCTGCAGGAAAATACGTGCTTCCTGCCACCTCACTGCGAGGTGCGTTGAGAGCCAGGGCCCATAGAATCATGAATACCATTTGGGATCAGGGCGATGAAGTTCAGGACTTCCTGGATTCCATATTTGGGAATGCCAAGACCAGCGGGAAACGCTACAGCATACCTTCCTCTTTGCAAGTAGATGAACTTACTATAGACGATGTGGTAGGTGAAGTTCAAAATCGGGTTTGCATCGATCGCTTTACCGGCGGTACCATAGAAGGAGCGCTCTTCGATTCCATGCCCGTTTTCCCCAAAGACGGGAATTCTGCAAATATAAGTGGTCTAAATCTCTGCCTCCAAGATCCTCTGCCTTCGCAAAAGGGCTTGCTGCTGCTTTTGTTGAAAGACCTTTATACTGGGGATTTAGCCATTGGTGGAGAAAAGAATATCGGCAGAGGCACCCTTCTCGGTCTCAAAGCCGGTATCACCGATGAAGAGCACGATCCCGTGAGTATTAACAGCATTGAAGAGATGGCAAGCCAGCAGCAGCTTGAGTCATATGTGGATGCTCTCTTGCAAAAGAGTGACTTGGACGCCATTCGTAAAAGACTGGCAATCTTTAGGCAAACAGGAGTCTAAAATGAAAAGTGTATATCAGATATCTACCCAGAGTAAAGTAGTGGAAGGCATAGACAGCCTTGCGGCTATCGAAGCTCTATTAACCCAAGACACCCAGTATCAGGTCCTCGCTTATCTTATTCCGCGCATAGCCTTTGGTACTTACCACAATGGCTTCCACTTGCAACAGGATTCCTTGAACTTTGACGATATAGATAGCATCAGGATATTTTCGTCTGATGCTGAATTGTACTTGTACAGATCCCATGATCCTCTCACCGGAGTGGCTTCTGCTACCCTTCGTGGTAGATACAGGAGCGATGGGGCGGGAGCATCTGCTTTTTGTAAGGATGCCGCACAAATCCTGACCGGCAGCTACGTTTCCGGCCGTAAAGATCAGTATCTGACTATCAGAGAAGACCGTGGCTTCGAATTGAATGTCCCCGCATCCTGGATCAAACATGATTTATCAAAATCCAGACTTCTGGTGTTTACCCGAAACTATCTGGAAGAATGGGACAATGGACAGCTTAGCTACAACGATCACCGCTTTGTGTCTATCAAACAGCACAGTGAGGAGGAATAATGCAAAAGGGAACTCTAAACATTAAAAAGAATGAAAAGAAGAAAAGTCTGATACTCAATCTAACTCGTGAAGACCAAAAAGAAATGTGGCTAACAGAAGGAGTTTACACACAATCGTCAATTTTGATGGCACTTCCAGAGGGTACTCACGAAGTGTCATATCAGCTTGAAGGTGGAAGGATAACGCAGCTGCAGATCGGAGAAGAGAACATCAAGCCACCTGCCTCTCCTGCCTCGACCTATGCCAAGCCTACAAATCGCAGTTCTGACCGGGGAGGCTATACTGGAGATCGACAGCCGGATCTGGCTGGTGCCATTGCTCCATATAACTTTATCCCACTAAACTGTCAGGTTATCACCGTTAAAGCTGAAGACCTGCCGGATTTTGATCAACAAAAAGGCTATGATGGCTATCTCAATCTGGAGATTACTGCCAAAACACCTTTGTATATCCGCCAAAGCTATACCGCTGAAGAGATGCAAAAGCTTGAGGAACTTGCCCGAAAAGGCAATAAGGATGAAGAGCTCGACTACAAGCTTAGTCTGAGTGGCTTCTACCGCCCTGCCCATGCTGCATACCGCATCCCCGGATCTTCCTTGAGAGGAATGCTACGGACCCTTTTCGAAGTAGCCACTTATTCCAAGATGACCTACATAGATGATCACAAGCTTTATTATCGGTCATTTGCAGATACATCTTTAGAATACAGAAATCAATATGTCGAATGGATGATGGAAAGTGTAGGCAAGACCTACTATCCCAAGGTGAGCGCCGGCTATTTGAGTAAAAGAGGCAATCACTATTTCATTAAGGAAGCTGTTTCTTATCACCGCGTGGAAGAAGATTTGGTACTGAAAAACAGAATAATTCGTGAGAGTATGTCTTCACCCAACAAGCGTGGGACCAACAAATACTATCTGGATTTTATCAAGAAAACTCCCTTTATCGAGGTTCTTTTCAAACCCGACCCTGAAATTGTCCACAAGGAGCATTCTGTGGATATGAGATATAGCAAGGTCTCGGATATTCTGCCCATGCAGCATCCTGCCCCAGCAGGATACCAGAGAGGTTTTCTGGTATTATCCGGTTGGATTCCCAGTAGAAACATAGGCAAGCATATGCATTGGGTGATTTCTGAACCCAGCACCAATAGCTATGAAGTTCCCGAAGATCTGATTCAGGACTATAAAAAGGATGTGAACCGAAAGGGCACAAACTTGCTAAAGTTCACAAAGCAAGCAAAAGAAGGATGCCCCTGCTTCTACATCATGAATAAGGGCGAAGTAATGGCATTTGGACACACAGGTCTTTTTCGTATGGTTTACAACAACTCCATTGGCGACCTCAGACCTGAAGCACATAAAGTCGATGATCTCGATCTTGCAGAGAGTGTTTTCGGCTTGATCAAGGGCACCCCGATTCGTCCTGGACGCGTATTCGTCGAAGATGCCATATGTGATAAAGCTGTGGAAATGGCAGAGGCGCAATACCCCAGGATTCTTTCCGGACCGAAGCCCAATTCTTTTCAGCACTATATTGCCCAAGATGTAAAAGATATCAAGCCGGCGGGGAGGAATAATAATAATCGTACAGGCATAAGAAACTACGATTCACCGGGTGCTCGTTTGGCAGGAAACAAATTCTATTGGCATCGGGATCATGATCGGGATCATGATGCCTGGATAGCTAATACTGCGGATGTAAACAAGGCCAAAAAGCAGTATACCAAAATTCACCCCTTGGATAAAGGCTCTACCTTCAAGGGAAGAATCCGCTTTATGAACCTCAGCGAAGCAGAATTGGGGGCATTGCTCTTTGTAATCAATTTGCCGGAAGGCTGCTGTCATAAGCTGGGAATGGCCAAACCCCTTGGTTTGGGAACTGTGCATTTGCGAGCAAAGTTGCAACTGATAAATCGCAGCAAGCGCTATTCTGACCTGGCTTCTTTGGGAATTACAGATGCAGATGAAAGCTTATTCATCTCTGCCTTTACAGATCTGTTGAAGAATGAACTCAAGATCCAGATCGACAATCCCTGGCAACTGGAGCGCTTAAAAGAACTAAAGACTATGCTGGATTTTGCCCATAAGCCTAAAAACGAAAAGACGCGCTATATGAAGATAGGACATCCCAACGAATACAAGGACAGAAAGATCCTGAAGCCTCCCACCCGGACAACATGAACCTGGGTACATAGTTAATAATCAGGATTACCGGTTTGTAAATGGTTAAAGACATCAGTATGGGCTTGGAAGAATTGCGTTGTTACCTCCGGGATGCGATGCGGGATACAATCTATTCCGGTAGGGTTTACTTTGCCGGCGGCTGCGTGCGCGATCATCTGTTGGTAAAGAATTGCAGTGATGTGGATATCTGCGTACTGCTGGAGGATGGCGGATTGCGTCTGGCACAGTATCTGGCTGGAGTTTGGGGAGTGGCTAATCCTGTCGTATATGGTTCATATAACGCCGCCATGCTCAAGTACAATGGGATGAAGCTGGAGATTATAACAGCAGTGACTGATTTTCATCAGAATAAAACAAAGCCTTCCGGCAATATCCCTTCCGGTTTGCGAGACGACATCCTGCGCCGAGATTTTACTGTCAACGCGCTATTGATGTCTGTAGAGACCGGGGAAATCTTAGACCTTTGCGAACGGGGAAAAGCGGACATCCAAAACCGCCTGATCCGTTGCGTTGGCGAGCCCACGCAAACCTTGCGGGATGATCCGCTGAGAATCATGCGGGCAGTCCGCTTGTCCATCCAATTAGGGTTTCGGATAGAGGGTCGAACGCAAGCGGCGCTTTCAGAGCTTGTCACTATGCTGGATACCCTTCCCTATAAACGGATAGCTGCGGAACTGAACAAGATATTGGAGGTCAAAGATATTAGCTACGGCCTGGATATTCTCCTGAAAAGCGGGATACTCAAACAAATTTTGCCGGAGCTGTTCTCGCCTACGGAAGGTTTCACATCAGAATACCACAAATTGGGTATTCAGCGTCTGTTGGAGCTGGTCGCAAATTATGAACCTCGGCTTTACCTGAGATGGGCTTTGCTTCTTTCCGGCATTGCACCGGGAAAAGAGATCGGGGGCAGCATTCATCTACAGCATAAGGTACTCCGGCGTTTTCAGATACCAATTGCGGCAGCACGAGATATCATCTGGGCTCTGGGAAACATTGATGCCCTGCGTCATACACAACTGCCTTTATCTGACGTGGATATTATCTTGCTCCGGCGGCTTGCCATGACGAAGCCTCAACGGCTGGAGCTACTTACCGCCTTGCTCAAAGCCGATGACGAGGCTCATGAACATACTGAAGGATGGCTGTTTCACGTTACCAATAAATTGGAGTATTACCGGCGGGAACTTCGGGATCACCCCTTCCCGCTATCGGGAAATGATCTTATCACCGCCTTCTCTTTGCGCAAAGGAGTGTTAGTAGGCAAACTCCTGCATGAAGCTTGGGATATCTGGCTGCATGATCCCCAGATATCCCAAAGTGATCTCATCAAAGGCATAGAAATAAGATTCCGAAAAGAGCTTGATAAATAACTTACTAATCTTTCATACACCTAAGCTAATCAATAAAAGTTACGTATTGAATGCTGTCAATTCATGCAAACTGTTTCTTAGTAAGGGAATAGTCATATAGTGAAGTATCTGTGTCTTCAAAACATAAGACTCCACAATTTGAAAACCCCCGCAGCCCCCAACTAAGAACCCTATCCGATAACGTGGAGATGTCGTGTAAATAGTAGGAAAAAATACACTTATTTACACGTCATATACAGGACAATCTATAAGGTAGAGCAGCCGCCGATAGTAGAGCAGCACGTCGATGCTGCTGAATGTAGAGTAACACGCCGCTGCTGCTGGACATGTAAAGCATTCTGCCGCTGCTAACTGGGGATTCGAACCCCAGTAGACAGCTTCCCAGACAGATTGGCTTGCACGCTGGATTGGATGCGTCTCGCATCCAGCAAGGCCGTAGGCCTTGAAAAAGGCACGAGCCCTACAGACGAGACGCCTGCAAATCCAGCAGCACAGCCGAATCGGAACTCCCCACCCTGCCCTCAGGAGCTCTGACATATATCACTCACAGACGCACTAACCGGAGGATGCCTATCTCCTCCAGAGTCCTATCGGGAGGATATCTCAGATAGCAAATACCGACCAAGCCATAATCAAGCTTTCGTGAAAATGGAGAATGCCTGCGTAAATATTCTTGACATGATTTTCAAAGAAATAAACCTTGTCCCAAGCATTCATTTGCATGGTTTAACTTGATTTTTAATAAAAATATAATATTTAAGTTAAGGAGTAATTCTATGATTTCAGTAGATTACATTCTGGCAGCGTTCACAGATATTGATCTGAAGGCCTTCGAGATTCCAAAATTGAGAGGCTACTTTGCCCATAAATATCCGCAAGAACCCCTGTTTCACAATCACTTAGCCCAGGGAAAGCTGTCTTATCAATCTCCCAAAATTCAGTATCGCATTTATCAAGGACACCCTGCTCTAATCGGAATCGGAGTAGGTATTCAGCTCGTGAAACAAATCATCCTGGACAATCACGATATCAGCATTGGTGACAAGAATATGGTGGTGCGGGAAGTGCAGGTAGAAGTGCTGAAAGAGGATTTTGGGCAAACCGAGAGCTTTCAGGATTACCGCTTTATCTCGCCCTGGATGGCGCTGAATCAGGAAAACTACCGTGAGTATATCCGGACAAATACCATGGATCAAAAGAAACGCCTCAAACAGATACTAAGAGGCAATCTGCTTACCATATCCAAAGCTTTTTCCTATACAATCCCGGATTTTGAGGCCATCGAAGTGGATGGCTGGTTCAAGCCCGTATCCCGCAATTTTCACAATATACCCATGCACTGCTTCACCGGAGAATTTACCGTGAATTTTGTGATTCCGGACTATCTGGCTTTGGGCAAACAAAGCGCCCGGGGGTTTGGGGTGGTGCAAAGACAAAAGGAGGAGAAATGATCACAAACTACCGCATGATCGGCAAGCTAAAGATGCAGAACGACCGGGTCTCGGAAATGACATCAAGCGATCAGAAGAAATATATGGTCCGGCAATATTGCGCGGAAGATGCATCATTCCAATACACATTGAAGGGTGATGATAGCCCGCATTGTGGCAGGATTGTGCTGATGAACCTGGACACTGTCAATAAGCAAATACGCTTTACTTCCGGCCCTGAGATTGAAGATGGGATTTGCGAGGAGAAACTCATCTTTGTAAATTACGCTCCTGCAGACCCCAATATCTATGCTACACACACGAGCTACAAATCCATTCTGGGCTTTGCTCTGCTGGAGTATATTCAAAGCAACCGCAAGAAAATCCGTTGGAGCGAACCTGAAGGGGTAGATAAGTGCATCAATTACCTGAAGCAAATCCGCGATGATTTTTTCCTGGACGATGACTATGGGATAAGGCCGGATTACAGTTTGTTATCACCAGAGCAAGCCACCGGATTCCCTGATCCTGATATAGATCAGACCCTAATGGATATCTCGGATGCAAAAGCTTTCAAAAAGGCTCGCGATAAAGCTCTTAAGAAGTATTTTGCGGAGCAACTTGCTGATATCACCAGTCAAAGGCAAGCTTATGCGCTTACTATCGATGGCAAATATATGCATGAGATACAGGAAATTGCCGATTGCTATCTGGATGTCTTGTTTTATCACATAATTGATAAGCAATTCGCTGAATCCAAAAATAAAGGCCACTGCCACCTCTGTTCTATATCTGCAAAACTCTCCGAAAGAGTGTCCCTTAAACAGAAGTTTTATGGTGCACAGAACCCATATTACTTTGATGGTGCGTCTGCAAGTATGAGCAAAAGCGCATTCTCCATGTGCAAAGATTGCTACAATGAAGTCACGGTGGGAACCCGATATGCAAGCATTTATTTCAAAACCTATATCTTAGGCTTGAATTGCCTGGTTTTTCCTGATTTAGGGATCATGCAAAACGATGATACAGAGCTTATAAACCCCGCAAGCCTCCAGTCCATTCCAAGACTTTTAAGACGCAGGGGAAAGGCAGAATATCAGAATAGCTTAAATACGGTTAAACATCTTCAAGCCAGGCTCAGCGGCTTTTCTCTGTTCTTTTACAATAAGCCAAGTCCAACCAGCCAGGAGTTCATTATCAACCAGTTGATCAAAGGCATTAGTCTCCCTTCATTAGTGCAGAAAATCGAAGATCTTGACCAGATAAGTTTAACCCATGACCTACCTGAGCTTTTCAACAGTGATTACGGTCTTTCTTTTGAAGGTCTGCGTTTCCTGCTCTTGGCTTCGCAAGAGTCTCACCCCAATCTTAAACCTATAGATTATCAGAGAATTAATCGTGACATTTTGGGTCTGCTATCAGCTTACCTATACTCACAAGACATTGACTATAATCTGCTAATCAAGCGCTTTATAGATGTCCATTCCCGTAAAAGAAACCACGTTGGTGACCACTCCACGTTTGTCTTGGATTTGTCTGCATACATCATGATGCTATATCTAAAGCATCTAATAAACTTTAAGCAACTAAGAGGGCTGAAAAGCCAGGAGGAACAAAACATGACAACTACTTTAGAAAAAGCATCGCTTTTGGATTACTTCAGCAATAACTCCGAAGTGTACAGAAACAACTATCTCGCCCAAGGGCTTTTTATCATGGGCGTTTACATTTCGGAAATTGAAAGAAAACAGCGGGAGAAAGGCATTAAAAGAACCGCCATCAGTAAGCTGAACCTGCGTGGAATACCCGTCCAAAAAGTAAAATCTGTAATGGCAGTGATTGATGACCTTCGTGAGGTATGGGATGTTTACAACGATCCTATCACAGACGCTTATTATCGAGAATGTATGAACAGCCTTGTAAGCAGCTCGTTCAGCCCGGAAGAAACTGTTTTCCACATCCTCAGCGGGCGAGCTTACAACAGCTATGTGGGTTTGATGGAATACAGAAAACAACAAGCAAAAAAAGATAGCCAGGAGGCACAAAATGATTAACAGCAATTCGGAAATCCTCTTTCTTTACGATGCGCAAATGTGCAATCCCAATGGGGACATGGACAATGAGAACAAACCCAGAATGGATTACGACACATCTACAAATCTCGTTTCTGACGTTCGTTTGAAACGATACATCAGAGACTACCTTGAAGCCATAAAAGGCCAGGAGATATTCATTACTGCCAAAGCTAAAGACGCCAAAGAAAGAAACAAGCAAATTAAAGCAGGGAAGATGACTCATACAGACCTTATCGATGTTCGCATGTTTGGTGCCGTTACAGCCGAGGACAAGCGTGAAGAGGGTCACTATACCGGTCCGGTGCAGTTCAATTGGGGATATTCCTTGCATCCAGTAGAAATGGTGGATAGCAGCACCATTACGTCCAGCTTCTCTTCAGGACAGGGAATTGGTAAGGATTACCGCGTGTACTATTCACTGCTTGCGTTTTCAGGCAGCGTCAATGCCAACGCAGCACAAACAACGACGCTCACGGAAGAGGATATTCGGCTATTTGATGAAGCAATTCTCAAATCCATCCCTTTGGCTCGCACCAGATCCAAGATTGGCCAATATCCCCGGCTTTACCTGCGCATTGAGCTAAAGCAAAAGGATCACTTCCTCAAGGATTTGCGGCCTATGATACAGATCGTAGGGCAAAATAGCGTTATTGCTGAAAACCTGCGCCTCATCCGCAAACCTGACGATTACAAGCTGGATATCAGCAAGCTAATAAAATATCTGGCCGCAAACAAGGATAAAATTAGCAAGATTCACTGCTTCAAAGACGATCAGCTTGAAATCGATGATTTCGAGGCCATCTTCATCAACAAAGATTGGAAGCATGAGTTATCCCTTCTGTAGCAGGGGGATATCATGAGCATTATAAAGAACTTCGATACTATTCTGGAACTGAATCTTTCCGGAGAGCTTGCGCATTTCCGCAAGTTTTATACCAATGCATCTTCCTTGACCTACACTATCCCACCCAGAACCGCTATATGTGGCTTGATGGCATCCATCCTGATGCAGCCCAGAGATTCCTACTATGATTTACTTAAGTCGGAAAACCTGGGCGTAGGGATAAGCATTCCTGCAGAGTCCGTGTTTCGCAGACAGTTCTTTACCATGAACTACGTTGGCAATGAGAAAGTCATCAATGATGTTTCCGGACATAAACAGTGCCGTTTGGAGCTATTGATGCCCGCTGTGGGAGGTAAGCTGAATTGGACCCTATATTTAGCTACAAAGCAAGGTTCGGATGATCTTTTGGATTCACTGGAAGACCGCATCAGGAATCAGAACCTCGGTTTTGACGTGTACCTTGGCCAAAGACAATTCCGGGCGGAAATCGAACTGCTCAGGAAGTTCAGCAAAGAGGATATCTCGGTGTTTGATAAATCGGACTACCTTGATTCTGTGGTATCTAAAGATCAGATCGTGACTCTTGATACCGCAAATTTCCACTTGAACATCGAGCGTATGCCTCTGGAACAAATCCTTGAGACCAAGGGAAAAAGCAGTTATCGCCGCTCTGTACGTTTCGCTGATGTAGTAATAGAAGCTACAGGAAAACGCCTTTTTGGTGAGTTTAATAACTTGATTGAATTAAATAACGAAGCTAAAACGAGGATAGCTTTACTGTAATGATAATATCCCACCCTGCTTACAAAGAGTATCAGAGAAAGCCTTTGACTGTGCATCTTACCAGTGTTGCACAAGGATGTAAAGCACGCATCCAAAGGCTTTCTCTGGATACACGATTGATCTCTGGGGACTCTCTTGCCAATTTGGCCTTTCGCATCGGCCTGCTTCATGATCTCGGTAAGGCAAGTTCTTATTTTCAAACTTATGTACAAGGCGGAGTCAGGTCTGCATATTCAAAACATAGCCTGATCTCGGCTATCATCTTGTATCACAATCTCAAAGACGACGGCAAATGGGATGATTTCGCCGCCATCGGCTTTAAGGCTGCTCAAAGGCACCACGGTAACCTGAGTTCTTTTGGTTCTGAAGGCTTGGATCAAGGCATTTTGATCGCGAATACGCTGAAAACTTATGAAGATATCTGCCTTCAGATCAGCCGCGATAACAAGCTGCAAGACTTTATTGCCCTTCACAATATTACGCTTCCCAAGCTAAACAAAAGATATCTGGAAGAGCTTAGCTATACTTTGGAAGATTTTGAGCCCATAGATAATCCCGATGATGCTATTGAACGCTTCTTCATTCAAAACCTGCTTTTTTCAGTGTTGATCGATGCGGATAAGTATGACGCGGCTCGTATCGATATTGAGCCGGACCGCAGTTTGGATCAGGACTTGTCGTTTTCTCCAGAACGTCTTATAGCCACCTTTGATAAGGCAGATAACGATCTGAACAGGATCCGGGGGGAATTGCTCAAGGCCTCTTGCAATGTGAATATCGGCAGTACAAAAAGCTTTGCTATGAGTGCCCCTACCGGAAGTGGCAAAACCTTATCGTGTTTGGGCTTTGCGGAAACCTTGCAAAAATCTCTGCCCCATCGCAGAAGAGTAATATATTGCCTGCCATATACATCCATCATCGACCAAAACTATGAAGTGGTCGAAAAGGTACTGCTTAGCAATGGCTTTGACGCCTGTAACCCGGATATCCTATTGAAACATCACCATCTCGTAGATTTTACACGCCATGACAAGGATGATGAGTACGATTATCGTGATTTTATGAATGACAACCTGGTTGCGGATTCATGGAACGCCGCTTGCGTGGTCTCGACCTTTGTGCAGCTCTTTCACTCTCTGATCGGAACCCGTAACTCTATGGTTCGAAAACTTCATAATATAATAAACTCTATCATTCTCTTAGACGAAGTTCAGAGCCTGCCCCCCAAGTACTACCCTCTCTTAAGAAGGATATTCTCCGTTTTGGCCGAGAGATTCCACACCCATATTCTCACCTGTACCGCCACCCAACCTTTCATTTTTGAGCCCAACACTTACCTTGAGATAAGCCCGCAAAAGCTTTTTGACCACCCTGTGTTTAATCGCGTTAAGCTGCACATTCACAAAAGCCCTATTGATCTTGATACTTTTGTGCAGAATCTTGAGCTGTCCAAAGCCGATAACGCGCTCTTCGTTATGAATACAAAACGGTGTGCGATAGACCTTTTTAATATGCTGAATGCAGAGTATGGTGAAAGATATACAGTATTCTGCCTTACCACTTTACATACTCCCAGCTGTAGATTGGGAAGAATTGAGGATGTCCGAAAAGCTCTGCAAGCCCAGGAACGGATAATATTGGTTTCTACGCAACTTATTGAAGCCGGAGTAGATCTTAGTTTTTCCAGGGTTTATCGGGATTTAGGCCCCCTTGATTCCGTTATTCAGGTGGCCGGAAGATGTAACCGGCACGGAGAGCTGGGCGTTTTGGGGGGTGAGATGCACTTGATATACTTGGTCAACGAATCCCGTGAATATTCACAGCTTGTGTATGACAGGTATATCCTCTCCAAAACCAGAGAGATACTCTACAGATACGAAACGCTTGAAAGCCGCGATTTCTCAGACCTGATCCGTGAATACTACCAGAGCCTTGAATTTACCGCTGAAGCAAATGCGATCATGAAAGCTATTGCGGAATTAAATTATGATCAAGAAATCAGAGGGCAGCTGGCCATCGAACGATTCCGACTTATAGAAGACCAATACGCAAGCATCTCGGTCTATCTGCTTTTAACTCCCAAAGCACAAAGTGATATGGATAGTCTGCTTGAAGCTCGGGAAATCCTGAAAGACAAAAAGAACCTTGATGAAAAGACCGAGTCTAAGGCACGGCTGCGAATTGCTAATGCCTATAACAGCCTCGCACGTTTTCAGATAAATCTCAATCCCTCAGAGTTTAAAAACTACAGCATCCAGACCTCTTATATTCATAAACTGGATGAGCATATCTACTATATCTTACATGATGATGTAGAAAAAGCATACAGCTCTAAAACCGGTTTTCTGACTGAACCAAAAGAAATGGGCTCTGCCCTGTCATTATGAGCTATGGAACTCCACCTTAACACCTACGGCTCGGCACTACGCAAGAAAGATGATATGTTTGAAGTCTTTGTGGATGAAAAGAAGATCAAAATATCTCCGCTGAAGATCTCCAGCATTGTGATCTCAAATGCTGTGCAGATCAGCTCCGATGCCATTCAATTGGCCATGGAGCACAATATCGATGTGGTGATGTTGGACCAATATGGCAATCCTTATGCCAGGGTCTGGTTTCCCAGGATCGGCAGCACCGTGTTGATCAGAAGAAGGCAATTGGAGATGCTCTCCGATGCGCAGGGCTTGGATTTCATCAAGCGCTGGATCTGCATCAAGATCATGAATCAATATCGCCTGGTGAAAATGCTGTTTTCAAAGCGGGATTCGATCACCGAAGAGCAGAAGCAAAAGCTGGAATTACTGCGCAATTACGCCATATCAATCTTCAATTCCGAGGGCTCGCTTGAGGAGCTTTCGCCCAGCTTTATGGGATATGAGGGCAGTGCCTCACGCGTCTATTTTGGCCTCTTGAGCATGATGTTGCCAGAGCAATCCAGATTTTCAGGCCGAAGCTCCAGACCTGCAAAAGACGCCTTCAATGCCTTTCTGAATTACGCTTATGGCATCTTGTATTCTAAGACTGAGCGGGCTTTGGTGATCGCCGGGCTGGACCCCTACATCGGGCTTTTGCATAGCGATAACTACAATAAAAAGAGCTTCGTCTTTGACTTCATCGAGGCCTATCGCATCCTTGCGGATGAGCCCGTCTTCTATATCTTCTCACGCGCAAAATGCAAACCGGAATATCTGGAGGAGATCTACAAAGGCGTGAGCCTTAGCACGGAAGGGAAAAAGTTCTTTGCCCCATATATCCTGGAATCACTGGATCAAATCATCCGCTATCGCAATAAAAACCGCAAGAAGATCGATATGATCCAAACCGACGCGCATAGCTTTGCCAACTTCCTAATCGGAAAAAAGGAGAACTATCTGGAGAGTTCCATAGCGCGAAAGTTTGAAAATTTCATCAATCCTAAAAGCGACTTTGAAGAAGAGGAGGACTAATGCTTACCTGGGTAATGTACGACATCGTCAAAGACAAAATCCGCAACAAAATAGTGAAATGCTGTGAAAAATCCGGCATATACCGGGTTCAATATTCGGTATGGCTGGGCGAAATGAACAAAACTCAGCGCAAAGAGCTGCGCGCTCAGATCGAAGACCTTATCAATTTCGAAGAAGACAGCGTCTATATCTTTCCCATGTGCAGAGAAGATTTTAATAGCTGCATCCTGCTGGGCCAGGCCTTCGATCGCGATCTCATCACAGATGAAGTGAAAGCTTTTTTAGTGTAAACAGATGCAATCTCAATTTATCACCCCTTCGGAAGTTCTGGAATATATGTTCTGCCCCAGATTCGTGTATTTTATGAGTGTGCTGAAGATCGACCAACACGAACATAGACGCCATCTGGTAAATAAAGGCAGAGACATTCATGAATTGAAGCTGGTGCGGAATAAGGACTATCTGAGAGCGAAAATAGGGGCCAAAGATAAACTGCTAGACCTATATATGAGCTCCGAAAAATACCATTTAGTAGGTAAAGTGGATGAAGCACTCTTTTTGGAGGATGGCTCGGCTGCTCCCCTGGATTACAAATATGCCTTTTGGGAAAACAGAATCTTCAATACCCATAAAGTCCAACAGACTCTTTATGCCATGCTGATCGAGGAAAACTTCAATGTGCCGGTAAACAAGGCCTTCCTGGTCTATGTACGCTCCAAAAACCACCTTGAGGAAATTGCCATCACTTCGGAAATGAAAAAGAAAGCGCTTGACATAATAAATGATGTCTTCCAAATTGTCAACGAAGGCTCATTTCCAGATGCCAAGACCTCGACAAGAAAGTGCGAGGATTGCACCTACCGAAATATATGCGTGTCCTGAGAGAAATATATTGACTTTTTGCCCCATATTTAGTTCTTTGCTTTTGTATAGAGTGTCTTGGCGTTCCCGAGAGTCTGGAATTCTGGGAATTTGTGTATGTTAGATGAGAAAAAAGGGCCTTATCCTGTGCCGGTTTTAAGGCAATAGCTATTTGTGGAATAACCACTTAGCGGAGGGCGAGGGTCTTTACCCATGTATCCATTAAAACAAGGATTGAAACGTTCCATAGGGATAAGAT
>Ga0265294_10000155_pt1 | contig 82235 bp, 70 predicted proteins | sample MunlanPumphouse3_FD_192504 | JGI IMG/M metagenome (GOLD analysis project Ga0265294, IMG submission 192504) | Groundwater microbial communities from a municipal landfill in Southern Ontario, Canada - Pumphouse #3 | ecosystem: Environmental > Aquatic > Deep subsurface > Groundwater | place...
ACCGACTGTATCAGCTGTATCTGCGGCTTGGTCAGACGCCTCTTTTCGCGCTCGAAACATAACCCGAACACCCCCCAGAGCTTACCCTGATAAAAAACCGGAACCGCATAGAGAGACTTTACCCCCTGCTCGTAAATCATCTCTCCCCAACTGCTCTCCTTCACCAGATCACACTCCGCCTGAACGTCATCGCAGAAAACCATCTCTCCGCTGCAAAGCATATCAAGCCAGGGACTCTTTTTCAAAATAGCCCGGGTTAATCCTCCAGCCATCTTCCTCTCAACTCCCTCAGCGCAACACTCACTGATCGGATACGCCTCCCCTGCCTCCAGGTCATAGCGCAGAAGCCCGCAACGGTCTGCATGGAAATGATGACAGAAACTCGTCGAAATCGTCTGGAATGAGGTCGCTGCATCCTCTGCCGGATTCAGTGCACGCAGGCATTTGTTCAGAGTCCTCTCGTTCTTCATCAGGAGGTTGAGCTCCTCCACATCAACCGATGCCCACAAAACCGTCTTGCAATTGAATGCCGAATCCGGCAGCCGCACGAAGTCCACTCTCCGATGCAGCCCCCTGATCGTATAATCCACGCTCTTCTTCTCTCCGGTCTCCATCACCTGCATGACCGTCTCGGAAAAAAGACTCACCAATTCCGAAGGCAAATCCGTCAGGCGAAAATTCTTTTTGTACCCCAAAGGCAGACTGTCATCCCCTCCGTAAAATAACAGGATATTCCCGCGCTCATCCACTACCCCCACATACATCGGCAAATGATAAAACACCTCGTTCATCTGCCACAGATACTGCCTGCGCTTCATCAGCAGAAACAGGAGCGACGCAGAAGAAGCCAGAAGAATTACCAGCAATATCCCTCCCGCCAGAAACCACTTCCAGTAAGTCTCTGTATAGCTCTGCGGCTTGCCCAGGACAATCGCATCTTCCGGAATGTTTCTCTCAGAAACCTGGTGGTTTTTCAGTATATTCCAGTTCAGGAAAACTCGCGGCTTCAACACATGAACCGGAATACTATGGGCCGGCTCTCCGCACAGTATCCGGACACTTATCATACCCGCGGTGGCTCCGATGCGTCCCGACTCCATGAGGCTCCCGCCCATTGTCTTGAATTGAAGCATCGCATCGTTCATCACGAATAGAGGCACATCTTCCCGGACTCCCAGCTCGTTCATCAGAAGATGCAGCGACACGAAATTAACCGCCTCTCGATTATACCAACCATAAAAAAGAATCGCCGTATCCGAATCTAATTTCGATATCTCCTTTAACATATCCGGAGTACTCACACTGTCATTATCAATGTAAATCAACTCCAGCTCCGGATTCTGTTTGAAATAGGCAAAAACCCGGTCTCTCACTTCCAACCCACTCTCTCCCCAGTGGGTGAGCAGCAGCAACTTCTTTTTTTCAGGCAACAGTTTCCGGATGAGCTCAATATTCTCCTCCGGGTTTACCTCATCCACCACGCCCGTCAGATTCTCATGCTCTCCCAGCATCCGCTGCCACCCCGTGGGACTCCCCAGAAACACGATCGCGACATCCTTGGGTATCTTCTCATGATACCGGTTCAGTGTCTCAAACGCTAAATCCCCGAAAGTCGTAATTAAATCATATTTCCCCGATTGAATCTCATTCCACAAAGCCTCCAGCCGTATCTCCAGCCCCACCCTGTGCATGTTGGTGAGCGTATCCATCTCAAAAAAATCAATCGTGTACGGCACCCCCGAACTACTCAACTCATTGAGATAACGATCTACCACCTGGTAATGCTGCACAAATGACAAATTTGCCGAGGAGAGCATCAATACCCTATGAGTCTTCTCCTCCTTTGGCGCCTCTGATTCACCCGGCTCGGTTACATCCTGCCCCAGCAGTCCCCAGATAGGCAAAAACAAAACCGCAAGAACGAGTATACTCAGCAACCCCCGCTTTATGTACTCCATTCCGGGAATGGTCCATTCCTTTTTTATTCCATCCATTTCTTCTCTACTTATCATCATACCTTCAATCGGTCTTCCCGGTGAATTTCACACACCGAAGAACCATCCCGCCTGTATTTCAAGGGGGACCCCAGGCCGGCGAATATCCTCACACTTTCTCCGCCGGCTTTTTGCCTCTCAGCCTACTCCTCCTCCGCTGCTGCCGCTGCCGCTGCCCGTGCCTCATGCACTTCCTGTACCAGCTTCAGATGATTCAGCTCCAATGAAATCGGGGCGTAAGTCCTTCCACGGAAGCTCAGAGTATCACTCCCCGCCGAATACTGAAAGTCTTCTGTTTTGGGATTGATCTGCCACTCCACAGTTCCCTTGCCCGAATCCATTATACAGAGGCCAACCTCAACGTAATTGATATCCTGGCTCTTCACGCGGCCCTTCGGACTGACTTCTTTTACCTGATAATGCCGCAGCACTCCCCTGAATTTTCCGTCGTCCGCTTTCTCTTTCGAGGGCACCACTTCCAGAATCTCCAGGCCGCCCGTATTTTCCAGGGCATAATAGCCGCCAAAACCTTTGCTCTGCACTTCACTCTGGTCCGCAGTCTGCGCCTGCAGCTCTTTCTGACCATCCCTGTAATTCGGATAGAAAATACAACCGCAGACCACCACGATGGTCGCGACTCCCACGACTCCCATCAGAGCACCCGGTATTTTCGGCATTCCGGTCTGGTTACTCTCATTGCTTGTCCCTTTCTCGGTCATCAATCCGTAGTAACCGACAACCACGAAGCACAACGCCGGTACGATATACGAAAAACTGATCCCGGCTCCATCCGAAACCCGGCCCTGAAAAGACGTCAGAACGGCTCCTCCCAGAATCGCCATGATGAGACCGCAGCCGCCCAGCTTCATCTTCTCTCCCAGCCCTTCACTGGCAATGCCGTAAATCGTCGGGAACATCAAAGACATACATCCCGATATGCTGATGAGCGAAATCACTCCCACAATCCCTCCGATAAACATCACCGGCAGGGTGAAAAGTACCGCAAACACCGAAAGCGTCGCCAGTAGCATATTTGGCGATATGTACTTCATGAGGAACGTACACACGAAACGCATCCCCACGAATACCACCAGCGTAATCGTGTAGTAATCTGAAGCTGAGGCCTCCAACAAACTCAGCTCCTGCATCACGTAACGGATCGTATACGACCACACCCCGATCTGGGCCCCGACATAGAAGAACTGCGCCACTACGCCCCAGAGATATTTCCGATGCCGCAAGAGATCCTTCATCTCCATGAAAAATCCGCCCCGTTCAAAATGAAACGCGTCAAAAGGGATCGAGATAAACGCCCAGATATTCCTCAACACTCCCTTCTGCACCGGTGCCGCACTGCAAGCCGGCATCCGGCAGAAGAGAATCGCAAACCAGAGCACCACCAGGAGCAGCGCGAAACCGACATAGGTATTCACTGCACCATTCAGCTCTCCAATCTGAAGCTTCTCCAGTCCTTCGGCATTGATCAGACCCATGATCGCACGGTCATCTGCGTCCAGCGGCTGCAATTGGCTCAGGATAAACCACCCGCTCAGCACCACACCCAGTATCGAACCGATCGGGTTGAACGACTGCGCGAAGTTGAGACGCCGTGTCGCCGTCTCCGGTGCACCCATCGCCAGAATATACGGGTTGGCCGCCGTCTCCAGAATCGAGCAGCCTCCCGCCAGCACATAAAGCGAAATCAGGAAATACATGAACCGCATGAGATTCGTCGCTTCGCCAAAGAGCAAGCCGGCAGGATAAAACATCAGCCCGCCCAGCGTGAACATGCCCAGGCCGAAAAGCACACCCACCTTGTAGCTGAATCGCTGCACGATGAGTGCCGCCGGAATCGCCAGGCAAAAATACGCTCCGTAAAACGCCAGCTGTATCCAGGATGTCTGGAAGTCGCTCATGCTCATCAGCCGTTTGAAAAAGGCCAATAGCGTGTCGGTCATGTTATTTGCGAGTCCCCAACTGGGAAAGCAAAGCGTGATCAAAATGAACGGGATAAGTATACTCCTCGGAATCAGGGGAATCTTAGACTTGGATGAACTGCTCATATTTCTTCTTCTTTATTCTTCTTTAAATTCGTTTATTCCTGTTATTTTCCCAGCCACAAATCAATCGGTTTCTTCACTTTCGGATGGAAAGGCAGCATCACCTTCGCTCCCGTCCGGGCCGATTCATAAGCCGCCAACATCATCTCCAACACCGCTCGTCCATCCTCGCCGGTCACGATCGGCTCCTTGTTATTCCTCACGCAATCAATGAAATGCGCCAGCTCGTGCGGATATCCCTGATTGAATACCTCTTCAAAAATCGTGAAGCTCCAGCCTTTCGTACTGCCGGCCTTCTCCATCGCGTACCCGTACCCTTTCTCGCTGTAAGTCAGGGCCGAGTTCCCGACGAAGAGATCCGCATAAACGACTCCCTCCGTACCGTAAATCTCGATCCGGTCATCCATTCCTCCCTGTTTGGCCCAGGAGTTCTCCGCCACACCGAGGGTCCCATCTTCGAACTCCGCAATCGCCAGCGAGTTATCCTCCGCTTTTGTCCTGCCCGTGTGGTAGAGCGTCCGCATCGTCGCATACACGCTCTTTACCGCTTTACGCTTCAATATCCAGCGAAACCACCCGAACGCATGGCAACCCATATCCATCAGCGCTCCGCCGCCGCTCTGCTCAATGTTGTAAAACCAGTCGCTGTGCGGGCCGCTATGCTTCTCGCATTGACGCAGTTGGAAGATTTTCCCCACGGCTCCCTCTTCCACCGTCTTGCGCACCCGTTCATACTTGGGCGCAAAACAAAGCTCCTCGGCATACATCAGCTTGCGGCCGTGCTTCTTGCAGGTCTCGATCATCAGGTCCGCCTCATCCAGGCTCAGGCAAAGCGGCTTCTCCAGAATCACATGCAGCCCGTTCTCCGCGGCAAAACAAACCGTCGCGCAATGCAGGAAATTCGGCAGACAGATATCGACCACGTCCGCTCCCGATTTCAGGATCGCCTCTTTCCAATCCGTATAGTAATTCGCGATGCCCCAGTGCTTCGCAACCTCTCTGGCCCGTTCTTCTCTCCGGGAGTAGATGCCCACCACCTCTGCATCCGCCACAAACCGCTTGTATGACTCTAAGTGTATATCCGCGATAAAACCCGCGCCCAGCAGTAAGACTTTTGTTTTGCTCATAATAAAAGCTAATTTCGGTCGCAATCCTACCAGATGCCTTCCGGATTGCAATACAGAGTTGATGTTTTTCTTACTTTTTGATACAAGGGATTGTCGCGTCGATGAACGTACCAAATCAACTAACGCTTTCACGGCTCCTCCTCACCGGGGCGTTCATGTTAGTAATGAATTTCCAATTTCCTCTCTCAAGGACTTTGGCCCTACTGCTTTTCATTACGGCCGGTCTGACCGATTTCTTCGATGGCCACATTGCCCGGCGTGATAAAATCATTACCAATTTCGGCATCCTCATGGACCCCCTCGCCGATAAGATCCTCACCTGCCTAGCCTTTATCGTCTTTGTCGAGTTGAGAATCATGCCCGCCTGGATGGGCGGCATCATCGTCGCTCGTGAGCTCGCCATTACCGGTCTGCGTCTCCTGGCTGCATCCCGCAACACCATTCTCGCCGCCGAGCGCTACGGTAAGCACAAAACCATCTCCCAGATCGTCTGCATTATTGCCATCCTGGTCGAGCTCTCTTACAGGGAATGGGGCTCCTATGCCGTCACTTTCTTCTCCTTCTATAACTGGGCTCATCACTTCGTCAACATTTCCATCTGGCTCGCTGTCCTCCTGACCGTTGTCTCCGGGACCATTTACCTCTGGAAAAATCGCGAACTCTACATCCGGGATATCTAGGCTTAACTCCCTCCTTTTCAAGTTTTTAGGCTTTTTTAGAAAATAATTGTTTTTTTATCCGGTCTCTTTGGCTATTCTTTCCCACAGGTTTTATGCAACTGTTAAATCACTATGGAAAAAATAGGCGCTTATTGAGCACCCTTTGCTTCTGCGCCGCTTTTGTTGTAACCGCTTTTGCTGAGGACTCCCAACCCTCTCAGGAGTACCTGATTGGCGCGCGTTTACCTGCTCTGAGCCCCGACGGCAAAACTCTGGCCTTTGTCTACCGCGGCGATATCTGGTCGGTCCCCTCCGAAGGCGGACGCGCCACGCCGCTTACCCTGCACGTTGACATGGATTCGGACCCCGTCTGGTCTCCGGATGGCAAATGGATCGCTTTCTCCAGCACACGCAACGGCAATAGTGATATTTTCGTCATGCCTTCTCAGGGCGGCTCACCTCGCCAGCTCACCTTCAGCAGCGAGGCCGAAGCCCCCTCGGGATGGTCTCCGGACAGCTCCGAAATCCTTTTCTCTGCCAAACGTGACGGCAAAGGCCCCGGCATCTTCTCCGTCAATCTAGACCTGGTCACCAAGAAATATGCCGAGGATTACCCCAAGCTTTATTTCCCCGCGTTCTCTCCCGATGGAAAAACCATCGTCTACGGACGCTTTGGCTTCCCCTGGATTCGCCCCCGTTACTACGGCTCCGGCGCCATGCAGATCAATCTCATGGATGTCGCCACTTCCGAGTGCAAAGCACTGGTTGATGACCAGAAACAGCACCTCTGGTCTCAATTCATGCCATCCGGTCAGGAAATCCTCACCGTCACCATCGGCGAGAGGACTCCCGGGGTCCCTACTCTGAGCGAAATCGGCTCGACAAACAAGTTTACCGATACCCCGGCCATGACCCCTAACCTCTGGAAGTTCAATCTCCAGGGAGAAGGCTGCCAGCTCACCCAGTTTACCGGTGATGCCGTCCGCGCTCCTTCTGTTGCAGCCGCTACGGGCGATATCGCCTTTGAATACGACATCGACCTCTACATCCTGCGCTCCGGCTGCCAGAAAGCCGAAAAAGTCCTCATTCAGGCCGCCGTCGATGCCAAAACCAATAAACGCAGAAACGAGCGCTTCGACAGTAAAAACGCCGAGGAACTGGCCGTTTCCGAGGATGGTGCCACCGTTTTCTTTGGCCTCCGCAGCGAAATCTGGTCCATCCCCAGCAAGAAACCTCCCGGCGTCGCCAATCGCTCTGCCAACATTGCCAAACGCCTGACCGATTGGGTTGGCGAGGATTCCAATTTCGTCGTCGCTCCCGGTAAAAACCCGACCAAACTCTACTTCCTCTCTGACCGCCAGAAGAATCTGCGCCTCTATGAGCTGGACCTGGAGAGCGACACCGTCGCATGCCTCTGGGATCGCGAAGAGGATATCCTCAATCCGGTCTTCTCTCCGGATGGTTCGGCCATCGCTTTCTGGGTTTCCGGACCTGATGGCGGACTCTACCGCCTCAACCTCGAGAGCCGCAACCTCTCCAAACTTGTGAGTCTGCCCGCTTCCTACCTCTATGGCAATGGCGGCACGACGTTCAGCTGGTCGCCCGATGGCCGCTGGATCGCCTACACTCAGAATGTCCCCCGAGGCGCTCGCAATATCTTCGTTGTCGGCTCCGAAGGCGGTTCTCCCGTCAACGTGACTTCTCTCAATGCCATGCACGAGATGCCGACCTGGTCCGTCGATGGTAAGTTCCTCTACTTCTTCAGCGACCGCGATGGCTCGGGTATCTATCGTCTGCCCCTGCGCGAAAATGAGGCTCAGCTCAATGATTTCGACCTCAAGTTCGAGCCCTCCACCAATAAGGTCAATGTCTCCATCGACTTCAGCAGAATCGACCGGCGTATCATTAAACACTACTCCGGAACTCCCTCCCAAATGATCGCTTCTCCCACGGGAGACCTGGTCGCAATCCTCAACGGCGAAGTCGCTCTGATCAGCTATGACGGCAAAAGCATCCACACCGTCACCAGCGGCGGCGGCAAAGGAAATCTCCAGATCGCGCCCGCTGTTAAAAAGGTCTATTTCACCGGACCCAATGGCGAAATCTTCGGGCGCCTCATTCAGGATAACGCCCCTCTGGAAAAAGTCACCTTCATCGCCGATTTCGAACGCAACGTTCAGGATGAACGCCAGGCCGCCTTTGCACAATTCTGGCGCAACTTCAAGCGCGGTTTCTATGACGGCAATATGCATGGCCGCGATTGGGATGCCATTCGCGCACGCTATGAACGACTCCTGCCTACCATCGATACCAGCGAAGAGTTCGGCGTCCTGCTTAACCGCATGACCGGCGAGCTCGAGTCCAGCCACTCGGAAATCGGCACCCGCAGAGAGGTTTCTTCTCCTTCACCTTCCACGCCCAAGCTCGGTTTCATCATCGACTACACCTGGCGCGGCCCCGGACTCCGGATTGCAGAAGTTCCTCCCAATATGCCCGGCGACTATGAAGCCACGCGCATCAAAGCCGGAGAATATGTCATGCAGATTAATGGCAAGGATGTCCGCGCGGATGAAAACCTCTACCAGACCATTAACAACAAACCCAATGACTTCGTCTTCATGGTCAATAGCAGGCCTTCGACCAACGATGCCCGCCTGGTCAAGTACAGTGTGCCCACCTCCTACTGGGGCAGCACTCTCTACGAAAACAGAATCGAGAAAAACATCAACACGGTCAGCAAAGCCAGCGATGACCGCCTGGCCTATGTTCATATCTCTGCCATGGGTTCTCCCAACCAGATCCGCTTCGAGCGCGAAGTCTATGACCGCATCCAGGACAAACAGGGCCTCATCATCGACGTCCGCGGCAATCGCGGCGGCAACATCGCCGACACCCTGATCGGCTGGCTCATGCGCAAACCTCACGGTTTTGTGAAGCCTCGTGATGAAGCCATCCGGACCGTCCCCGATCGCTCCTGGGATAAACCCATCATCGTTTTGTCTGATCAGGAGGCCTTCTCCAATGGTGAGCTCTTCACCACCGCCGTCAGGATTAATAAACTCGGTCTCGTCGTCGGTATGCCCACTCCCGGTTACGTCATCTGGACTTATGGCATGGGCCTGGTCGATGGCACCTCTGCACGTATGCCCCTCTCCGGTGCATGGCGTCTGGATGGAACCCCCACCGAAGGAATGGGTGAAGAACCTGATATCCGTGTCGAGCTCACGTCCGAAGATTACCGCCTGGGCCGCGATCCTCAGCTGGAGCGCGCCATCCATGAAATCCTGAAACAGCTCGATTCAGCTCCCTCGAAGTAAGGCTCTGTCCTTATAGAGTGGAATTAAGATTCGCGAAAAGCCGCGGGGATTTTCCCCGCGGCTTTTTTGCCATGACTGCCGGAGTTGCCATATTTATTTCAGCATCCCGCCACCCCTTTACTTACGATCTTCAGCCTATGACCTCCGCCTCACTCCCCACTCTGCCCATCATTGAAACCCGACTCTATGCCGGTCTGGTCAAATTCATGGATAAGGCCATCGAAGAAGGCGACCTCAAAGCTTTCTCCCAACTCCTCAAGCTCCACTTGAAAATCCGCGCTCTGGAGCTCGCTCGCGAACGCTTTGAATTCTCCGCCGCGCAGGCGACCCTCAAACACGCCGCGCAAATTAATGAAATCAATGCCATGGAAGAACTCTCTTTTGATGAAAAAGCCGACCTCCTCCGCACCAAACTCTGGGACCACCCGGAACCACCCCAGAAACCCGAAGAGCCGCAGATGCCTGAAGAACCACGAGAATCACCGCCCGTAGAATCCGCCGCCGCACCCAAACCTCAACCCGTCGTTCCCGAAAAAAACCCGTGCCTGAAGGGGACACGCCTCGAAGAGGCAAATATGCATGCCCGTGGGTACGTCTCCCGCAAAAGATTCGTGCCCGAAGGGCACACGCCTCTTTCCTCTGCACCCCCCGGGGTGCAGCAAATATCAGGTATGCGGAGCATACCCATACTATAGCCCGGGGTCGCAGACCCCGGGTACCATTTGCCCTCCACCACCCACGACCCCGTAGGGGTCGCATCCGACCATCCCATAAACCAATCTGCGCGAATCTGCGGTTCCCAATCCATACCCATCCCATAGCCCGGAACTTTTTCCTATCGGGATTTCTGCCCGTGGGTGCTGGCCCCGAAAAGGCCCCGTGCCCGGAGGGTACACGCCTCGGAGAGGCGAATGTGCATAACCGTAGGTGCGGTTCCCGGAGGGAGACGTACCTACGGATAGAAGCCTCCCCCAGCACCCCGCCCGGAGGGCGGTACTTCAGGACTTAAAATAAGAGGAAGACGTGCTTACGGAAGGAAGATGAGTCTGCACTGAGATATGCTCCGCATACCCTGCATTCATCTGCATTCATCTGCGCAAATCTGCGTAATCTGCGGTTCCCTATTCGTGTCTCTTCGTGTTCATTCGTGGTTCTTCCCTTTACGGTGTGCATTTTTGAGACAATGCGGTGAAAATTCTCCTTCACAGAGAACCCCTTTTCTGCTCCAATCAGAATCCGAAAAGACGAAACGAAAAGTTTCAGCCCCATTACGGTGAAATACCTGGCCATCATAGGACGTGAGCTCACCATTAGCGGCAAATCCTGGAAGACTTACCTTCTCAGGATGTTGCCTACTCTCATGATTCTCGCTTTATTGGGGGCCGTCGCTCTGGCGGGCGGTTTCTATGACGTGATGAAGGACGGCAAGTTCCTTTTCTTTGCGACTCTCGGCATATCAGCCATTTACGCCGGAGCCTCAGGCTATTTCGCCTCTTCCTCCCTGAGCCGTGAGCGCGAGGAAGATACTCTGGGTCTCCTTTTCCTCACGCCCCTTAAAAGCCCGGATATCATCCTCGGGAAGTTTTTTTCTGCGATCCAGCTCCATCTCCAGACGATTCTCACTCTGCTGCCGCTTCAGGCAACCGCTTTCCTCATGGGCGGCGTCTCGCTGGATGCTTTCCTCGCCATGAATACCTTTATCTTCTGCTGGCTCTGTTTCTCAACCGGCGGCGGCATTTTTATTTCCAGCTTCTGCTCCACTCAGAGAACTTCCAGCGCACTCTCCATCGTCTTTATCGCTTTTGTCACCTTTGGCATCTCCGTCCTGATTCCTCTCACCGGTTTTACTCTTCAAAACCAGGGTTTTCTGAGCCAGGGAGAGTCCGAAAACCTCATCAAAACCCTCTTCCCATTCACTCCCGGGGGCATCTTTTTCATCATGCTCGCCTTTTTCTCCGCCCCGCGCACTCCTGAAGACCTGCTCTGGATGTTCCATCTCTGCAAATGGGGTATGCTTTTTCTTTTCGTGCTCTCCACCCTCTTTCTCTGCGGTGCGGGCTGGGTCACCTCCCGAGTCTGGAGGAAGCAGCCTCCGCCGCGCAAACGTATCCTTCGAAATCGAATCGGACTTTTTTTTCAGAATATCAACCTGGGCTCTCTCGCCCGCAGAACGCTTCTCCGGCTTCGCTTTACCAATCCCTATGACTGGGTCAATTACCGGGACCGCATCCCTTCCCTCTCTCTCTGGATACTCTGGCTGAGCGCCCTCCTGCCCGTCGCGTACCTCCTCCACCTCTCTCTGAAACCGCTGTCCGTTTTTTTGGAGCTCCTGACCAACCTCATCCCTTCAGCCGCCATCCTGGCTCCTTCTCTCATGGCTGCCCCTCTCTGCATCATCTCCTGCATCGTCCTCAAAATCTGGACCGCCTATCTGGTCACCGTGCGTATCCGCCGCGATGTCTCAACTCAGATGCTCCCGCTCATTCTCATGAGCCGCTTTTCTCCCCGGCAAATCATCCTATCCCATGTCAAAAACATCTTTAAACGCGCCTGGCCCCTCCTCTTATTAACATTCGCGATCGTCGCCTACTACGCAATCACCCAAGCCGCCAAAGCCACGCCCCCTCCCGTCTACTCCGATTTTCCCATCCCCGAGCTCACGCCCTTCACCGTTGCCTATATCCCGGTCGCTTACGGGGTCATTCTCCTCCTGGCCGATATCCTCACTCTTTCTCTGGTCGCCATCCGCTTTTCACTGCGCGCCAAGAATATCCAGTACGCCTTTCTGAGAACCATTACCCTGGTCCTGAGCACGCCCTGGATTATCGCCTATCTGGCCTTCATCTTCTGGTACAAAACCACTGATAACATTACCCAGGCCTTCGACCTGGGCCAGATGCCCTGGCTCCTTGTCCTCATCACTCTGGCGGCTCTCCTCTACGATCTGATCCTCTGCGTATACGCCTGGCGCAGCTCCATCAAGAAGATGCGCTTCCAGGATTTCCTCGCCTGAGCCGCCATACCTCTAAACTCTAAAAGAGGAGATACTTTTTCCGGGATTTGCTTTCCGCCTTGCGAACTCCAATCTCGAAAGCCTCTCGCGGATTCTTCTCCGTAATCCGGCTCACCTCCGAACGGCTGAACCCGGCTTCACTCAATTGCGAAAGAAACTCTTTCAGAATCCAGAGATATTCTCCTTTTGCACCAACCCGCCGGAGCTCTTCCGCTCCGCTCTCAGCCACGCGGTAGTGACTCATGCCGTGGGCCAGAAGCGCGCGGTCCAGCAGATCCTCTTTTTTCAACTGCTCCAGAAGCTGTGCATATTCCTTTGAGCGTTCCCGAGTGATCGCGCCCAGGCTCAGCGCGATTCCCATCCTGGCCAGCTCCAGCCGCTCCCGGTTATCAGCCTCAGAGCCTCCGGCCCAGATGAGCGCCGCAGCCTCCAGGCCCTCTTTGCGCATCAGGCTCAAAGCCTCTGCCACGCCCAGCCCATCCGCCGATTGAACCAGAATGGGGAGCCCCGTCTCCAGATGTGCCCGACAGGCCGCCTGGAAGAGTTTGCCCGCCGTCGCCGTGAGGCCTCCGTTATCGATTCCGATTCGGATGACTCCGGGCCGTATCCCGCTTTCTCCAATTCCGTACCAAGCCTCCCGTATCCAACCAAAAGCAATATCCTCCATCTGCTCGGTCTCTACCGAGGCCGGAAGATATCGGCCGCCCTCCTGTGCCGAGTAGCCCGTATTGGTCAGGATATTCAAACCCGACGCCTTGGAGAGCCGCTGCAGGAATTTCACGTTCCGGCCCATGTAGGCCGGAGTGCTCTCCACCAGCGTTTCGCAGCCCGCCGTTTTGAGCGACACGAGCTCGGGCAGAATCTGCTCGAAAGCCTTCTCCATGTCATAGCGGATGGCGCCCGGAGCGTTTGCCCCGCTGAAATCACAAACCAGAAATTCATCGCTCAGCGTCACGCCCAGCCGGGAAGGATTCACCGGTCCGCATACGCTCATGACCTTGCCCGTGCATAAATCGGGCAGTGCCGCCCCTTTGCTTCCGCCTCCGAAAATCGAATTGAGAGAAACCGCCGGCAGTGCCGCGCATTTAGCGGCTGCACCCAGAGTTGCCGCACTCGCCGCCCATAAGAAAGCTCGCCTGTTCACGTCCCAGAGAATACCAGACTCTCCCCCGCCCAGGCAATCTCTCTCTGGACCTAAAGAGAAAATGCCGCCGGTTATCCCGACGGCATTCTTCGTCTATGTTTTTGGGAAGCTTCTACTCTGCCGCGTCTGCCGGAGCGTTTTCCACCGTCTGAGCCGTCTCTTCGACTTCAGCCGGGGAATCCTCCCAGCCGCCGCCCAGAACCGTGTAGAGGTCGATCTGACTGGCGAACTTCTCACGCTCCAGCGCAACCAGAGCCTGTTCGGAGCTTTGCAGAGCGCGCTGGGCATCGAGCAAGCTCAGATAGTTATCGATCTGGCCCTCGTAGCGATAGTTTGCCAACTCATAAGTCCGCTTCACCGACGCCACGTAATCCTGTTGAGCCTTCAATTGCTGATCCACCGTGCCCAGCGTCGCCAGGACATCGGCCACTTCGCGAAAAGCCGATTGAATCGACTTTTCATACTCGCTAATCATCATCTCTTTCCTCACCTTGGAAGCACTGTGAGAAGACCAGGTCCGCATATCGAAAATCGGCATCACCAGCTGCGGAGCATAGCTCCAATAGCCGCTGCCCGATTTGAAAAGACCCGAAAGTTCACTGCTGGCGCTGCCGATGGCCGCCGTCAGGGAAATTCTGGGGAAATAAGCCGCACGAGCCGCGCCGATATTGGCATTGGCCGCCAAGAGCTTATTCTCAGCCGCCAGCACATCAGGCCGCTTGAGCAATATCTCCGAAGAAATCCCGGCGCTCACTTCGCGAGACGGGTTCAAACCTCTCAGGCCCTCAGGAAGCAACTCTTCCGGAACCGGTCCGCCCAGCAGGAACTCCAGCGAATTCTTGCTCTGGGCCAGGAGTTGCAAGTAAACCGCCGCGCTTCTTTCGGCAACGGCTACCTGTGAAGCCGAGCGGCTCACATCAATCTCCGAAACCAGACCCAAATCGTAGTTGCGTTTGACTCTCTCATAAGTATCCCGGTAAGAGGCGATCAATTTCTCATCCAGTGCCACGCATTCCTGCGCAGAAGCGATATTGAGGTAGCTCTTGGCCACTGCGGAGATAACCGCTATCTGAGCGCTCCTCTGAGCCTGCTCAGTCGCCAGGTATTCCTGCATGGCCGCATCCTTCAGGCTGCGAATGCGCCCGAAGAAATCGATTTCCCAGGAAGCGGCCCCCAGGCTCGCGTCGTACCTGTCTGTCGTTATCCGCTGGCCCGTTCCGGAGAGATCCGCTGGCACCCGCTGGCTGCTCGCACCCAAACCTCCGGCAATAGTCGGGAAAAGATCCGAGCGCTGAATGTTATAAAGCTGCCGGTAATACTCCACAGAGAGACGCGCTCCCCTGAGTTGCCGGTTGTTCTCAAGCGCGATGCCGATCAATTCGCGCAGCTTGGTATCCGTGAAAAATTCACGCCACCGAAGGTTAAGCACATCTTCCCCTTCCGGGGTGCCCTGCTCGGATACCTTGGTCGGATCATAGGCCTTGCCCGTGGGCCACTCAGGGGCAACCGGAGATACCGGCCGCTCATACTTGGGCGCCATCGTGCAGCCACCCACCACCAGAGCGCAAACGAGCATGGACAACAATACAATTCGATTTTTCTTCATCTATCGAGCCTCCACCGACGGGGTTGTTTCTGCAGGAATAGCGGTCTTTTCCGCATGTTTCCTGCCGAATGTTTTTTGAATAATCACGTAAAATAAGGGTGAGAAAACCGTCACCAGAAACGTCGAAGTAACGACACCGCCCACCACCGGAATACCGATTGCATTTTGAGCACCAGCACCGGCACCATTTGCAAAGGCCAACGGCAGCACACCGAAACCGAAAGCGAGTGAAGTCATCACGATCGGGCGGAAACGAAGCTTGGCTCCTTCGAGCGTCGCGGCTAAGAGCTCAGCGCCCTCCTCCACACGAGTCTTGGCGAACTGCACAATCAGAATCGCGTTCTTCGTCGTCAAACCCAACGTCGTCAGAAGTCCGATCTGGAAGTAAACGTCATTAGGCATCCCGAGAAGACTCGAGGCAATCACTCCGCCAATGGCACCCAGAGGCATTGTGAGGATGATCGAAATGGGGATGGGCCAACTCTCATAGAGTGCCGCCAGACAGAGAAAGATCACCAGCACCGAGAACGCATAGAGCGGTCCAGCCTGAGAACTGGATTGACGCTCCTGATAAGAGAGCCCTTGCCAATCGTAACCAATGCCCGTGGGGAGAACTTTCACAAAATCCTCCATCTTCTTCATCGCATCACCCGTGCTGCGTCCCGGAGCAGACTCACCCAGAATATTCAGACTGGGGAAGCCATTGAAACGCTCAAGCTGGGGCGAACCAAAAACCCAGCGGCCCGTAGCCAACGCCGAAAGGGGAACCATCTTGCCCTGATTGTTGCGAACGTAGAGATTCTCAATATCGCCCGGCAACATACGATTTTTGGCGTCCGCCTGGATAAACACGCGCTTGACGCGGCCGGCCTGAACGAAGTTATTGATATAGGCCGAACCAAAGGCCGCCGAAATGGTATTGTGAATCTCGGTAATCGGTACTCCGAGGCTACCGGCTTTTTCCCAATCCACATCCAGGCGGTACTCAGGCACATCTTCCATACCACTGGGACGAACCTGGGCCAAAGTCGGATCCTCGGAAGCCATATCCTGCATCACCATGCCGAAAAGCATATTCCGAGCCTCCATCAGCTTGGCATGACCCACGCCGCCCTGATCCACCAGCTGGAAATCAAAACCTTTGGCCTGACCCAGCTCCATGATGGAGGGAGGCGAGAAAGCGAAAATCTGAGCCTCGCGAACCTTGGAAAATACCTTCATCGCCCGACCCGTAATCGCATTGATCTTCAATTCCGGTTTACTACGCAATTTCCAATCCTTGAGCCGAATAAAGGCCATACATTGATTCTGACCGATTCCGCCAAAACCGTAGCCGACAATGGTCATGATGGATTCAATCGCGTCCTTCTCGTTTTCAAGGAAGTAACCGGAGACGCCTTCCACCACCTTCTGCGTCTGCTCCAGCGTAGAGCCCGCAGGCGTGGAGGCCATCATCATCATGATACCCTGATCCTCATCCGGAAGATAGGAGGTAGGCATCTTCTGCAAGAAGTAGACAAGCGCCACCGTGATCAGAACAAACATGGCAAAGTAGCGCTTCTTCCGACGCAAAGAACGGCCCAGGAGCGCGACATAACGATTCCTGATCCACTCAAAAAGCCGATCAAAACGACTGAAAAACGGTCTGAGAAACCAAATACCTGCATCCGAAGCCATGTGGCCTTTGGGAACCTGCTTGAGGAATGAAGCGCAGAGTACGGGCGTCAGGACCAACGCCACCAGAACCGAAAGCAACATGGAGGAGACAATGGTCACCGAGAACTGGCGATAGATCACACCCGTGGAACCCGGGAAGAAAGCCATCGGACCAAACACAGCCGAGAGTACCAAGCCGATACCGATCAAGGCACTCGTGATCTGCCCCATCGATTTATAGGCCGCCTCCCGAGGAGTGCAGCCCTCTTCGCTCATAATACGTTCCACGTTCTCCACCACCACGATGGCATCATCAACCAGAAGACCAATCGCCAGTACCATAGCGAACATCGTCAACATGTTGATCGAAAAACCGAAGATCGCGAGAATGGCGAAAGTACCCAGAATGACGACCGGCACGGCGATGGTCGGAATAATCGTCGCGCGCAGGTTGCCCATGAAGAGATACATGACCAAAAAGACCAGAACCACGGCTTCAATCAGCGTCTCCACCACTCCGTTAATAGCCACTTCGATGAAGGGCGTCGTATCATAGGGGTAAATCACTTTGACTCCCGGCGGGAGGTAAGGCTCCATTTCAGCCAATCGAGTGCGGATATTATCCGCCGTTTCCAGCGCGTTTGCGCCGGCCGCCTGACGAATCGCAAGACCGGCCACGTGACTGCCGTTATACCGAACATCTACGGCATAGTTTTCGGAACCGAGCTCCGAGCGGCCAATATCCTTAACCCGGACGATTGAGCCATCGTCATTGGTCCTCAGGGGAATGCTGTCAAACTCTTCAGGCGTCTTTAAAAAGCTCTGAACCATGATGGAGGCATTGAGCCGCTGGCCCTCCACGGCAGGAGTTCCGCCGAATTGCCCGGCCGAAATCTCCACGTTGTAACTCCTGAGCGCCAAAGCCAGATCGCTGAAGGTCAGGTTGTAGCTGATGAGCTTATCCGTATCAACCCAGATACGCATGGCGTACTGTCCGCCGAAGACCTCTACTTCACCCACACCGGGCACACGAGAGAGAATACTCTCCAGAGTGGACTTGGCGTAGTCGCGCAAATCCTCTCCCACCATCGTTCCATCCTCGGAAATGATACCGACAACCATCAGGTAACTGCGGGTACTTTTCCTCACTTCCACACCTTCGGCCTGCACCGAGGAAGGCAAACTGGTCATCGCCAATTGGAGCTTGTTCTGCACCTGGCTCCAGGCCATATCCGGATCGACTCCCGGAGCAAAAGTCAGCTCCAGACGGGACATACCCATAGAGTCACTGGTCGCCGATTGATAAAGCAGGTTGTCGAAACCGGTCATTTTCTGCTCGATAATCTGCGTCACTGAGTTTTCCACCGTTTCCGCAGAGCCGCCGGTATAGTGCGCCTGCACCGAAATAGAAGGAGGCGCCACCGGGGGATACTGAGAAATCGGCAGCGTATAAATGGCCATCACCCCGGCTACCATCAGAATAATGGCGATCACCCATGCAAAGACGGGGCGAGCTAGAAAGAATCTTGATAACATATTGCTATTTTACCCTCTTAACGAATTACTTCTGAGGCGCTGCCGCAGGGGCACCTGCACCTTCCGCTTGGGCCGGTTGGGGTTGGGCCGGTTGGGGTTGGGCCGGTTGAGCTTGTGCCTGAGGTTCCTTTACCTCTTTACCCCAGACGCCTGAATAGACCTCACTCACCTGGGTCTGATGATTTATATTCTGAAGTCCTTCCAAAACGATGTGCTCTTTTTCTGTCAACCCGGAAGCCACCAGCCATTTATTCCCGATGGCCCTATCGATCTGAATGATCTGTTGCAGGGCAACTCCATTTTCCACGATCATCACGTAGGCATCACCCTTACGGTCCCGAGAAACGGTTTCCTGAGGAACCATGAGAGCCTGACGGTCTTCACCTTCTCTCACAATAGCGCGCACGAACATGCCCGGCAGGAGATCTCCCTCAGGATTGGGGAAAATGATCCGGAGGATTGTCGTGGAAGTGGTCGGATCGACCGAAATATCACGGAATTGGAGCTCTCCCTTGTGCTTATAAGTGGAGCCGTCATCCAGAATGAGCTCCACCTGGCTGATGACCTCCTGATCGCGAGTGAGCAGTCCCTCCTGGAAACGCTTGCGCAGGCGCATCATTTCACTGGTCGATTGCGGAACGTCCACATAGATCGGGTCCATCTGCTGAACCGTCGCCAGCGGTACCGGCTGATAAGCGGTGACCGTGGCACCGTCAGTCACCGAAGAGGTGCCGATGCGGCCGGTCAGAGGAGAAATCACCTTGGAGTAATTCAAATTGATTTGTGCGGTATCCAGCATCGCCTGATAGTACTGGATGTCGGCCTGGGCCTGTTTCAGAGACGCGGAAGCATCATCGTAATCCTGCTGGCTGACGGCTTTATTTTCCAGTGCCTGTTTGTAACGCTCCTGGCGCAACTGCACGGCCGGCAAATTCGCCTGAGCACGCTCCAAAGCAGCCCGGGCGCTGTTGATCGCCGCTTCAAAAGGAGCCGGATCAATCTGGTAGAGAGATTGCCCCTCCTGCACGTCGGTGCCTTCTTCAAAAAGGCGTTTCAAAATCACCCCGTTAACCTGGGGGCGAATCTCAGCAATCCGGTAAGCCGATGTGCGGCCGGGAAGTTCACTGGTCAAGAGCACGCTCTCTTTTGCAACGGAGACCGTCATTACTTCGGGGGGGGCTTTTTGTGCCTGGGGCTTTTTGTTGTTACATCCGCCTAAAAGCGCGATACAAAGCAAGGCCGCAGAAACTGAACCCGCTTTTCGAACCCACTGGAACTTATGCTTCATCATACTCATTCTGTTTTAAAATTCATTATATTCTCTATCTGCAAAAGGATATCTTCCTTGCTGGACATTCCCACAATTCTGGCATGTACCTGACCCTCCACAAAGTAAAGAAGAGTCGGCAAATTCATCACTTCAAACCAGAGACTCAAGCCCAGATTCGCATCCGCATCCGCCCAGACCACCCTGGCCCGGCCCATGCACAAATGCGCCAGATCCGACAAAAGCGAATCCATCGCCCGACAAGGAAAACTCCAAAGAGCCCCAAAAGCAACCCAAACCGGAAGTGATGAAGACAAAACCTCGACCTCAAAGTTTGCTTCATTGACTTCCTGTATCTTATCCCAAAAGGGAGGGAAGGCTTTTTGGCTACCGGCAGAATCCATACCTACTGCTTGGACAGCAGTTGGAGCTGCAGCAGCAATTTAAGTGCCAATTTTTATTTTTTCGTCATAATATCCTTTATAATAACAGAATATAATAGAGAGAGAACCCTGATAAAAATGGGTCGATATTTTGAACGAACGAAATATCGTCCTAAAAAGGTTGAATTCTTCGTCCTTTTATAGGAGACTCACTCCGGTTTATGGAAGAGACCCATTACCCTCAACAGGATCCCAACCTCGCTTTGCAACTCCTTCTGGATCTGGCACACGAGCAATCGCTCGACACCCTCCTTAATAAGCTCATGGAGGCTGCCATCAGCGGCCCCGGTTCCAATATCGTTTGCGCTCAGGTCTGGCTGCTGGAAAAGGGTGATCGCTGCAGTGTTTGCCCCCACTCCGCAGTCTGTGCCGATCAGAGCCGCTGCCTGCATTTGCACATTGGCCGGCTCGTCAAAGAAAACAGCAACACGACGGAGGAGCAAAACGACATCAACAATCCGGACCGGAGAATTCCTCTCTCGATGGGGCTCCTGGGGAGTGTCGCTCTATCGGGCCAGCAGCATTACATTCAGGATTGCCGTCCGGCTGCTGACCAGATCCAGGGGCTGGAGTGGCTCGATAAAAAGCAAATCCGCGGCTTTGCGGTGACCCCCATCGTATTCAGGGGAGAAGTTCTGGGGGTAACAGCAGCCTTCACGCGGACGGCCCTCATGGAAATCGGAAAGCCCTGGGTGCGTGTATTCGCCGATTTCATTGGTGGCGCCATTGTCAATGCCCGTTCTTTTGAGGAGATTCAGCGGCTCAAAGCGCAGCTGGAACTGCAGAATGCTTATCTGAAAGAGCTGATTCTGGAAACAAAGGCTTTCGGAAACCTGATCGGCCAAAGCGCCGCCCTGAAGCGCATTGTGAGCCAGATCGATTTGGTGGCCCCCACTGAAGCCTCGGTCCTGATCCTGGGAGAAACCGGTACCGGCAAGGAGCTGGTCGCCTACGAAATTCACAATCGGAGCAACCGCAAGAACGGGCCGATGGTAAGAGTGAACTGCGCATCCATCCCAAAGGATCTTTTTGAGAGCGAATTTTTCGGCCACGTCAAAGGGGCCTTTACCGGAGCATTGAAAGATCGTCCCGGCCGGTTCGAAACGGCTGAAGGAGGCACCCTGTTTCTGGATGAGATCGGGGAAATCCCCCTGGAAATGCAAGGCAAGCTGCTGCGGGTTCTGCAGGAAAAACGCTATGAAGCCGTCGGAGAAGACCACACCCGGGTGGCAAATGTCCGTATCGTGGCCGCGACGAACCGCGATCTCAAAGAGGCGGTCGATTCGGGGCTCTTCCGGGAAGACCTCTACTACCGCATCAACGTTTTCCCGGTTCTGGTGGCGCCGCTGCGCGAGCGAAAAGATGATATTCCCCCATTGGTGAAGCATTTCATCGATATATCGGTCAAGGAGCTGCGTTGCCCTTACCCGAGGTTGACCCGGGCCGGACTCACCACACTGCTCAATTACGATTGGCCGGGCAATGTCCGCGAGCTTCGCAACGTCGTGGAGCGTGCGGTGATTCTCTCGGGAGGCGGCATACTGCAGTTCAACCTACCCTCCTTGAAAGGGAACAATCTGCACTCAAAATACATCATCCCCGCGTTGAAAAGCTCCGAATCCGATGGCTACCTGACGGAATCGGAAATACGCCGGATGGAAAGGGAAAATCTCCTCAGAATTCTGGAGAAAACCGGCTGGAAAATCAAAGGCGCACATGGAGCGGCGGAGCTCCTGGGGATCAAGCCCACGACGCTGCTTTCACGCATGAAAAAGATGGGTATTGAGCGCCCTGAAGCTTGAAAAAAGAAAAAGGAAGAAATTAAATTCAATTTCTATTCCCCTCTATTGCAGAATTTTAATTGATGCAGTCATGCACGGAATTGAAAAATCTCTTGCCAAATACGCAGCTTTGAATTAGCTTTTCCCCGTTGTGAGAACAACTGCGTATTTTGTGGGTTTCAATCAGTGGTCCTGGCGATAGCCGCCGAGGCCTTGGTTGTATTTTCCCTTACGTAGATTGGCGTCGGCGGTTTAAACTCGAAGAAAAAGTTTAATCCGTCTTTTTTGTTTTTAAGTAAGAAATGCAAACCGCACCTCGGCTAAAAGCCAGAAGGTGCGGTTTTTTTATTTACAGAATATGAGTGAAAAAAAATTAACGTTGAAACCCAGCCTGGATGAGTTCAAGAAGCTCTGCCAGGAAGGAGACATCATCCCCGTCTATGCAGAGCGGCTGGCCGACATTGAGACGCCGGTCTCCGTTCTGGGACGCTTTGCCGAAGAAGAGAACTTGTTCCTTCTGGAGAGCGTGGAAAAGGGCGAGCGCTTCGGGCGCTATTCCTTTTTGGGGATTCATCCGCGGGGAGTGTTCACGGTCGAAGGCTCCCGCGCTTTTTACAGCGAGAAGGGCACGCGCCGGGAGCTCAAAACTTCCGGGTGCCCTCTCAATGCGCTGAGAGAAATCATCCAAAATAAAAAAGTGCTCACGCATGGCGACCTGCCGCCTCTATTGGGAGGAGCCATCGGGTTCATCGGCTACGAGTGCGTCAACCAGTTTGAGGAACTGCCCGAACCCAAGGCAAAAGTAGAGACACCCGAAGCGGCGTTTCTGATCACAGACGAGATGCTCATTTTTGACAATCAGCGCCACACGGTGAAAACGGTGGTCTGCGTACACCCGGCTGAATTCGAGAATCTTCAGGCCGCCTATGAATATGCCCGGGAGAGAATCAGCCAGATCGCCGTGACGCTCGACACACCTTTCCGGCCTACCGAGAAAAACTCCGATAAAGCGGTGCCGCGGCTCAAAAGCAATCTTTCCCGACAAGAGTTTCAAACCATGGTGGAGAAGGCCAAGGAATACATTCAGCAGGGAGAAGTGATCCAGCTGGTACTCTCACAATGTTTTTCAGCGCCGATGCCTTTCAGCGCCTTGTGTGCCTATCGGGCCTTGCGTTACGTGAACCCCTCGCCCTATACGTTTTTCCTCAAGATCGGCGACCTCACTCTTGCGGGCTCCTCGCCCGAAACGATGGTGAAGCTCGAAAACGGGCACTCTTCGCTGAGGCCGATCGCCGGGACCCGTAAGCGCGGCAATACTTCGGCGGAGGATATGAAGCTCTCAGACGAACTTCTGCGCGACGAAAAAGAGAGGGCCGAGCATCTCATGCTGGTGGACCTGGGACGCAATGACCTGGGCAGGACAGCGGTGCCGGGCAGCGTACAGGTAAAATCCTTCATGAACGTGGAGCGCTACTCGCACGTCATGCACATCGTGAGCGAAGTCGACGCGATGCTCGCTGAAGAGTATGACGCGTTTGATCTGGTCCGCACCACTTTCCCTGCGGGGACTCTGACGGGAGCGCCCAAGATTCGCGCCATGGAGCTAATCCACGAGCTCGAGCCGACACCGCGCGGAATTTATGGAGGAGCGGTCGGATACTTCAGCTACACGGGGAATATGGATTTGGCTATCACGATCCGGACGGTGGAAATCCGGGACAAGAAAATACATGTGCAAGCGGGAGCCGGAATTGTCTACGACTCCGTTGCTGAAAACGAATACGAAGAGACGCTGAACAAGGCCAAGGCGCTTTTCAACGCAGTCAATCTGGCTGCCAACGATTTCCAATTGGATTAACCTGCAAAACTGAACACTGTATGATACTGATACTTGATAATTACGACTCTTTCACCTACAACCTGGCGCACATGCTCTATACGCTGAATCTGACGGTTCTGGTCAAACGTAACCGGGAGATAAGCGTGCAGGAGGTGGTCAAAATGCGCCCGGATGCCATCGTGCTTTCACCGGGTCCGGGGCGTCCGGAAAAAGCGGGCATCATGCTCGATTTGATCCACGCCGTGCGCGATCACATTCCCCTCTTGGGAATCTGCCTGGGACATCAGGCCATCGCTCAATCTTATGGGGCCGAGATCACAAGCGCCTCGCGCATCATGCACGGGAAGACCTCTCAAATTACTCATGACGGGCGGGGACTCTTCAAAGGAATCAAGCGCGATTTTAAAGCCGTCCGTTATCACTCGCTCGCGGTTAAAGAAGGAACTCTCCCCGAAGAGCTGGAAGTGAGCGCCCGCTCTGAAGATGGAGAAATCATGGGGCTGCGGCATAAAAAGCTGCTCATAGAAGGGCTGCAATATCACCCGGAATCCATTCTTACGGCGACGGGAAAAATGCAGATGGAAAACTTCATCAGCGAAGTGGAAGCCCGCCAGAGACAAGGAGGCAACCATGCTTAGAAAATATCTCGCTCAGGTCGTTGAACGCCGGAATCTGAGTGTGCAGCAGATGGAGGAGGTCTTTGAGATATTGACCCAGAGCGACGTCTCCTGCACACAGGCCGGAGCAATCCTCACGGCTATGAGAATGAAGGGCGAGAGCGTTGAAGAACTGGTCGGTGCGGCCGGAATGCTCAGGAGGCACGCAACCTTCATTGATTGCGGGGGCCGCAGCGCGGTAGATATCGTCGGGACCGGCGGCGACGGAGGAATCTCTTTCAATATTTCCACAACGGCATCATTTGTCGCAGCCGGCGCAGGCGTCACTATCGCAAAGCACGGCAACCGCGCCGTATCGGGTAAATGCGGAGCTGCGGACGTGCTGGCGGAACTCGGTTTCAACCTGAATACGTCCGCCGCCGCGATGGAGAACTGCATCCGCAATCACGGAATCGGTTTCCTCTTTGCGGCGCGGATGCACCCGATCATGGGCAACGTGGCGGCTCTGCGAAAAGAGCTCGGCATTCGCACCCTTTTCAATATGCTCGGCCCCCTCTGCAATCCGGCCGGAGCCGAAGGAATCGTTCTGGGGGTTTACGATGCCGGGTTGACGGAGCTTTTCGCCGAAGTGCTCTTGAAACTGGGTGTGAAGCGGGCATTGGTGGTTCACGGTGAAGATGGCCTGGACGAAATCAGCTGCAGTGCCGAGACACGCGTCACCGAGCTCAAAGACGGCATGACTCAGAGCTATGCGCTCTTCCCGGAAATGCTCCTGGGCCGAAGCTACGATGAGGAAGAAATTTCTGGCGGAGACGCACCCTATAACGCCCGGATTTTGCGCTCCATTCTGGAAGGCAGGGAACAGGGAGCCCCCCGGGCCGTCGTCGTTTTGAATGCGGCCGCAGCCATCTATGTCGCGGGGCTGACCCCTACTCTCAAAGAGGGACTGAAGCTGGCGCAGGATTCAATCGACCAGGGCAGAGCTTTGGAGAAACTCGAGATACTTCTTCAGGAGAGCCATTATGAATAGTATCCTGAAAAAAATAGTGGATGGGATCGAGCCTCAGCTTCGGGCCAGAGAAACCGAAATTCCCCTGGCAGAGCTTAAGGAACAGGTGAAGAAATTAAGGCCGTGCCGTGATTTCGCGGGCGCATTTCTGAATCAAAACTCACCTCGGATTATTGCCGAGCTGAAAAAGACATCCCCATCCAAGGGACTCATCCGGCCGGAATTTGACTACCAGAAACTGGCTCTGGAATTGGAAGCGGCAGGCGCGGCGGCGCTCTCTGTGCTGACAGAGGAGAATTACTTTCAGGGGAGCCCGCGCTACTTGAAAGAGATTTCGGAAATCGTGAAGATACCGGTCTTGAGGAAAGATTTCATCTTCACTATTTATCAGGTTTATGAGGCAAAAGCCAACGGTGCCGATGCGATTCTTCTGATTGCGGCGCTTCTGCCTCTGCAGTTGCTCTCAGATCTGACCTTGGTCGCCGAGTCACTCGGCATGACGGTCCTGGGCGAAGCGCATAATGAAGAGGAACTGGAGAACCTCGTCAAAAGCAAAGTCAAGCTCATCGGGATCAACGCACGAAACCTGAACACTTTTACAACCGATCTGGATGCGGCGGCAAAACTGATCGCTCAGGTGCCTTATGACCGGATCGCCATTGCCGAAAGCGCCATCACTTCACACAACGATGTGCAGGTTCTGAGTGAGGCCGGAGCCCGGGGATTTCTGGTTGGGGAAACTCTCATGCGCGCTGAAAATCCCGGGGAGAAATTAAAGGAACTTTTGGGATGAACCTGGTGGTCAAAATTTGCGGATTGACCCGGCCTGAGGATGTGGAAGCTGCAATCGCGGCCGGAGCCACCCATATCGGTTTTGTCCTGGCTCCGAGCTCAAAGCGTTATGTTACTCTGGCGCAACTTCGCCGACTGAGCGCAGGGCTGCAAAACACGTCCGTGCGAAAAGTCGGCGTCTTTCTCAATGCGACACGCGATTTTATCCTGGAGCATCGGGAAGCGGGAGCTCTGGATATTCTGCAATTGCACGGAGATGAATCGGCTGATTTTGCGCGGCAATTTGAAGGGATTGAGCTCTGGAAAGCGTTTCACCTGCGGGGGCAAAAAGATATCGAGTCCGCACTGGAGTATCCAGCCCGTTACATTCTGGCCGATGGGGCCAGCGGCGGCTCGGGAACGCTCTGCAATTGGGATTATGTCGCAAAGCTGGCCGCCGTGCGGTCGGTTATTCTGGCCGGAGGAATTACGCCGGATAACGCAGTGGAAGCGCTCAGGAAAACGGGGGCTTGCGGGATTGATCTTTCCACCGGAGTGGAGACGAGCCCGGGAATAAAATCCAAAGAAAAAATCGAACAACTTTTTAAAAATCTGAAAACATTATGAACTCTCATTATGGAATCTATGGCGGCCAATACGTAGCGGAAACGCTCCTGCCGACCTTGTATGAACTGGAATATGAATATGAAAAAGCGAAAAGCGACCCTGATTTTCAGGCCGAGCTTCAAAGTCTCTTAAAATATTATGTCGGCAGGGAGAGTCCGCTCTATCACGCCCAGAGGCTGAGCCGGCACTGCGGCGGCGCGCAAATCTACCTCAAGCGGGAAGACCTCAACCATACCGGTGCACATAAGGTCAATAATACCATTGGACAGGCACTCCTGGCGCGGAAGATGAACAAGAAGCGGTTGATTGCCGAAACGGGCGCCGGGATGCACGGCGTGGCGACCGCAACAGTAGCGGCCCTCTTCGGGTTCGAATGCGAAGTCTTCATGGGCGCCGTGGATATTGCTCGGCAGGCACCGAACGTGGAGCGAATGGAAGTTCTGGGCGCAAAAGTGCACTCAGTCACCTCGGGTTCCCAAACGCTCAAGGATGCCATGAACGAGGCGATTCGTGATTGGACCGCGCGCGCTGAAGATACTTTTTACGTGATCGGCACGGTGGCCGGGCCTCACCCCTACCCTGCCATGGTGCGTGATTTCCAATCGGTCATCGGTCTGGAATCCCGCAGGCAGTGTCTGGAGCAATGCGGCAAGCTTCCGCGCGAGGTCATCGCCTGTGTGGGCGGCGGCAGTAATGCTTTGGGGATCTTCGTCGGATTTCTCAAGGATGCGGATGTGAAGCGGGTCGGAGTCGAGGCCGGCGGCAACGGTCTGGAGACCGGGGCCCACGCGGCAAGCATCTGCGGTGGACGCGTCGGTGTTTTACACGGATGCAAAACATATCTCCTGCAGAATAATGACGGGCAAATTCTGGAGACTCATTCGGTCTCCGCCGGATTGGATTATCCCGGTGTGGGTCCGGAGCACAGCTATCTCGCCGATGAAAAGCTGGCAAGCTACGTGGCGGTGAATGACCCCGAGGCGGTTGAGGCTTTTGACCTTCTGGCTCGGCTGGAGGGAATCATCCCGGCTCTGGAATCTGCCCACGCACTGGCTCATGCCATCGCAATCGCTCCCCAATACTCCCCTGAAGATATCCTCCTGGTCAACCTCTCAGGCCGAGGCGATAAAGATATGGATAACATCAGGCACTACCGCCAAAGAATTCAACAATCAAAAGCTCAAGACAAATAAGGAACCACTCAGATGAAAAACAGAATCGAGAAAATATTTGAACGGTGCAGCGATGAAAAACGCGCCGCACTCATCCTCTTTACCAGTTGCGGTTACCCCGATATGGAGAATAGCGAACGCATTATCCAGGGGGCAATCGACTCCGGAGCGGATATTATTGAGCTGGGAGTTCCTTTTTCGGACCCGATGGCCGACGGAATGATTATTCAAAAAGCCTCACAGATTGCGCTGCAGAATGCGACCAGTCTGAAGAAAGTTCTGGCCATGGCCGAGCGTCTGCGCAAACGCAATCCCGATACGGGTTTCATCCTCTTCAGCTATTTCAACGTGCTGCTCAGCTACGGGCTTGAAGCGCTCACCGACGAGCTGACGAAAATCGGTGTCGATGGGATTCTATCGGTTGATTTACCCTATGAAGAAAAAGCGGAGCTTGAGCCCTTATGCAAACAAAAGGGATTGCACCTCATTCCGCTTGTCTCACCAGCCACGTCGCCCGAGAGAGCGCGGCTCATTACGGGCCAGGCAAGCGGGTTCGTCTACTATATCGCGGTGCGCGGCATTACCGGAGTCCGGACAGAGCTGCCGCAGGAACTAATCGCCAGACTGGAAGAAATGGGGCGTATATCGCCGATTCCCGTAGTGGCCGGCTTCGGAATCGGAGACCCGGAGACGGCGCGGAAGATTGCCAAACATGCCCGCGGGATCGTGGTCGGTTCAGCCGGGATGAGCCTGCTCGTTCAAGAGAAACCGCTGGAGGAGAGAATTTCCGATTTCAAGCACTTCGTAAAATCGCTCTCAGGAAGCTTATCCCCGGATGCATAATCAGAAAAACATCTCCAGTAACAGAATGCTGCCCTCGCCCGGGATGGTCGCCGCCGAGTATCCCCTCTCCCGGGCCTGCGCAACCGGCATCCAGGAACACCGGCGCAAGCTCTGCTCCATCCTGGACGGAAGCGAAGATTTACTGGTCGCCATTCTGGGCCCCTGCTCCATTCATGACGTGGAGGGGGCGCTCCAATACGCAGAGAAACTCAAGGCGCTGAGCCAGCGGGTCAGCTCGAAAATCTTCATCATTATGCGGGTTTACTTTGAGAAACCTCGAACCACCCTGGGGTGGAAAGGACTCATTTATGACCCGGATATCAATGGGGAATACCAGATCGAAAAGGGAATACTGGTCGCGCGCAAACTGATGCTTCAGATCGCACAGATGGGGCTCCCGATCGCGACCGAACTTCTGGACCCGGTGAGCTCCTCCTTCTTCGTGGAGGCCGTGACCTGGGCCGGAATCGGAGCGCGTACGAGCGAATCGCCCACGCACCGGCAGCTGGCCAGCGGACTTCCCTGCCCGGTCGGTTTCAAGAATTCGACTGATGGGAACCTGCAACCGGCCCTGGATGCGCTCTTGAGCTCGCGCGCCTGCCACAGCTTTATCGGGGTAATGAAGAATGGGCATATCGGCCTCTTCCGCACAAAAGGCAATCCCTATGCGCATATCGTCCTGCGCGGCGGAGGGGGTAAGACAAACTATGGCCCAGAGGATATCGCGCTCACCCGGGAGCGGCTTTTGAAAGCAGGACTCAACGATTCACCGATCATCGTTGATTGCAGCCACGGCAATTCCAAACGCGATTATCGCAATCAGCGTTTGGCCTTTGAATCAATCCTGGCGCAACGTCTGGCCGGAGAGCGTGCCGTAAAGGGACTCATGCTGGAAAGTTACCTCAAAGAGGGCAAACAACCCTTGCTGGAAAACCGGAAGCCCGAGCCCGATATCTCCATTACCGATGCCTGCATCAGCTGGGAGGAGACCGAGTCGCTCATTCTCGATGCCTATGAGCGGCTTTAACAGAATAACCCGGGGGACTTGATGCCGCCCCGGGTTATTGAATTTCTTTAAGAAGAGCCCGCTTCTTTGGATTAAGCCAGAGCCGGGAGAATCCGTTTGAGCTCTCTAACGAGTCTCTGGTTTTGCTCGGGCGTTCCAACGGTGATTCTCACCCATTCGGGCAAGTTGTAGTTAGCGACCGGGCGAACAATGATGCCAGCACGCTGGAGCTCTTCGAAGACACGCTTCCCATTGCCCGTTTTGACCAGGACGAAATTGGCAACAGAGGGAACATACTCCAGCTTCATGCGGTCGAACTCTCCTTGCAGATAATCCAGACCCTCTTTATTGATGCGGCGTGCTTTCTCCAGGAACTCCGTATCATCCAGAGCGGCCAGAGCAGCCTCTTGAGCCAATGAGCTGGTGTTGAAAGCTTCGCGCACTTTATCCAAAGCAGAGGTGAATTCAGGGCAAGCCACGCTGAAACCGATACGCAACCCCGCAAGACCGTATATCTTGGAAAAGGTGCGGCAGATAACCAAATTGGATTTTTTACCTTCCCGAATCAACGGCAGGAAATCGGCCGGACTCTGCTGATACTCGGTGTAGGCCTCGTCCAAAACGATGAGTGTCTCTTCGGGGACTCTGGCGATGAAGTCGCTCAATTCCCCTTGAGAGAGAACGGTACCCGTCGGATTATTCGGATTGGCCAGGAAAACAATTCGCGTATTGGGGGTAATCGCTTTGAGCATCGCCTCCAAGTCATGGCCGTAATTTTTGGCCGGCACCATGACAATCTCGGCGTTGAAAAGGCGAGTGACAATCGGGTAGACCGCAAAACAATACTGGCTCATCACGCATTCATCGCCGGGCTGGAGGACCGCATGGCCGATCAACTCCAGGAGCTCATTGGAGCCATTGCCGAAAGAAATGCAGTTGGTGGGCAGATTCAGTTTTTCAGAGACTCTTTTTTTCAGCCGGTAGGAGCTTCCATCCGGATAGATATTCATCTCTGAGACCGCTTTTTGAACGGCATCCATCGCTTTGGGAGAAGGTCCCAGCGGGTTTTCGTTGGAGGCAAGCTTGATGATGCCTTCAGGATCCAGGCCCAGTTCGCGGGCGACTTCTTCAATGGGTCTGCCCGGCAGATAAACCGGCAACTTCTCCAGCGCCCGATTCAGTCTAAAAGATAATGACATAATTCTTAACAGATAGTTCAGAGCGTATAACAGAGAGGAGCTCCCCCCTTTTACCCAATTATGCTTAATAAGTGGTACGCACTCTAAACAAGGGGAAACTCTACCCTCGAAAAGCTCAGAGGTCAACCCGCTTTGAGGGGAAGCACTTGAAAGGAGGGCTCGGCAATGGAGAAAAAAGTGGACCGGTCCCCGAAATCGAAACCGGCCCTGAAAATATAAAAAGGAAGAGGATTCTTCAGTTTTACCCGGAGCTTCTCATTACTCGCCCGGGATTCTGATCCCGGCACCGGGGAACATCTTCCTGTATTGGTTGCATTGCTCGCCCAGAATCGCAGCTACGCCCAGAATATCGTGAGACGTGGCTCCGCGGGAGAGCTCGGCCGCCGGGCGATCAATACCCAGGAGGATATCGCCATAAACACTGGTGCGGGCCAGATGCTGAATGAGGCGGCTGCTGATACTGGCCGACTCCAGATTGGGGAAAACCAGGACGTTCGCTCTGCCGGCTACTTCTCCGATATCTTCACCGAGTTTTCTCTGTGCAATATCCATCATGATAGCGGCATCGGCCTGCATTTCTCCGTCAAAATAGGCTTGGATACCCTCGTTGCGCGCTCTTTGAGAAGCCAGCTCCGCAGCCGCATGCTCACGCGAACTATGGTTGGAGGTATTCTTGCTGCGGGTCGACATGGAAAGCAGCGCCACGCGCGGGGATACATTCAAAAGCTGAATGGCAAGGCGCGCAGTCATCAGAGCGATATCGGCCAGCTGTTCGACGGTCGGATCGCGATGGACATCGCAATCGGCCAGGAGCAGGACTCCGTTAGCTCCGATTTTTTGGTTATCCGTATCGCCCAGCGAAACGATCTGGCAGCCGCAGACGGTCTGGGTACCGGGTGCCGAATGGATAATCTGCATGAGCGGCCGCAAGACGGCTCCATTGGAGTCATCGGCTCCGGAGACCAGGGCATCGGCCTGATGCATTGCCAGCATCATGGTGGCGAAAAAGTTCGGTTGCAGCATCGCTTCGCGGGCCTCCAGAGAACCCAGCCCCCGACTCCGGCGCACAAGCTCAAACCTCCTCGCGAAGGTATCCATATCATCGCTGTGGATGGGGTCAATAACCCGAACGCCCTCCAGGCCGATTCCCAGTTGGGCGGCGATCTCTTTAACTCTGGGCCGACTCCCCAACAGAATCGGTATGCCCAGTTTAAGAGAAAAAAACTGCCGGGCGGCCTGTATCACCCGCGGGTTGTAACCCTCGGGGAAGACCACACGTTTGGGGTGCGACTGTAATTTTTCAAATATGCCAGTGATAAAGTGCATAAAAGCGTATCACGAATACCAGTTCTTCACTTGTTAGGTGAGTCATGATAGTCGTTCTGCTGCCACAAGACAAGGAAAAATTTTAAATTATTTTCAAATTTTTCCCCCGGTCTCAAAAACCGGTTTTTTTGAGATTGAATCCTGCTTGTGTATCAGGGACAATTGCCGGGTGAATAAATACAGTATTATCCTGTTTACACTGTTCCTCGGAGCTTTCACACTGAGCTCTCATGCTACCCCGGGAGCCGATAAAGAAGAGAACCCGTGGTATCTCTTTACCTCCTTCCGGGATAATGGCCAGGATGGACTGCATCTGTCTTTGAGCAATGACGGCTACGGCTGGACACCGCTCAACGGGGACAAATCCTACCTTAAACCGACCGTAGGTGGCAAGCTCATGCGTGACCCGGCGATAGCCCGGGGACCGGATGGCGTCTTTCACATGGTCTGGACCAGCGGCTGGACAGCCAAGGAGGCCAAAATGTTCGGTTATGCCTCCAGCACGAACCTGATCGACTGGAGTCCTCAGAAAGGGATACCTGTCATGCAGAATGAACCTAAGGCCAGAAACATCTGGGCTCCAGAGCTTTTCTGCGACAGCAAAGAAAAATTGTGGTATATTTTCTGGTCCACCACCGTCACGGGGAAATTCCCGGATGAGACCGGAGTGAGCGAAGATCAATACAACCACCGCGCCTATTATGTAACGACCCGTGATTTCGAAACATTTTCCGAATCCAAACTCTATTTTGACCCCGGCTTCAACATCATCGACGCCACGATGGCACAGGATGGCGAGCGGTATCTTCTGGTTTTCAAGGACGAGCGGCTCAACCCGGTGAAAAAGAACTTGCGCATGGCCACGGCCCAGAGTCCGGCCGGACCTTTCACGGATGTGAGCGAGCCATTTACCCTGAGCTGGGTGGAGGGACCTTCGCTGCTTAAAGTCGGCGATACCTGGTTCTGCTATTTTGATCACTACGCCAGCCCTCACTATTATGGGGCGGTGAGGTCCAAGGATTTGAAGAACTGGGAAGATTGCTCCAAAGAGATGAAATTCCCGGCCGGGCACCGCCATGGGACTGTGATTCAGATAGATAGCACTATCGCCAAAGGACTTTTAGAACAACAAAAAGAGAACGATACTCAATAGATTATGGAAGCAAGAGCTGATATCGCGTTAATCGGATTGGCCGTGATGGGGCAGAACCTCGTCCTCAATATGAATGACCACGGCTTTACCGTGGCGGTCTATAACCGGACTGTTTCCAAAGTGGATGAGTTTCTGGCCAAGGAGGCTCACGGGACCCGCGTCATCGGGGCTCACTCGCTGGAAGAGCTCGTCGGTTTGCTCAAGCGGCCCCGCCGGGTGATGATGCTGGTCAAGGCCGGCAGCGCAGTGGATGATTTTATCGAGAAACTGATCCCGCTTCTGGAGCCGGGCGATATCATTATCGACGGAGGCAATTCTCTTTTCACCGACACGATCCGCCGCGCCAAATACGTGGAGAGCAAGGGCTTGCTCTATATCGGCACCGGTGTTTCCGGAGGTGAAGAAGGGGCTCGCCGCGGTCCATCGATCATGCCCGGAGGTTCGATGGCGGCCTGGCCGAGCGTCAAGCCGATCTTCCAGGCAGTCTCAGCCAAGGTGGAGGATGGAGCCCCCTGCTGCGACTGGGTGGGAGCTGACGGGGCAGGACATTTCGTCAAAATGGTCCACAACGGAATCGAATACGGCGATATGCAGCTCATTTGCGAGGCCTACCACCTGATGTCGGCGGGTCTGGGGATGAACCCGGACGAGATTCACGAAGTCTTTGCAGAGTGGAACAAGGGAGAACTGGATTCCTATCTCGTTGAAATCACGCGCGATATCCTCGCCTACAAAGAGGAGGACGGAACGCCCCTGGTTGACAAGATTCTGGACGTGGCCGGACAGAAAGGTACCGGCAAATGGACGGTGAATACCTCTCTGGACGTGGGGATGCCGGTCTCTTTGATTGCGGAGGCGGTTTTTGCCCGGTGCGTCTCGGCTTTGAAAGAGGAGCGAGTCAGCGCGGCACGCAAACTCAAGGGGCCCAGTCCCAAAATCGTCAATGAGAGGAAGAAATTCGTCTCGGAAATTCACTCGGCTCTCTACGCTTCGAAGATTATCTCCTATGCGCAGGGCTACATGCTGATGCGCGAAGCGGCGGCCGAACACAAATGGAAACTCAACTACGGGGATATCGCCCTCATGTGGAGAGGCGGCTGCATTATCCGCAGCGCTTTTCTGGGCAAAATCAAGGAAGCCTTTGACCAGAAACCGAAATTGAAATGCCTGCTCCTGGACGACTTTTTCCGCAAAGCCATCAAAGAACACCAGAAAGCCTGGCGCAACGTGATCGCGATGGCCGTCAAGAAAGGCATCCCGGTCCCGGCTTTCTCCACGGCACTGGCTTTTTACGATTCCTATCGGGCGACGCGGCTGCCGATCAACCTCTTACAGGCGCAGCGTGATTATTTCGGCGCCCATACCTATGAGCGGACTGACCGGGAGCGCGGGATGTTTTTCCACACCAACTGGACCGGCCGCGGTGGCGACACCGCTTCCTCGACCTACAACGCATAGAACAGACTCTCCGAAATGGATTTGGAAGGAAGTATTGGTTTTGGCGGCCCCATTTGGGTGACGGGAGCCGGCGGGCTTATTGGCAGCTATCTGGTACGGGAGCTTTCCCAACGGGGGTGCCCGGTCCGCGGCCTCAGCCACAAGGATTTGGAGCTGACCGACTGCAAAGCGGTGCTCGAAACTTTTTTGAAAGAAAAGCCTTCAGCGGTTATCCACTGTGCAGCCCTGAGCAGCAGCGTCGTCTGCGAAGAGAAGCCGGGCCTTGCCCGAAAAGTGAACGTTTTCACCACGAGGTTTCTCTCCGATCTCTGCCACAATATCCCCTTCTTTTTCTTCTCAACGGACCTGGTTTTCAACGGGCAAAAGGGGAATTACCAGCCGGAGGACCCGGTCAACCCGCTGAGCATGTATGCGCAAACCAAGGCCGAGGCCGAGGAACTCGTCCTGACCCAGCCGGGGCACACGGTGATCCGGACCTCTCTCAACGGAGGCATTTCGCCCAAAGGCAACCGGGGATTTAACGAGGAGATTCGCAACGCCTGGCAAGCGGGCAAGGAGCTCTGCTTTTTCACCGATGAATTCCGCTGCCCGATCGCCGCACGTCTGACGGCTCGAATCGTGGTGGAATTGCTGGAAAAACGGATCGCGGGAATCGTTCACGTGGCCGGAGGCGGACGGTTTTCCCGCTATGAAATCGCTCAACTATTGGCGAAACGCTATCCGGAGCAGGAGGCCCTGATGCGGCCGGGCTCGCTCAAGGAATATTCTGGGGCTCCCCGTTCGCCCGATACTTCGCTGGATATCAGCGCCACGGAAGAGTTTCTGGGGTGGAAAATTCCGGGTCTGGATGCCTGGCTCCAGGAGAACCCCGAAGAACCCTTCTGATCAAGGGGCGGGCTCTTTTTCCGGGGAGATACCCCCAGCCCTCTCTTCGCGGGAAAAGAGAGCGTCAGGAGAAGGGAGAGTTTAATTCCCCAGTGAACGGAAACGGGCTACTCGTCTGAACCGATTGCCTCGACCGGGCAAGAGCTCTGCGCATTCTCGCAAAGTCTTTCTTCTTCTTCATTTTCGGGCTGCTTACAAACATAAGCATGGCCCTTTTCGCTGCGGGCGAAATTTTCCGGTGCGGTCTCCGAGCACATATCGCAATCGATACACTGGCTGTCCACAAAGAACTTGCCGGGGACGTTCTGATGAAAACTATTTTCTCTATCGGCCATATAAACCTCTCTACAAGATGAAGGCCACTTAATATAACCTGAAGAACAGAAAAAAACAACCCCTTCGGCGCCTTCAGTATCCGCAGATGACGCAGACCGCCCCATATTTCCGCAAGAGAGGCGCTTCGCCATGGGAAAGAGTTCCGAGGGCCCCATCCGTGTTTATCGGTGTTCATCCGTGGTTCACAAGCATGATCATGCGCCTAGCCGGCCCAATAAGAATTGATATGACGCCAGAGCAAGACCGCGTGAAGCCCCAGAAGGACCATGTAAATCACCAGCACCGCAGTGCGTGAGCGAACCCAATCCAGAATCAGCGCCCAGCCCAGAATGACCGGGAAAGCGACCGTCAGGTAGCGAATGTAGGAAATATAGGTCGCAATCATCGCAGGGAAAATGCAGAGCACCACTCCCAGCCAGAACCAATCCCTCTTATACCACCACAAGAGCACCAGAGAAGGCAGCGAGTAGACGAAGAATATGCGGTCCAGGAGCGAGCCGCTGTAGTCATGCCAGGAGCGCAGGTCAAAAAATGCCAGCAGGAATTTGGGCAGGTCAAAGAGATTATTGGCATTATTCGTCCCCCAGTGATACTGAACCTGGAAGGCCTCCATTGGGTCGCCGGCGGCCATATTCATCGAGAAGAGGTAGAGGAGGAAACCCTGGATCGGGACGCTGACTAGGAAGCACTTCATCCCCAGTCCCAGATCCTTCTCATTCTTGAGGCAGACCCAGAAATACCAGACCAGGGGAATCAACAGGAATAGCCCGACCGAGCGGGTCACCGGCAAGAGCAGCCCCAGGAGGTAGACCATGAACCAATTGCGGTTTTCCAGTGAGAGCAGGAAGCCCGTCATCAGGAAGAGAAAAAGCGATTCGGTATAAGGAAATTGAAAAAAGAGAGCGCCGGGGTAAAAGATCATGAGCAGCAAAGTCCGGTTCGCCAGGCGGCGGCCGAAATGAATTTCCACCAGCCGGTGAGTCCACAAAAGGCCAAAAAAGGAAAACAGATTGCTCAGAATCATTCCGCTGATGAGGCAGCTGCCGCCGGTCAGCCAGGAGCCGATCCTCATCATAAAGGGCCAGAGCGGCCAGAAGGCGCAAGAGGGGCTCCCGGGGATATATCCCTGCTCGGCAATGCTCATATAATGGGCGCCATCCCAGGTGGTCAGGTAGCTTCCGAAGACAATTTCACCCACCCGGGGCCAACGGGCCATGTTGCCGAAGAAGGCATCGCGGTTCATTTCCGGCCACTGCCAGATGATCACCATGAGAAGCCCTAAGTACCAGAGCTTATAAATTAGAAGATAGGGCCAGATCGGTCCGCCATAAACATCCGAGACATCCCCTTCCGGCGGAACAGGCCGGGAACTGTTCTTTATGTTCTTAATTGCTTCAAACAGCCTTTTCATTTACAATCACTCTCTCATTTAAAAAATTTTCTAATAACAAGGGTTAAAGGGACGACGAAAAGAACAAATAGTATTCCATAAATCCACCGGGGATCTCTCTTGGGCGCGTTTGCTTCCACCTTAGCATTTGCAGCCAAATCATTAAATCTTGGATCCGCCAATATGGTTTCTATAGACCTTATCTCTCCCGTCTTAGAGAAATAATCGTAGAGAACAGGGGTATTATAGTCTTCCAACAGGATTCGTAAATCGTACACTTGAGTCTTCGACGGAACCTCAAATTGGAAAATATTTTTGGGAACCCCAGGTTCAACACTCTCAATTTGAAGATCATAACGGTCACACCTCAAATCATTCTTCGGACCATAATATTTACTAGCTTTTGCAATCTGGGGAAAACTTTGCCCCAAGGCATTCGTCCAGCTTAGGACTTCGTAGCAGGCATTGGTTTGATTCTTCGTCTCTTTGGATTCTACCGGGTAATCCACATAGGAAGCCACCATCGGGTATGTGGCATCCAGGGAGTGAAACTTCCACTCTGCAGGCAGCGTTGATCGTTGAACAAAAAATTCTCCTCTCTGTGAGAAAGGGGTATCAATATCGCCCTTTCCCGAATGGCCCAAATATGATCCTCCTATAAAGGCGAACCAAATCGGAACCACATGCCCATTGGGAATCTCTTGATAATAGAGATAAAGAGAACAATCATTTTCATACTCTTTTTCGGATGGCTCATAAATACTCAACTCATAAGAATTGGTCGGAGAAATTAAACCATACTCACTCAGCGGAATCCCGCTAGTATACGGACTTTGTTCTGTTCCTGATTGCACAAAGCCTTCTTCTTCTTTCATCCGTATTTTCCAATTATCTATTGTCCGGTAAAGAGTAAAGCTATAGAGAACGGTGAGAGTTTTCTCTGCAAACGGCGAACCAACGACACGCATCGAACCGGTAACCGTATAAGCCTGGGGCTGTGAATAGGTATTTTGCGAATCCTCACTTTGCGCTGAAACGCAGAGAGCACTTCCTGCAAATAGCATCACTAATAGAAGCGAAGAAAGCCCTAATAATATTCTCTTCATTTAAAGAATTTTCTAACAACGAGGGTTAAAGGGACGGCGAAAAGAACAAATAGTATTCCATAAATCCACCGGGGATCTCTCTTGGGCGCGTTTGCTTCCGCTTTGGCATTTGCGGCCAGATCATTAAATCTTGAATCAGATATTACGGCATCAATAGACTGTATCCCTCCCGTTTTAGAGAAATAATCGTAAAGGACGGGAATATTATTTTCCAGTGTAATTCGGTTGTCGTATACCTGTGTCTTTGCCGGAGGTGCAAACTGGAAAATATTTTCTGGAACACCCGGTTCGATGCTTTCTACTGTAAGTTCAAATTGGGTAAAACTCGAATCCTCCAACGAACCGAAATATTGACTGGCTTTTCCAATCTTGGGAAAACTTTGCCCCAGGGCATTCGTCCAGCTTTGGACTTCATAGCAGGCATTGGTTTGATTCTTCGTCTCTTTGGATTCTGCCGGATAATCTACGTAGGAAGCAACCATCGGGTATGGGGCATCCGGGGAGTGAAATTTCCACTCTGCCGGCAGTGTTAAGTGCTGTTCGTACAATTTTGTTTCTGGAGGGAATGGTGTCTTAATATCACCCTTTCCCGAACGATCCAAATATGATCCTCCTATAAAGGCGAGCCAAATCGGAACTACATGTCCGTTGGGATTTTTTTGCGAATAAAGATAAAGGGAATAATCATTTACGGATTCTTTATCAGATGGTTCATAAGCATTCAATTGATAAGAGTTGGTCGGAGAAATTAAACCATATTCACTCAGTGTAAGCCCACCGGTATATGAACTTTCTTCTGTTTTCATCCGTATTTTCCAATTATCTCTTGTCCGGTATAGGGTAAACCCATAGACATTGGTGAGAGTCAGTTCAGGGCCAAGTGAGCCGATGGTCACTAGCGAGCCGGTTGCCGTATAAGTTTGCAGTGGAGAATTTGCGCTTTGCAAACTCGCATTTTGCGCTGAAACGCAGAAAGCCCCTCCTGCCAGTAAAGACACGATTAAAAGGTGCAGAGAGAAATAATATGGATAATTCATTTTGTTTGGATTTTTTCAACATTAGATTTTCGTGAAAGATAATTCAGAATCAATACTAAAAAGCTTCCTGCAATCATAAACATTAAAATACTAAAAGTAATTCGATCCACTGTTTGCTCTGAAAGGCTTATCCCCTTCCAAAAAAAGCCCACACAACAGCAACCTATCCGCGTGGGATAGTAGTACCAAATCCCTACTCGATAGGCTACAGAGAGAGAAGATAACCACAAAGTCAGTAAGGCTCGACCGCTTATCGAACGTACCAGAAATAAACTGGTGGCCACGGCCACTTCCAGTGCCACTACTGCCAAGATTACAAAGAGTTCTGAAAACTCCCTAAACAAAGGGTCCGGAGAATGAAGATACCTTGTGTAATCCCCAGATAAGAACATCACTTTTATTGCGCCAGCAAAAAACAACAACACACCCACTGTTTTAAAATACCAGTTTCCCCAACAGGCAATCTTACTTTCAGATATAAATTTCATGACAGGGTAAATAACCAAGGCCAGATTTCATATTGTCGGCTAGTAGATTGCCAATCTAACTACATTCGCAATTTCATTCGTGGTATACTCATTGGCAGTCACGAAAGTGGTCGGAATCCAACATTGATTCTCCGTATTCCAGATATACTCCAACCGGTAAGGACGGATCGTGCCGTCGGGATTTCCTTCTCCGACGACATTTACAAAGCCCCAGAGGATTTTACCCTGTTGTTCCAACTCTTTTTTCTCGAAATCAGAATACTCATAATCTGTTACTTCCGCGGTAAGAACAGGGGCAAAAACGCCGGGAGGCGGCATCTCATTCCAGTTAGATTTTTGTTGCAATTGTGTTGCTGAACTGAAGCTAAACGTGTTGCTGCTCAATAACAATCCTGAGTTCAGGAAAGGTTTGGTCTTAAACTGCTCAACAAATTTTTGATGCAGTTCAGTCAACGTATATCGGTTCGTTTCACTTTCGGGTATCTTTAACACCCTGCACAACACTTCGTGCTTGTACTCCGGACCTCGTACTTGCATAGGAAAAGGAAAGCGGCTCTTCTGATAGACTTCCCAATCCCCCGTTCCCAGCCCATAGAGAATTCCGGAACTCGATTCTACCAGTTTCTCCCGTTGCAGACTGCTTAATGAGGCTCCCTGAACAGAAATCAAATCATTCATTCTGCTCCGTAATGCGTCCCTATCCTTCAACGGGGTAAAGACGTGGTTTGTCATTTCCGCCCATGCATCTGATGCTTTGTTTATAGCGGGTATCGGAGGCGGCGCAGACCCGATACCGAGCCTCTCGGGGTACATTTTCAGGAAAACAAAGCAAGCCGCCACTAATACAAGGGGCGAGACTATTAATAATACTTTCTTCATGGCATCAGAAATACACCATCACATTTCATTCGATCTATATTGAGATCATCCCTTATTCATTTTGAATTCGGTAGGTGCAGTGCTCCTGGATCCACTGGATATCTTTATCATCGGAGCAAGTCCAGCTGCCGGGTCGAGCCTGGCCTTTGGGAACGAGCGTGGTCGGCTGGACCCATTTGTGGAACTCCACATGTCCATCGGCAAAGGAGACATTTGCGGACTGGGAGTGAAACGTAGCCGGGTAATCGACAATCCAGTACGGTTTGACGGAGCCCTCCCCGTTCAGCTCACCGGTGTTGCTCATATCGACGCCGAAGAAGCCGTCATTAATGCTGTCGCTGCGTTCATCGAGGATGACGAAAATGCGGGTCGGATAGCGGATATCGTCAATCTTAAAAAAAGTCTTATATACCTTGTTTCCCCCCTGGGTGAAGGCCGGTTCGCCTCCGCCTATGCGTGTGGGGTTCATCCGGCAATTCATGGCGACGGAGCGGACGTTGATGGATTTATCCGCCGGGCATTTATAGATTTTGGCGCTCGGATTGTAGTAGGCCATAGAGGACTGTCTCGGATCGGTCAACAGGGTGGCATTGGTTTGATCCATGGGTTTGCTCATGGTGCCCGCCACCCAATTGGTAAAAATCCCCATTCCATCCTGTCCGTCGGCGTTACTGGGGAGGTTACCCTGGTAATCATCGGCATAATTCATCCAGGCCATGACGAGCTGGCGCATATTGTTTTGGCAGGCGGTGCCCCATGCCTTTTGTTTGACCCGTCCCAGGGCGGGCAGAAGCATGGCGGTGAGGATCGAGATGATCGCCATCACGACCAGGAGCTCAATGAGCGTGAAGCCGGCAGGTGCGGCTCTGTGCGCTTTTCGGGAAAGCACAGAACATAAATGGTTGAATTGTTGTTTCATCATTTTATTTCACTTTCTAAAATCTATTCCTTTCAGGAAACCATGCGTATCGTAAGAGACAGTATACGGCTTTGAACCCATCGGTCAACCTTATTTTTTTACCTTCTGCCTGGGTGCGAAATTGGTAGCGGATAGGCACTTCGATAATACGAATGCCCAGGCGGGAGACCTTCATCGTGACCTCCGGGCAAAAACCGAACCGCTCCTCTTGCAGATCAATTTGACCGAGCACCTCCCAGCGGAACATTTTATAGCAGGTGGCGCTATCGCTCAGATGCTGACCACTGACCGCATTGACCAGAGACGTTAGAAGCCTGTTGCCGGAGCGATGCCAAAAAGTGCTGGAATACCCACCTTCGGAGTCAGGTTTCAGGAAACGGGAGCCATAAACCACCTGAGCACCCTGGCGCATTTTCTCCAGAAGCAGCTCATAATCGGCCGGATCGTATTCCAAATCCCCATCCTGAATGATCACTACCGAGGATGGCGGAGGGTGCTGAGAAGACAAATATTTTACCCCGGTTCGGATGGCTGCTCCTTTGCCCGCGTTCTGCTCGTGCCTCAGCACGGTGAGGGCGGGATTTCCGGCACGGACCGCCTCCATACAGGATCGGGTACCGTCACCGGAGCCGTCATCCACGGCGATAACTTTCCCCACGGAGGGCTGGGCAAGGACTTTTTCCAGAATCTTCCCGATCGTCCGCTCTTCATTATAGACCGGCACCACAACATAAAGGCTGCGGACGGAGAATTCCTGAGCATCGCGGATATCGGACTCAGACTTTTGTTTCTGCTGAGGGTTGGGGGTCATGAGGAGGACTGGTTTCTTTGGTTTCTTTGGTTTCTCTTGGGGTTATGGTTTTGGGTGGATCGGTCATGTTCCAACGGACGGATTTGAGGAGCCAGGGGGTGTATCTACAGCCCAGGTCTTCTTTAGCGATCATGGCAAGGAATGCCACCTGGTAGCCGCTCTGGTACACTTTGCGCTGAGGGCCCTTGAAGCGGATTTTACAGCCGTATTCAGTCCTGGTAATGCTTTCACGCTCCAGGTATTCCAGGCCGATCTTGGCGCGGATCACTTCCGGGTCCGGCTTGGGGTAGTGGGTTTCTCCCTTTTTCGCCATTTCATCAATGAGACTCTGGTTCGGCTCCAGCTCCAATTCCAGATACTCGGCATCATGGACAAATACGGTGACAATCGCTTGCGTGGTTCCGTTCTCTTTATTCCAGCAAAGCCCATTGAACTGGATTTCGTTGCCAATCTCGCGTTGGAATATGTGCTCGAAGTTCACGGCTATATCACGGGATACCGAAGTGTGAAATCCTACAGATTTGGGAGAAGGCAGCGATAATATAAATTCTATTAAGAGCCAGCCCAGGAAAACAAATCCCCAGAGAATGGCCCATCTGGGTTTCTTTATTTTCCGATATCCCCACTCATAGAGAGCGAAAATGGCCACGGCAAATGCAGGTCCAAAATCGAGCATATAGCGCGAAGTGATGACGGGGGTCCAGAGATAGAACCCGACTAACGGTGCTGTTGCCAGAAAGCTCCAGAGAGCCAAATAGCCCATTTCGTCGGCAGGGGAGCCGGGAGCCGGTTCATCAATAGATTCCTCCGGTGGGTTCGGTTTTTGTCGTCTCCATGCTGCAGCCCCGGCTGTAAAACTGCACAAGACTAAACCCAGAACCGAGAGATCATAAGTTCTCAGGTATATATCCCGCCAGCGGAAGGTCGAAGATTGCCCGGGGAATAAATTCTGTTCATACCAATTGCCATTATTAAATTTCGTGGGTAGAAACAGCATTCCAAAGAGTTCTTTGCCCGCAGAAACCAGCGGCTCATCCTGCCAGGGGCAGTCGAAGCGGGTGGAATACATCGAGCCAAACATCTGGTCGCCAAGCTGCACATTCAGCCTGTGGCCAAATTCAAAACCATCATCAAAACGTTTCAGATTGGTCAGGAAGAGCAGGCCGCCGCCTAATAAAAAGAGAAACGGCCCCCAGAACCAGGAATAGCCCGGCAGCCCCCATCGAATCAGGAAACTCTTCTGAGCTGCATCCCGTCCTGGATGCGGACGATTGAGAAAGAGCCGCAAAGCCCCTACCAGCACCGAGGCGGCTCCATAGAATAGCAGAATGGGGCGGATAAATGCCCCCAGTCCCGCCATGGTAGAGAGGATAAGCCATCCCTTCAATCGCGGTTTGCGGATAAACCAGAGCAAGGTTAATGCCTCTGCAATCCCGTAAAGGTAGGTATAAACAAGCGCCTCTTCATAAACCTCCATTCGTGAACTCAAGAGTGTGATCAAGATCGGAAAAAAGAGGAGAAGGAATAGAGCTACGGTACGTGAAAAAACTGAATTCCCTGTTTTGGACAGGCCTCCTCCTCTCAGCACTACCCGGTAGCCCCAGAAGGTAACGCAGAAGAGCCAAAAAGCCAAAATCAGCTGATCCGGGAATGGATCAAACCCAAAGACCTTGGCCAGCAGCTCAAAGGGCAACCGCAGAAAAGGTACCCCCAATCCCCAAACCTGATGCACTCCGCCGCCTGACCAAGTATTATCATGCTGAATCCCGCTGAGAGCATTCCCCAAGGAAAGATGACCTTCCGTAAAAGCCTCCGTTTGCATCCGATAACGATCCTCAAGCGAATACCAGTGCCCCCACACCGGCACCAGACCAGTCAAAACAAGCAATACGAAGGGAAGCACCAAACAAACATATAACCCAATTATATCAAACTTCTTAAACACGTTCACAAAGATATCTCTGAAGTCTAGTCTTACATTTTCAGAATAACACTTCCATTCCTCCTTCCTATCTCAGAATACTCTATTGTATCAACCACACCCCCCAAAAAACATGTTTACTCCCCGCTATTTCTTAAACCTAATGAGGGGAGTATGCCTTAATTCTTAAAACTCCCCTCTGTTGATATAGATAAATTTCTGTCTAATGATCTTCTGGTCCTACCTGTTTTCTAAAAATCGTAACACTTTGCATTAACTTGGGTTACCTCGCTTAAAGAAACACCGTAGACACAACTCCAACCAGGAACTCCAGCCAACTTTTTACATTGACCTTCAACCGTATAGGCAAAGACCTTATTAGTAAGTGGCTCCTTATAAGACTCGCACGATGACGACGTCCAAGCGGCTCCACAATACTGCTTCTGGGTTACTCGTTTATTACAATCACTGCCTGGTAGCGTTGTAGCACAGCCACTCTCAGATTCGCTATCTTTGCATAAATGCCAATATCCCATGCAAGCACTGCTCGTTAGAAGCAAACAGCACAGCGCCGAAATAACATTAATACATTTACTATTTTTCATAACTTTTATTTTTATTTGCTCCCCTTCTCATAAAATAAAAAAGAGGAGAAAGTATTAAAATTAAAATCAGCACTATACTCACATAGTAGATCGAATTACTTGCTGATCTTAAATGGGAGGACTCGCGAAACACAGGGCTCCGTTTATTCGCCAATTCCTGCAATCGTGCGCTATTCGTATCCAATTCCCAGCTGTTGGTAACGAGATAATCAAGTGCATCCCTGTAAAAAAATTTATCTTTCACTCTAAAGCGGTCATCCCTTATATTGGCTACTCCATCAATGAGCGGAAGCAGACTTCTCCTCGGAGCATCCAGAATAATGTTGGTTACCATCCCTGAAACCCGAAAACGGCAATTCAGTATTTCCTCCTGCGAGAGGGGGGTTGAGTAAGCCTCCGACTGGAATGCGACAGGAATATGATACTCCCTTGCTACCACACTGTTCTTTAAGGCATAGGCAGAGAGAACGCAATCCTCTGGGACCGCTTGCTTCAGCTCTTTGAGCATCCCTAACCACTGTTCCCGGGTGCTTTCACTGATCGGTTCCATAAGAAAAGGATAGTCATACAGATTTTCTGAAACCAGCGACTTATTTAGGACAAACTCACCCTTCGTCAGTAGCGTGTTATGTGCATAACTTTCCAATGTATATTTCAAATCGACACAACTCGCGGTCGGATCCATTGCAGTCATGCCGGAAATCACATTCGGAACCCTTCCACCAAAATGTGGATCTTCCAAGAATTCACCGGAAACATACGCCATCCATAATAATCCAATTGCCTGACTATTGCTCACCGGATAGAGACCCTCTATGATACTAAAAACCGTCCCATGGTCTTCATTCACACTTTCTGCAAGAAAGGTGTAAATATTGGTCCCGTCGGAAGCGATACACTCCGAAAAACCATTGTCTTGAGCAAGAGTTATTTTGAAATGGCGGTTATTATCCAATGAAACAGCAAACCCGTTTGTCCATGTTTTTATGACATTCCCGGAGGAAACAGAAACCATTTCTTGTAGCATGGTCCCCTCCGCCCTATAGAGCGGAGTAAACCAACCGCCTTGGGGCTCCGGACCTTCGGGGATGGAGGTGCCGGGGCCCTGGGTGATGGTGACGCCGTTATTGGTGGCAATGATGGTCCCGGCAGAACTAAGAAGCTGGCTATTGGTAAGACTCGTAACGCTCTTACTCTGAGTCTCGTCAATTCCTGTCCCTGCCTTCTGCGTAGCTGTCTGGTTTGTTTGGGCAACGCCCCAAATGCTTAACACTGAAAGCACCATGGCTATGCCCAAAAACTTCTTTGCGTTATCCTTGATATTCATCGTATATAAATCCGTTATATTTTTTTCATCTCCCGGCGTCTTACAAACCGATCCCATAAAACCAAAATAATACCGCCCAGTAACATAATTCCCAGAAGGATCAGACTGTAAATATCGGACTTTTCTTCCATGAAACCGAAGAAAGAACCGACACCAAAACATTTACAAGTACCCAACCGTACCGGAGAAAATAAAAAGGCAATTCGGTAAAGAACAAAAAGTGTACACAGCCAGAGAACAAATATGACCCCCTTCATAGGGCGGCCACTCAGAATGCTTTTAATCAAATAGAAGGCGACTCCCAACTCGACGATAGAAATCATCACTAAAAGATATTTCGCCTTTATGAAGAAGAAGACCGGATCAACCGCGTTCATAAGAGGAAGTGAAAAATCAGAAGAGAGTTTCGCGGTTGCCGTCACAACGAAAGCCAATATGCAAAAGCAGAGATAGGCATGAACCATAAAATTTCTCAACTTCCCCATCTTTGGTGCTGAAAAAGCTGAAACTTCTAACCCTTTTTCCCCTACGGAATCACTCATAATAAAATTTCAAAACCGATCGGATTCTAACACCTCAAATTCAGGGTGTCAACGGGAAATATAAAAAAATTCAAATTTTTCTTGAGATTTTTTTTGAACCCTTATAATGAGGAGGTTATGGCGTGTGTTTTGAATGCTTTTGGGAGGCGTGAAAGCAATATTTTAATCCTCTGGGTTGGAATTTTATTTTCTCTGCCGCTTTTTTTCTGTGGATATCCCTGGGGAACCCATGATGGGTGGATTCAGCAAATCTGGCAGGAATGTTTTGCCCGGCAATTCTGGGATGGGGAGCTATACCCACGATGGTTGCCGGAGCCAAACCAGGGTTTCGGAGGCGCCACCTATTTCTTTTATCCGCCATTGCCTTACTGGGCCGGCTCCATCTTCTGGGGAATCGCCTCAGTGTGTGGCCTGCCTGTCAGTCTGGCCCTGGGCTGGGGCGCCGCACTGGCCTTCATTTTATCGGGTTTTTCCATGCGGTATTGTTTGCGCCAGTTTACCGATACGGAGTGGTTTGCCGCAGTGGGTGCCGTTGTTTATATGGTCGCACCCTATCACCTGGCCATTGACCTGCTGGATCGCGGAGCACATGCCGAATTCTGGGCTTTTCTGTGGCTCCCACTTATCATTGGGAATATGCAACGATTTGGCAGAAGCGATTCGGCTAAAGAGAAACGCCAAGTCATCCTTTATCTGGCCTTTTCGCTGACCGCTCTTATCATGACACATTTACCCACGACTGTTACTTTTGCACCCTTCATTCTGGGTTTTGCCCTTTTCCTGGGAAAGAAAGGATACAATGCGACGATGCTTTCCGGACTTCTCTCCCTTGGACTCAGCGCGGCTTACTGGGTGCCGGCCTTCTTTCTCCGTGTCCATACCAAAGGAGCCAGTGACCCATCGTTTAATGGAGCCGGGATGAAGGGAACGTTCTTTTTCCCTAACCTGGATTGGCGAATCCCCCTCTTTACAAATGATGTTTTCAACCGCAGGCTGCTTTACATTTTTCTGGGGATGGTAATTATCTGGGGTGCCCTCTACTTGTGTATCCTGCTCTTCCCCAGAACAGACGTGCAGAGAAATAAGAGGTCAGATTTACTTTTCTGGGCCCTCATGATGGGAATCTGTTTGCTCTTTATGACTCCCTGCACAAACCTGATTTATGAATGGGTGCCCGGTTTCAAAAATATTCAGTTTTCATGGAGGTTCCTGGGCTGTGCAACCTTTATGAGCTGCCTTCTTTTATGCTTCGTATTGGAGGTGTTTTGGAGGAAGCCATCACAGCAAGACGGGACGAATTCCTTGATACCGTTCTCCGATGCAAAGCTCTGGGCAGGGAAATCTCTCGGAAGTGTTATCCTGCTTGTTATGCTGGGAACGGCAGGGGTTCTAGGCTGGGTTAAATATCAAGATGCATTCTGGGATATGGAAGCAGGAATGCTGCGTACGCCGCCGACCTCTATTGATGTTTATGACCGCAATGCATGGGCTGAATATGACCCCGTTGCCGCGAATCTGAAAGAGGCACAGGGCTTCTTCCCTGAAGATATCCGAACCGGAAACAAATGGGAACCTCGCTTCAAAGAGACAGGAGGAACCTTAAAAGCTTTTACCCGAGGTGCCCGGCATTGGGAACTCGAATGCCAAACAGATACGGAGCAATCTCTCCTTCTACCCCAATACTGGTTCCCAGGTTGGGAAGCGAAAAGCGGAACACAAATTTTATCCGTCGGTCCTGAAGTCAGGTCGGGATTGATTCAAATTAATATTCCACCCGGGCGCCACCAGATCACTCTCAGGCTCCGCCCTCTCTGGCCTGAATGGACAGGCCTATACCTCAGCCTGCTTACTCTGGCAATGACAGGATTATATGCCTTGCTTTTAATCAAAAAGACTTATGGCTCCCAGCGGCATCATACCTGAAAAGATTTGACTGGGAAAATGGGGAGGCAAAAAAGGCAGACCGTTTTAAAGTCTGCCTCTTGTTAAAAATGAATTAAGATTCGATTACTCCTGACCGGCCAAGATGGCGGCGCGTCGCTCCTGATATTGGCGCGGGGTGATCTTATCCTGTCTGTAGAGCTCCAGAATTTCCTGAAGCTTGGCTTCTTTGCTCTTGGGATCCAGCGTGGAATCAGTGGGAGCCTTGGGAGTCTGGACAGCCGGGGCCTGTTTCAGGTTTTTCTCGCGATTTTGAGCCTCTTTTTCGGCTATCTTGCGAGCTTCCTTGAGCTGTTTTTCTTTCTCAGCTTCAGCTTTCCTGGCGGCGGCTTTGGCTTCATCTTCAGCCTTTTTGGCAGCAGCTTTAGCCTCTTTTTCGGCTTTTTGAGCCTGGGCTTTAGCTTCCTTTTCAGCTTCGGCTTTCGCCTTGGCATCTGCTTTGGCTACCTTCTCCGCTTCAGCTTTAGCCTTGGCCTGAGCCTCTTTATCGGCTTCAGCCTGAGCTTTGGCTACCTTCTCGGCCTCAACTTTAGCCTTGGCAGCAGCCTCCTGTTCGGCTTTTGCTTTAGCCTGGGCTGCCTTTTCGGCCTCGGCCTGGGCTAAGGCTACTTTTTCCGCTTCCGCTTTGGCTTTGGCCTGAGCAGCCTTCTCAGCTTCAGCTTGTGCTAAGGCTTGAGCTTGGGCGGCCTTTTCGGCTTCAGTCTGGGCTACGGCCGCCGGAGCCGGGGCCGCTTTTTCGGCTTCGACAACGGCTTCCTTGAGAGCACTCTTGGCCTGAGCCTCAGATTCGAGGATCAGAGCGGACTGCTGCTGGGCCTGTTCGGCCTTGATTTTAGCAATCTCGGCTTCAGCGTCATCGGTCTTGAGAACATTCAAGCGGGTTTCGAGCTCACGGATGCGGGCTTTCCTCAGGGAAATCAACTTCTCGTTGATGGCAATGACGGTGTGGCTGTCATTGGCGACGAGTTTATCCATCTCCCATTTTTCCATAGAAGCGGTGTACTCATCTTCCAGCGCTTTGATTTCAGCAGCCAGAGCGGCCTGGCCCTCAGCAGCTCTGAGGTTGCCGGCAGCAATTCTTCCTTCAGCCAATTGATAAACGGTTTTCTTGGCGGAAAGTTTGCTTTCCATGGCGTCGCATTCCTCTCTGAGTTTTGCCTCAGACTTGCGGGATTTATCCAGCGACTTGGTCGCCTTGGAAACATTGGATTCCAGAGTCCGAATATCTTTCTTGAGAGCCTTGATTTCGGCCTTGGTATCGTTGAGAGCGCTTTTAAGCTCTGTAGTCGCAGCCTGGAGCGTGGGCACCAGCGGAGCAGTCCCGCCGATCCCGACCAAAGCGGCGGCCAGTAGCAATAAGGTTAGCTTTTTCTTCATAAGTATCCGTATCCTTAAAGTTCAATTTCAATAGCTCAAAGGCGCTCTCTTCAAGGGAGTCCGCTCGAAGTATCGAGGCAGGCTTAAAGGGCCTGCACACTCCTTCGACTAGGCATTGGCCTGAGCGGGAACTTCCTTCACCACAGAGTGGAGCTTGAGCAGCTCAACCACCTTGCCCCGAACGATTTCGGAGGCGACCTGGTTGAAACCGCGGTTCTCCTGGAGACGCTTGACGAACTTCTGGAGAGGGACTTTGTTCATCTGAGCCAGGATCGTGATCCGGGTTCTCATTTCCTCTTCAGAGGCTTTCAACTTCTCGGCCTCGGCTATTTTTCCAAAAATAAAATTCAGTTTCAGGTTCGATGCAGCCTGCTTTTCGGCATTGGCCTTAATCTCGGGCATACCCCGCTGAATGACCTCTTCGCGGACTTTACGCTCGCGGTTCTGCTGCAATACCCGCTCGACGAGCTCAGCCGTTTCCAACTCCAGGAGACTATCAGGGAGTTCAAAATTGACCTTTTCGAGCAACGCCTTGGCGATCTGGGCTTCTATGGATTGCTTTTCCTTGTAACGGGCATCCTGCTCCAGGTCGGAGTGGACGCGCGTTTTGAGCTCTTCGAGGGTCTTCACCCCGTAGAGTCCGGCGAATTTATCATCAAGCGCGGGCAGTTCCACCTCTTTGACCAGGACGACGGTGATTTCAAAACTCCCCTTCTTGCCGGCCAATTCGGGCTCGACAAAATCGGCAGGGAAATCAATCGTGACGGTTTTTTTATCTCCAGCCTTGAGACCAACCAACTGCTCCGTGAAACCGGGCAGGAAAGAATCCTTGGCGATGCGTACCCAGAAATTATCGGCTTTGGCGATGCGTTGAGCGGTCGGCACGATTTCATTAATCGGCTTGCCCTCGCAGCTGCCTGTGTAGTTGACGACGACGACGTCTTTTTCCTGAGCGCTTCTATCGGTATCTTTATAAGAGCACATCCGCTCCTGGAGAACCAGGATGGCTTTATTGACCTGCTCATCGCCGATGACATGTTTTTCGAGCGTTACAGGCAAGCCCTTGTACTCGGGCAATTCAAAATTGGGAGCAAGTTCAATAGTGATATTGAAGCTGAAAGGTTTCCCATTTTCCAAGGGGGCATCCTCTTCCAGGCGGGGATTACCGACCGGCTTGAGGTTTTCTTTTTTAATGGCTTCCTGGAATCCTTTTTCCACCAGATTCTGGCTGGCGCGTTGATGGATTGCTTTCCCGTGAAGATTCAAAACCTGTTCACGGGGAGCTTTACCGGCTCTGAACCCGGGAACGGTTACATTTTTTTGATAAAGGCTGGCCGCCTCTTCAATGGCCGCGCTGACCTCTTCGGTGCCATACTCTACCTTCAACAGTTTTTTGCAAGGTGCTAAATCTACCAAACTTACATTCACAAATAGTTTACCTTTCCAATTGACTCTTCGATCCCTCTGCGGTAACAGACAAGAACCACCACAGTGGCCCCTCACTCTAAAAGAACCAGCTGCCAGCGTCAAGCAAGTGTTTAGAGGCAAACCGCACTTCAAAACCGGAGCGAATTAGTTCATTCCGGGAAATAGCGGGCATAACCCCTAGATTGATAATATGTTTTGAATCTGCTCGATTTTTTCGTTTCGGCATTCTCTTTTTTATTCGCCGCCAATTTTCAGGTGCTTGCGGATAAACTCCCGCATCAGGCGATAGTGATGGGCTCCGGCAAAGGCATGAGCGGTGCGCGGGTAGACCATCTGGTCATACTGAATCTGCGCCTTCTGCAGTGCCGCCGCAAAGCGCCAGGTGTTGGCAGGGTGGACGTTATCATCCAACTGCCCATGCACGAGGAGGAGTCTGCCATGGAGATCGGCCGCTTTGGCAACGACATGTGAGTGCTCATATCCCTCCGGGTTATTCTGCGGTGTATCCATGTAGCGCTCGGTATAGATGGAGTCGTAATCGCGTTCGTTGGTGACCGAACCGCCGGCGATACCGGCACAGAAAAGCGGATAGCGCGTCATCATCCAGAGGGTCATGCTGCCGCCGTAGCTATAGCCGCTCAGGCCGATGCGATCTTTATCGACGAAGGGAAGAGTGCCCAGCCAGCGGATCGCCTCGGCCAGGTCGCGGCCCTCGCAGACATACATCTGGTGGTAACAGGGCCAGGCGGATTGAGCACCCTTGCCGCTGGCCACTCTGGGATCGGCGTAAAAGGAGATGACGCCCTCGGTCGCAAGGGATTGATCTGAGAGCCGTCCGCCATCCCAGTTATCCCGAATGCTGGGCATCTCGGGTCCGCCGTAGATCGCCATCCAGACCGGGTATTTTTTGCCGGGGTCAAAACCGGGCGGAAGAATCCAGGCGACTTCCATTTCGCCGCCATCTTCGAGCGGGATGGAAAACTGTTCGCTTTTGCCCCAGGTATATTCTTCCAGAGCATAGACGGGGTTGGAGTGAAGAGTCCGCACAATGCCGGCTCCGTCGGTGAATCTCATGAGAGAGCTACCCGGGCTGAGGCGGCCGGACCAGGAGTCGGCAAAGAGGTTATGGGATGGGCTGAGCGAGACCGAGTGGGTTCCAGGTTCCCAGCTGAGGCGCTCCAGGGAGCCGCTCTGCCAATTGACGCGGTAGAAATTCTCGGCGATCAGGTTATCCCGGGTGGCCGTGAAGTAAAGCCACTTGCCCGCTTCATCGGCTGCGACGAGGCTGCGCACTTCCCAATTGCCCTGAGTGAGCACTTTGACGCCTTCGGAGCCCTGCGGGTCGAGCGCTTTACCGGAAAGCGCCTTGGGATCATAGAGGTAAAAATGGTTGAAGCCCCCGCGTGTGCTGGAAGCGATCCAGGTGCCATCGGAGAGGAAGACCGGTCCCAGAGGCGGCTCAATCCAGGCCGGAGTGGAATCGCGGAATTGCTTTTTGCCATCCGCCCAGAAATCGAGCCACTTCTGAGCACGGTCCTGCACCGCATACCAGGGCTTATTATCCTGAGTGAAGCCGGCCCGAACGACCAGGTAGCTCTCCGGATCATACGCTTTCAAATCCATCCAGCGAGGATTGCCGCCGGTGACACCGACCACGCCCAGGGTGACGCGCGGATTGGGTTCGCCGGCTCTGGGGTAGCGCGTGGAGATGACCCGCTGAGGCTCGGAAATTTCATCGATCAAAGTGAAGATGGGGACGGTGGATTCATCGCTGCGATAGAAGATAATCTGCCTGGAATCGGGGCTCCACCAAAAGGCTTTCCAATTGCGGCTGTAGACCTCTTCGTAATAGACCCAACTGCATTTGCCATTCAAAATCGTCTCGGAGCCGTCGCGTGTCAGTGCCCGCGGGGTGCCCTCATTTACATCGACCACCCAGAGATTATTTTCCGACACATAGGCGATAAAGCGGCCGTCCGGGCTGAACTCGATCAGCTCTTTGGGCTGGGGGCTATGGGTAAGGCGGACGGCCATTGAGCCATCCAGCTTGGCGTAATAGATATCCCCACCTTCGAGAAGCCACGTTGCCGTGAAATCGGCATTCATCCGAGAGGTATCCAGATACGGCTGATCTATGGATTCGAAAGCCGGGAATTTTTTGAGGGCACTCCATTTGCGCTCCTTCGTGAGGGGGCCGAGCACTTTGCCGGTGCGGGCCTGGATGACGCAAAGCGTATCGGACTGAAACTCCGGCCAGTAGCGGGACTGAAGGTACTCCTCATCATTTCCGTAACGCGGTGTGGAGAGCCAGGCAGAAGGCATGGAGCGGGAGCCGCCGAAATTGGGCAATTCGCGGTCCTGCACCGCATTAAAGGTAATCGGTTTGGCGAAGGTCCGCTCAGAAGCCAGAGGCCGGGCCGGGACCGTTTTCAGGGTGCGGGTTTCGACGGTGAAGGTTTCGGATTCCAGTGCGGCTTTGACCTCGGCGGAAGGCTCCTTATCTTTTTTGAGTAAAATCCAACTGCCGGCGCTCAACATCCGCTCATTGCCCGGGGCGAGCTCCACGAGAATATCCTCCACGAGCACTTCAGCGGAGAGACCGGCCTTCTGGTAATACTCCAGGCGGCTTTGATCCCGGGTTTTCAGGAAATAACCTTCCTGGGCAAGGCAGGGAAGAGCCAGCATCCAGGAGAAAACAAGACTCAGAATGAGGAGGACCCCGGAGCGGGCACCCTGGCACAGATTGAACGACAGAAAACTCTTCACACGGGAATTCTAGCGGAGAGGCCTGAGAGGGAAAAGGATAAAAATGAGAGGAGAATAATCCGCCTGTTTTTAACCGCAGATTGCGCAGATTCGCACAGATTATTTAGGAAGGGATAACCGGATGCGGAGAAAAATAAGGTAATCCGTTGCCCGGGATATTCGCCTTTGGGATGCGTATTGCCTCAAAAACAGGCGCACCAAAAAGGGAAAGAGGAGGAGGATAAAATGGCGGTTGCCTCAAAAAGAACGAACGAACACAAGTAAGATAGATAGAAATGATCACAATCAGATGGTGGCGTACTGTTTCGCGATCTGAAATCAAAAAAAATTCTCAAAATTTGTTTGCAATAATTTCCAGATTTGATAGAAAACCTGATAGGGTTATCAGGGATTTTTTTCTATAAAAACGTCTATGTCGGGGAACTGCGTAGGTGCGTTTTTTTGCAGCCAGGAGTTTTGAAAAATTTGAAAGTGTTAGAGTGACTGGGATAAAGAAATTATTATGAACGATAAAGCCGAAAAAATGGGGCAAAGTAAGAGTATTAATTCTCTGCAAAGACGTGGATGTTTTTTGGGAATTGCGGGTATTCTGCTTCTATTTTGCGTGCAACTGTTGCTCTCGGCCAAGACGCCATCGGAGCCACCGCCCAAGACATTGTTGGAACAGTACCTCCACTGCGATGGTATTGAGGAGTTTGCTTATTACCAAGAGTACCCCGGAAGAACCAATCAGTTTCCCAACACATATTGGTGTGGTTCATACCAAGGAAATAATTTTCTGTTTCTAATGAGTTATGATCCAATAGAAGGAATCCCGGAAACACTACCCTCAAGTATTCAATTGATGACTTCTGCATGCTTCGAAACAAATTGGTGGGCTATTTCTTCCGGTCCACTTTCTTATACCAGAGAAATATGGGTAGACAAAAATATTCCAGAGGAAGAAGACAATGGAGTTCGAGGTCAATGCAATAGTGAAATCTATTATTTTAGGGAAGCCATACTTAACTTGGGTTTAGCCCATTCCTCAGAGGCAATGATGACTCTCGATAAAGGAAAATATGCAGATAGGCATACTCAGGTTATTACTTATTCAGTTACCGAAAAAACTGACTTTGGAATGCCCAGGGTCATAAGAGCTGATGTTTTGAATTTAGAAGGGAAAAATCCTCCTATTGTGTGGAGAAAAGTGATTGATTACACCACAAATCCGGACGGGCAACATGTTCCCTGTCTAATTACTCACTACGGTCTGAGAAAAGGAGAAAAGGAAGAAATATTAATGAGGCGGATTGTCATCACAAAACTAATTCCAGCGAAAGGAAAATTACCCCGTTCACATTTTTTGCGTTCAGGATTTGAAGATTCTAGTTCATTCAACAAAGTTGGTCCTTCCGTATATTATGTCGAAGGAAAAAAAATGGTTGGATATGATGGCAAATCCAATAAAGTTTACAGAATGCAACCCGATGATCCTCGTTTATTAAATGAGCCAAATCAGAAGAAAATAATCTGGGGATATTGGATTTCAGCAGTATTGATCGGTTCTTTGGCTTTTGTTAGCTTTTTGTTTATTAAGAAAAGACAATTATAAAATTATGTTTACTCAAACTAAGGTAACCATGCTCGGTGTATTTGCAGGATTTGCAATTGTAGCTCTTGCTTCATCCGGAGCATGTAATCATGCAGTATCTCATAAATGTCTTACTGGTGCATGTGCAGCATTAAGTCCTAATTGTACTGGCAATGGTACATATAGAGGATATACTACAAATGCTACTGACAAAATTAGTATAGCTGGTGGTGGCCCCGGGTATACAGTATGGATTAACGGGCCAAGTACTTGTACTTATGAATGTCAAATTACTGAACCAGATTGTTGTGGTGAAACACCTCGCGTTAAAAAAGGGGGAGGGTACAATATGATTCCGGCAGGTGGATTTATAGAGTGCCAATAATCTAGTTGCAGTTTTTAACTGATTATTGTATGTTTGACCTCCTTTTGCAAGTACTAACGAATTAGTAAAGAGATGTATGTGATTTTTCGATGGATAATAAAAATACGTGGACATCGTTGCTGGCTCGTTTCTTTCTAAGCACGGCGGCGGCGATTCTGATTATCACCGGACTCATTAAGGTTCTATCCCTCTTCGGTTCCGCAGGGATGCTCGCAGTTAGAGACCCCGTGTTTGGGATCAGTTTTGGTATCCTCATGCCCCTGGTAGGGTTGACGGAGATAGCTGTTGGCACCCTGGTTTTGTTTTGCCGCAATGGATTAGTTGCCTCGGGGCTCATTCTCTGGATTAGTATTGAGTTCGTGGCATATCGGTTCTTCTCTGCCGAACTGCGGCCGGGCAGTTATTGTCCCTGTTTGGGATCATTGGGTGAATTCCTGGGTTTAAGCCAGGCGCAGGCAACCCACGCAGCACTGCTTATCTGTATCATTCTCCTCACCCTGGGGTTTTTGGCTCTGGGAGCAAGTCTTTATACAAGGAGAAAGAGATAAAATAGCAAGTTAAATGTAGATTTTGAAAATAATGAATATAAAAAAACATTTATTATTTATAAAGAGACAGCTTAAAAGTAAATACAATACCTTGAGATATGACGGAGCATGGCGGAATAACTTGACAGGAATTGCCTTGGGAATTCTGTTTTTATTTTGTACACAAATGTTCGTATCAGCCAAGACGCTCTTGGAACAGTATCTCAACTGTGATGGATTCGAGGAGTTTGCGTTTTACGTTGAGTATCCAGAATATCCTGATATTCCAATCTTCTACCGGAGTGGAAGTTTTCAGGGTGAAAATTTTTTATTGCTAACCTCTAATGTCAAAATGTTTTCAATTCCGAATTGTTTGAGCACTAATTTGCCAATTCAGGCTTGTGCTCGTTTTGAAAACACATGGTGGGCTTTCAATACAGATGATTTTTATGAACGGAAGGTTTGGGAGGATAAGGGAATTCCGGAAGAAATGAACAACGACATTAAGGTTTATGGAGAAGACTGTATTCGAATTATTCGTGATTATTTATTAAACCTTGGCCTTGAACACTCCAACTTTAAGATGGAAAAAGATGGCGGTATATATACTAATCTTCAAACGCAAATTAAAGTGGATTATACTATAACTAAATGGACTGAATTTGGAATGCCTAAAGAAATTGTTGCTGACACGGTAGACATGGAAGGAGGAAATTTACCGGTAACTTGGAGAAATGTTATTAACTACACTGAGAATAATGAGAACGCTTGGGTGCCGAATTCTATTACTCGATATGCTAAGGGAAAATCTCTTAGCGAAGATGGTAAAGAAATACTATTAAACAGGATAGTCATAATGAAATTAATTCCGGCAAAAAAGAAACTCTCTGATGGTTCGTTTCTTAAGCTTCAGTTTACTGTAATGCAAGGTTTTTCTCCAGCCATGACCTATTACTTACATACGAATAAATACATTGGATTCGATTCGAAATCCAATGAAGTAGTTCGCTTAAAACCAGATGATCCACGCATATTAAAAAGACCAAGTAGAAAAAAACTCATTTGGGGGTATTGGATTTCAGCAGTGCTTATTACTGCCGGCGCTGTTGTGAGTTTCATATCTGTCAAAAGAAACAAAAGTGATAATGAAGTCAGTATTTCGAATAAATAGAAAACAATATATATGAAAATACAAACGAAAATAACCATATTGGGTATGTTTTCCGGAATGGTGATTGTTGCAATGTCTTCATCGGGAATACCTTGTTATAAATTGCACACGACGGAATGCATTGAAATTAATGCTCCTTGTACAGTCAAACCTCCCTATTGCCCTACTGGTGGTTATAAAGAAGGAACAGCTTCACATCCTGGGACTTGGAAATATAATACATCCACTATGGAAAATGGATACAGGGATTTTATCGACGATTCCTACTGTACGTATACATGTACTGCTACAGAGAAAGATTGTGCAAATCAATTCTATGTCGGGATGGTAATTAACGTAGATCGAAAAAATATGAAACGTCTTTCAAATTCTCCTTCTTGTCCATGAAACGGATTATTAAGGGCATAATTTCTTGTCAGGAGTTCAAGCAAGACTAAGCATTTTGGGGTGGCGAGTATTTCGGGCATCGATTTGCCTTCTGGTCGCATGGGGTTTATTGTATGCAATGGACTTGGTGCGGTTGCCGGATATTGGTAGTAGCATTAGTCTACCGCATCGTTTGCAGACCAATGCGCTGATGGCGGGGCAATTGTCGCTCAGTACAAACCTCTCCTTTATCGAATTTGATCTAACCTACTCCAATGGAGGGGTGCAGCAAGTTTGGGGATTAGGCGTACCATTCTGGCGACTATTATACGAACTTCCGGCACAACTCCTTTTCCATCAAACCGCACCTGACCGATTGGCTCTCTGGATTGCGCTGGCCCTGTTGCTTTACCTGACTTACGGAACGCTAAAGTCTGAATTATATCCCTCGACTTACAGTTGCAAAATTCCGTGGAACCAAAAAATTCCGGATTATTGTATGCTTCTCGTCGCTGTCGGGATGTTGGTTTGCGGCCCTTTTTTACTCAATATTCTTCGCACACGGATGTTGGTATATGAGGAAACGCTCGTTTATCTCTACCTCTTTGCAATATGCCAGTTTGTACTGTTTCTACGTTTGAGGCAAACAGGGAATCCCACCGAAGCCGGGGTTCTTTTTATCATTCTGTGTTTCCTGGCAGGATTTGGAGCATTGATCAGACCTACACTCCTTTTCTATGGAGTTGCCACGATTGTCGTTGGATTCTTCTGCGGGGTAAGACGAGGGAATCCCTCCTGGAAATGGATAGGTTTGTGGTGTGGAGCATTCGCATTGCCACTGATTGTGTTAGCGTGGACAAACTGGATACGATTCGGCGCCCCATGGGAGTTTGGACACGCTCTCAATATCCAGAATTTGCAGGAGTCTCTCTACATGACTCATTTTGATGCCACGATTACTCAGGCTCCGTGGTGGGATCGTCTTCGTGAAGTATGGGGTGCCCTCTTTTTCGTGGATGAATTCAATTCATGCTCTTACCTGATGCAACTTTTTTTTCTGGGACAATCTGAAGTGCTGCGTTGGAGAGAATTTAATTACACAACATTTGATCCTGTGAGCGGAGCATTGGTCGGTATTTTTCTAGTTTCAGTTTCAGGCTCAGTACTGCTACATAAACGAAATCCAAAATCATTGATCGTGCGATGTTTTGAACAGGCTGTTTACCCTGTGGCTGCCTGGATTGGAATATCTGCTTTTGGGCTTGTTGTTTTCTATTGTTATTCCCCGGTTTTAACGGCACGTTATATGTATGACTTTGCTCCGGCTTTCACCGTTGCGATCACGTTTGCGTTGTGGGGAATCGCTCGGAGAACTCCTTTTTTCATTTTTTTGTCACTACTTCTATGCGGATACTCGATCAGTCGTTTTAATTCCAGTATGTTTGCCCCGGGGATCGCCAGCACCGAACAAGTGGAAGAATATGTTCAGGATTGGAAAAACAGGGATCATCCAGTGGAGTTGCCAGAAACTTATTCCATTGGAATGGAGAAAATTCCTGATATTCCCATGGCTTGTATGGGATGGGATCATCAAACGGGAAAATGCAAACTGATTTCCACATTTTACCTGATGTGGCCGCAAGAGCTTACCCTCTGTTTTGAGGGGGAGAAGGATGTACTTGAAGCCTACCCCTCTGAATCCATTCGCGTTACCACGGGGTGCGGAGTGATGTGGAAACTATCCAAGGTCAGCAAGACTGAATCCACCGTGAGCCTTACCTTTGAGGCTCCCGTCTGGCTCTATAAACAAGGTCACAACAATCCAGCCGTCATTTTCATCGCTGTCGGTTCCTTAGAACAATGGGTAAACAAAGACACACGGCCTAAACTTGTTTTAGTCAAAGGCGATTAAATCTTTCCCAATAGAGTGAAGATGCCCGAGATGCTTGCAGAGAGGCTCTGGCGTTCTCGGACCTTTTTCTCCCCTTCCCTCATTTCCTTTTCGGCGCGCTCTGTTTTTCGAGTCAATACGATTTCGGCGGCGGCAAGATACAAGGTTAAGAAATATTTTCCTGTACTTACTGATCAGTGAATAAATTTTATACTGAGGCGTCTAATAGAGTGTGTGGGGGAAGCCGAGCCCGGACAAAAGGAAAAGGGCCGGAACAAATTCTCCCAGAAGAAATTAACCGATAAAGAGAAAGGCTATAAAATGAAGAAGATGTTTGGAAAGAAAATGATACTGGCAGCACTGATTGCCGGTTTGTTCGCCGGGGCTCCTTTGATGGCTCAGGCTCAAGGGCACGGACCTGCCCGGATGTACCAGAAGGGACCGGCCATGCACAAAGCGCCGATGAAAGAGTTTAACCGGCCGATGAAGCACTTCAACCCGCCGCCTCGGGCAATGCACAAAGGGCCGGGTCCGGTTTATATGATGGCACCCCAAGTGGTCTATGCGCAGCCGGTGGTGATGGTTCCGGCACCCCCGCCGCCGCCGCCTCCCCCGCCCTACGGTCATGAGTGGAGAATGGTCAATGGCAACCGGGTTTTGGTCGATCTGGGAGGCGTAATGATCCGGCTGGCCTGGTAAATGAAGTCGGGCACTCGAGACGAAACCGACACCATCTCAACAACAAAAATTCCCTGAAGAACATAACGAACTTCAGGGAATTTTTGTTATTTCAGGACAATGCGGCAAGCATCATCCTCTTTTCATCAATTCGACGCTTACGGGAGAACGGGCACCGAGGTCCAGGCGCCTTTAGCTTCGGAGCTATCGGCACAGGCATTGATGAAGGCCATTCCGACGTAACCATCGCGCACGTTGGCATACTTGGCGCCGTCGCACTTGAAGGGCTTGCCGGCCTGATAGGCGCGGACATCGGCTTCGAAGCAGCGATGCAGACGGGCAAAGGCATCATGGAACGCTTCGCCGTGACCGCTGGGGATGGTCGGCTCGGCCATGAGGTCTGCGGGCAGATCCTTGAGGAAGCCGTCATTGGGGGTGATGCCGTTATTGCGCCAGTAGATGCGGTCGGGCTGTCCATCCAGGTAAATACGAACGCACTCGGGTTCTTCCTGCTTCCAGATCAGAGTTCCCTTTTCGCCACAGACTTCGATACCGAGATCGTTCTTGTGACCGATGGAAATCTGGGAAGCGCGGACCAGTGCGCGGCCGTTGCCGTTGCTCAGTTTGCAATAGGCAGTGAAATGGTCGTCGAGCGGACGGCCTTCGACCATGATTTCCAGTTGAGCGGAGACTTCCGTCACGTCCAGACCGGTCACATAGCGCAACTGCATGAGGGCATGGGTTCCGATATCGCCGCCACAGCAGCTGCGGCCGGCCGTTTTCGGATTAATACGCCACACATCCAGAGGCTTGGCCAACCAACCTTGCAGGTAGGAGGAATCGACCCAGCGGATATTGCCCAGGAGACCGCTGGTGACGATGTGCCGTGAGAAACGGGTCGTCCAATGGCCCAGATAGGTATGAGCCAGGCAGAAGGGAACCTTCTTTTCTTCTACGATCTTAACCAGCTTGGCAGCTTCATCCATATTGAGGGTGATCGGTTTTTCGCAAAGAACCGGGATGCCTGCGTTGATGGCTTTGTAAGCGGGATCGAAATGGACGTGATTAGGAGTCACGATCAGCACATAGTCCAGCTTTTCGCTTGCGGGCGCGGTTTTCTGCGCCTCGATCATGGCGTCATAGGATTCGTAGCCCTTGATGGGATAAGGCCAGTTTGCGGCCTCTTCCAGGGCGATTTTGGCATCCGGGAAGAGTGCGCCGGCCGTGACACGGCGTGTGCCGTCGAAGTGAATCGCTTTTTGATGGGGCTGCACGATGAAAGCGCCTTTTCCGCCGCCAATCAAACCAACATTTAGGGGTCTATTAGACATAATTCAATACTTGTTAAAAATAAAATATACTAACCTCTCCCGGACCGTCGAAGACTGCCGGGGTCTAACAATTCATCAGAGCTCATTCTATCCAAATGAATCTTGGGGCTGCAAGGCTTTTCTCGATTTTCGCGACTTTCCGGCAGGGCGATTAAGAGGGAGCCGTATGCAGTTTCGCCAAACCTAAATGTCGCCCGTTTCCTTATCCCTCAGCTCGTTCAGTACGTCTTTTATATAAGATACGTTGCGAATATGAGGGATCGTGATCTCCGGCCCGGAAGTCGCAGAGGTGCCGACTACCAACGTCCCGGTCCCCAGGAGCACATCCAACGGGTTGCGTTTAACAAAAATGGCTCTGATATCGCGCACCCTCACCTGTGTTTCGCTTTTGGCAATGAACCCGACAAAGAGACTCAGGTTCTTTGTGGTCAGGTGGTAATAGATTGAAAACTTGCTATAAAAGGCATACAGGAGAAAAGCAATGCCAACAATAATCGGGAGAAATAATTCCGGTACATCCTGGTTCAATGCAGGGAGGGTAAATGCTATAATCAAAACGCCAATAATAATTGCGGGGGAATAGAAAAGGAGACTTGGCCTGCCTTCTGAAACGAATGTTTCCGGGGTATCGTCAGGCGTTGCCGGAGATTGATGTGGAGACGCTTCCTTAACCACCACTACCTGTGGAGTTGCCTTAATCTCTGTTTGGCACTCCGGACAGGTGATCAATTGCCCGGACAACGAGCTATCACACTCGAGCGTCGCCTTGCAGTTTGAACATGTTACTTTCATAAACTCTACCTCGCGATCTTACTCCGAACACGGCTTGTTTCAACAACCTCGCATGCCCTTCGCGTTCTGAGAGAGGCAACCTGATATTGCCGCACTTCGGGCCCCTTCTGCACCGCCAGACACCTTGGCCATTGCAAAGCCATTCAATCATGCACCCCGGGCAACACGCATGCCGACCTATCGCTGGGCCCAATAATTTCCAAAGAATCTCAACCAGAGTCTAAGCTACCCAAAAGCCCCCTGCACTGCAAGGCGTTTCTCTCACATTCTGTGCGCGTTATTGAGGGGTAGCCACCTTTTTCTACTCCCCCCTCTTTCCCTTTTCGGTGTGCATATTTTTGAGGCAATGCGGTTGGTAGAATAGCGTAATAAAGTGAAGATTTTTGGTTTACATTAAGTGCAAGTCGTGCTACGTTACCCAAGTCCTTTGCACGAAAGGCAATGAAGGTTCTCTTCAAGAATAAAAAATTGGAAAAATATGCGAACGATGAGAGAAAATGCGTTAAGGCATTGGGGCGTAGGTGCGCTGATATATTCTTTGAGCGGTTAGACGACCTCTACATTGCAAGTACGTTGGAAGACGTCAGGGGAATTGATGGGCACTATCACGAACTCGTAGGGAATAGAAAAGGCCAATGGGCTTGTGATTTAGAACATCCGAAGAGACTCGTTTTTGTCCCACATATAAAACCAATCCCGGAAGATAAGAATGGGAGATATGTTTGGATTGAAATAGATGAAATAGATATTTTTGAAATCGTTGATTATCATGGATAATAAGGGTATGAACACAAAAGAAAAATATTTTAGACCGATTATTTCATTTCATCCAGGTAAAACACTGAATAATAAACTCAATGAAATGGGAATGGGTGTTAAAGAGTTTTCTGAGAGAACGGGGAAACCGGAAAAAACCATATTTGCTGTGCTTAATGGTGACAGTTCCGTAACGTCTGATATGGCTATCATTTTTGAAAAAGTTACAGGAATTCCAGCACATTTTTTGTTGGCTAAACAAAAGAATTATGATGAGTTTTTAGCCCGAAAAAAACAGGAAGAGTTAATGGCTTCAGCATCTGCTTGGGCCAAGAAATTTCCTGTATCCGAAATGGCAAACAAAGGATGGTTTGCGCCGGGGAAAACGTGTGCAGAAAAAACCAAATACAATGCGTTCAATGACCTAGAATATACGCTTTCGTTGAATGAAACCATAAGTGATGAGAATCAAAAAAATCGTCATCAGAAAACACCTAAATTCATTGTCCCCGTAAAAGACATAAACAAAAGCGATGAGTTTAATGATGAATTTTATGAAGAATATTCAAATGAAGAATATTCAAATGAAGAATATTCAAATGAAGAATATTTAATCGCGGGTTAGTCAATCATGAAAACGACAATTGATTTAAAAGATTTTTTCCTCACAAAAATGAGCATTGAGGAAATAAAAGGTAAAGATTTACCACAAGTCAAAATGTCCCTCGGTTTGTCTTTTGGTGTTGGTGTCAGTAAAAACTCTCCTAATCTCTTTAAGGTTACGCTGGGAGTCCTTACCCATCCCGAAGATTCTTGTTCCGGTTTGAAAATAGAAGCCAGCATTGATGGGTATTTTGAGCTTAATCCTGAAATATTAAACCCTGATGAAAAAAATTTTTATATTCTTGTAAATGGGTCTTTAATTCTTTATGGGATTCTGAGGGGTATCGTCGCAAACGCCACTGGAGTGTTTCGTATTAATAAATTTATATTTCCAACCGTAATGATGCAGGAAGAGGTTAAAAGATTTTTTGAAAATAAAGATAAGTTAAATAAGACAAAGAAACCTAAAACAAAAGAAAAAAAATAATTTAGAAATTGCTGTGTCTAAGATTATCCCGGTCACAAACCGGGGTTTTGTATTTAGGGGGAACAGAGGCTCTTTGTGGTTCGGAGCTCAATTTCATGAGCACTACTTCACTTTCTTCCCTGCGGCCAAATAGCGAATCGGGGCGCATTCTATGTGAATAACTTCCGTACCTGCAAGAGCTTTCTCTCACTTTCGGTGCGCCCTACTTTTGAGGCAATACGTTGAGGAAACACGTCAATTCTTGAAACGCACGATGCGCACTTCTCCGGTATAGGAGCTTCGTTCAGTCTCCTCTTTCATTATTGCTATGGCCCGATCGGTCGGAAAACCACCAGCTCCCGTACCGAGAACCGGGAATGCGATTGAGCAATAACTTTTCTCACATGCGATGCACAAGGCGTTCCGCACGCTTTCGCGTATAGCACGTTCCGAAGAACGCCAAAACATGTTGATTCCTGCAACATGTATAATTGCCTTGAAAGGTAGCTTTCCCGCCGTTGTCGCAACAGCGCCACCGAGAGGGATCAGCCCTTTGCGACTGAGTTCACGAAACGGGGCTAGGCCAGCACGACGTTTTATTGCACCGGAAACACCTTGAGGCACGAGCAACCACCACGGAAGAACATTGCGATTCCAAGCGTTGACGATAACTTCAACATCCTGGTCAAGCAAGTCTCCTACACATAGTTGAACCGTCATATCACTTTGGGTTGCTTTGGTTGGACGGAGGTTTTCTTTTCATTTTATCCCAAATCAGATAACAGCAAGCACCTACCAACGGGACTGCTGCTACCGCTGCTGTTACGACAAAACACGCGATTGCGAAACGGAATAATTTCGCTGACTGAAGATTGTGGCCGAGAATGCCCATCCCAATGGAAAGCAATACTCCCGCGCCGTACACAATCATCATTATTCTGCATGGACGCATTTTCTTTTCACTTCTCTGGTTCGACAGGCTTTACTCTGCAAAGTTGGATATTTGGAAAAACATCTTTCCTCTCTTTCCATTCCGACTCCCCTAAATCAATGCGTACCCCATCTAAAGAAGGAAATTCCTCATACACTGCGGCAATTCTCCCCGCGTAAGGCCCGGAAATGACTTGCACCAATTCACCTCTATGAAAAGGCCCACCGTTTATCCTAGCCCGAATATGCCACAAGATTTTGAAAAAATACCGCGACAGAACGAGCACGATTAACACACACACAGCAAGCGCGCCATACCATTTTTCACCCAAATTCCATCCCAGGATTGCCCCAACGAGCGTATAAACAGCGGCCGCTCCGTAGATTCCCGTCCTCCAGACGCCATCCCTCGCAAAAAAGTTTTGTAAAAGTGTCGGCACCACCGGCTGGCCGAACACCGGCGCATGACTCGGTACTGGCGGCAACGGATCGGGCTGGCAAAATATCAAATGCGTCCCTTTGGCCTTACATTCCCACCAGGCGATGATTTCGGGAAATAATTCCATTGACCGTTGAACGATGCCGTCGGCGTCGACTCGTTTTTTTGAGAATAAACGCTGCCACGGAGACGCAGGACAAAACATCCATTTGCCACGTTCAGGAATGAGCAAGCCGCGAAGCAGCGTAGAATAGCCGGGGTATACACCGGGAAATATATCTTCGGGAGGAATGTGCATCCATTGGTAATCAATACCACTCAACGGCGCTTCTGTGAACTCAATAGAAAAACCGGGACTCTCACGTGGTGTTTGTTGTTCTACGGCCACAATTTGCATGGCGATCTCTGTCCTACGGCGAAAACAAACGATTCTTGGCTCATGCCGCTTGTCACGAACGAATCCAAGCGATTCAATGTACGGAAAAAGTCGCGTTTCCAAGGCTCGAAGTAGCGTTTCTCCCTGTGTTAAACGATTGCCGGGTTGTCTCCGCTTCCGCAGTAAAGACGAGACGCAAAAGTGGATGAGCCAAGGAACGCATCCAAAATCGGCAAACAAAGGAACCCACCAAAAGGAACGCCACTCGGAAAGGTCACTTCCAGGAGGGGCAATAAGTAAGGACAGAGTTCCTATAATTCCCGGGACCAGCGGTATGATAGTCCCTACTAACCGTCGGCCGAAAATTACACATATCAACGCCCACAACCAACCGAATACTACGGAAGCAAAAACCAAGAACATCAGTCCCGAAACAAAAGTTAAGATTTCATTGATTATATTCATTTCTGTGACAAAGTTGAACCGTTATATTGCAGATAAGTGATTGCAGCGGCCTCAATAAACCATAGCACCCCCATTCCATCCGGCGCGTAGATCATTAAAATTCTGCATGGACGCATTTTCTTTTCACTTCTCTGGTTCGACAGGCTTTACTCTGCAAAGTTGGACATGTGAAAAAACATCTTTCCTCTCTTTCCATTCCGACTCCCCTAAATCAATGCGTACCTCATCTACAGAAGGAAATTCCTCATACACTGCGGCAATTCTTCCCGCGTAAGGTCCGGCGATGACTTGCACCAATTCACCCTTACGAAAAGGCCCACCGTTTATCCAAACTCGAATGTGCTGAAAGATTTTGAAAAAATACCGCGACAGACCGAGCGCGATTATCGCACACACAGCAAGCGCGCCATACCATTTTTCACCCAAATTCCATCCCAGGATTGCCCCAACGAGCGTATAAACAGCGGCCGCTCCGTAGATTCCCGTCCTCCAGACGCCATTCCTCGCAAAAATATTTTGTAAAAGTGTGGGCACCACCGGCTGACCGAACACCGGCGCATGACTCGGTACCGGAGGCAATGGAAAGGGCTGAAAAAATACCAAATGCGTCCCTTTGGCCTTACATTCCCACCAGGCGATGATTTCGGGAAATAATTCCAATGACCGCTGAACGATGCCGTCGGCGTCGACTCGTTTTTTTGAGATTAAACGTTGCCACGGAGACGCAGGACGAAACATCCATTTGCCACGTTCAGGGATGAGCAAGCCGAAAAACAGCGCACAATTGCTGGGGTATGTATCGGGAGATATATCTTCGGGAGGAATGTGCATCCATTGGTAATCAATGCCGCTCAACGGCGCTTCTGTGAACTCAATAGAAAAACCGGGGCTCTCGTGTGGTGTTTGTTGTTCTATGGCCACAATTTGCATGGCGGTCTCTGTCCTACGGCGAAAACAAACGATTCTTGGCTCATGCCGCTTGTCCCGAACGAATCCAAGCGATTCAATATACGGAAAAAGTCGCGTTTCCAAGGCTCGAAGTAGTTTCGGTACCGCCGGCAATGGAAAGGGCTGGCGAAATATCAAATGCGTCCCTTTGGCCTTACATTCCCACCAGGCGATGATTTCGGGAAATAATTCCAATGACCGTTGAACGATGCCGTCGGCGTCGACTCGTTTTTTTGAGAATAAACGCTGCCACGGAGACGCAGGACGAAACAACCTTTTGCCACGTTCAGGAACGAGCAAGCCGAAAAGCAGCGCAGAATAGCCGGGCGATATACCGGGAAATATATCTTCGGGAAGAAGGTGCATCCATTCGTAATCAATACCACTCAACGGCGCTTCTGTGAACTCAATAGAAAAACCGGGACGCCCGCGTGTTGTTTGTATTACGGCCACAATTTGCATGGCGATCTCCGTCCTACGCCGAAAACATACGATTCTTGGCTCATGACGCTTGTCACGAACGAATCCAAGCGATTCAACGTACGGAAAAAATCGCGTTTCCAAGACTTGAAGAAGCGTTTCTCTCTGTGTTAAACGGTTGCCCGGAATCGTTCTGTAACAAGCCGCCAGACATGAACGCACTCCAAAATGATAGTAGAGAACACAACACAACAGAAACGCTGAACCTGGATCGAGTAATAATGGAATCCAACAAAGCCGCACTGACCCCGGGACATCGGATAATAAAAAGGCCAGGAGTCCAAGAAAACCTCCGAGGAACGGATGGAGAGATTTCGTTCTCATTCCCAAAAAGCCGCGAATCACCCAATACCAGTTAACGGCTGAAAAGAAAACAAAACCGATGGATAACAAGCCGCCAGCCATGAACGCGCTCCAAGATGTTTGGACAATACTCATATGGGGTTTGCCAAGTACTCAATCTCAATTTTGGGGTCTTTCGCTCCACGCAAGTCTCGTGGTGTATGACTGAACTCGATACAGAATAAATGGCCTCGAACTGCTGACACAATAGCATTGGTTTGATGCCCAGTGGCCACATCCGTAATCTTGAGTTTCGCTAACTCGAACTCTTCAGATTGATTGGGAAATAATACGTTGTCGGGAAACATCGGCTTTCCCTTTTCAATGTGATAAAAATTAACCTCACGATCTTGGGCCAGCCGTTGCACTTTGTTGATAAGCGCCACTTGAGATCGGAGGCGGTCGCCCTCCTTTCCATTCAAAGCAGAAGCTAATGCCTCAATAATCCGCGCTTCAATTGGATTTAGCCGCGATGATCTATTCCCTAGTATCCATGAAAACATTCTCATTTTATATCAGGCATGTCATTGCCGGGTTGTCTCCTCTTCCGCAGTAAAGACCAGAACATCAGTCCCGAAACAAAAGTTAAGATATCATTGGTCATCTTCATTTGTGTGGCGAAGTTGAACCGCTATATCACTTTAGGCTTATTTGGTATGCCTTTGTTTGCACTTTGCGCGTTCATCCATCACACGCAACAGCCACTTATATATCTTAAGTGAAAGGTAGCCGGAGATCAGTCCTGCAATCGAGATTAGCAACCACTGCAATTGGGTAACACGGTTACCTAAGGCGAAATCACACAGATACGCGCCGAGAATCGTGCCGAGGACGGCCACAAGAATAGTGACGGCTCCAAATAGATTAATGATAAGCCTCTATTTCTGTTATTCTTTCAGTCATTTCAATCCTTATCAGCACCAAGGCTGTGGGCCCTCTTTCCCCTGCTCCAATTGGGGGGTATCAGCTGTCCGCGGTGGAACCGGATAGACATATCCTTTACCGCCGAAGACTGCCGGGCTCAAACAACTCATCAGCACCCACACTACCCGAATTCCTCCTGCGCTGCAAGGATTTTTACGGCACTCGGATGCTCATCTTCCCGAGGCATTGCGTCTCGGCCATGAAGGAGAGTTAGTAAAAAGAGGTGGTTGACAAAATTGAGGAGTGTGCTATTTTTTGTCAACCGCTGGGTGCGGATTGCCAACTACGGCATCCTTCTCCGGCGGGTGAGTTGAACCCCTTTAAAAAAATGAGTACCTTTTTTGCAGAAAGATTGAGAAGTGCCAGGAAGATGAAGTGTCTATCTTTGGACGCCCTTTGTCTTGCCTGCGACGGGATTGTCTCTAAACAGGCCTTGTCAAAATATGAGCGAGGGGCGATGAAACCCTCAAGCAAAGTTCTCATTGCATTATCCAACGCTTTTGAGGTCAGTCCCGATTATTTCATAAAGCCCCCTACTATTTCCTTTGATTCAATCGAGTTTCGTAAAAGGAAAAGTTTCTCCCCAAAAAAACTCGATTCCATTCGAGAGATTGTTCGATACGATATCGAGAAATATGTTGAAATTGAAGATATTCTGGGGATTAATCCCGAAATTCCAAAGATGAAAAAAATCCCTGTCCAAAAAAAGGAGGACGTGGAGAACGCTGCAAAGGAAATTCGGAAAAGATGGAAACTGGGAGAAGCCGGAATCGTAAATGTTATCAGTATTCTTGAAGAAAACGGCATTAAGGTCATTCTGCTGAATGATGAAAAGAAAATGGACGGGATGTCTTGTTTTGCTAATGGTGTGCCCGTGATTATTCTTAACAGGTCTGGGAACGTTGAGAGGGACCGTTTTACTGCACTGCACGAACTGGGTCATCTTATTTTGGACTTTGCCGATTCCTTTTCAGAAGAAGAACAGGAGCATTTATGCCATTTATTTGCGAATGAAATGCTTATTCCTAAGTCACTCTTCCTTGAAATCATAGGAAGAAAGCGTAAAAATATAGACATGTCTGAACTTAAAGACATTCAGAATAATTTTGGGATATCAGTTGATGCCCTCATGTTCAAAGCAAAAGAAAATGAGGTCATCAGTGAGCAATCTTACAGACGATACTTTATCCTGCGGAGGCAAAAGAAACTCGAAATTGCGGATCAAAGCAACGCCTTAGAGGAGACCCCAACCCGTTTTGAGCGCCTCGTACACAGGGGGATAGCGAGTGATGTCCTCAGTCTTTCAAAGGCATCCGAGTTACTCGAAAAACCGCTTGGTATCGTTAGAGACCAGGTATCGCTTTTGTGATGCAACCCCTTGTTGTCAGTGATACAAATATCTTTATTGATCTCTGGAAGATAGATCTTCTGGATGCCTTCTTTCAACTTCCGGTCGAAATACATACAACGGATTTTGTCATCAATGAGCTGACAAAGGGCGATATACAGACAAAAATCCTTTATTATTCTGATTCCGAAAAACTTATAATAAAGGAATCGGATGGCGATGAAATCGAAATTATAAGGGACCTCAACACAAGACAAAAAGGCCTTTCCTTCACAGACTGCTCCGTGCTCTTCTTTGCGCAAAAGAATGAATGTAAACTTCTGACTGGCGATAACAAATTAAAGAGTGTCGCTACAAAAGAAGGAATTGATGTTCATGGCTTGCTTCATGTGTTTGATCTTCTCGTGGAAGAACACAAAATATTGTCCCCACAAAAAGCTATTCACTGCCTAAAAAATCTCACTTCTTCGAATGCAAGACTCCCCATTGAAGAAGTAGAGTCCAGAATCAAGAAGTGGCAGAACAGGAAATAATTTTCTTACTGTCGGTGTGTTAATTCACTGCACTTTTGCAGGGAGGAAAATGGCAGAGGGATGAGATAAAGTTTGTCCAGGAAAGGGTGTTAATTAGAGCGAATGCGGAGTTAAGGAGGGCTTCCGAAAATAAGGTTGCGCCTTCAGGCGGAGAAGTGAGAGAATGTTCAAGCTATTTGATGAAGATAGCCGCACGAGTTGAATATGAAAAAAGAGCCTATGAATCTGTCGGAAATAAAAGGGATGGTCGAAGGGTTGAACAAGATGGCCAGGAACCTCTGGTGGACTTGGAATTATGAAGCCCAGGAGATCTTCGAAAGCCTCTCTCCCCGGACCTGGCAGAACCAGTTCCACAATGCGGTGGCGGTTTTGCGTGAATTATCGGATAAGAACGGATATGAGCTGTATGTGCGGTTGCTGGATGTCGACTTTGCGCAGAAGGTCAAAAGAGTCCTGAAAAACTTCAATGATTACATGTCGAGGGCCGATACCTGGGCAGCGGCCAATGCTCCCCATCTGATTGAGAATCCGGTGGCCTATTTTTCAGCCGAGTTCGGTTTTCATGAATCGCTGCCGATAGCGGCCGGAGGTCTGGGTATGTTGGCGGGCGACCACACCAAATCTGCCAGCGATCTGGGGCTGGGCTTTATCGGAATCACCCTTTTCTATCGGGACGGATATTTCCAGCAGGCCATCAATCGGGATAACTGGCAGGTCGAGACGTATCCGGTACTCAACCCGCGCAACCTGGCGATGGAGCCTGTTTTGAAGCCGGATGGAGACCCGCTCGTGGGGCAGGTCAACATCATGGGCGCGCCGGTTTTCTTCCGTGTATGGATGACGCGTGTGGGACGCAGTACGCTTTACCTGATGGATTGCGACGTGGAGCAGAACCCGGGCAACTTGCGCCAGGTAACGGCACGCGTTTACGGAGGCGACACGACGACACGAATCATGCAGGAAATGGTGCTGGGTATCGGCGGCGTGAGGCTCTTGCGGATGTTGGGAATCGAGCCCTCGATTTTCCACATGAACGAAGGTCACTCGGCTTTTCTGGTCCTGGAGCTGATCCGGGAGCAGATCGCGATGGGCAAGAAATACGAGGAAGGTTTGAATTATGCCATCGCGCACTCGACCTTTACGACGCATACGCCGGTTGAGGCCGGTCACGACCGCTTTAACGAATCGCTGATGAAATATGCCCTGGGCGATTATGTCACGAGCCTGAAAGTACCATTCGCAAAAATCATGGAGCTGGGCAAAGTGCATCCCGAGGATAAGGATGAACTCTTCTGCATGACGGTGCTGGCCCTGAAAGGAAGCCGCAATGCCAACGGTGTGAGCGAGCTTCACGGGCAAGTCAGCCGGAAGATGTGGCAGAAACTCTATCCGGGCAAGAAGGAAGAGGAGGTACCCATTGGCCATATCACTAACGGAGTACACCTGATGGGCTGGATGAAAGATGTTGTATGCCGCTTTTATCACAATAAACTGGGGGATAACTGGCAGGAGCTGATCAATGAGCCCGAAACCTGGAAGCAATTTCTGGATGAGGATTTCGTTTCCGACGCGGAGATATGGACCCTGCGCTACAAGCTTCGCCGCGAGCTGATCGAGTTCGCGCGCCGCCGTCTCCTGGCTCAGAACGGAGTAAACCGGAGTACGTTTATCGAACTGGACAGTCTGCTCGACCCGAATGCGCTGACGATTGGTTTCGCGCGTCGGTTCGCAACTTATAAGCGCGCAGTGCTGATCCTCGATCGCTTTGACGAGATCGTGAAGCTGGTGCGGAATTCCTCGCGTCCGGTTCAGTTTATCTTTGCCGGCAAGGCCCATCCGCGCGATGACGAAGGCAAGAAGTACATTCAGAACATTATCCATCAGAGCAAACACTCCGATCTGGCAGGCCGTCTGGTCTTCCTGGAGAATTACGATGTCCATATTGCTCGACAGATGGTTTCCGGATGCGATATCTGGCTCAATAACCCGAGGCGGCCTCTGGAAGCCTCCGGTACCAGCGGTCAGAAGACCAGTGTCAACGGCTGCCTCAACATGAGCATCATGGATGGATGGTGGAGAGAGGGCTATGACGGCACCAACGGTTTCGCGATCGGGCCCGACAGCAACCCCGATAACGTGGAAGAGCAGGACCGCGTGGATAGCGCCAATCTCTTCCGGGTGCTGACCGAAGAGGTCGTGCCGGAATTCTTTGACCGCGGTCCCAACGGTCTTCCCAAGCTTTGGATTAACCGGATTCGCCACAATTTCGCCACACTGCCGGGACGGTTCAACACGACCCGGATGGTGAGGGAATATGTGGAAAAATATTATCGTTAATCGCTGATAATTCTTTGGCCCCTCAGCCGGTTTGCCGACTGGGGGGTTCTTCTCTTTTTGGAAAGAATTGCGGCGGGGTTCGGGGTTCTTAGGCGCAGGCAGAAGACAAGAAAAGAAGCGACGTTTCTCAAAAATGAAAAACCATATACTCTCTCAAACATTGGAAAGTCTCCAGGACGAGTTCCTGAAGTGGGGTGAAGCGCGCTGGAGGGCCGGTCAGCTGCTGGATTGGATTTACCGGAAACATGCGGGAAACTTCGATGAGTGCACGAATTTATCCAAGGCCCTTCGCCAAAAGCTCAAAGACAACTTCTCTTTTTATATTCCACCGCTTCTGCAACAGTGCGACCCGGGCGACGAAACCCGGAAGTTCCTCTGGAAGCTTGAAGATGAGCACCTGGTGGAAAGCGTATTGATCGAAGCACCCTCCGAATCAGCCGAGGATGGACCCGGGCGCAAAACGCTCTGCCTCTCGACCCAGGTCGGCTGTGCCTATGGCTGCAAATTCTGCGCCAGCGGCCGCTCCGGGTTTGTGCGCAATTTGACTGCGGCCGAGATGGTGGAGCAATTCCTCGGGATTGAGCGCTGGAACCGGTCGCTCTCCCCTACCCGCACGGCCCCTGAGCGGCTCATCAGCAATATCGTCGTGATGGGAATGGGGGAACCCCTATCCAATTATGAAGAGCTTCTCCGGGCGCTGGCTCTCCTCAATGCACCCTGGGGAGGCGGCGTGGGTGCACGCAAAATCACCATCAGCACCAGCGGACTGGTACCCGAAATTCTCCGCCTGGCAGCTGAGCCCGAGCAATACCGCCTGGCGATTTCTCTTCACGGAGCGAGCGACTCGGTCCGCAGCCGCATCATGCCCATCAACCGCAAGTATCCGCTGGATGCGCTGCTGGCGGCCTGCGCGGAATACCAGCGAGCCAAGGGACGGATGATCTCTTTTGAATATATCCTGATTGACCGCCTGAACGATACGCCTGAGCAATGCCATGCACTGGCAGCCATCGCCAACCGCTTCCGGGCGCATGTGAACCTGATCCCGTACAACCGGGTGGAGGGATGCGACTTCAAGCGGCCCGGGCAGGATGTGATCCAAGGATTCTACCGTGAACTCCTGAACCTGGGGATTTCGGCGACACTCAGGCAGGAAAAAGGCGGCGATATGAACGCCGCCTGTGGTCAATTACGACTCAGAAAAATGCAGGACCTCAAGAGGGGTCCGGGCTCTTCCTAGAACTTCAAACCGATTGAGGAAACCAGCTGCAAGTCATTCTTGTCAATATCCTTGGCCGGATGTGAATCGTACTTATCGATCAGGGTGAAGTTAAAGGTCATGTTCTTGTAGAAAGCCCAGGAGACTCCGGCTTCGAAGACCATACGGAAGACGCTCCAATCCTCAGCTTGGGGGCTGAAGGTAAGCTTCTGGACAAAGTTCAAGTCCTTGACGATTTCCCAGGTGTAGTTTTCGCCAAAGTCGATATACATATCGTTCCGTGCATCCTCCATGGCGTAATGATAGCTCTGGAAGGAGGCACCCGCAGAGGCATCCAATGCCATATTGTCTTTCTTGAGGATGTGGTAACCCAAACCGCCGCCGATGGTGTAGTAGTAATCGATTTCGCGGATATTATCGTAGCCGCCAGTCGGCTCCCCATAAACGAAGAGCTTCTTGGGAATGGCGTCATACTCGAGGCGATAGGAGGTATCGAGCTTATCGGCTGAGAGCTCACCCTTGTTTTTGCCGTAGGTAAGCTTGCCGTCCCACATGCTCTTCCAGCGCTCAAAACCGTGAGAGGCTTTGACGCGGCCATAATAATTCATGTAATCGCTCGCTCCATAGCCGGCATCCATACCGACCTGGACTTCTCCGGCGAAATTCGAGAAGAATTTTCCGACAAACGTGACGGGCTCGGTTTTCTCCTCAACCGCTTTTGCCGCATCAGCGGCTGCTTCCGGAGCGGCTTCAGGTGCTGGCGCCGGGGCCGGAGCAGGTGTTTCTACCGCAGGGGCCGCTTCCGTCTGAAGAGGAAGAGGCGTGCGGCTGACGATCTGATCCAGCGGCAGGGTAATCGTGCTCCCGAACGCGGTCAGAGCCACCACATTGGTTTCAGTTTGAGTCTGGGGGACGGCGGTAATCCGGTCACCGTTCTTCAACTGAAAAATCATGGGAGGCGCATCGTTGGCATAAAGCGAGGCAGAACAGACTGCCACGCCTGCCAGGACAAGATGTTTAAAGTACGATTTCATAATAAGCCGTGCTGCTCAAAGGAACACACACATTATGCAGAGTCTGGGATATAAACTGATTTCTGGCAAGCTGTTTTTTATTTTCGATAAGAAAGGGAAATACCGGAATTGGAAATAAAATGTGTGGGATAAGACGAAAGGGCTGAATATCGGCATCACCTGGGGAATTTCGAAGGGGAGGATTTTGGGTTGACAATTCGAGGGCGTTTTCGGAGACTCATTTTTGTACGGGAGTCTCTTTACATCGCCTGTTACGGAAAAAATAATTAGAGCAGGCAGAGGCAAACGGGATGGGAACAGGATGGATTTTCCAAAGCCGACAGAACAGCAAGCCCGATGGTTATGGCATAGTTTGACCGCCTTGGCGATTGGTGTATTGGTTGCAATGACCCTCTTCATGATTTGGGGAGGAGCCTGGCTGGCGAGCAAGCTCTCAGCCGTCCTGATTCCGCTGGCCGCCGGAGGCATCATCGCCTGCCTTCTGGACCCGCTGGTGGTCATTCTGGAGGAGAGGAAAATTCCGAGACGCTGGGGAGTTCTTCTGGTTCTTCTGGTTATCGGCTCCATACTGGCCCTGGTTCTTGCGTGGATCGTCCCCTTTCTGGTGGTGGAAATCAATGACTTCATCAAGAATCTGCCGCTCCATCTATCCAAGCTTCAACAATACTGGGAGACGCAAATCCAGCATCTTAATAGAAACCTGGCCGCCTCGGGCTGGGGAGACCGGGTCAAGATCGCTTGGGATCAGGGAGTCAGTGATTCGCTCCAGCAATGGAGCAATAATGTTTTCGCCTTTGCAAGCGGCTGGGTACTGGATCACCTGAGCCGGATTCTCTCTCTGGGAAGCTTCGTCGTCGGCATTCTGCTCGTCCCCGTCTATACGTATTACTTCCTGGTGGAACGCGAGGCGATCACTCTGCGCTGGAAAAATTACATTCCGCTCTGGGAATCCAAAGCCAAGGAAGAGGCGATCTGGTTCCTGAATACGGTGAGCGAATCGATGGTGGTTTTCTTCCGCGGGCAAGTATTGGTTGCGCTTTGTGAGGGAACTCTCCTGACGATCGGGTTCCTCTTTATCGGGATGAAATATGCCTTCCTGATCGGCGCTGTGGCAGGTATTTTCAGCATCATCCCTTACCTGGGGATCGCTCTGAGTATTATTCCGGCGGTCCTTCTGGCTCTGGCTCAATTCGGGACCTGGACCGAGCCGCTCCTGGTGGTCACCGTTTATGTGGCCGTGCATCTATTTGATGGGTATATCGTTTTCCCCAAGATTATCGGGGACCGAGTGGGGATGCACCCGGCAATTATTATCGTGGCCGTTCTGACCGGTGCCACACTCATGGGAGGGATTCTGGGGGCCATTCTGGCCATCCCGGTCACTGCCGTTCTTCGTGCTTTGATGTTCCGCTATGTCTGGATGCGCGGGAAAGATATCAGCCTCTTCAGCAACTCGAATTCCGGGGGTGCTGCACCCTCTAAAGAGGCGGCTTCAGACTCAGAGTGAAAATAAGATTTTTCATGACTAAGACGATTGTTCCTTACTTATACGTCTCCCTGGGGGGAGCCACGGGCAGCGCATTGCGTTATGGCGTGGATGCGTGGTTTGGGAAGCATTTCACCACCTCCTTTCCGCTGGGGACACTGGCAGTCAATATCACCAGCTGCTTTCTGATGGGTTTTTTCGCGGCACTGGCCTTTACCCGCGACGGCTGGATGAGCGATGAAGGCCGATTCCTTCTGATGGCCGGTTTCTGCGGCGGATACTCCACCCTGTCGGCGCTCGGTCTCCAAACGGTTTCGCTGGTCAAAGTGCACCAATATGGCTATGCGTTGATCAATATCGTGGGCACGCCGATCCTTTGCACCCTGGTTCTCTGGGGCGGATATTGCCTGGGCAGCTGGCTCTTTGCTCTCAAGGCCAACGGGTAAACAATAGAAAATATCGAGGAGTAAAATGAGAAAAATTGAAGATTGCCGGCTTTACACTTTTATTGACGGGGCGTATCTGAACGGACGAGAGCCCGGAGACGTTGCCCGGGCATTGATTGAGGGCGGCTCGGACATCATTCAGCTGCGGATGAAAAACGCGTCCCCGGAGGAGGTCCTCAAGGCGGCTCAATCCGTGGTGAAGATTACTCAGGCTGCCTCCATCCCGCTGGTGATTAATGACCACCCGCAAGTGGCTGCGGCTGTGGGGGCTCAATATGTCCATCTGGGACAGGAAGATTTTTTCGAGGGCGGTTATCGGGATGTAAGAGAAGTTTCAGAGGCATTGAAACCCACTTTTAAAGATGTGTCTTTCCGGGTAGGGCTCAGCAGCCATGCGCCCGTGCAGGCCCTCAATGCCGAGGCGGCCGGAGCGGCCTATCTGGGGGTGGGTCCGGTTTATGCGACCGGGACCAAGCTTCAAGCGCGCCCGGTGACCCTGGAATATGTGCGCTGGGCAGCCGCTCATTTGCATCTGCCCTGGTTTGCCATCGGAGGAGTAAAACTCTGGAACCTGCCCGAGCTCATGGAAGCCGGGGCCAGGAGAATCTGTGTGGTATCGGATATTCTCCAGGCAGACGACATCGCGGCCCAGTGCCGAAAATATCGGGCTCAGCTGGACCAATCCCGCTAAGAGGGTTGGTCGGGCACGGGAGGGAAAGGTTTAGGTTGTGTTTCCCCCGTAGGAGCAGGAGGTTTCCCGTAATCCGGGAAGCCATAGGTGCGGAGGAAGCGCGCGGTCGGAGCTTGAATTTTGATTCTCTTTTTCTGGAAAGGATCTTCGTAGCTCAGAAAGGTGGCTCTGAGCGCAAGGGTGGCACCCTTTTTCCCATAGAGGCTATCGCCCACGATCGGGAAGGCCGACGCCTGGAGGTGGACACGAATCTGATGAGTTCTGCCTGTATGAGGGATTGCTTCAACCAGAGCCCGTTTGCCGTTATCGGCCAGGAGGCGGAAAAAAGTGACTGCATCTTTGCCCTCGCGTTCATCGACAAATGAGCGCACTTTGCCTTCTTCAAAAGCTTTAAGACCTCCCCTACCCGGTGCACTTTTTTTGGCCGGAATTTTCTCAGCCAGCGGCAGGGAGCACTCCCATTCTTTTTGCGAGGGGACCCCTTCTATGACGGCGTAATAATGCTTTTCAACCACGCGCTCCTCGAAAAGATTGCTCAGGACAGAGAGGACCGCCGGATTGCGGGCCATGAGGAGAATCCCGGAGGCATCCGCGTCCAGGCGGTGAATATAGCGGATAAACTTGAGATTGCGCGATTTTGCCCAGAAATCTCCGCCTATCATGGAGGATTCCAAGGCGAGCTGGAGATTGCGGGAGGTATGAATCCAGGTATTGGGAGCGAGCATCCAGCCGCTGGGCTTATCCAGCGCCAGCACGTTGCGATCCTCGTAGAGGATGGGAATCACGGTCCCATCGCTGAGTTCAATCTGTTTGGGTTTTGCCATTCTATTTTAGAGGGCGGATTTGCTCTTGCTCAGGGTTTCGGTGACTAAGCCGGCGCTCTTGCGGGCCCAGAGGTCAGCCTCCAGAAGAGCCTCCAGTGTGGGACGATCAATCCGGGTATGGGCCAGCATCACTTTTTCGACGAGGGTCGCGATCTGGTCAAAGCGTATCTTGCCATCAATAAATGCCTGTACGGCGACTTCGTTGGCAGCGTTGAGGACGGCCGGCAGTGTACCGCCTTCCAGACCGGCCAGGCGTGCCAGGCGCAAGGCAGGGAAGCGCTCTTCATCGGCTTCCTCAAAGGTCAGAGTACCGATTGAGGAGAAATGAGTTTTGACCCGTTGGCTGGGCACCCGTTCCGGCCAGGTCAGAGCGTATTGAATCGGCAGGCACATATCGGGCGTGCTCATCTGAGCCAGAACCGAGCCATCCACGAACTCCACCATGGAATGAACAATGCTCTGCGGATGAACCACGACGGAGACCTTCTCCATGCCCATATTGAAAAGCCAGCGGGCTTCGATCATCTCCAGACCTTTATTGAAGAGGGTGGCAGAATCCAGGGTAATCTTGCGGCCCATGACCCAGCTGGGGTGTTTGAGCGCTTTATCCAGAGTAATGGAGGGAAATTGCTCCCGGGGCGTATTGCGGAAAGGACCACCTGAGGCGGTCAGAATAAGGCGGCGGACCGATTCGGGTTTGCTCCCTTCCAGACACTGGAAAATGGCGGAATGCTCGCTATCGACCGTGAGGACATTTACGCCGCACTCACGGGCCAGGTTCATGACGATTTCGCCTGCGACTACAAGGACTTCCTTGCTGGCCAGAGCGATATCCTTGCCCGCACGGATCGCGGCCAGGGCAGGCTTGAGACCGGCCGTTCCCACTATGGAGATCAGGACAATATCGGCTTCGGGCATCGTTGCCAGCTTGATCAGGCCCTCTTCACCCGAATAAATTTGGGTGCTTTTGCCGAACTCGCCGCGGAGACGGGCGGCATTTTTTTCGGATCCGATACTGGCAGCCAGCGGTTTAAGGGTGCGAATCTGCTCAGAGAGGAGCTCCACATTGCCGCCGGCGCCCAGACCCACCAGCTCAAGGCGATCGGATAAATCCTGGACGACTTTGACCGTACTCGTGCCGATGGAACCGGTACTCCCTAATAAAACAACCTTCTTCATTTATATTCTCAAAAAACTTTTCGGGTCTGGCTCCTTCACATGATCACGTGCCTCAGGTAGAGATACATGATCGGAGCATTAAATAAAATACTATCCAGGAGATCGAGCATTCCGCCGATACCCGGTAAGAAAGCGCCTGAATCCTTGAACCCGGCCTCCCGTTTAAAAAGCGACTCAATGAGGTCCCCGACGACGGCCGTGCCGCTCAGGATGACACCCAAGATAAGAGCATGCTGCAGCGTCATGCCGTGCATGTGCCCTGCGGAAAAATAGAAGAAACAGACGCTCCCTGCCAGCGAAAAAAGAACGGCACCGCCCAGGCCCTCCCAGGTTTTACCGGGACTGATGCGCGGGATGACCTTGTGTTTGCCGATGAGGGAGCCGACCAGATAGGCCCCCATATCGCTGAACTTGGTCACGAGGATGAAGTAAAAGACATAGAGGATCCCAGAGACGCCGGTGAAAAAATAGATTTTCTGGACAAAATTGAGGAGCCAGGGGACGTACATCAGGCCCAGAAAGGTGAGCGCCACCGAGAAGATCCCCTGTGGGTTATTCTTTGCAAAGAGCTGGCGCACACAGAGTCCCAGAAGGAAGAGAACCAGGAAAGCTGTCTCAAAATCATTGGCTCGCGAATGGGCTGCGTTTTTTCCCCAATAAGCGGTCAGATAGTAGTAAGTGCTCCCCAGAAGGACGAGGCCATAAAAAACACCCATCCAGCGGAAGCAGAGATGCCCCTTGGAGGAGGCCAGCTTATAAAACTCCAGAAGCCCCAACACCGAAAGGAGCATCAGGATTATGACGAAAAAATAATCCCCCAGCTGCTTGCCGTAGAGCAGAGCCGGAGAAAGCACCACCGCCCAAAGAAGAAGCGTACTGACGGTACGATAAAGAAAGACCTTCCCTTTGGAAGGTTTTGCAGCAGCCGGCGGGGCGGCATTCTCTTTGGGTTCACTCATTTTTCGGGCCTCGGTATGGGGGACTCAACTCTGCAGCCCACGAAGGAAATTATCCAACGGGCTCATTTTCACGGGAAAGAGGATACTCGCTCCGCAAACCGTTGTCCAGCCAACAACTTCTATTCTCGCGGGCGCATATTTTGAGGCAATGCGCAAATGCTTTTTTTCCATGCCTGATTCGTGTTTTGCTTGTCAGTTAGTAATTATTATTGAACAGTAAAAATTTTTCCTGTCGTGTATATATCAAAAGTGGACAGGTGTATACATCAAAAGTGGAATTTAGATTTGCTTCATTTGATAAGCTAGAAGTTATTGGTATAGAGAAGAGTAGATAAGGGTGGTTGCCCCCTAGGG
>Ga0265294_10000156_pt1 | contig 81634 bp, 79 predicted proteins | sample MunlanPumphouse3_FD_192504 | JGI IMG/M metagenome (GOLD analysis project Ga0265294, IMG submission 192504) | Groundwater microbial communities from a municipal landfill in Southern Ontario, Canada - Pumphouse #3 | ecosystem: Environmental > Aquatic > Deep subsurface > Groundwater | place...
GGTGTAATGCACATAACCTCTTTCATAAGCATCATCGGAAGTTGCTTCTCTGATAAGAAATTTCATTTTTCCCCCTTCAAAAATTAAGTAAAGTTTTCGCAGTTGCTTCTTTTGCAAGCAAAAAAATTAAATTGCTCTTTATGTTTTTTGAACCCTCGAAATTTAATCAATCTTTGTTTGTATTAACACTTTAAGTATATCATATTTTTTACAAAATTCCTTCCATTTTGGTTTTTTAAAAAATTTTAAAAAACTGTGCAAATTGCTTTTTTGACGTTATTAATATATATAGAAATCAAAAAAAGAAAACAAAAAAGGCCTGATTGCAAATTAACGTTCATCAAACCTATTGTTTTTAAGATGGTGATCCGTACGGGATTCGAACCCGTGAATGCATGCGTGAAAGGCATGTGAGTTAAACCACTTCTCCAACGGACCTATGAATGGCGGAGCAGGAGGGATTTGAACCCTCGCACCAGTTTCCCGGTCTACGCCCTTAGCAGGGGCGCCTCTTCAGCCACTTGAGTACTACTCCAACGCTTAAATATTTTACACTAAATTAGCTTTTTTGTCAAACAATTTTAATAATCTTTTTTCTTATTACCGGAAAAATCGCCATTATAGCTAAAAGAAGAGTATTTTTGCATAACTTAACTATTCCGAGTCAAAATATTATTACATTACTGTCAAGGAAGGAAGTATTTGATGCCAAAGTTAGAATGTGAAGTCCGGAACTGTGCTTTTAATTATGATAGATTTTGCACAAAAGACGGGATAACCGTCGATGGTCCCGCTTCGCGCCGAAAACGCGAAACCAGCTGTCATAGTTTTATGTCCCGGGAAATTGAAACCCTAAACTTCGAGTTCGCCAAATTTGGGGTAGATTCTGATGGAAATAATGAAGTGTGGTGTGATGCCATTATGTGCGTATATCAACAAGGCGACCGCTGTTTAGCTGACCGAATCAAAATAAAAGTAGTTGGGGGATTCCCGAGCGAAAGAAGAAACCACACCCAAAGCGCTTCATCGGTCGATGAAACAATGTGTCAAACATTTGAATACAAAGAGTCTTAAACCCCAAAATCTACACGGGGTTTTTTTCATAAATTTGCATTGTTTTTTAATTGCAAATCTTACCGTTTAGTGTTATGATATTTCAGATTTAAAAAATGAAAAATCGAGGTAAATACATGAACAAAAAACAACCGTGGCGCGATTTATTGGTTGAAGATTTATCTGTGGCGGATATCGTCCTTTTAGGTATCCCTTTTGACGAAAACTGTTCCTGCGGGGAAGGAACAAGATTCGCGCCGGATAAATTACGCGAATTGTCGGGATATCTTCCGCCAGTAACCGAAAACGGGGAAATCATCTTTGCAAAACTCTTTGACTTTGGCAATGTAGATAAGGAAGAATCAATCGAATTTTTCTTTAAAAAAGTTGCAACCAAAGCTTTCGAAGTGATTTCCAGCGGTAAGTTTCCGATTTTTTTAGGCGGGGACCATTCGGTAAGCATTCCTTTAAAACAAGCATTTGCAAAATTCCATCAGGGAAAACGAATTGGGATTATCCATTTTGATGCGCATGCGGATATATGTGATATATATGATGACAGTAAACTGTCTCATGCTTCCGTTAACGCAAGAGCTCTCGAAACCGGTTTTAAAGATTCGGATATCATGATGGTGGGCATACGCTCCTTTGAGATCCAAGAACTTTCCTTTTTAGAAAACCATCCCCACCAAGTGTTGCTTGCATCGCAACTCGATTCCTTAAAGGAAACCGGAATTGCCAATGAAATCATTACCTATTTTGCCAGTTTTGACGCCATTTATTTATCGGTAGATATCGATGTTTTGGATCCTGCCTATGCACCGGGAACCGGAACACCGGAAGCAGGAGGATTATCGTCGCGCCGTCTTATCAATATTATACGCAAATTAGTTCAACAATTGCCGATAAAGGCGATGGATTTAGTGGAAATTTCGCCGCCAAGAGATGTCAACGACATCACTTCTTGGGCAGGACTCAAGTTATTGCTTGAGGTCTTTTCGATAAAAGGACAAAAAAAAGGAAGAAATTAGTAAAATGAAACACATGATGCTTGATTGTTACGGTTCAACCGAATCGAAACTTGATGATGTGAAATACATCAATAATATGTTAAACCACATTGCTTACGAGGTAGGTGTTGTAACGGTCGCTCCGCCTTTCCTACTTCCTTACTATTATGGGGTGGATCAAAACGATATGGGAGTCAGTGCCTTTTTATTCCTTAAAGGCGGTCACATCACAATTCACACCTTTCCGCTTCGGGAGTGCTATTTCATCGATATGGTTTATGACGGCGAATATGATGTGGAAAAAGCCTATGCGCTATTTAAACGTCTATTACCGTTTGAGGAAACCAGAAGCTCCGTGCAAATCAGCGAACGCAAAATCGGCGAATTCCGAAATGTCCCGGTTAATCCCGACGAAGACTTTGGTCCTCACATCTTCGCTCGTATCGAAGCTTCCCAAGAACCGACGATGGAAAACTTTTTTGAATTTTTGGAAGACATCATTGACAAAGTCAATATGACGCCAATCATCCGTCCTTATGTAATAAAAGATGTAATGAACAATTACACCTATTTGTCGGGCATGGTAATGATAGCGGAAAGCCACATTTCCCTTCATTACAACTACAAAACCGGTATCATTTATTTTGATTTATTCTCATGCAAAATGTTTGATTATTCGATTCTTGATAAACTGTTGAAAGAAGAATACGGAACACTTTTATCTTATGTAATCATCCCCAGGGGAACCAAACACAGATACAATCGGGTATCAAGCATGCTTAAAAAAGAAGAAATATACAATTCCGCTTGGAAGAAACATATTTCCGAATAAAAACAGAAAAGCACTTCAGGGGAAGTGCTTTTTATTGTATATATGTTTTATGGCCTAATCTTGCAATACAGGTGATCGTTGTTTTGATGAAATTGGATTTTGACAAACAAAAATTCTTCCAATTCGTTTAAGATTTGGTACAACATGGCGCGGTTTTCAAACTCGGTGCGTTCCTTTGGAAGAGGAAGCGACTTCATGTCCTCCCGCATCCCTTTCAATTCCTCAAGGCGGATAGTAGCCATGTCTTTATATCCAATATCGTTCTTCAATGTTGCAACAAAACGTGCTATATCAATGCTTACCGGATACACTTCGATAATGCGTTCGAAGTACTTGGCGATTCGGGATAAATATTCCAGTTGGGTATTTCGCATAAACAGGTAGTTCAAATGGTATTCGGAATTGTTAAATAGCAGGTTATTGTGGTAGTAGCTCGCATCTTCCAAGGCTTTGTTCACCATTTCTTTGGCTAAGTCCAGTTCTTCATTAAGAATCGTCCATGACAATTCTTTTTGTAGAGCTTTCGCAATATTTGCCAGAATATTGCTTATGGATTTGTCGATCTCGGCTTCTTTTTTCATGAGTTTTTGTTCACTGTTCGGCATGTATAAGTTGACAATTAAAGCAATCATTACGGGAATGATTAAAATCAAAACTTCATTTAACAGAATCGAAAACTTTGCTTCCACCAATAGATGGGTCACCAAAACCGTAGCCACAACCAATCCCTCTTGCATTTTTACCAAATAAGCAAGCGGAATGAAGATAATTAAAAAGACCCCGAAAACTATAATGTAAAAGCCAAAAGCATAAAACAATGCCCCCGATAATGCCAAAGCAATCAGACTGATGATTATCCGTTTGAAAGCCATTTTAAACGATTCTTTTTTCGTCGATTGAATGCTGAGAAGGGCGATTACTCCGGCGGTAGTGGCGTATTGCAAGTCAAGTGCGGATGTGATTAGAATAGTGACAATAGCAGCTATCGTCATTTTTAAAGCGGGCAAAATTAGGCTGCGCATATTTTCCTCCTGGTTATTTTTTTTATTTTATCACAGTTGGGTGGATATATCTATCATTATGCAACGAGTAAAACTAAAACCGTTTACATTTAAAAAATACACAAAATTCCTTGACACATTTTAATTATTAAAGTATACTATAGTAAACAAAAAAGAATCATAATGTTAGAGGTAGCGATGCAGAAGAGTATGATAGGGAGGAGACATCCGATGAACTATCAGAAAGGCAACCATCGCCGAACGTTGGAAGTAGGTATACTGCTAACGTGGGATTATACGGAATACGTATAATACTCCTACTATCGAATAGTAGTGGCGCTAACACAAACGGGTTTATTCCTACTTGTGTCTTAGAAAGCGTCTTATGATGCTTTTTTTGTTTTTAAAGTAAATTTTAAAAAGAAAGGAAGAAAACCATGAAAAAATTATTTTTAATGCTTTTTGTTTTGTTAACAAGCGTTTCGTTAGTTTCCTGCGGTGCCAATGAAGAAGAATACACCGTTACCAGAGAGGAACAATTTATCGTCGGTATGGAATGCAATTATGCACCATTCAACTGGACCGAAAACACTAAAACACCATATAACTACCCAATTGCCAATTTTGAGGGTAAATTTGCGGATGGCTATGACGTCCAAATTGCCAAAGCTATTGCTACGGTTCTGGGGAAAGTGTTAGTCATTCAAAAACTCGATTGGGATGCCTTAATCCCACAACTCGAATCAGGCAAAATCGATGCTATTATTGCCGGGATGAGTCCAACCGAGGAAAGAAAGCAATCAGTCGCCTTCACCGAAAGTTATTACACTTCTACCCATGTTATTTTACTTCCCAAAACTTCCAGCTTTGCCAACGCCAAGACCTTGAACGATTTTTCCGGCGCAAGAGTCGTCGGCCAACACGGTACAATATATGACGATTTGATTCCGCAATTAACCGGTGCTACCCATCAAACACCGTTAAAAACCATTCCGGACATTTTAACCGCTATTTTAAGTAACAAGAGCGATTGCACCATTTTGGAAAAGCCGGTCGCAACCGGAATTGTTGCAGGTCAACCAGATTTAACTTTCATCGAATTAGAAGATGGTTTTGAGGTTAGCGAAGAAGATATTGTTGTTTCGGTTGCGGTTAGACTAAATGAAACAACTTTGGTAAGTCAAATCAATGAAATCTTATTCGGAATCAGCGAAAACGCTCGTTTAGCCTTAATGGAACAAGCAGTAAATAGAGCCAACTAGAGAGTTGATAAAAAATGCGAAGGTTTCCTCATATAACCTATTATCTAATAGGTTTGGGTGTATTGTTGTTTGGGTTAATTTCTCTTTTCAACAATGCGTCCTATCAAATTTCGATTATCACTCGTCTTAATCCTGCTTTTTCCGTTATTTCGCTTATTGTGGCTATTGTAACTCTTGGTTTATTTACCTATCAGTTGCTTGCAAAAAAGCATTGTTCACAACTTGATAAAATCCTTAAATACCTAAAATGGGTAATGTTATCGATTATCCTCATTTCCCTCCTTGAATATTTAGTTTTCCCAATAATTAGGGCTTTTATCGAAATAAAAGACCTAAATGCCATCCCCCCGAAAAGCGAATTTTTGCAATCGATTGCCTATATCATTACCCGTTTTGCCAAAGATTTGCTTAAAGGCGTGCTTATAACAATAGAGTTATCCTTGGTCGGCACCCTTGCGGGATTGCTTTTGGCGATGCTTTTGGTTTCCCTAAGAATCCTAAAGCCTCAAAAACACGATTCCGAAATCGCGGCTTTCTTGAAAACCTTCTTCAACAAAGTTTCCGCCCTTTATGTCAATATTTTTCGGGGCACGCCGATGATGGTTCAAGCAGTTATAATCTATTATTTGGTGCCGGTCTTGATATCCTCATCATGGGGAATCCCCCAAGACCAAATCGACCGCCTATTTACGCATTTAGTAGCCGGGTTCATTGTTGTTTCTTTAAACACCGCTGCATATCTAACCGAAGTGTTGCGCGGAGCAATTGAATCGATTGACAAAGGGCAAATGGAAGCCGCTCGATCCCTTGGCTTAAGTTACCGCCAAGCAATGTTGAAAATAATTTTCCCTCAAGCTATCAAAAATGCCCTACCTTCGATTGGCAACGAGTTTATCATCAATATCAAAGATACTTCGGTTCTAAATGTCATTGGTGTAGCGGAATTATTCTTTGTGGGGCAAGACGCCAAAATGCGCTTTTTTCGCACCTATGAACCCTTTATTATTGTCGCCTTGATTTATTTGGTTTTAACTCTGACTTGTTCGAGATTATTAGCTTTATTGGAAAGGAAAATGAACTTAGAAGTGCGTGCGCTTCCAAGTTCCAACTAAGCATATGAAACATCCGATTTTAACTGTAGAACACTTATCCAAATCGTTTGGTAACGAACAAGTCTTAAAGGACATTAATTTAACCGTAAATGAAGGCGAAGTTTTGTGCATCATCGGATCCTCCGGCTCGGGAAAATCAACACTATTAAGGTGTTTGAATCTTTTGGAAATTCCGGATGGCGGAAATATCACCTTCAACGGGGTTAGTCTAACCAACCATAAAGTAAAACTCAACGAATTAAGAACCAAAATCGGCATGGTTTTTCAATCGTTTAATCTTTTCAATAACCTGAATGTCCTTGATAATGTGATTTTAGCGCAAACCACGGTATTGAAGCGCACCAAAGAGGAAGCAAAACAAATCGCCATCGCCAACCTTAAGAAAGTTGGGATGGATGAATTTCTCCAAAGAAGCCCTCAAACCCTATCGGGCGGCCAAAAGCAACGGGTAGCAATCGCCAGAGCCCTAGCCATGAATCCGCAAATCATTCTTTTCGACGAACCAACTTCCGCTCTTGACCCGGAAATGGTCGGTGAAGTCTTGCAAGTCATGCAAGATTTGGCTAAAGAAGGAATGACAATGATGGTCGTAACGCATGAAATGGCATTCGCGAAAGATGTGGCTATCAGAGTAATCTTCATGGATGAAGGTCGAATTGTAGAAGAAGGACGCCCCGAAGTAATCTTTTCTTCGCCAAAAGAAGCAAGAACCAAAGAATTCTTAAAACGCATCTTATCGGTCTAACGAAAAAACCTATTAAACAGTTTCTGCTGCTTAATAGGTTTTTCATTTCCAAATCATTGTGGCAATAAAGGAAAGCATAAGAATCGATAGATTCACCGATTATAATTTCTTTTAAGTTGCACCCCCTGCAAAAGCCGAAGTTCCCTGTGTAACTAACCCCTACCTCTCAAATGTTTATTTTGACAATTCTGAAAATTTTGTAGCCATGGTAGGATTGTTTTTTGTCAGTCTCTTGATTGTCACGTCTTGGGCTTTTTCGTTTGCCAAACGAAGATTCTTATCGGCGCCAATTAAAGCGTCTTTAATTTTTTGCAAGTGGCTAATTGATTTATCGATTTCATCGATTGCGGTGGCAAATTTTTTGGATGCCAATTGATAATTTCTGCTAAAAGCATCCTTGAACTTATTGAGTTCATCTTCAAAATTGGCAATATCAATGTTTTGCGCTTTTACGAGTGCCAGTTCATTTTTATATTTCAAAGAATTCAAAGCCGCATTGCGAAGCAAAGTAATCATTGGGATAAAGAATTGAGGGCGAATAACATACATTTTGGGATAACGATAAGAAACATCGACTATTCCGGTATTGTATAATTCATTGTTCGGTTCCAACATTGAAACCAACACCGCATATTCACAACTTTTTTCGGTACGGTCTTTATCAAGTTCTTTAAAGAAATCTTCGTTCTTTTTCTTGGTTGTGGTCGTGTCACTCTCATTTTTCATCTCGAACATAATAGATATTATTTCGGTACCGGATTCATCGCATTCACGGAAGATGAAATCGCCTTTGCTTCCGGTTCTTGCATCTGTATCCTTTTCAAAATATGCATTAGGAAAGGCGGTGGCGCGAATTTTATTGAATTCAATTTCGCAATGTTGTTCAAGCGTTTCGCCAACCATTTTAGTTGAAAGCTTTGCTTTCATTTCTTTTAAGCGTTCGATTGTTTCTTCGCGATCTCTGATTTGTGTTTCGTATTTTTCTTTGAGATTTGCTACTCTTAATTTAAGTTCGGCTTCTTTTAGCTCTAAATTACGTTTAAGGTCGTCACGTTCTTTTTCCAAATCGCTTAGGTTTTCTTTTAAAGCAAGTTGTTTTGCAAGTTCGGCGGATTTTAGCGCTTCCTTAAGTTGGGCGATTTCCGAATCCTTCCTGGCAAAATCATCCTTTAATTTTTCGGTTGTTTTAGCTTGCACCAGTTCTGTGCTTGACTTAAGTACAGCTTTCAAGCGTTCAATTTCCGCATTCTTTTCGGCAATATTCCGTTCCATTTCGCTTTTCATTTTTACTTCTGCAAGTTCAATTTCCGATTTCTTCTCTTTCTCGATTAGAGCCAACCGTTCTTTTATCTCTTTTTCAAATGCGTCATTACGAACCTGATTTAAAATTTCTGCATACCCCGACTCATCAAGATAAAATGTTTTGCCACAATTTGGGCATTTAATTTCGTTCATTTTTCCCTCCTTAAAAAATTTATTCTATTTCCAATACCTGTTGGGGACTCAAGAAATCTTTAAATAATAAAAATTTTCGGCTGTTCCCCACAATTTGATTTTACTATTTATCCCTTTTTTTGTCAAAGCTTATCATAAGATGTGTTTTCCAAATTCAAAAAAAAAATATAAAGTTAATAGAAATAAAACAAAAAAGCAAAATGGTCAATATTTTGCTTTTTTAGTCTTTTTTAAAAAATAATTCGTTTATTTCATTTTTCCTTCCAATTCGGTTAGAATTGTGGAAACGGTATTGTATTTGGATGTAATCTTGCCGTCTTTGACATATACCAAAGTTGGCAAATTGGTTTGATAATTTTCTTCGGTATAACCTAAAGCATTCTTTAATTTATTATAAAAATCATTGCCGAAATCCAAACGATAAATCGGACGGGCTTCTTTGTTTTTTCTAGCATAATTGGCATAGCGAACCAAGCCCTTATCAAGCATTTCTTGTTTGTAATTTCCCTCTTGATATATAACACATAGTATTCTTTGCTTTTGTTGCCTTCTTGCGATAAATAATCTTCTTCAGTTACCACTTTGATATCTTCGAAAGATTTGTTTTCAAAAGGTTTAATGATGGAGAACAAAGCATACAATACTAAACCGACGGTAATGACGATTGTGGCAATGATAAAGATGAGCGTTTGGGTGTCATTCGAGACGGTTCTTTTTAAGTTTGGACGATTCTGTTTATTTATAGATTTAGTATTCATAAAAATTCTCCTTTACTTAGCCATTTGTTGGTTTAATTCTTCTCTGATGGGAGTAGCTTCATCCCAATCCTTAGTTACTTTACCGCGTTCGATAAGCATCAAATACGGAACCGTGCGGATTTTGATTTCCGTATAAGTAGTGGCATTTATACTATGGTTTTCGCCCGTCGATACATACATTCCTGCATTCGCGCTTTTGTCATTGTAATTAATAATATATATTGGGCGGGCTTGCTTATGCTTGCGAGCAAAATTGGCATAAGCAAAAATATCGTTTTTGATTAACTCGCAATAATAACAATAGTTATCATTGTTGACATAAGGACGATAAATATAGACATAATATTCTAGGCCGTCTTGTTCAAAGATGGTCGAATATTGAATGGTTGTCATGTCGCCATATTCATTTATTTGTTTGGAGCAACCTGCAAGCATTGAACAAAAACCGATTGCCATCAATAAGTGTATCAATCTACGCATAATTTCACATCCTTACTTGTTATTATACCATAAATACAAGTAAAATTTGCTACTAATAATAAAAAATAATTGCCAGTTATTGCGCTGTTTTATCATATTAGGTAGAATAAATCGGAGGAAAATAATTTTGAGAAAAAAAACTTAAAAGACGATTAATCTTTTAAGTCTATTCGTGATGTTATTTTTCCCTGATGATTCTTAGGGATTCTGCCATCCTAACCATTTCCAACGTTTCCAGTGCGGTGGAGGCAACGGTGTATTCAATGCCGTTATCGAAGAAAAAGAGCACATCGTTGTTAATTATGGTTACTACTCCTCCCATAATAAAGATATCGCCGTCAAGATAGAGGATTTGTTCTTCCACAGAAACAGCTTGGAATTCTTGAGCAATGGTGTAGGCGACTTCCCCGCCAAATTTCATCATGGCACGTCTGTTTAAACTTCCCCCGCGAATTACTTCTTCCAACAACGAAGTTCCTTCCGGATAATAGGTTGGATAACTGATGGCTCGGTCAAAATCGATTATTTCTTCTTCCAAAAGCAAGCGGATAGCTTCCATTGTTTTGTCTTTATTAAATAAGTCTTTCGATAAGTTGGGATTAAGTTCAATCGAATCGATGATTAACCTTGAAACCAGATTCTTGTTCTTATCATAGGTAAGAACTTCTTTCGGCATGGCCGTATCGTTGTCGAAGATAATTTTTTGGCTGGATGGAAGGGCATCGTCAAACAATTTGGCTTTTAATTCCAGCGTTGTCGTACCGTCATTTCGGGTCGAAACAATGTTTTCGTCACTCACAATATCTTTGCTTAACGATTGCAACAAATACGGATATGAGGAATTAATCGGCCAGGTGCTTTTGATTTTGAAACTTTTGTTAATGCTTGGAATCAATACAAAAACGCCTTCGCTGTTTTTTATTATGACTTGCTTATCTTGAAGATTTTGACTTTCGATTTCCACCCGATATAGGTCCGGCTTCAAGTAGTAAGTGGTGATGCTGCACTCTTTCGTTCCCGTTGGGAATATCGACTCCAAGCGGGAAACCAACTTGTAACTATCCAAATCGGTGACTTTTTTAGGAAACGCTTCTATGATATTTTTATTTTTTGAACAGCTGATAAGGCCAAATAATCCCCCTAACAACACCAAGATTAACAATAACCACTTCATTTGATAAATAATATATTTTCTCATAATTCACCCCGGTTGTTTAATTTTATGATTTTGCCTGGTAAATTATGAATTGATTTATGGGAAAGTATGTCATTTGCATGTATAAAGATTTATTTGATGGAGATAATACTAAAAAATATAAGGAGGAAAGTGCATGAGCATCTTACAAAAAATAGCATTAGTATTTGTGATAATCGGAGCATTAAACTGGGGTTTAGTGGGGCTCTTTAATTTTAATCTTGTTGCCTTTTTATTTGACAATATCAGCGTAGTCATATCGCGAATCATTTATTCGATTATTGGCGTCGCAGGTATCATTAGTATTGCTTCCCTTGCCATCCCAACTGATGAAGACTAGATATTAAATTATTAAAAATAATTGCTTAGGCGTTTGCAAGAAAGAAACATTTTCTTAGAACGCTTTTTTTTATAAAAAAACCCCTTCAAGGGGTTTTTATTCTTCGATGACTACCATTGCTACCGTATAATAACATTCGTGAATAATAGACAAAAAAACCGAATAGGGAAAATCAGCAACCCTAATAAAAGGAGCACCATTTTCATCGTTAAGCACATTGATGTCTTGATAGTGCTTGATGGCAAATCCGCTCGGCAAAGCTTTGATAAAGGCTTCTTTGGAAGCAAAGCGACCTGCCAAGTATTCAGTTTTGCGTTTTTCGTTATTTATAGTGTTAAATTTTTCCCATTCATGGGGACTTAAGATACGCTTGCAAAAAGCAGTGTCGTTAATCAATGTTTTGATTCGGGCGTTGGAAACTATATCGACGCCGATTTTTTTTATCATATTTTGTCCTCCCGCTACTTATAGGCTGTAGAATAATTCGGTTATTTATTATATGATAGTTTGCGAGTGAGGTAGCATATGTTTTATTATCATCATTTAGATACTCCGAACCCCGTTTCGCAAAGTTTATCTGTTCTGCTTGGCTTAAAGATTCGCAAGCTTCGAATGGATCGCAATCTCTCGCAAGAAGAGTTTGCCGGTCTCGTAGGAGTTCATCGTACTTACCTTGGCCAAATTGAACGAGCCGAAAAAAACATTACCATCAAAAACTTGGAAAAAATCTGCGTTTCGCTCGGTATCGAGCCGAAGGAACTATTCAACTTCTCCGACATCCTTTGATTTCGCCGTTAAATTTTCGTAAAATCTCATGACTTCCGTTAAACAATGGCTGATACCGGATTTGGACATGGATTTGCCTAAAATGTTTTCGGATAGTTCGCTAAGTTCAGACAAACTCGCATCCTTATATTCTTTTCTTAAGCGGATAGCATCTTGAAGTCTTGGCGATAATTTCGCAATATAGCCTTTTTCTTCTAAGTAGGCAATTGCCTCTAGTTGTCTTTGGCAGTATAGCAATGATTTATTGCCGTTGGCAATATCGCAATTCATGATGCGATTGACGGAATTGTTAAGATCTCTTAAAATCCGTGAATCCGCAAAATAAAACACACCGCTGTTTGCTTGAAGAAAAGCTAAAAATGAGCTGATATCTTCGGCTTTTTTTATATAGACCAAATGTTGATTGTTCTTGGCAATCACATTTGCTTTGATTTCGTTTTTGGTTAAAATTGCTTGGGCAAGACGAGCAAGGGGTTCTTCCTGAAACAATATTTCTGCGTGATACCTGCTCTTCTTGGGATCATTAACCGAACCTTTGGCGACAAAACTGCCCCTGATGAATGCTTGTTCTTCGTCGTTTGTTAATTTTAATTTTTTTGCAAAGTCGGCCGTCCAAGGCATTAATTGGAGTTCTTCCACCATTGTTTGAACGTTTTCGGTAATCTCCAAAACATAAACCCGGGATTTAAAAATCCCGCTTTTTTCATAAAACCTGATTTGGGGATTGATTTGGTATCTTGTCCTTAGGTGCGGAATGATATAACGCAAAAGCTGCGGCATCTGCGTTTGCATGACAACTTTCAAGCCTTCCGAGGTTATAACCACATCCGCTATCCCATGCAAAGCACCATACAAGAAAGCAAAAACCTGGTTTTCTTTTAAAGGAAGTGACAACACTTCCTTTTTTACTTCCCGCGCAAACGACATTAACGGTAACTCCTGATTAGTGCGGATGCGGCGCTCGCTCCGTCACCAGTAGCGGTGGCGATTTGACGGGTCTTTTTGGTCAAACAGTCGCCTGCGCCATATAACCCTTTTACTTGGGATTCAAAGTTTTCATCAACCACGATGTAACCGTCTTGGTCTAAAACCCCCAATGGTTTTAAGAATTGGGTTGCAGGGTCGAAACCGATATAAATGAAAACTCCGTCAACCGGCAATTCCCATTCAACATTTTTTGTTTTATCAAAAAGTTTGACTTTTTCAAGCGAAGAGTTTCCCAAAAAGGCAATTGTTTCATTTTCTTTATGAATTGTAACATTCGGAAGTGCTTCGACTTTTTTGATTAGGGCTTCTTCGGCCCGGTAGCGCGACGATCTCACAATAATATGGACATGCTTAACAAGACGGGATAAATAGATGCTTTCTTCAAAAGCGGAATTTCCGCCCCCGATTACGGCGACCACTTTGTCTTTGTAAAGCGATCCATCGCAAACCGCGCAAAAGCTAATGCCTTTGCCCAAATATTCATTTTCCCCCGGGATATGAAGTTTTCTGCTGACCGTGCCCGTGGCAACGATTACTTTGGCAGCAGGGTGTTCTTCATAGTCGGTTTTCACTATAAATCCATCTTTATTTTTTTCCACCGCCTTTACTTCCCCGTAAAGGTGCGGAATATTGAGGTTTACAATTTGTTGATACATGGCCAGCGCCAAATCAGCGCCGTTTATCAAAGGAAAACCGGGATAATTTTCTATCAAATAGGTTTCCGTCATTTTGCCGCCCGGTGCGCCCTTTTCGATTAAAGCCACATTGAGATTGGCACGTTTGAGATAGATTGCAGCGGTCATGCCGGCTGGTCCCCCACCGATTACAAGTGCATCATACATTAAAAAATCCCTCCAATACTTTGATTAATTCATCGGGCTTATCGATGATATAATCAGCACCCCATTTTTGAAAGTCTGTTTTGGTGGCATTACACCAGGTAACACCGACAGACTTAACCAACATACCTTTTGTTTTTACGGCTTTAACCGTTTCAATATCTATTTTAGTATCACCCACAAAGAGCGTTTTATTTACGTTAAAAGCCTGGCATGCTTGAATGATGCCGTCGGGGTGCGGCTTAGGTTGATATAATTTTTCTGCTCCCAATACCAAATCGAAGTATTCGCTAATTCCGTTAATAGCAAGACCTAAATGAATTACATCGCTTACCTTGTTGGATACAATCGCTAAGTGCACACCCATTTTCTTCAGTGTTTTCACAAGATCGTTTATGCCGGGATAAGAACGGACATATTCCGGATGCAAATCAATGATTAATTTCCGGTATACAGAAATCGCTTCTTGAACTTTTGCTTCATCGGTAGTAATTTTGCGAAAGCTATCGTCCAGCAACGGTCCAAAAAACGAGTCGATTAGAGCATCTGTTGCCAGATAATCCGGAAAAACAATTTCAAAGGTTTTTCTTGTGCACTTGATAATCAGTCCATAGGTATCAAGGAGCGTTCCGTCACAATCAAAAATGACGAGATTTTTAGTTTCTTGTTTATTCATTATCGTCTTGTTTCTTCTCTAGTTTTTCCTTTTCTTTTGGTACAGGCGGATGGCCTTCAAGCCAGATACTGGCACCTTCATCGCCATAGAAGACATCGTAAGAAGGAATTAGTTTATACTTAAAGACCCTTCTTAGAGCAAAGATGGCAACCCCGCCGACAATAAACAATACCGACATTAAGCGGGCAATCCTTATGTTTCCCAGCATTAACGGGTCGGTTCGCATTCCTTCAATAAAGAAACGGGTAATGCCGTACCAAGTCAAATAAATTGTCAAACCGTCGCCAAGATAAAGTTTACGGGTAAATCTTCTTGGCACCATCATGACTAAAAAGCCAAGGAAATTGGCAATCGATTCAAAATAGAAGGTTGGATAATAGTACCCTACTATCGGCAAGATATCGAGTCCGCGGAAATTGGTAATATACATTTGGTTAATGACAAAGTTTGGCACAAGCAACCCCCGCAAAGCTTCGCGTTGAGCAATTAACTGCGCATCGGTAAGCGGTCCTGTAGTATAACCGTTAACGATTCCGCCAAAAGCCTCTTGATTAAAGAAATTACCCCACCGACCGAAAGCTTGCGCAAGCAAAAAGACCGGAACAATGATTTCCACCAATATCAGGAGGTTAAGTTTACGAACACGACAATAAATCATGAGAAAGATGGCGGTCCCATAAATTGCGCCGTGAATAGCTAGACCTCCGCTACGCGGATTAAAGATGTCCCAAAAGGAACTTACGCTGGAAGGGTTGAAGATAACATAATAAAGGCGAGCGCCTACAACCCCCGAAATTAATCCGAAAGTTAAACCTTCAAACACGATATCGGAGTTTGCCCCCAGGCGTACGCCAAAACCGTAATAACCGATTAAAGCCGCTACAAGGACGCCTAACAAAATAAAAATAGCATACCATCTCACTTCTTGACCAAAAATCGAAAAAGCAATCGGGTTGAGCGGTTCGGGTCTTAAAACGTCTACTAAAAAATGCATAAAATGTCCTCCTATTTTTTAAAGCGTATTTTTTTGAATCGTTTTCTTTGAATATAATATTGCATGATTAACGTCCTAATAATGGAGAAAATCAAGAAAAAGAAAATAAACGAAGATACACTGCCAAAATCAATATCTTGAATTATCAATAATGGTATGATTAAAGCAATGACAAAGGAAACCATCAAAATAATTCCCAAAGTCATAAAGATTAGTACCGGATAATAACGATAGATAATCTCTCTTAAGGTAATATCCACCAAAGTGAATAAACCGGAGAAATATAATAAAGATAAAAGTTTTTCGTGTTTAATCAATTCCAAATAACCGTCAATGGCCAAAATCAAAACAGTGTTAATGGCAAATAACAATAAAAAATTCAAGAAAAAGTTTTTTACCAAACGATTTGAAAAACCGATGACTTGTCTTTTTTTGGCTTTTTCGTTGCTTGTGACTTCGTTTAAAAAGCGTTGAAAGTCTTCCGGAGAATCAAATTCAAACAATTCAGAAATGTCGGGTTCCGCTTGTTCTTCTTTGGTTTTTTCTTGATCTTGGTCTTGATTTAATTCTTTTTGTTCTTTTTGATTGTTGTTGTGATTGTTATTGTTCATAATTCCGCCTTTCTACAAAGCAACATCATCCCCAACAAAAAACCAATATAATTCAAAATGATATCGGTAATATCAAATATTCCTCTTTTGGATATATATTGGAGTGCTTCAAGGATAATAAGCAAAACGAAAACATAGATATATTTTAGCGGTGAGGGTAGACTCCGTTTTGCAATAATCCCCTTAGGCACAAACAGGATAATGTTACCAATAATATTGACAAAGATTATCGGATGGTCAAAGACACGCTTTCCCCATTCCCAAATATAAGGCGAATCGGTAAATTGATGTTCCTGATAGGGCGGTCGAATAAATAATATCGCAATTAAAAAAAGCCCGTATAGAAGCGTGAAAAACCAAATGTTTTTTTGTTTACCGAAAACCGTTTTCGCACTGAGTATGATTAATAGCAAAACCCAAGCATAAATAAGTTGGTATGGCAAGTATGGGAAAAAGCGTTGTTGAACCACTTTTCCATCAATAAAAATAGTAATTAGAATATATATACCTAAGCATCCCAAAAGGGTTGCTAAAAAGTGCCATGTTCTTCTTTTCATAATATTATACCACACTTCAGGCTTAATGGCAATTTATTTGACGCATCCCCCAAGCCAGAAAAAATAATGATATTGTTTCCAATACCATTATTATTTTAGCCTCAATTGCTTTTTTTAAGCATTATTTTAAAACTTTCTTTAAATATTGACCTGTGTAAGAAGCTTCGCACATTGCTACTTCTTCCGGTGTTCCGGTTACCACAATTTCTCCGCCGGCGTCTCCGCCTTGAGGGCCCAAATCAATGATATAATCGGCAACTTTGATTACGTCCAAATTATGTTCGATTACAACTACCGTTGCCCCTTCATCGACAATTCGTTGCAACATTTTTATCAAGCGAGCTACATCGTGGGTATGTAAACCGGTAGTCGGTTCATCCAGTATATATATACTGGAAGGAGAAATCCGTTTATAGAGTTCGCTTGCCAATTTCACTCTTTGCGCTTCTCCGCCCGAAAGAGTGGTTGCACTTTGGCCCAGTTCGATATATCCCAAACCGACATCTTCAATAGTTTTCATTTTATGATAAATAGTTGGGATGTTTTCAAAGAATACAACTGCTTCTTCGACCGTCATTTTCAACACATCCGCAATCGTTTTATCGCGGTATTTAACTTCCAAGGTTTCGCGATTATAACGTTTCCCCTTACACTCTTCGCACTCGACATACACGTCCGGCAAAAAGTGCATGGCAATCCGAATAACCCCATCCCCTTGACAAGTTTCGCAGCGCCCCCCTTTTACGTTAAAAGAGAAACGTCCTTTATTGTATCCGCGTTTTTTGGCTTCTTTGGTAGAAGCAAAAAGATCGCGAATCGCATCAAACACGCCAGTGTAAGTGGCTGGGTTGGACCTTGGGGTTCGGCCGATAGCGGATTGGTCGATATTGATAACCCGTTCGATATGTTCCAAACCTTCCATTCGTTCAAATTTTCCTACTTCGACTTTGGAACGGTATAAACGCTTTGCCAAACTGTTATATAAAATATCGTTGACGAGCGAAGACTTGCCGCTGCCGCTTACACCGGTAACCACCGTAAAGCGTCCCAATGGGATAGCCACATCGATGTTTTTTAGATTGTTTGCGGCACAGCCGTAGATTTTGAGCCACTTGGTTTCGCCGGTTCTTCTTTCCTGCGGAATCGGAATAAAGCGTCTGCCCGACAAATAATCGGCGGTGATGGAATTTTCGAATTGATAAAATTCTTCCGGTTTTCCTTGGGCAATAACTTCGCCGCCATGAACGCCCGCTCCCGGTCCGATATCCACCAAATAATCGCTTTGACGCATGATTTCTTCGTCGTGTTCCACCACAATCAAAGTATTACCGAGGTTGCGCATGGCTTTTAAGGTATTGATTAGCTTTGCGTTATCGCTTTGATGGAGACCAATAGACGGTTCATCGAGAACATACAATACTCCGGTCAGACGGGACCCGATTTGGGTCGCCAAGCGGATACGTTGCGCTTCGCCTCCGGAAAGAGTGGTGGCGGAACGGGAAAGGGTTAAATAATCCAAACCCACATTGATTAGAAATTGCAAGCGAGCCTTTATTTCTTTTAGAATCAGGTGGCTGATTTTGGCTTCGGTTGTGGTAAGGTTTAAATTTTCAATAAATCGATAAGCATCGCGAATCGAAAGATTGGTAAATTCGTGAATATTTTTACCATCCACCAAAACCGCCAAAACAGTTGGAGATAACCTCTGACCCTTACAGGTCGGACAAGTTGAATCGTGCATGTAGGAACCGTAATATTCGCGTTGCATATTCGAAGTCGTTTCTTTGAAACGGCGGTCGATTAAAGTTGCAACACCTTCGATGTGCCGGTTTCTGCGCATGGTGATTCCACCGGTGGAATGAACCTCATAACTGATAGGGTCAGGCGATCCGTAAAGAATAATTTCTTTTTCGCGGGCGGTTAAGTCTTTATACGGTTTGAAAACATCGATATGATAATAATCGAACAATTTCTTATACATTTGCCATTCAATGTTTTCGGTAAAAACGATGTTGCGTAAATACCTGATGGCTCCTTCCGCTATCGAAACATTCTCATCGGTAATCAATAAGTCCGGATCGACTTGCGAAATATAGCCTAAGCCCCTACACTCCGGACAAGCTCCAAGAGGAGAATTGAACGAAAACATGGCCGGTTCCAAGGCACCGATGGTAAAATCGCATTCCGGACAGGAATAGTGTTCACTAAACATCAACCTTTCGTTGTCGATTTCCACAAAGATTTTGCCGCCCCCGTGGGTAGAGGCCATTTCTAGGGAATCGTAAATCCGCGAACGGTTTTCTTGCCTAATCTTCAATCTATCAACCACCAAGAGAATGGAATGCTTTTTATTTTTATCAAGCGCAATATCGTCGTCCAAATCGTACATTTCATCGTTAATAATCACTTTGGAGAAACCTTCTTTACGCAATTGCTCAAATGTTTTTTCAAAAGTCCCCTTGCGGTTTTCCGCAATCGGCGCCATGATATAAAGCGTCGAATCTTCCGGGTATGACATCACTTGGTCAGTCATTTGTTCAATCGATTGGCTCTTAATCTCAATATGGTGCGTAGGACATGTCGGATGGCCAATCCGGGCATACAACAAACGCAAAAAGTCATATATTTCCGTAACCGTCCCAACAGTGGAACGCGGGTTTCGGCTGGTCGTTTTTTGATCAATGGAGATTGCGGGGGAGAGACCGTCAATGGAATCGACATCGGGTTTATTGACATTATCTAAAAATTGTCTGGCATATGCAGATAAACTTTCCACATAACGTCTTTGCCCTTCTGCATAAATCGTATCAAAAGCAAGGGAGGTTTTCCCTGAACCTGACACTCCCGTCATGACAATGAAAGCATTGCGGGGAAGCTCAATATTAATATCTTTTAGATTATGTTCTCTTGCTCCTTTAATTACAATCTTGTCTGTCTCCATTTTATCACCTCAATTTTCAAAATTCGTCATCCTTTTATTATACCACAAAAATCAGCCCCTTACTTAATCTACGCTAAAAATTTTTATACCTTTTCACTTAAAAGAAAAGTATTCCTCATTTTTGATTTTTCAGTTCAACAATAAAAAATAGAGGGATTTTTGCAAAATAGGGAAACCAAAAAGTCAAGAAACAAAAAGAACCATTAATATAAAAAAAGGCATTTTAAAGAGGCGCAAATAAACGCACATTCAAAATGCCAAATAGATATTTCTATGAAAATTATTCTTAAAGGACTTGGCGCCATGCAAAACTTCTATTTATCTTCTAAATCGCTCTTTCCCAAAATTTATAAAATCTTTTCTTCTGTCAAGTCTTTTTTCAATCAATATAATGCTCCGCCTTGAAAGCGCGCTTCATAGACGAGTTTTTCGTGAAAGTAAATTTCTTCTATTCCCGAAAACCAACTCATGTCGCCTTCGATGCGGGATAAATATATATAGTCACCTTGTTTAAATTCTTGGGGGCCGCGGAAGGGAAAGGTGTGATTGATTTGCAAAAGGGCTTCTCTTAAGAAACTGCCTTGAAACCCATCCGAAACAATTCGGCTAATAATGTTAAGTGCCCATACGGGTTTTTCATTTTTCCAAACTCTTTCTTGGGTAACGGTGTATAACCCCCCCAAAGAAGTTAAGCGATAGTAATATTCATCTTCCTGATATTCCAAATCATATGAAGTTGGAACGGAACTTTCTACTGGACTGGCACCGGACCGATAAATCTTTCTTCTTGCTTTAAGTAAAAAATCAACAATTGAACCCATTACTCTAACCCATTCGATGTAATATAATCGACACCGAGCAAGGTTAATTCCTGGGCGATTGCTGGGTCATCAACAGTCCAACAATTTACTTTTAAACCGTTTTGATGCATGATATCAATTAATTCTTTGGTAACTGTTTGATACTGCAAATCAAGATCAAAGCGGTTTTCAATACAAGTCTTAAGTTTCTCTTCGGTTAAGTTTTCGCCAGTCAAATATTGGATAGGAAGATGCGGTTCCTTTTTTCGAAGATATAATAAATAATCAAGGTTAAAAGATATAATGGTTGTATGCTCATACATTTCCTGACCCTTAATAATTTGCAAGGCTTTATCAATCGTTGTTTCGTCAAAACCTGATTTAAATTCGACTACGCATTTCTTTTGATAATGTTTGCAAATCTCTAAGTATTCACCGAGCCTAGGAATTTTTGATACTTCAATGTGATTGAATTTGCCTTTGAGCGGAATTTTTTTAACTTCCGCAAAAGTAAAATCGCTAATCTTCGCTTCCATCCCTGCAAGCCTTTTTAGGGTTTCATCATGGAAGATGACGATTTCACCATCTTTTGTGACACGAATGTCTGTTTCAATCCCCCAAAATGTCCGATTCCCCGCGGCAATAAACGCTTCCTTGGTATTCTCAAGTTCGTAAATCGATGCGCCGCGATGAGCAATCATCAAGGGTTTTTGATTCATATTATTACCACCTTTTTTTTATTTTTCTTACCTATTAATTATACCATGAATTCTACTATAAATAAAGGGATATTATCGTTAACTTTCTGCCCCTGAATGATTGATAATATATTGCATAATTTCCACGGAAGAGCTAGCTGCACCGGTGCGAAGATTGTCCGCCAAAATATAAAGTATAAGGCCGTTTTCTCTCGTTTCGTCCAAACGAATCCGACCGACATATATATAATCGGTATTGTAACCTTCGACTGAGGAAGGGAATTCATTGATAGTCAAATCGTCTTTGAGGATTACTTTTGGCATTTGGGATAGAATCTTTTTTACCTCCGCTAAATCAAACTCTTTCTTAGCTTCTACGGAAACGACAATTCCGTGGCAATAAAAAACCGGAACTCGGATGCAGGTGGCGCTTACCTTTAAATCAAAGCGGTTGAGAATCTTTTTGGTTTCGTCTTTCATTTTCTGTTCTTCGCTGGTTTCATTATGAGATATCGCTTCCCCGATAAACGGTATGCAAGTTAAGGCTATCGGTTGAGGATAGAACAACGGCTTTTCGATAGTCCTGGTGCGCATGAGATCGTTAATTCCTTTAAAACCGCTTCCGGAAACCGATTGGTATGTCGTATAGTTGACTTTGGTAATATGATAGCGTTCATTTAAAGGTTTTAATACGGTAATACAGGGAATAATCGAACAATTGGCATTGGCAATAATCCGCTTTTCTTTGATTTCGCTTCCGTTTATCCAAGGTACCACTAAGGGTATTTCGGGATTCATTCGAAAAGCGCTCGAGTTGTCGATGACAATTGCCTGTTTTGATGCTTCCTTAATATATTGTTTACTAACCTTGCTTCCGGCACAAAAAAACACGAAATCCGCATTAATAAAACTATTCTTTGACAATCCTTCTACCACATGCTCTTTTCCCAAAACGGTAATCTTTTTACCAATGCTTTTTTCGCTGGCAATTAAACGCAAATTATTTATCGGAATATTGCGTTCTTCCAATACTTTCAACAGGGTTCGGCCAACCAAACCGGTTGCACCAACAACTACGACATTGTATTTTTTCACATGACATCATCCTTTGTTTTATTTATTAAGTTAAAAAATACTTTAAAATGATTTTCAATTAAGGTTTTGTTCTTTTCTTCCACAATAATTTTTAAATACTTATTTTCCGAAACAACTTCCCAGAAATCAAGAGACAAATTTGACAATTCGTCAATAACTCCTTGGGTTTGATTGTCCTTGGTTGGTACCGGCTCATAAACCAAAGCAATTTGGGAAAGCTTTATTTTGGAACTGGGAAAAAGATTCAATAATTTGATTATGGCCTTTACTAAATTATCATCGCTTTGTTTATAACGGACCGTCAATTTTCCTCTTTCATTTTTTACCGTTAACAGATTCACCTGTTCGATAAAAACCAATTCTTTAAAATCGTCAATCAACTCTTGGGAAAAACCTTCAATGGTTACTTCCCACAAATCTTGGGAAGCAATTCCCAATACTCTTGGTCTTGCTTCAATTTCTTTTGCCAAGCAGGTTTGAGGGTGTTTGCCGAGGGAACCGATTATTACATCAACTTCATAAGTTTTGGCAAGTCGTGCGGCCATTGGAGCCAAAACCTTACCGCCCAATAATGCCATATTTAACATTTCGTCATAACCGATTTCTGAGATTAAAGAAGCATCCGGATGGTTTTTGGGGTCGATTGTATATACTCCCTCAACATCGGTATATATATAACAAGGGGCATCAAACTCCTTGGCAAGCGCAACCGCAATCGTATCGGAACCCCCTCGGCCTAAAGTGACGATGTCGCCATCAATTGTCAAACCTTGAAAGCCGGGAACGATTACCACTTTATTTTGGTTAAGGTGTTCCGTAATCCTATCTTTAAATATCTTTAAAATGCGCGCTTGTTGATAATCGTTTGAGGCAATTATTGGGATTTGAAAAGCACTCAAACTAATCGCTTTTATTTTTGCTTTTTCCAAGGAAATGGCAAGCAGACTGGCGCTTTCGCTTTCGCCTGTCGAAAGAAGCATATCGAGTTCCCGTCCCGTTACCATAGGGTCGATTGTTCTTGCCTTAGAAAGCAGTTCATCCGTTCGTTTTGAAGCGGCGGACACAATCACAATTACCTGCTTTCCTTCCTCATGCAACTCCTTTAAGTGCTTGGTTATTTTTTGGATTTTCTCTGGGTTATCCACGCTCGTTCCTCCGTATTTTTCCACTATTACCAAAACAAATCCCCCCAAAACCATCATTTTAATATATGCATTTTTAGAATAAAACGTTATCGACGAAAAAAAGGCACAAGCAGAACCAGTCGGTTTTTATCAAACCGTTTCTGTTTGTACCTTTTATAATTTTTATTTTAAGATAACTTTCCATTTTTCCATTAGGTCGGATAAGTTGTATTGGGCGTTTGCGGGGGAAGTGGAGGGGAGGGGATGCGCAATATGGGAAAATTGCGAAAAATATTTTAGAAACAGTTTATAAGCCAAATTCCCGTTCAAAAAGATTTTCTCCACCTTGGTTTCCCTGATGATTGTTTCCAGGTCGTTGACCTCCACATCGGTAATGCTGGCATCTTGAGACCCCTTTATTTTACAAGACTTAATGACATCAAAAATTCCGATCCCGTGCTTTAACAAAATCCTCACTTTTTCTTCAATGGAAGCAACCACCAAGTTTTCCTCGAGGAGCGCACTCAAAACCTGAAAAAAGCGGTTTTTAGGGTTCATATAGAAAAATTTCGCTTCCCTCGATTTCACGCTGGGGAAACTCCCCAAGATCAAAACTTTGGTATTTTCATCGTAAACGGGCGGAAGGGGATGAAACAATTTTTCCATTTTCATCCTCTCCTTTCTTAGGTTAACTTTTTGATGACTATGACCTCTTCGTATTTTGGATTATAAGCTATCAAGACTTTTTGATTAAAATAATCATCAAACAGGGGTAACAAAATCGAAATACTCGGGCCAAAAATTGCTTTGGTGTCCACTTTTACGGTTCTGCCCGAATTGTCGACAAAAGTAACCGTAAAATAATTGCTTTTGAAAAGGAAAGAAAGGTGCGGTTCGTTTAGGACAACTTCATGATATTCGAAAACGTCCGTGTTATTGATAACGCGAAAATAGCGATAAAAATAATAAACCCAAAAGGGAGAAAACAAAACAGTAAGGATTAATACTACCACTAATCCCGTTGAAAACAAAGACTTCCAAGCAAACATTAATAGAATTAAAACGGCCATTAGCCCATAAATAATCATTAAAAAACTAATTTGCACTTTGTAATATTTAATATCCAGCGATTGTTTGATTTCTTGTTTTCTATCCATATTTATCATCCTTCATCCAGGTAAATTGCGTTTTTGATACCTTGTCCGGCTACTTCAACGATATCGTCAAACGATATCTTTTTTTGTACGATGGTCACTGTGCGAAAGGTAAAATCGACATTTGCCACCATACCTTCAAGTTCAATGTATTCACGGTTATCATAATAAATCACTTTGATGATTTTGCCTTTTTTGATTTGGTTAAGTTTGTAGGATAAAATTTCGGCTTCTTCCGGTGACAAATCTCTTTTGGGTACAACTATTTTCTCTTTTTCTTTCAGTGCTTCGCGAAACCCCTTAAGAGAATCAAAAGGCAAAAACAATTTTGCCCGATCGGCTTTTTCCTGTTTACTCACTGTTATGACCCCCAATAAGTGTATTGCGTTTTCTGGTGGTGGCTTTTTCTTCCAAGTTCATACCTTTCAAAATGGCGTTTTTGCCGTATTTGTTTTTAATGGCAATGATGGTATCCTGAACGGCTTTTTCTTTCTTTTGCGCTTCCAAATCGGTAAACAGATTATATGATTCATATCTTTCATCAACCACATTGGCAAACCCGATGGATATTTGACGTATCGGATGGTTTTTGCTGGTAGTTTTGTGATACAGGTCGATGAAATAAGGCAGAATCAACTTAAAAGAATTGGTGGTTTCGCTCATCTTGATGCTGCCGCCGGTAGCTTTATGTACGTACTTGGAATAACCGATATAAAGAAACAGCGAATTGGTAACCAAATGTTGGCTGACCAAATCCAAGCACTTCAATTCCACCATTTCCTTTAACACCAGCAGAGCATCCTCATAACCATAATCCTCAAAAAGGATTTGTCCTGTGGAGATGGAATTGTTCTTGGATTTATAAGCTTTAATCTGCGCAATCGAGCATGGTTCTCTACCCCAAGCATGGTCAATTAAGAATTCGGCATTAACTCCGAATTCTTTATAGAGCGTTGCTTCGTCAAAGTGAGCTACTCCATGCATATCAAAAATACCGTATTTGGCAAGGCGCCTGGCAATGCCGGCCCCGACATGCCAAAAATCGGTAATCGGTTGATGGTGCCATATGGTCTTTTTATACTCTTCTTCGTCCAAATAACCCAAGAAATCGGAAGAATGTTTGGCGCTGATATCCAAAGCAACTTTGGCCAAGAAAAGATTGGTGCCTATGCCAACGGTGGCAGGAATTTTGGTGGTTTGTTGAATATCTTTGATTATCTTTTTTGCTAAAGCTTTGGGTGTCATTTTGTAAAGCTTTAAATATGGCGTTATATCCATAAACGCTTCATCGATGGAATAAACATGAATATCGTCCTTGGCAATATATTTCAGATAAATGGCATAAATGTTGGCGGAATATTCGATATACTTTTTCATCCTCGGCAAAGCGGTAATATAATCAATATGATCCGGTATTTCAAAAACCCGACACCGGTTGCGAACCCCCAAGGCTTTCATGCTTGGACTTACCGCAAGACATATCGCTCCCCTTCCCCGCGAAGGATCGGCAACCACCAAATTGGTCTTAAGTGGATCAAGACCCCGCTCCACGCATTCCACCGATGCGAAAAACGATTTAAAATCAATGCATAAATAATATCTTTCCTCAGCCATTTTTATTCCACCCTTTTCAATACTATTTTACCACTTAAACTTGCAAAAAACAATCAAAAACAAAAAGAAAAACTTAAGAATATTCTCAAGTTTTTCACTATTTCTTTTTTTATTTTTTGTCCTTTAAAGTTCCTTGTGCTCGTTAACTTTGCTTTTCCTAGGACTTTCTACATCAACTCCACTGCTGGAAATTAAGTCCAAATCAAAACCATCGCCTTCGGAAATGATGATGATTGTCACAACAGTGATTAACAGAAACGCGCCAAAGGATGCCACCACTAAATGGAGGTAAAGGTCCTCTACTTTTTCCGCCCTGACAATCAAAGGGAAAATGTAGAGCGCAGCGTTTAAGTAAAAATAAAAGACCAAGGAAAACAAATATTTGTCTTGATTAACCCATAATAAAACCGCTACTATCAATAAAACCAACAAAAGGGAATAAGTATATAGTTTGATGTGATCTTCTAAAATATCAATATTTAAACTTAAGCTATATAAGCAATAAAATAAAAGTATCCCAATATTGGCAATTAAAATATTCTTTCCCAGGATTGCCAAATCAATTGCTTCTTTGAAATTGATGTGAATAAAATAAGCGCTAATCGCAAAACCAGTTCCGATTGCGCAAAGACCGATTAGCGCAGAACTTATCATAAGCGGTTTTTTCTCCCGTAAAGTAAAGGCCAAAGGAATTGCCAATAGAAATGCGAAAACCGCTAAAAGTATCGCCAATATTATCCTGGTAATATAGGCTGAACCAAGCAAAATAAACAAACTGGTTAAAAGATTAAAGAACGTTAAATAACTAAAACAGAGTAAGAATTTTTTCTTCATAATATTACTGCCTCTTTTGCTCCTTATGTTTTTTTAGATATTATACCATATTTTTTAAATTTTTGATTGTGTTAATATATTCAATCTTTTTATGCTTTTTAACTTTTTAAAATCGGATAAAAAGTCGTTGGTGGAATTTAATCCACAACGATATAAATAATCCAAGCGGTCTTTTTTTATTCCAAAGTCCATTGCCTTAATGGAATTGTCATAATTGATTGTAATAACATCGACAATCTTTTCTTTAGACAAAAAACTCGTTTCCTCCCGCAGATAGGTCGCATTAAAGAGATCTTTAAGATATGCTAAAAGTGCGATTTTCCCTTTTTGAGCATTGCTTATCTCATCTTTGATTTTTATCCCTAAGGTTGGATACTTTGGCGTATCTTCAACATCGAAAACCCAGATGGGAAAACTGCTCATCAAACCGCCATCGACCACAAAATGCCTAATGCCATCCTTTTCTATCACGATGGGAGTAAAGATTAGCGGAATAGCCACGCTCATCGCCACCGCTTTGGCTATCTTTAAGTCGCTTGGCTCAATACCCAACACCCCCGCATCCTCCGGCAGTATCAAAAGGTTTCTGCTTGTGATATCCGCTGCTATCACTTTTAGCCTGCTTTGACCGTTTACTGTAACATCATTGAAAGTTTTGATGCCTTTTTTCGCCAGCATTTCTTCTACCCATTTTTCGATTGGCTTATAATCATAAATTCCTTTTTTGAATAGGAGGGACATCCCTTTTCCCAAAAAAGGAATTCGGGAATAAGGCGTTTTTTTAAGCAGTTTCGAAAAGTCCGTGTTTTTCATAATGTTTAACATCTCTTTCGGTTTATATCCGGCAATCACTAAGGAGGCAAAAATTGCACCGGCGGAAGTTCCGCCGCACCTTTCCACCTTAAACCCGTGTTCATCTATGCTTTGATAAGTCCCGATGAAAGCAACGCCTAATATTCCTCCTCCTTCAAATACCAAATTAACGTTCATTTTATCCACCCAAATCATTATATTTGGAGTTTGGGCGAAATATCAAAAAAAACGCTTCTACTCTGAAGCGTTTTTAGCTTTGTATGTTGCAATGATTTCCACCATTTTGCTTTTAACTTTATCGACTCCGGAAATTCCCCGAATGCGAATCCTTGTATCGGAAGTTACAATAATGATGGAACCAAAAGGATATTGAAAACTTCTCGCTTGGCTGTTTTTTTGAATTACTTCGATAATTTGATCAAAGGGAATGTCCAATTCTTGGTTTCCTACAGTTTTTACTACAAAGCCTTTTTCTGTAGCACAAATTAAATCGTTGGGCAAAAGCAGTAGATATATTATATGTATGAGGAAACCTAAACCAAGCAACAAACACACTGCTTGAACAAACTTTTCCATTGTCCCATCGGACATAAATCTTAAAACAACGAAACCGGAAATAAACAATACTTCCGCAAAGATCATTAAAAATATATACCCTTTCGATTTTTGGGCAATGGGAATTATTTTTTTGTTATTATCCATGGTGTCATTATTCCTTTCCTGTTAAATCTAAGATCATTATGTATTCATCAAAATAAGAACCGTTTTTTAATTTTATTCCTTTAGGTATGGTACCAATTATTTGAAAACCCATTTTTTGATATAAGGAAATAGCCCGTTCGTTGCCCGATACCACTTCCAGTTCGATTTGTTCAACACCTCTTGCTTTCCCGATTTCGATTAAATCGGAAAGAAGGGCGGTACCGATTCCTCTGTTCCAATAAGCTTTGATTATCCCAATTCCGATTGAAGCGCGATGACAAACCTTGAAACGCTTTTTAAAAGCAATTTGCGCATTGCCAACAATTTTTCCGTTAACCGTTGCCCCAATCATTAAGTTGTAAGGCGACTCGTTAATAGCATTTAAATACTGGGCTTCTTCTTCGACGGTTTCGGTGCATTCCTCAGGGTACCGCAAAATAAACTCTGTTTCTTGGGCGCAGGTTTTTAAGTATTCAAGCATTTCCCCAGCGTCTTCGGTTTTGGGGCTGCGAAAGACACACAAGGCACCATCTTTTAATTTAATTGTTTTTTCGGTAAATATCATTTTCATCTCCCTATTATCAGTTAAACATATATATATTATTTTTCGTTTATTACCCCAAAAGCAAATTATTTTTTCTTTCCAATATACATGGCATGTTCGGAATAACTAAGCAATTCTTCAAGTTCCAAAAAGCCTTTGCCAATCTCAATCCAGGTGGCAATTTCGCTTTCGTCTCTTTGTAGGATACTATCTTCATTCGGGGAAAAGATGCCCTCTTGACCAAAAAAATGAAGTTTCTGCAAGGGAAACTGTTCCATAAAAGGAAGAATGTTCTTTTGGTGATAAAAACAAGCTTTCGTGAAAGCATCCCCTTCATAATTACCTTGCGTTTTAATCATTTCAATTAATTGTTTGGCAAACGGATTTTCGTAATCTGTTTCAATCAAACCAGGATTCTTTAAATCGTAAATTATCCCCGCAAACGCCAAGATAAAGGACACATATATAATGCCCCCCGGTTTTAAATGATTTAAAGCCAGTTGTACCGCTTTAACCCGGTCTTCCTCTAGCAATAAATGATACATCGGTCCCATTAAAAAAACATGGTCAAACTGTTCCAAACCCAAACTGTCCAAGTCAAGACAGTTGGCAACAAAAGTATTTAATGAAACCCCTTCATCTTTGGCTCGATTTTTGGCAATTTCAATATTTTTGTCCGCCAAATCCACCAAGGTTACGTCGCAACCTTTTTTTGCATAATGAATGGCATATCTGCCGGGACCTCCCCCGATATCCAAGATGGTATCGCCGGGTTTAATATAACGGTCCATCATGTAGGTAGAAAAAATAAATTCGAAGGGATGGGCTTCAAGTCGCTGCCATTCCCCCTCCGCATTCTTTTCGTAATACCTTTTAACAATTTCAATATTTTCTTTCATAACTTAATACTTTAAACTCACATAAAATTTCAAAAATTGTTTGTACAATTCATCGTATTCGCACCCGCAGCTGCCACACTCAATATCGGCTGCTTCGATGGCGCTAATCAAATCAGCGATTATTTGATCTGTAATTTGATTTTTTTCCAACGCTTCAAGCCATTGGATGGAAGGAATTGAGATTAATTCCCAACCCGAATTTGCAAATTTTACCACAATGTCTTTAATCTCATAATGCATAACAGTCATCCTCCAAATTAAATACTCCAAATAATCTTTTACTTTTCAAATTATATCATTTATTATTGGGGTTGACAAATAGAATATGAATAATATTTTTTTACTTGTCATTTAATGCTATAAAAAGTTTATTTAATTTTTAATAAAGCCGTTAAAAAAACGGCTTTGGAGGTGGATTTTGCTTTGTAAAAGCATGAATCTATTTCACGCTTCTAACCATCATTTTAACCATTAGGTCAGAGAAAGCAACTGGGTTTTCGATTTTGAATCCTTCCATTAACAAGGATTGATTGTATAAAAGCATCGCATAATCTTTGAGGTCATCTTTGTTTGTTTCATAGACTTTTTCTATAGCCTTAAACAATTCATGGTTAGGATTGATTTCCAAAATGCGGTCGGCCTTGATGTCGGAGTCTTTATGTAGTTTGCCCAAGACTTTTTCCATTTCAAAAGAAATTCCGTCTCCCGATACCAAACAAACCGGGGAATCGGTTAAGCGCTTGGAAATTACCACGTCTTTTACCAAACCGTCTAGAGCGTATTTCAAGGCTTGAAGGAAATCTTTTTTCTCCTCCTTGATGGTTTCCAGTTTTTCAAGTTCCTCTTTTTCCAATAATTCATCGGTGGAAACTTGGTTGATGGATTTAAATTCGAAATCTTTGTATTTGCGTAATTGTTTTAAAGCAAATTCATCAATCTCTTCGGTAAGAACCAAAACGTCAAATCCGTGCTTCTTATAAACATCCATTTGTGGCATGGTTTGAACTTCCTCAATGGTCGAAGCAGAAATATAGTAAATCGATTTTTGACCTTCTTTCATGTTTTTGACATAAGTATCAAAACTGATTGGTTTTTCATTATTGACGCTTGAGAAAACAAGCAGGTCTTGAAGTTGTTCTTGGCGAGCGCCAAAGTTTTCGTATGCCCCGTATTTGAGATGGGTTCCATAGAGTTTAAAGAATTCCAAATACAAGTCATAATCGTCTTTCATCAAAGTTTCCAACTTGGAGATAATTTTCTTTTCAATATTTTTAGCCATTTTGCCCAACACTTTATTTTGTTGAAGCATTTCTCGGCTGATGTTTAGGGACAGATCGCTGGAATCAACCAAGCCTTTGACAAAGCGAAGGTAATCAGGAATCAGGTCTTTGCATTTATCCATGATAAAGACGCCTTTGGTATATAGTTGCAATCCCCGTTCGTAATTAATGGTATTTAAATCATAAGGCGCAACCTTCGGAATGAAAAGCAAAGCATTGTAATTGATATCGCCTTCAATGGTAAACATCAGATGAAACAACGGCGGTTGATAATCATAAAACTTCTGCATGTAAAAATTATGCAGTTCTTCATCTTTAATCTCGTTTTTGTTCCGTTTCCAAATCGGAATCATGGAGTTTAAAGTTTCAAGGGTGCGAATGGATTCGTATTCGCCTTCAACGATTTGACCCTTTTCGTCGTATTTCGGTTCTTCCCTTGTCACATACATCGTAATCGGATAACGGATATAGTCCGAGTATTTCTTGATTAGGCTTCTAATCATGTATTCTTCCAAATATTTATCGTAATTGTTATCCTCGGTATTGTCTTTCAAATAAAGCGTAATCGACGTTCCGGTTGTTGTTTTATCGATTTCTTTGATTTCGTAGGTTTCTTGACCTGTGGAAGAAAACTCATAAGCTTTTTCGGATAAAGGCGATTTGGTTTCCACCACTACTTTTTTGGATACCATAAAGGCCGAATAGAAACCGACTCCGAATTGTCCGATTATTTCAATGTTTTCTTTGCCTTGGGCTTTTTCTTCTTCCATTTTTTTCAAGAATTCCAAGGAGCCGGATTTGGCGATAACACCCAAGTTATCGTTTAATTCATCGTAGGTCATTCCGATACCATTATCGGTAATAGTGAGCGTTCTTTGGTCTTTGTTCGGAACAAGATGAATTTCGTAATCATTCCGACGAGGCAAATTGTCGCTCGTTAAAGATAAATAATGGTATTTATCAATTGCATCGGAAGCGTTGGAGATTAATTCTCGCATAAATATTTCTTGATTGGTGTAAATAGAGTTAATCATTAAATCAAGCAATCTGGCTGTTTCTGTCTGAAATTTTTTTACTTCACTCATTGCAATTCCTCCTTTTTTCTTAATACATATAAATTATACTCATTTTTTTAGCACTGTCAAGTATTAAGTGCTAAAACATTGCCGGTATTTAGTCTGTTCAATGGTATTATTGTCAGGCCTTTTGGTTTTTAATTCAATATTTCCCAAGCAAAAAAGCCCTTAAAAGGACTTTTTGTTTTACTCTTTGAGTTTGGCCAAAAATTCCTCCTCGGTAAGAACCGGGATTCCCAACGCCTGAGCTTTATCCAGTTTACTCCCCGCATCACTCCCCGCAACCACAAAACTAGTCTTTTTGCTTACGCTTGAGGAGCTTCTGCCGCCCCGTTCTTCAATCAGTTTGGTGGCTTCGTCGCGCGAAAGGGTTTCTAGTTTTCCGGTTAAGACGATTGACATGCCGGAAAAGATTTGCGGTATTCCTTCTTCTTTTTGGGAAATCGGATTTACCCCCAAGAATTTTAATTCCTCCAACAGGCGCAAATTGTTATCGTTTTTAAAGTAGTCGATAATGCTTTGTGCCATCACGCCGCCGATATCCGGAATATTGGTTAATTCTTCAAAACCGGCTTGTTTTAATTCATCAATCGATTGATAGCGTTTGGCCAAGTTTTTGGAAGCTTTGCTTCCGACAAAACGAATGCCAAGACCGAAGATAAATTGATCAAGCGTGTTTTCTTTGCTTCTTTCAATTGCCTGAAGGAGATTATCGACCTTTTTATCGCCAAAACGTTCCAATTGGGTAAGTTCAAAACGATAGTCTTTTAAGCGATATATATCGGCTAGGGTTTTTATGAACCCCAGCGAATAGAGGATTTCCGTTTGCTTTTCCCCCAAGCCTTCGATATCCATGGCTTGACGGCTGGCAAAGTGGATTATTTGCTCGATTTTCCGGCCGGTGCAGGCTGGATTTACGCAACAGTATTCCGCTTCTTTTTCCTTCTTGACGATTGGTTCCTGACAAGCGGGACAAATCTTTGGCATTTCATAAGGCTTGCTATTGGGACTTCTCCTACTATAGTCGACTTCGATAACTTCCGGAATAATTTCGCCGGCTTTGCGAACCCTTACATAATCCCCGATCCGAATGTCTTTTTGTCTGATGAAATCTTCGTTGTTAAGAGTTGCCCGAGATACAACCGTCCCCGCAATCAACACCGGTTCCATCACCGCATTCGGCGTAATCATGCCGGTTCGGCCCACAGTTAGGAAAATATCTTTTAAAAGGGTTGTTGCAACCTCCGCCGGAAACTTGTAAGCTATCGCCCACTTTGGATTTTTGACGGTATAACCGATTTCGTCATAAAGGGCTAAATCGTTAACCTTGATAACGATTCCGTCGATTTCATAGGGAAGGGTCTTTCTTTTTTCGGTATATTCTTCGATATACTTTATGACGTCATCCAAGCTTGGGCATACTCGGTATTCCGGATTGACGTTAAAGCCCCATTTTTTAAGTTGTGTTAACAATTCTTCATGGGTTCTGATTCCGTATTTTTCGGGGTTGACCAAAGAGTAAGCGAAATGGTCCAGTTGACGTTCCTTGGTGATATTGGCGTCAAGCTGCCTTAGGCTCCCTCCCGCCGCATTCCGCGGATTAGCAAACAACGTCAAACCTTTTTTCTTTCGATCTTCGTTGGTCTTTTCGAAAGAGGAGATACTCATGTAGACTTCCCCGCGCACTTCCATAGTTTCATGGCTAGTTAAAACTTTCGGCAAAGTCTTAACGGCAAGCATATTTTGAGTAATGTTTTCGCCGATAGTACCGTTCCCGCGGGTTGCACCCAAGGTAAGGAGTCCGTCTTCATAGTGAACGGTAGAAGCGATTCCGTCAATTTTAAGTTCGCAGACATAGCTTGGAAGTCTGCCGATTGCTTTATAAATCCGATCTTCGAATTCTTTTAATTCTTCAAAACTAAAGGCTTTGGCCAAAGAAAGCATCGGGTAAGCATGAAGCACTTCTTCCAAATCGAGTCTTAAGTAATCGCCCACTTGCTTGGTTGGGCTGCTTTCGGACACATATTCGGGGTACTCTTTTTCAAGTTCTTCTAAGCGCTTTAACAAAGAATCGTATTCCAAGTCCGAAACGCTCGGTGCATCCAATACGTAATACTCATAATTGTACTGGCGAATTAGTTTGACTAGACGTTTGATTTCAGCTTTGATTTGTTGGCTCATTTTCCTCACCCCTGTAAAAATGCGATTACTCTTTCTTTAACCGGTCCCATGTGTTGGGCTCGCAACATCAAATGCCCCACACCCGGTACCGCTACAATCTCTTTTTGAGGATTGGTGCATTTTTTATAACAGTATTCCACCGCTTTATAAGGCACCAGTTCATCCAAGGTTCCCCAAACGATTAACATCGGACACTCAATCGGATTTTTCTTGCGATTGATATAAGCTATCACTTTCATAAATGTTATACCGTTCTTGGGGCGAAATTTGGTTTTAACGCTTTTTAAGGCAAATTTTAGCCCGGTTTTATCGTGTTCGTACAAATCGCGTACCGTTTCCACAAAAGCCTTTGGCATCATTTTTTGGAAAGGCCGATCTTTAAATATCAAACCGACATAAGTCGTTCTTTGAAATATGTAATTGAGTCGTTCCGTAAGAACGGGATTTTGAAGATATTTGACCGCCGGCGCAATCAATACCAACTTATGGATGGAAACGCTTTGCGCAAGATACTTGGCAACGGCTCCCCCCAAAGAAAACCCGATTACATCAACTTTATCAAACCTTTCGCAAAGCTTAGGTAGCGTTTCATCAAGCAAAACCTTCATATTATCCAAAGTGAAATTGTTCAAACTTTCTCCTTCGCCATGTCCCGGAAGCGCTATTTTGATAACCTCGTCATAAAAGGGGATTAGTTCTTCCGGCAAAGTGCCAAAATCATCAACGCTAGATAAATATCCATGGATGATTATCACAGCCTTCATATCATTCCTCCAAGGTCTTGCGTAAGGTTGGGTGGTCTTTCTTTATTTTTCGGATGCTTTTGTCTCTTTCAAATAATACTTGAATGGTGGTTTCATCCACCGCTATCACCAAGCCGTATCCAAAAGTGGAGTGATAAATGCGATCGGAAACGTGGAAATCGCGCAAAGATTCATCCGAATGGAGCTTTTCCGTTTTTAAGATTTCCGGTTTTTCCTGTTCTTTTCGACCCATCAAGTATTCGGTCAAAAAACGCGATTTAGGATTTCTAACAATCCGACCGTAAATGAGTCTGGTGGTTGCGCAAGAGAGATAAATTTTCTTCTTGGCTCTGGTGAAAGCAACATAAGCGACACGTCGTTCTTCCTCAATATCGGAATCTTCCCGCAAAGCCGGAAAGAGTCCTTCTTCAAGCGCGACAACGAAAACGTAATCGAATTCGAGGCCTTTTGCGGAGTGAACCGTCGACAAAACAGCGCCGCCTTTTCCCTTATCATCGACCGAAAGCGTTTCGTCCAGCAATATTTCATCAAAACCCATGTGGAGGATTTCTTTTTTGCTTAAACCTTCTCTTCCGTAGGTGGCTTCAAAACGATAAAGAATCGATTTGAATTCTTCCAAGTTTTCTACCCGGTTGGATTCAAAAAAGTCTTCTTGAGCAAGCATTTCCAAGTAACCGGTTTGTTCCAGCATGTAGTCAAAAAAGTCAACGAGGGACATTTGTTCAAGGGCTTTTTGCAATTTTTCAATCAACTGTTTGAACTCTATCAAGGCACTTGTTTTGTTGGATGGATTGTTGGCGTGCAACCAATCAATCGCTTCAAAAATCGATTGTTGATACATTTGGCAGCGTTCGGTGATTTTTTCGACCGTCTTTTCGCCGATTCCCCGCGAAGGCTGATTGATGATGCGTTTGAAATGAAAAATATTATTCGGTTCAAGCAGAAACTTTAAGTAACTGATGGCATCTTTGATTTCGCGACGCTTAAGGTAGGAGAATCCCCCGTAGATTAGATAAGGTATTCTTGCCTCCACAAACGCAAGTTCGAAATTGCGGGAAACGACGTTGTTGCGATATAGTACGGCAATTTTGTTTGGATCGACTCCGCCCCGAATCAAATACGCAATTTCATTGACCACAAAACGCACTTCGTCCTCATGGTACTGGCTTTCCGTAACGACTACGTCGCTAAGTTCTCCTTTGACGGTGCTGAACAAGTTTTTCTTTTCCCTTAAGACATTGTTGGCAATCAGGGTATTAGCCCCTAAGAGCAAGGCATTGGAAGAACGGTAATTTTGGGTCAGTTTCACAAGGATCACATTGTCAAAATCTTTCATGAAAGCATACATATTATCGACAACGGCGCCCCGAAAAGAATAGATGCTTTGGTCGTCATCCCCCACGACAAAAACATTTTGGTATTTTTGACCCAGGGTTTTGATAATTTCGTATTGCGTCATATTGGTGTCTTGAAATTCATCCACCAAAATATAGCGGAATCGTTCTTGGTAAAATTCCAAAACTTCCTTGTGAAGGGTAAAAAGTTTATTGACTAAAAGCAACAAATCGTCAAAATCGGCCAAATTATGATCAAATAAATATTCTTGATAAGCCTCGAATAAAGTATTGACGATTCCCCCGATCGGCATTACACCGTTTTTATAAGCACTTATTATATTGTGGGCAGCTTTGGGGGAAAAAGCTTTACGATCAAAATTTCGTTCTTTGTAGATTTCTGTCAGAACGCGGACACTGTCTTCATCGTCAATGATTTCAAAGTTTTGTTTATAACCGATTAGACCGATAAACTTTCTAAGGACGCTGGCGCAGAAAGCATGAATCGTTGAGATGAAAACTTCGCCTGCGTTTGGACCTACAAGTTTAAAAATTCGCTCACGCATTTCGTTGGTGGCTTTTTTGGTAAAAGTGATGGCCAGGATTTGCTTGGGGGGAATTTTCCGTTCGGAAATCATATAGGCTATACGGGAAGTGAGTGTTCTGGTCTTTCCCGTGCCCGCACCCGCAAACACAATCACCGGTCCGTCAACCGCTTTTACCGCTTCTTGTTGTTGTGGGTTTAAATCTTGTAAAATTTTAGACATATCGCTCTATTTAAAAGATGATTTTAAACTGACAATTCGGTTAAAAATCAACTCTGTTTCCTTTGCGTCGTCATCGGTATTGTAATAACCGTCCCTGATAAATTGGAACTTTTCGCCTGGTTTGGCAGTGGCCAAGGCTTTTTCCACAAATCCTTGATATACGGTCCAAGAGTTTGGATTGATGCGTTCCATAAAGTTTTCGCTTGAGACATATTGGTCTAAAATCAGGAAATCCAAGTGGTTGAAGGTGGCAGGAACCGCACTTGAAGCATCGACAAAATGAATCGTGCCATTCGGTTTGCGTTTGTCAAAGCCACTGCCGCTTTTGGTTTCCGGGTCATATGTACAATAGATTTCTTTAATCGAACCGTCTTCGTTGTAGATGATGTCATTACATTTGATGAAATAAGCATGCATTAAGCGAACCTCGACGTCTTTGGCCAAACGTTTCCAATGTTTGTTGGGTTTTTCCGGCACAAAGTCTTCTTGGTCGATATAGATATTCCGGGAGAAAGTGATAGTGCGATTTCCGAGTTCTGGGTTTTCGGTATTGTTGATTGCTTCGAGTTCTTCCACTTGTCCTTCCGGATAATTGGTGATTACGACTTTCAAAGGTTTCACAACTGCCATGTAACGCGGAACCTTTAATTTCAAATCTTCCCTTAAGAAATGTTCAAGCATACTGTAGTCGACGGAGGAATTGATCTTGGACAATCCCGTCGATAAAATAAATTCTTTGATGGCGCTTGGCGTAAAGCCCCGGCGCTTCAAGCCCACAAGAGTCGGCATTCTCGGGTCGTCAAAGCCCTTGACAATCCCTTCTTCAACGAGTTTTTTCAAATACCGTTTGCTCATGATGGTGTTGGTAATACCGAGCCGGCCAAATTCGATTTGGCGCGGACGGTGTTCGACTTCGGTGTGTTCAACCACCCAATCGTACAACGGACGATGGTCTTCATATTCCAAACTGCAAAGTGAATGAGTAATGCCTTCAAAAGCGTCTTGCAACGGATGAGCGAAATCGTACATCGGATAAATGCACCATTTGTCTTTGGTTTGGTGATGTGTCACGTGAATGATTCGGTAGATAACGGGATCGCGCATGTTAATATTGGGGCTAGCCATATCAATTTTCGCTCTCAGTGTTTTCGAATAACTCGGATATTTTCCGTCCCGCATTTCCCTAAAGAGCCGCAGGTTTTCTTCGATGCTGCGGTTGCGGTAAGGGGATTCTTTTCCCGGTGTCGTGGTGGTACCGCGGTATTCGCTTAATTCTTCTTGCGTCAAATCGCACACAAAGGCAAGGCCTTTTTTAATCAGCAATTCCGCTTTTTCATAAGTGGCGTCAAAATAACTGGAACCATAAACCACGATGTTCGGTTTATAGCCCAACCATTCAATATCTTTTTGAATCGCATCAACAAATTCCACATCTTCTTGCGTAGGATTGGTGTCGTCGAAACGAAGGTTCGTTACCCCGCCAAAGTATTTGGCAAGTTCAAAATTGGTGATAATCGCCCGAGCATGTCCTATGTGCAAATAAGCATTCGGTTCCGGGGGAAAACGGGTGACGATTTTATCAACAACCCCATTTTCGAGGTCATTTTTCATAATGGTTTTTATAAAATTCGATGTTTCATGCATATTGATACCTCTCAATAAGAAATTTTTCGGATATTGGCAGCATGGGCATAATTTTTGTACAAATCAAGCATCAATGCTTCGTCAATATCTTTTTCTTTATCTTCAAAACAAATCATCATAATCAGGATTTTATTGGTTGTGGAAGTAATGGCAGTACGTTCCCTGTCGCTTGAGGGCGATCCGAAAGGGCCAGCTTCGTCAACATATAAAATCAAGCGGTCCACATTCAACACCCCGCGGTTGATGGCCACGAAATAATCATCTTTGGTGCCGATGCGGATGGTTACGTCGCCTTTAATCTTTTCCAAATCGACCACGCAAATGCTGCGAAGGGTACGAATGGATAAGATATTGCCCAAATCGATTAAGTCGCCCAAACGATATAAGCCGATTCCCTTAACTACCCGACGCAAAAGCGCTTCGGTTGCCAGGCGATAACGGCTAGGGTCCTTCCCGCATTTCTTATATCCGTCCCGACCAACTTTGATTTTGGGTATGTTGACAATTTCCGTTATCGGATAACGGTTCAAATACTGTTGTTCGGTTTCTCGCAACAACTCCGCTACCCCTTCGGTAAAATCGTTCTTAACATCCATAGTATAAGCAATAATCGAAAAATTAGGCAACAAAGTTCTAATCTCTTCGCTCAAGATTATTTTCATACTCCGAATCACCCTTTCCTAACATTTCAAAGTCGTTTTTTTTGTCCAATAAAATCTGGTATTTGTCATCGATTAATTGTTTGAAGGCTTGGAGTTGCTGGTAAAATGACGGCAAAGTTTTTTCATATTTCTCCACATCGCTTAAGACTGAGGAAATCCTTTTGTTTTGACTGGAAAGATTATTAATTGCTTCTTCCATTTCCGCAATCTCCTGCGCATGGTTCTCGCATTCCTCCTTTAAGGATTTAATCTCTTGGTCCAAAGCGACTAACTTATCTTTGGCAAACGGATCGTAAACCAATTTTTTCCGTTCGCTTAAATCGGTTTCCAATTTTTTCAATTTGTCGGATAGTTTGGTTTGAAGTTCTCCCTTTTTGACTTGAAGGTTTTTCCAATTGTTATAAAAAGCTTGAAAAGCGGCGGAGCCGTTAATCGTTTCCGTGGTTTTTGCCACATAGTCTTCAACTTTTTTAATGTTTTGTTTTACGGTCGTATAAAGATTGCATAAATGGATATAATCGTTTTCCGTTCGTTCAAGGTCAATTTTTTGAGCTTCAAGCAAGTTTTCTTTTTCTTTTTGTTTTTCCAAACATTCGCGTTCCCTTTTTTCTTTGTTTTCGGATGTGTCGTGTTCGCTTAAGGCAACGCGCGCCTCGCCAAAGAAACGCTCCATGTTTTGGGCAATTTCTTTATTGGTTTCGCCGATTACTTCGGCTCTGGTTAAAAGATTGCGGATATAATCCAAATGCTCTTTTTTAAGCATTTCATAACTTTCAAAAAGAGCGGAAAAATAGTTTTCTAATTCGTTTAACTGCCTTTCCAACTCGTTACGCTTATCCTCGATTGTCGAAGGAGTCAATTCCTGAAGACCAAGTTTCAATTCCGCAATCCGTTGATTAATTTCTTGGACTTCTGTTTGACACTTGGCGTTTGCTTCATTTAGCTCTTGGGTTAAAGCAAAAACTGTTTCATCGATTTTCTTAAGTTCTTCGGTCGACACAGTAGCTGTAGATATCGCATGGTTGCGCATTTCTTCAATTTCTTGGGCAACTTCCGAAAAAGCGATAATGCCTTTTTTGCATCCTTCAACCACACTTATCAAACGGCGCCACTTTCCTTCGTCTTTTTCGATTAAAGCGTTGCGTTTATCTTTTAGTTCGAGGATTTGGTTTTCTGTGTCAAAACGGATTTTTTCCAAATCGACATATTCGTTTTGGATTTTATCTTCCCATGCTTTAATCTGGTCGAGAATTTGTTGGTTGGTTTGCAACAATTTTTCCCGCTGGTCTTTTTCGTCGCATACAAGTTTAAGTTCTTGTTTAAGTTGGGCAATCTGGGTTTTTAATTTTTCCCATCTTGGAGTGGTAATTTCATCAAATAGAAGCAAATACTGGTTTTGATAATAATTCGCAAGTTCTTTAACATTAACATTTTCCGTAATTGGCTTAATGTTTTCGACTTGCCTCTTCAATTCCGCAATCATCTCCGCTTGTTTGGCAAGCAGTTCATATAAATCTTTATTTTCTTCCATTTGATACCTCCATTGGTTTTAAAAATTTTTAAACTATTATTTTGCAATCATCCGAAAGCCTACGTAACAGATTAAAGCAAGAGCCAAAAGAATTGTCACGCTATGCATGAGGATGCGTTTTAGTTTAAACAGTTTGTTGTTTTTGGCAAAATTGGATGCATTTTCCATATCCAAATCAAACAGTTTTTCCATTTGGGAAAAACGGTATTTAGGTTCAATCAGGTTATTTAAGCCGAAAGCATTTTGCGAAGGATTATCGATTTTAGCCAAGTAAAACCGATAGGCTTTTTTGTACTTTTTCCTAAACGTTCTTTTCGAACTCTCGGAAAGAATCGCAAGTTGCCGGCTCGATGCTTTGAACTTACGGTTTAAAAAACACAAGACGCGATTTTGGTAAATTCCGTAAACCAGCACAAAAAACAGCACCAAGGAGAGCGAAATCAGAAGCGCTTCGCCGAAATAAGTGGACGTTATTTCTTTAACCCGATACAAAAAGCGGTAAACTCCCGGGGCATTCTTTTGAAACATGGGGTAATTATAGAAAAGTACCAAAACCATCAAAAAGGAAAACAAATAAATAAGCCAAGTGACAAACGGGAACTTTTTGACGTTTTTATCTTTAGTAGCCGTCTTTTGGTTGTGCACCCTTTGCAAAAATTCTTTTTCCTTGGCTAGGTATTCTTTTTTCCACAGTTTGAAATTGCGTTTGATTAGTCTTCGTTTTTTTCCTCTTTTGACATCATTTAAAGACAACAACAGATATAAAGGTATTCGATCGTTTTTCCGGGAAAGCGTAAATTCATCGACCGATTTAATTTCCAAAGCGGGATCGTCAAGTTCATCGCCCATTAAAAAGGGGTTTTGTTGGAGAATATATTGGCGTTTAACCAAAACCGGGTTAACCGAACCGAAAGATTCGTTTTCTTGTGGGATTTCTTGCCTTAATTCATTCATCGCCATTCCCCTTTATCCCAGGTTTATTTTGAACACCAATTTTTCTTTGGCGCGTGTGGTTATCTTCCAAGTATCGATGTATTCAATTAAATCGGTTTTGGTAAACTCAGGATTATCAAGCTTGATAAATTCCAAAAAAGCACTCAAATAAACATCATTCTCCGAAAAATCGTCCATCAAGGCAATCACATAGGAATTGCCAAAAGTACTATTTGTGAATTTTTGTTGTAAATCCCGATAGATGTTTTGGTATAAATATTGTTCTTTTAAGGACAAATTACTGGAATCATCAACTTCAAAAAGCGATAATTCGTCTAAATGTTTCGCGTTAATTTCAAGCAAACCGCTGGGAAACTCTTGGCTTAATGTCAACAAAAAGTTTTGATATTTTTTAACGTCTTTCAATAATTGGTCGATAGATTCAAGATATTGTGTATCAGTGAAACCATCATTTAAACTTAAATAGTTAACGGTGAAAATACGCAAACTCTTTAAGTCTTCCATTTTGGCAATTGATTTCACTATGGATTTGTCGATTCTTCGGATATTGGTGGTAATTCCTTCGTCTTGCAGGTAAGTATAAAACTGATAAGGAGTCACCTCACCGTCGACATCAAAAAGCGTTTTATAAGCTTGGACGATTTTTTCATAATCCTCTAAATCTTTTAGAATTCCCTTGATTTCCGACAATTGTTCGTTATTTGTTTCTTCCAACAAAAGTTCGTCCTGCAAATTTCCTAACAGAAGATTATATAGGTCCAACCAATCGTTTCCCGAAAGCAATGCTTTCCCGTTATCTGACAGTTTGCCATTTATAGATTTAAATCCATCAGTCAAGGGTTTGGTTAAGGCTAAAAAATCATCCTCGAGCGACTGGAGTTGAGGGTTTTTTATCCCATCTTCCAAAGCAGTTAAGGATTCCACTACTTCCATGGCATGCTTCTTTTCGTAAAAACCGATGGCGTCAAAATAATTTTCGCCATATTTAACGGTTTGAAAAGTAACTGTCCCTTGGTAAGGCACACCCAGCCGCGCCAATAAGAAGACGAGCCAAGCAGAAAAACTTAAAGAAAAAACAATCGCAATGGGAATGTTGATTAAAAAGCTAAAACTAAACTTCTTCGGTTTTCTTTGTTTTTTTAAGATTTTTCCAATGGTTAGGGAAAATAATACTTTGCAAAGAATAACAAAAATAAGAAAGAGGGCCAGTTTCAACCCGAAATAGTAAACAAGATGGTAGTTGCTTTGGGAAAGCTTGGTTATAAATGACGGAACCAAGTTTTGATTTAGCCCCCATTGATATACTGGCCCTAAAAAGATTGAAAGAAGTATAAAAGGGATGGCATACGATAGTACGACTTGAAGGTATTCCCAAAAAGAAGTACGTATTGAGAATAAGATATTGAACAAGACAAAAATTGCGATGCAGCCATCCATTAAATGGATCATGATAGTGGATCCTCAATATCTTTGCGTTTGGTGTCCATATTGACAATCGCACATTCCGTGGTTAGGAAAGTCGATGCCACCGACACCGCATTAATCAACGCACTCTTGGCAACGCTGGTTGGGTCGATAATGCCTTTTTCGATTAAGGAGACAAAATTCCCGGTGCTTGCGTCAAACCATACTTTATCGTTTACTTTTTGCAAGACTTCCTCAAAATTGCCCCCCGCATTCTCAACGATTTGTTTAAAAGGCGCTTGAAGCGCAACCCTTAAAATATCGGCAGCCGGTTTATATTCATTGTTTGCAACAAAACCGGATAATTTCTTACTGATTTGGTAAAGCACTTTTCCTCCGCCTTCGATGATACCGGATGAGGAAGCGGCTTTGGTTGAGTTGAGCGCATCTTCCAAACGGAGCTTTTTGTCTTTTAGTTCGGTTTCGGTTGGCGCACCCACCTTGATTACCGCTATTCCACTCAGGATTTTCGCAATCCGTTCGGACAGTTTTTCTTTTTCGTATTCGCTCTTCGTTTCGGCTAGTTCAACCTTTAGTTTTTCAGTATGTTTGATGATCTTATCGTTGTCGCCGCTACCGTCAACAATTGTGGTTTGATCTTTCGTTACGATGACTTTGGACGCGCTGCCCAATACTTTCGTACTGATTGGTTCAGTCGAAATAAGATTGGAGTCGAGATAAGTAGCGCCGGTTACAACGGCCAAATCGGTCAATAGCTGCGTCTTCTTGTCGCCAAAACCAGGTGCTTTGGTAACCACAACTTGGAATACTCCGCGCAACTTGTTGACGATTAAAGCGCCTAATACTTCTTGTTCCATGTCGTCGCATATAATCAAAAGCGGACGGGCGGATTTGACGGTTTCTTCAAGAACCGGCAAGATTTCGTTCATGGTATTGATTTTCTTGTCGATGATTAAAATCATTGGTTTTTCCAAAATGGCAATTTGTTTTTCCGCTTGGTTAGCCATATATGGCGACAAATATCCGCGGTCATAAGCATAACCTTTTACAACATCAAGGTAGGTATTGATGCCTTGAGATTCTTCCACGGTAATGACACCGTCGGTACCCACTTCTTGATATGCTTCTTTGATGAGATTACCGATTTCGGTCGAACCCGAAGAAATCGCTGCAATATTGGCTAAATCGTCAAAAGATTCGATTGGTGTGCTGACTTTGTCGATTTCCTCAATGATTTTAGGCAAGAGGTGTTGCAAACCTTTTTGAAGCATTACCGGATTGATTCCTTTGTCGATATATTTCAATCCTTCCAAAATCAAGTTGGAAGCAAGCAAAATAGCGGTTGTTGTGCCGTCGCCTACCACATCATTCGTTTTGGAGGCTGCTTCAATGACGACGCTTGAACCCATGTTCATGAAGCGATCAGGAAGTTTAACCGCCTTAGCGATTGTGACACCGTCATTGACAATTTGGGGCGAACCGAATTCTTGTTCAATAATGACATTTCGACCCTTAGGCCCTAGGGTGATTCTGGTGGCGTTATATAAACATTCAATACCTTTCGCCATTTCATAGCGAGCGTCTTTGGAAAACTTTAATTGTTTACTCATGTTTCATTACCTCCTATTTCACTAATTTAGCAAGGATATCGTCTTTATTAATAATGTAGTATTCTTTTCCTTCGTGATATATTTGATAAAGTTGTTCTTTTTTTACGACCACAATATCCCCTACCTCCACCAGGCCTTGGCTACAACTCGCTTCCACAACTTCATAATAGTTTTCTTTAAACATAGGCATATAAATTTCTTTTTCGTTTGGCTTTTCCAATTCGGCTTTGCGAATCAGAATTTTGTCATTTAATGCTTTTAACATAATAAATATACCTCCTTTTCAAATTATTATAGCACATAGTGGTAAATTCTTCAAGTATTCTTGCCTATATTTTTATGTACAAAAAAGACTAAAAATTTGCCTTCTTTTTTTGCAAGTTTTTAGTCTTAGGTTTGCGTTTTATGCGCTGATTCGTTTTGATTGCTTTTTAATGATTAATTCCGCAAGCGCGAGGCTATTTATTTCTTTCAATAACTTTTCTTTAGGGCGATACCAGGACAAATTATAATAAAAATAATTGTCATGAAAGGTATTTACCTTTTTTCGATAAGCAGTGAGAGAAACAAGATTAGCGTTAAACCCTTTATGATATTCGATCAACATCAAAGCATAGCCCATAATGTAATCGCGAAAGAGGGCGGTTTCCGTGACGATGGAATCAATAATCAAATTTTGGTTGATTGTCTTTAGGGTATAAGATTTTATGCTTTCCGTTTCAATATCAAGGTAACAAGTAAATGAAAGATTGGGAGAAGCTATTTCGCCGATAAATTCTTCAAACCTTTTTTTTCCGGAAAGAAAGCGGTTTTCAATTGCATCGATGGAAACATAAATTTTTCGATCTTTGATTACCATCTCAATGTCTTTTTGGAAATCTTTTCGGTATTGCCTTTCTGCCCTTCGAATAATTTTCTCGGCCTGTTGGTTGGTCAAGGTATCGTCTTCCAAATGATATTTAACATCTTCCGAAAATGTTTTAAATGTTTCCTCGTACCGACGGTCTCCTCTATAGCGAATGTAATCTTTATTGCTAATGGAAGAAAAGTACCGTTGATCATCGACATATAAATAATGGTTATTGTTGCATCTGGAAAGGAAACCTAAAGCAATTTGTTTCAGTTTTAAATAAAAGAAAGATCTCAAATGGGTTATCCCTGCTCGGTTTTTCAGTTCATCGTCTACAATTTTATGAATGTGCTGATATTCTTCTTTTTGTTCATCTTTTTGCATAACCAGATTCCAAAAGAAGATTAACTGATATCCGGTGTCATCAATTAACCCAACTGTATGATTGACAAACTTTTGAATTATCGTTGTAAAATCATACCGGTATCCCGCAAACTCCAAATCAAAAGAAAAAACATTTTCGTGGGCATTGTCAAGGTAAGGATCTTCCAAGGGTGTAAACACCAAATCTCTAGCATCGTAATCAAATTTGCAACTATTGTAGAAATAGTGAAAACTGTGTCCGTTGATTAAAAAATAACCTTGTTTGGTTTCCAAACCTTCTTTGACGAACAGCTTAGTCTGTTCTTGGGAAACTTCCACAAAATAAGTTTTCATAGTTCATTTCCCCCTTCCCCAAGCAACTTAAAATCATAGGGTTTGCAGGAGGTTAAATAATCATCGTAGTTCTTTAAACAATAATGGCCAAAGTATACTTTGGGGAAAGATTTGAATTGATGGGCGAAATTGACAGTGTCATCTTTGGAAATATGCAGACCAAAGGACCAATCAACGTTGTGTTCGGAAAACTTCCGGCTTGACAAGCGGATTGTTTTGGGAATATCCATTGGCGCCATGAAGTGATTGGCCAACACAATCTTGTTTAAAGCGTAAGCATTATACCCTTGTTCGGAAATAATGCGTAAGTACCAATTAAGGTCGTTTTCGTAAATTATCACATGTTCGTCCAAACATTTAATTTCCGATAATTTTTGCGCAAGAAAAACAGCCTTTTCGGGTCGGACGTGAAACTTAATTTCGTTAATGTGTTTCACCGCTCCCGCCTTTTTGTTAATAAACTGGGTTTTGAAATCGTTACCCAGAAAGTTCGTCCCATCCATGATGATGATATCAACTTCCAAAGAATCCGGACAATAGTATGTTCGATAGTCTTTTCCCGAAACATAGTCCATATCGCCCGTATAAAGCAGTTTTACATCCGGAGAAACCAAATAAATCATGGAAGAACCGAAGGTATGTCCCGAAGGGTACAAGGTTACTTTTAAATCATTATCCAGTTTTTGTTCGTTGAAAAAGTAAAGTGTTTGAATTTGGTTGAAACGATTTAAAATTTCATTGGTTTTTTGAGCACCAAACTTTTCATAAGTAAGCTTTTCCCTAAATATTTCGGCAATGATTTTTTTTGTGGTTTGGGTTGTATATATCAAACAATCGTTTTTAAAATGGGTTATAAGCCGAATTAAACCTTGCCAGTGGTCCAAATGTTCATGCGAAATAAACAAATAATCGACATCGCTTACATCGCTAGAGGTTAAACGATCGCCCCCACAATCCAACATAATAACTTTTCCGCACGTTTCAAACTTGTAGGTGGTAATTTTTCGTTCCGAATCTTTTCCAATTCCAAAAGTTTGTAATTTCATTTTCCCCCCTTTAAAAAATTTATTTTTAACTTTCCCATCTTAATTTAAGTATAATCCTTATACCGCCAATTAACAATCAATTTTGTAAAATTATTGTTGCGAAATTTTAGAATCCCTAAAAGCTTTGACAAATTCGATAATAATAATCGGCACAAGCGATAAAGCAAAACAAATAAGCAAATAATTAAAGTCCATAGGAACCACTTTAAAAACTTGGGATAGCGGCCGAATATAACAAATGCCTATTTGCAAAAGTATTCCCACAAAAAAAGCAATCAACAAATATTTGTTGGAAAATAAGCGTTTGTTAAAAATGCTGTGCTTGCTTTTCATATTGAAAGCATGAAACAACTGGGTTGTGGACAAAGTCATAAAAGCCATTGTTTGGCCAAGATAGGTATTAGGATCCGCAGTGTGGCCGATTAAATAAGCGGTTAAAGTAAGCGTCCCAATCATTAGCCCTTGCCAAATAATCGCTCGTCCCAAGCCATGGACGAAAAATGATTCATTTTTGTTTCGAGGAGGCAGTTTCATTAAATCATCGTCAATATCAACAATCCCCAAAGCAAAAGCCGGCAAACTGTCGGTTATAAGGTTTACCCATAAAAGATGCATGGCAAATAGCGGCACCCCTAATCGATACTGGGGAAATAGCACCGACAAAAGGGAGGCCACAAAGATAGTGAATACTTCGCCGATATTGCTGGAAAGAAGATATTGAACAACCTTTTTGATGTTGTCATATATATTGCGCCCCAAAGAAACCGCTACGATAATCGTTGCGTAGTTATCGTCCACCAGGATAACGTCAGAAGCTTCTTTGGCAACATCGGTTCCGGTTATTCCCATTGCACAGCCGATATCGGCTTTGGATAGTGCGGGGGAATCATTCACTCCGTCACCCGTCATCGCCACCACATGACCTTTCTTTTGCCAGGCTTCCACGATTCTTACCTTATCTTCGGGATTAACCCGGGCAAAAACGGAGTAAGATTCGATTTTTTCAAATAATTCCTGGTCGGTCAAATTGCTTAATTCGGTTCCGACAATCGCTGCTTTGTCATCATGGATAATATTTAACTCTTTGGCAATGGCGATCCCGGTTTGAATATGGTCCCCGGTAATCATCACTGTTTTGATGCCCGCCTGTTGGGCCTGGAAAACCGCTTTTTTAACTTCCGGGCGGGCCGGATCAATCATACCAACCATCCCCAAAAACAATAGGTCGTTTTCAATCTCCTCGCTTTTTAATTTTTTGGGCAAATTTTTAATTTTTTTGATTCCCAAAGCAAGAATCCTTAAAGCCTGGGAAGATAATTCTTCGTTGATATCATAAAGCCTTTTTTTATCTAAGGTTTTGGATCTGTTGATTAACACGTCAAAAGCCCCCTTGGTAACAACCAGATAGTCGGTGAAAGTTTTTAGAATTACGCTCATCATTTTTCGGTTAGAATCAAAGGGAATTTCCGCAACTCTTTTCAAAGAATTGGAGATATTCAGTTTTTTTACCACATCCAGCAATGCCAGTTCGGTAGGGTCGCCAATCCGTTTGGTTTCTGAGTTTTCTACGGTAATGGAAGCATCCGTGCACAAAGCAAACAAGCTTAAAAGATATTTTTCTTCGTTTGTCAGAGTGTCTTCTACCCTCTTAACGATTCCCTCGCGATTAACAATGGTTGTGACGGTCATTTTGTTTTCCGTTAAAGTTCCGGTTTTATCGGAACAAACAACCGAAGCAGCACCTAAAGTTTCCACCGCCAGAAGTTTTTTAACAATTGCTTTATGGCGGGCCATTTTTTCTACACCCAAAGCCAAAATTACCGTAACTACGGTTGCAAGCGCTTCGGGAATTGAAGCCACCGCCAAAGCCACCGCTGTCATGAAACTGTCGGTAAACTCTTCGCCCGACCATAACTCCAAAGCCAACACGATAACGCAAACGCCGATGCAAAAAAAAGCAATCACTTTTCCGATTTGTTCCAAGCGTTTTTGCAAAGGAGTCAGTTCCTTGTCGGGGTTCTGTAAGCGTGCAGCAATTTTACCGATTTCGGTCCTCATTCCTGTGGCATAAGCGATTCCTTTTCCGCGGCCATAAGTAATATGGGTTGCCAGAAAGGCCAAATTGGCTAAATCGCCTAAAGATGTTTGATTCTCATTCAATATATCGATCCTTTTTTCTACTGGAACCGATTCGCCAGTCAAGGCGCTTTCGTCCACTTGCAAATTGACTGTTTCAATAATTCGCACATCAGCGGGAACATAATCGCCGGTTTCCAGTAATACGATATCCCCGATAACTATTTCTTCGCTTTTGATTTGTTGAATCGCTCCTTCTCTTATTACTTTGGCCAGGGGCGAACTCATTTTCTTTAAAGCTTCCAGCGCATTTTCCGCCTTGTTTTCTTGGATAACGCCCAAAGTCGCATTTATCAAAACCACTATCAAAATTACCATACTGTCAAGCCATTCTTTGGGATTGATTGCCACGGAAATAAAAGCAGCGATTAACAAAATAATCACCAACAAATCTTTAAACTGGCTTAAAAAACGAACCACAAGGCTCGTTTTCTTTTTGCCAATCAAAGTATTAGGACCGTATTCCGTTAATCGCTGTTTAGCTTCTTCGTTTGATAAACCGTTTTGTTCATGGCTTTGCAATTGAATGATTGCTTCGCTTGGGGTTAGTTGGTATATTTTTTTCATCGTTCTTACATCCTTGCTTTTTTTAATTGATGTAAGTATACTACTATTCAAAACGATTTTTTGTTTTTATTTGTCAAAAAAGTCAACTATTGACCATTAATTTTTCTTTTTTTGCTTGATAGTAACCTGCTACGGCTATCATCGCCGCATTATCCGTACAGTATTTAAACGGAGGAAACGATAACTTCACACCATTTAGCTCTTTGACTTTTTCTGTTAAGGTTTCCCTAAGTGCTGAGTTAGCCGCGACACCCCCCGCAACAATAATGTGTCTGGCTTTAAACTCCTGGGCTGCCCGAAGCGTCTTTTCGCACAAGACATCGATGACCGCTTCTTGGAAACTTGCTGCAAGATCGTTCTTATCCACAGTTTCGCCGTTTTGCGTAAGCTTATGATTCAAGTTAATTACCGCCGACTTCAGTCCCGAAAAACTAAAGTCGTAACTGTCTTTGCTTAAATGAATGTGGGGAAGGGCATAAACCGGTTTACCGAGTTTAGCCATCTTGTCAATTATCGGTCCGCCCGGATAACCGACTTCCACAACTCTTGCGACTTTATCGTAGGCTTCCCCCACCGCATCATCCAAGGTTTCGCCCAACTTTTCAAACTCAAAGTGGTCTTTCATGAGTATGAGTTCGGTGTGTCCTCCCGATACAACCAACGCAAGTGCGGGGAACAAAAATTCGCTTACCAACCGGTTGGCATATATATGTCCGTGAATGTGGTTTACCATTACTAGCGGCTTGTCAAAGACCAAACTAATCGTCTTCGCGGCATTCACTCCCACCATTAAAGACCCGACAAGTCCCGGGGTGGCTGTGCAGGCAATTAAGTCAATATCTTGATGCCCTACTCCGGCATTTGTCAAAGCTTCTTCCAAAACATAGGTAATTTTTTCGATATGATGGCGGCTAGCAATTTCGGGAACAACCCCGCCGTATTTTTTATGGATATCGATTTGCGAGAAAACGACATTGCTTAAGAGGTTCAATTCCTCGTTTTGGACTTCCAAAATCGCCACTGCGGTTTCGTCGCAACTGGATTCGATAGCTAATATTTTCATAATAACTCCTTCATCATCACAATGGCGTCCTTACCATCGTGATAATAGTTTTTCCGCACCCTCACTTTCTTCAACCCCTGCAAGGTATAGAAATTAACGGCACGCTGATTGTTCTCTTTTACTTCCAAACAAATGGTTTTGGCACCTTTTGTTTTGGCATCTTCTATCAAACGATTAAACATTTTCTGACCGATGCCTTGATGCCAATAACCGGGATCGATTACAAAATTGATAATCTCCAGTTCATCCGCTACAACCCATCCGCCGATATAGCCGATTACTTGTTTAGCATAAGTTGCCACGATAAACTTGGCTAAAGGGTTCCTGGCTTCATTTGCAAGCATTTCGCTGCCGATGGTTTCTCCGAGCAGTTTCGCTTCCAATTCCACCAACTTTTCGACATCGCTAATCCAAAGGTCACGAAGTTTTAACATCTATACCCCGCTCCTTAAGTAATTAGGAACATATGAATGCACGTCTTTGACTTCTTCGATTAACCCTTTTTCGATTAGACTACCTATAGCATACTTGGGATCATCAGCATTTATATATATGGCGTCGGGGTATAAGCTTTGCAAATCGCTAAACGGTATATATATATCTTCTAGAATCACTTGATAGATTCCGTCAACTATACTTACCGCTTTCGCAAAAGCACCGCCTCTACGGGCATCCATATAAGCTACATAAGTTCCGTCTTGGTTTAGGTAAGGACTTAAAAGCAAGTCGAGGGAACTAAAACACCAAAGGGGAATATTTTTGCAGTGGGCAAACACTTTTGCCACCGTTCCCGCTACCCTAAGTCCCGTATAAGAACCCGGGCCTTTTCCGACGATGACGCGTTTTACTTCGTTAACGGAAACATTTGCTTCCTTAAAAAGGTTGTTTAAGCGATCCGTCAACATTTCGCTATGGTTGTTGTTGCCTTCTTGCATGCGTTCCCGATAGACTTTGCCTTCTTTTACCAAGGCAATATAAAGATATTTATATGAAGTGTCGATAATTAAATCAAACATGCTTTTTCCCCCTAAAAGCTTGAACCACTTTTTCAATTAAATTATAATTATTACCCGATATTACGACTTCCCTGGTTGATTCACCCAAGATTTTAATGGTCAAATACAAAGTGTCGGACGGCAACAAATCACTGATAATATCCGCCCATTCGACGACCGTGGCTCCTCCTAAGTAAAAATACTCTTCCAAGTCAAAGTCGCTAACGCTTCCTTGGGTCCGATACACATCGAGATGGTATAAAAAAGGCACGTCTTCTCTTTTGGTTTTATATATCTTCATAATCGTAAATGTAGGGCTGTTGATAGTTTCTTCCACTCCGAGAGCAAGTCCGATGCCTTTGGTTAAAGTCGTTTTTCCGGCACCCAAATCCCCCCTTAAGGCGATTACTTTATTGGGACTTAGGGCTTGTCCAATAACTCTTCCTAAAAAAATCGTTTCTTCAATTGATTGGATAGATAGTACATATTCACTCATATTTCACCATATTTTTCTAAAAAACTTAAAATGCCCATATAAATCATTAAGGCAATTTTTTCTTGATAGTCGTTTGTACTTAATTTATCACATTCTTCGGGATTAGTCAAAAACCCCACTTCGACCAAACAGCCGACGATTGCGACTTCATCGATTAAATATTTTCCTGATATCGCTTTTGCCAATCTTTTGTTGGAAGGGTCAGCCACATACAACATGTTTTGAATGGCGATTGCGAGTTCGCGGTTTTCTTCAAAAAGGGGATTGTAAAAGGTTTGTGCTCCCCTTACGCTTTGAACCGGAAAACTGTTGGCGTGAATGCTTATATATAAAACGGCTTCAGAATTATTGATTAAAGCGACCCGTTTATATATATCATCGCGTTTGTTGCCGGCCAAAGCAAAGTCAGCGTTTCGCGTTAAAGAAAACACAAAACCCGTTCTTTTCAAATATTGGGCCAGTTTCAAACCGATGGCTAAAGTCAGCGTTTTTTCATATATATTATTGCCTACTGCTCCGCCATCGAAACCCCCGTGTCCGGGATCGATATATATGTGATTGGTCTTGTTTTCAGTGCTTTTTGTTTGGGCACTAATTGCAAAAGCGGTAGCAAATGTCAAGACAATAAGAAAAGTTAAAAATAAAATGACTAGTTTCTTCATAAGAACACCTACAATCATTTTATTTTTAACGGCGTTAAATCATTCATTCATATCGATAAATAAGTTGCGAAGGATTCCCAACAACTCGGTTTCTTGTTCGCTTGTTAAGGGCGGCAAGATGTTGTTGTCGTTTTTAACATGCGAACGGACGGTATCTAAATGAAATCCTAAGACTTCTCCGTCTTTAAGCATGATTGTCGTCGGCGCATTGATGCGATCCCGTTCGGTATCCACAACAGCCGAAAACTTTTCTTTCATTTGCAAGTATTTTTCGTGTTCGAAAGATTCGGGGTTATCCCGCATTTCCTTGATGTCGACATAATAAATCACTTCGTGGTTTTTTTCTTTGGCAACTTGATTGACATAAGGCATTAATTTTTGACACCATGGGCAACTTTTAAACCCTAAAACAATGATGCCGGTTTCCTTATTTTCAATCATACTCAATACCTTATCGACACTCACGATTTCAAAAAGATGTTTGTTGTCGGTAACCTCCGGATATTCGGTTTGAAAAGCATCTTTTTGATTGCATGCTTGTAAGAATAACAAACCAGCGGTTAAGATTAAAACTAAATAAAAGCTTTTTCTAAACATGTTTCTTCTCCCTTTCTCTGGCTATCCAAAGCGGCAGATTTTCTTTTAACGGTTTAAAACCGATTTTATAAACTGGCAACCGACATTTGACCCCGCGTGATTTGTGAAGTTGTTTATAAGAAAGTTTTACGCGTTTGTTTTCTTCGTCAACGTCGATTACTTTGAGTTTTATTTCTTGACCGATTTTTACGTAATCGGAAATATCGCGCACAAAGTAGTCGGAAAATTCGGAGATATGAATCAAACCGTCATAATCGTCAACTGTGACAAAGGCGCCATATCCAATGATATTGGTTATTTTACCGTAAACAATGTCGCCGATTTTCATAAGATACACCCCTTATTCCACTTGTTCAACGCCTATGACTCCGGGAACCTCCTCCAGAAGAATCGCTTCAATCCCATCGGATAAAGTTACATCAACATAACTGCACCCGACGCAAGCGCCCACTAAACGCACATAGACGATCCCGTTTTCGAATTTAACATATTCGACATCGCCGCCATCTCTTTGGAGATACGGACGTAATTTGTTGATTGTATTTATGATTAATTTTTCTGTGTCCATTTTTTCATCACTCCATTTGATTAAATTATACTATAATTTTACCAATAATGGGGTAATAATGCACGGTAAAAGTTTTTGGGCTTTTTTCGTTTTGGATTTTTTTTCTTAATCGTCTAATTGCGAAAGGGCAATATTTCCCAAACCGTAATAGCGCGGAACTTCGCCTTGAATGGTTTGCGATGCAAGCAATATTTTGGTTTTGGTTTCGAGTTTTCTTCGGGAAAGCGGAAATAAAGCTTCCAGGTCGATATCAAAAACCAAATAAACTTCTATTAGGCTGTTGTTGATGCCGAACTCCTTGGTCAACGTTACAATATCCGCTCGATATGTTCCCAGGGGTTTTATCGGAACTTTGATTTTAGGTCCATAGCTTGCCAGAATATTTTGGCTGAATAAATAGCCTAAAGGGAACTCAATCTTGCCAAAGGCTTTTTCAAGTTCCTCGGTCGCAAGGAGTCTCATGACCTCTTCGTTAAGGTTTCCTAAAAGGGAATTTGTTACTTTGGTATTGATGATGAGGCTTTCGATATCCTGATTATTGTATTTAATTTGCAAAATGTTTTCGGTTTCCAATTCGTTAACAATTTGTTTTGATATAACATTGGCAATGACAAAAGAAGCATGGGTTTGAATTTGTTTGTTAATAAAAGTAGTTGTTCTGTCGCTAAAGTAATTGTCGATTGCCTTAAGGATTAAGGCAGGAAGCAAAAGAATCAACAATACAATTAAGATTTTTCGCATTTTGTTCATATAGAATCACCTTAATACATTGTATTGGGAAAAAGCCTTTATCATTCGACATCAAGAAACAATAAAAAGATGGTCTCCCCTTTAAAAGTTGGTGCCCATCTTTAATCAATTATCAAGATTTCGTTTTACCAAGCAAACAGCCTCCGCTGCCACACCTTCGCCTTTCCCCACAAGCCCGCGTTTTTCCATGGTTGTGGCTTTGACGGATACATTGTTTTCCGAAATTGACAGCAGACCAGCAATGTTTTTGGCCATTTGGTATTTATACGGATATAGTTTGGGTTGTTCCAAAAATATGGTAACGTCGATATGAAGGATTTTCGCCTTTTGGTTCTTGACATGCTTCATGACTTCCTTAATAAAGTATGAGGATGTCATGTTTTTAAAGGCGGGATCGTTATCAGGGAAAAGCGTTCCCAAATCACCCAATTTTAAAGCACCCATTATGCTTTCCGCCACCACGTGATACACCACATCGGCGTCGCTATGCCCCGCCAAACCTTTATCAAACGGAATAGTAATTCCGCTCAAAACCAAGGGACGGTTTTTTTCAAACGGATGAAAATCAAAAGAAATGCCGATGGAATTTGCTTGGCTAATGGCCGTTGTTTTGTTTTTTTCTAAAATATTTTTAATCAGTTCCAAGTCGCTTGGGTTGGTGAGTTTAGTGTGCGGATGAGTTTCTTCTAAAAAGGCTACTTTTAATTCATTCTCAATTAACATTATTTCATCAAGAATGTTCTCATCTGCGATTTTAGGGTTTTGAATTAAATTGAGGGTATTTAGGTTAAACCCTTGAGGAGTCGTCACTGCTTTTAAAGCGTTTCGATTTAAAGTCACTATTTTGCCTTCAACCGCTTTTACGGTATCCGCTACCGGATGGTAAAAAGTTACCCCGTCCGCTTCATCAAGCGCCTTTAAAAGGGCATCAATATCTTCGCTTGTGACAAACGGTCTTACACCGTCGTGAATGACAAAACATGGAGCTTTTACAAAATTTAAACCGTTTCTGACGCTTTTTGCTCGGGTTTTTCCGCCCGTAGTAAAAACGATTTTGTCAAGAGGATAATGGTTTTCGGCCAAATAGGCTTTTACTTTTTCCAGGTCTAAAGGATGAGTAACGATAATCGCTTTATTTAATGAAGGGTGGCTAAAGAAGGCCACTAAAGCATAGGTAAAGAGTGGCTTATTGTCAACCAGTTCCCAGCTTTTGCGAAAGAAACCGTTATAGCGGCTCCCCACCCCCGCAATCAAATAAACCAAATCAAATTTCTTCATTGTTGTTCCCCAAAGCGGCTTTTAAAATTGCTTCAATATTTTCAAAGGCATCTTTTGGATTACTGTCTTCAAGTTCCTGTAGTTTTGCTTCCTCGTCTTCGCTTTCCAAAACTCCTTCTCTTTCACTTGCGTCTTCGGCTTTGCCGAGCAAATGGATGACGGATACGAGTCCCCGCTCTTTTTCCAAATAGATGGCGTTTTCCACAACATGATAAAAACTGTCGTTGATTCGCAAACGATATTTTAATTTTGTGGTGGAAAGGGAATTGACGGTCGAGGCTTGCTCGATGTAAAAATCGAGATCGTCGGGATGGATCATGGCGATGAAATCATCAAATGTCAACTCCGGATAACTAAGCGAAGTTGCTTTTTGGAACAAATCGGTAGCCACATAAGTCTTGGTTTGAAAGTCATAATAAATAATGGCTTGATTGGACAAAGACATTAAGATATGGGCTTTGCCGAGAGCGTCTTCCCAACCTTGGCGCGCTTTTTCAAAATCCTGACGAAGCGTATCAAGGATTTCCAAGCGGTTTTGCGTGATGTAGACGTTTTTGCCGAGATAGGTTTCTCCGTCATATAACGGCTGTACTATACCACGATAACTTTCCAATTTGCCTTTAACCAACGCTTCGATTTCAAACTTATAAAATTGATGAGGTTTAATTCCTTGATGGTAATCGTTTTGGAAAGCAGCCAAAACTGTTTCGCTCGCCTCTTTCCCCGCAATTTTAGTAATATCAAAGTTTTTCAAAAGCAAATTAATGCCTTTTTCCTTTTTTATTTCGGAAAGGGTAAGACCGGTCAAGGTGGAAAAGGAAACAGAAGCGTCGACAATTTTATCCTTGGCATTGGTCGAATAATAGTAATCAAAATTAACGTTTTTTAAGTGGTGAATAATTCTTTCGCGTCTTAAGTTTTGACGTTTATGAATTAAATAATAGGAATAAGCACTGTAAAACAAAAGCAATACAAGGGCAAAATTTAGTAAATACTTAAAAAGATTGTTCAGGGGATAAAAGAAAATAAATATCCCCGCAATCACCAATAAACTAAACAGTTCCACATAGCCAAACCTTTGATGGTTTAGCAACTTAATAAAACCTAAGACAATTATGCCAGAGACAATCGCAACCCCAAGGAGCAAAAGCGGTTGATTTACAGCTTGAAAAATAGCTTTTAAATGTTCAATCAACATTAACTTTCCTCCTTATTTGACGATGATGTTCTGCATGAGCGAAAGGCGTAAGTTGTCAAGGGAAATCTCCGTGGTTATGGTTCCTTCAATCGTGGTTGAAATATGGCCAGTTTCTTCGGAAACGACTATCGTGAAAGCATCGCTTACTTCGCTGATGCCGATAGCTGCGCGGTGGCGGGATCCTAAGTTCTTGGGAATGTCCGCTTTGTCGGAAGAAGGAAGAAAAGCACCGGCGCACATTAAAGTGGTTCCGCGAATTATGACGGCGCCGTCGTGGAGCGGCGTGCCCGGCAAGAATATCGTTGACAACAATTCAAAACTGATAGCCGATTCCAAACGAATCGCTTTTTCGATATAGGTATTAAGCGAATGTTCTTTTTCAATGGTGATTAAGGCGCCGATTGATCTGCGCGACAAATAATCGACGGTCGCAATTAAAGTATTGATGAGTTGTTCTTTGGCAACGTCGTCGCTTGCAAAACTTTTGCTGGTTCTGCTTCTTACAATATCGCCCAAAAATGCCCTTATTTCTGGAGCATAATATACAATAACTACCCCAATAAAGATGACAATCGCCCATTTGTAAACCTCAAGCATCATCCACAGATCAAGAATCGAAATGATGGCAAGCAAAGCAACCATCGAAAAGATGGTTAAAAGCACCACTTCTTTTTTGGAATGACGAAGGAAAAACTTAATAACAAAGAAAACCGTAATTGCCACCAGCACCGCATCCACCGAAAAGCGGACCAAGCCAGACGGCGAAAAATTGTTGGTGTAGTCTTTAATGTATTGAATTATGTTATCAATAATCTTGTAATTCATGAACATACTCCTTCATAGAACTTTGTAAGTATTTGGTAATTTTCTCATTTTTTTCGTCAATGGCATAATCTAAAGGGGTCAGGTTTTTCTCATCAACAAGCATTAAGTCGGCACCATGGTTTATCAATAACTTGATGATATCAAGGTTGCCTTTTATAACCGCAAGATGCAAGGGCGTTTGTTCGAATTCCCCCAAAGCATTAATATCAATTTCCAATTTCAACAATTCCTTTATCGCATAATAGCAATCGTGCAAGATGGCAAAGTGCAAGGGGGTATGGTAATCAAGATCGCAAACCCTGGCGTCAACCCCCAGTTCACCCAAGATCCTAACCGTTCCTTTGGCATTGGCTTTAACCGCATAATGCATCAAAGTTCTTCCCCGGTATAAGGGTTGATTGACATCAATTCCTGCCTTAATGGCACGTTTTAATTTACTCTTTAAAGCACTGGTCGATGAAGGTTTGCGTTTAATCTCCTTGACAATGTCGCGCAAAATTTGTTTTTGCGTCATAATTAACTAAAACTCATCCGTAAGCACAATCTCTTGACTGTAGCTTCTTTCTTTGATTTCTTTAATTAAGGAATTGACTGTTGAATTGAATTGATTGATTAAGGCGTTTGTGAAAATCATTTTTACAAACCATCCGTTCTTTTGATACTGTTCGTAGTAGAAATGATATTTATCGATTAACGATAAGGATTTTCCGTTGCCTTTTTCGAGGATAATGATTCCGACCGGTTGTGCTCCTTTGATAATAATGTCGAAAGCGCCAAAACCGGGTTCAGGTTGCAAGCCTTTCTTGGCCAGTTTATCAAAGAACAGTTTGGCAACTCCGTCCAACTTTTTGGCTTCCTGGGTTGAAGTGCCAATTAAGTTCTCAATCACTTGTCGTTTGTTCTCGTTTTCTTGGGCATTTTTGCCTTGAAGGTAGAGGAGAACGATTTTGTCTTGGGCAACAGTAAAGTTTCTAAAAATTAAAGATTGGTTCTGATAATCGAACGATTCCAAATCCGGGTAATATAGATAGATTTCATGAACATAGCGCGTGCCTTCCGTGGAGGCATTGATAATTCTAATGTTCCAAGAAAGAATATTGACGATTTCCACGTCGGAGAAGTAACGTTTCAGTTTCATGACGATTTCGGTATAAAACGTTCTTTGCGTCTCCGGGTTCGCAATCACAATATTTACCGTTTTTTGCGTGTTACGGTAAATGAAATTGACTATCATTGTCGCAAACTCCGCAATCGATTCAATCGCTTTCGTTTCAATTAACGGAGAAAACTCATAAATATATTGGTTACGGACGTTCCAATCGTTTTGGAACCTTGTGCTTACCTTGACATAACGATAAGGCAAATACGATATCGACCCTTTGTCGATCCTTTTCATGAGGGTATTGGAAATGGAACTTCTGAAACTGGTGTCGCCAAATACGATAACTTGGTTGCATTCGCTGATGCGATTGTATTTATGCGCACTCGACAGATGGGCATCGTCAACGATTACCAAGTCGAAAGCTTTTAAATCGATTGAACTATTGAAAATATCGATATCGGCCAGATATAAAAGCTTAAACCTTTCTCCCGCTTCAATCTGCTTTTGGTGCTGATGGAACGGAATATTATCCAATTTGTTGCGTACCTTCGGATACTGAAGAGCAGCTTCCTTTTGGAGATGCTCAAGATTCTTGGCACAATAATTTTTTTCAAGTTCCATCAAATCCTCAAGGTACTTTAGAATTTCTTGTTTTTTAAAAACATTCGTCTTTTTTTCAAAAGCTTCTTTCAATTTCAAATAACAAGAAAGCAAAAAGCGCGTCTTGATTGCTTTGTGGTACTCGGACTTTCGGATACCTTCCACCAAATTTCGTAAACCATATTCTTCAAGGGTACGCAAATGTTCCATGACAATGAACATCGGTTCCATTTGTTGGATTTTGCTGGTGTAGGTTTTGATTAATTCTAAGGTTTGATGAAGCGGAATGTCATGGAATTGCGACAAACCTCCTCTGAAATAGCGGGAAAAATGCCGATAAGTTTCGAGCCAGGTTCGGTACAAACCCTCCAAATGGAAATACTCATTGGTCATTTCTCTCATCTTTTTTGAAGACAAGAGATCCTGAAGGAGGTCGGGATTAATAACGCGGGCGGAAAAATCATCGAAATGGTCAATCAATTTTGAGACATTGACGCAATTGGTATCGAGACCGCGATAGAGTTCCCCAAGCAGACTATTGTATAGGTCTCTTCGGCTTTCCACCGTTTGTTCAAGATCAATTAAATCTTGATCTCTGTTCATTAATTCCAACAAATCGGTTAAAGTAACGTCGCTTGTTTTATTAAAAATCAGGTAAATGTTTTTTCGTAAAGTAAGCACTTTAAGAAAATAGGTTTCCCAAGGTTTATAAAGATCGAGCTGTTGCATCAAATCCGTTTGAGGAATGACGATTCTAAACGATTTTAATTGCTTAAATAATTCTTGCAAGGAATTAACTTCTTGATTGAAACTGCCGATTAAAGGCAAAATCTCGGAATATAACAAATCCTTCTTATTGGCTACCAAAGCATTGTAAATCGAGCGTTCCTTTTCCGGCAAACCTTTGATAAAGTCAAAAAAGTGTACAGCATTCTCCCAAACTTCTTCGGCGACCCCGGTAAAATCAAAGCCTAAATGGCTGTTTAAACTTAGGGCAATGTGGTAATATTGTTGGACTAAACCAACTACGGTCGGCAAAGCTTTGTTCCTTTTGGCTTCTTGAGAAAGGCGGCTTTTAACCATTCGGTTTAAACGTTTCCCGGAATTGTTTTGATGAACCATAGCAAAATGGATGCTTTCGGGATTGAGGAAATACTCGCCGATAGCTCCTTTTAATTTTTGAAGACGACGAAGCAAGTTTCGTCCCTTCCGTTCAAACGAATCAAAATCGTTCGAAACAGAGATTTCAAACCACTTAACCGGTATCACATTGTCGGACAAATAGCGCTCAAACTTCTTAAAGAAACCGTAAATATTGAGCGGCAATTTGGAAGTTTCGATAAATAAAGTTATCTTATCGGCTAAATCATTGAATTTGTTGCGATGCGCATCGATGGAAGAAACCAATTCTTCGAGATTGGTTGATTTTGATAGCAACCGGTTCAAATAAAGCGCATCGTGTTTGGTATAAAACTTATCGTACAATTCTTCGACAATCTTGGCGACAGTGCCAATTTCGTAATTGGAATTGATGTAAAGCTGATAATATTGCGACAGTTCATATTGGGCTTCTTGCCAAACGCTGATGGCAATTACCGCTTGATGGGCATCGTCAAACTTAAAGGAGTCCGACCAGCACAAGGGCGGTGGCGTAACCAAAAAGGTGGATAGCGATGTTGTTAATTGGTGAAAACTGCGCATGCTGTCCGGTAAATGCAACCCGTATTTGGTCGTGAACCTTTTAGCTGCATGACTTATTTCACCCAACATTTCTTCCATTTTTTTTGCTTGCTTGGCTATGTCCGGAATATGAAGGGTATTGTAATACGGTTCGATGTTGCGCCAAACATTGTCAGCGTAAGGATCGACTTGATTTAAGCAGGCCTCCACTTCTTCCAAGATGCTTGCAATCTTCTCAATTTCGAACCGTTCCAAGAATTCTTCAATAATAATCGGTTCCGCTTGCGTAGTGTTTTTGATAATCGCCAGTTGTTCAAGCAAAAAATGGTATTGATAACCGTGATTTTTTTCTTCCAAAGTTTTCTCATATTGGGCAACTTTTTCGATTAACGAAAAGTCTAGGTATTCTGGAACGTTTTCGATTACTTGCGTTTCGGGAAGAGCGGCCTGTTCGTAAAAGTTAACCAAATTAAAGACAAACCCCGCCAACCCAATCATCTTGAAGTTGCGTTCCACGTCCCAAATATTATCGATATCGTGGTTGACGTACAAAACGCGTTTGCCTTTGGATAGTTTATCGGTAATGATATTCATGATGGTGTGGGTCTTGCCAGAACCAAGTTTTCCTTCCACGCCGAAGTTGCTGCCCTGGCTTGCTCTAAGCAAAATATGCTTTTGATAAATATTGGTAGGAAGGATACTGGTTATCTTTTTAAAATATTCTTTGTACAGCAAGTGCGGTTCCATATTAAAAATTGAGCGATTGGTGTCAAAGAAATCGCGGTTAATCGTAAAGTCTTTATATTCGATCTTTCCGAAGGTGATATAATTTTCCAAAGAATAGTGGGTGTTGGTTTTTTTAGCCAAGTCCATGCCAATCCGGTCGACTTGGTCGACGGTAGTGATATTATCGGTATTAATGGAAATTGGAGTGTTTTCGCTGGTCAAACGGCGGACAAGCAAATAGTTGACGAAAGCATCGCTGGTCTTAACGATTTTTTTCGATTCAATGTCGATTTCAATTGGAATCAAAACCACCGGTGCATAGATTTCTTGGCTTTCTTCATCAAGATAGCGGATTACCCCACAAGTCAAAAACAATTTGTAACTGGAGCTTCTTTGACGCAAATGCAACAGATAAATAATCTGAAAGGAAGCGTCGTTTTCCGGAACATCGGTAATTTTTCCGATACCTTCCGGAGTGATTTCGCTATCAACGAAGTCGTTTAAATCAAGCACTTGACCTGCCAAAAGCTTTCCAAGTAAGTGGATATTGACAACGCCTAGTTCGATGAAATAGTTTTCTTCCAAAATGTTCAACAAATGTTTATTGCTTGACATCAAACGATAAGCATTTTCCCTGATCATCTTCATACCATCACCACTTTTTATCATATTATACCATGGAAAAAGGAATAAATGAGCAAAAATGTATAAAAAACCCAATCCAAAACAAAAACCGCTTTTTAAAAGCAAAAAAGCGGTTATAATTTCTAAGCAATTTTTTGATAATCATATTGATTATTTCGATAAAATAAACGGTATTTGCCTTTTCCTTCCAGCAAAATTTTTGCAACAATTGCTTCCAAATCGTCATCCGATTTCGGAACATCCTTAAATTCCAGTTCAATTTTTAGTCGGTTTAAAATTGAAAAAAAGCGTTCTAAACAATTTTTACCTTTATTTTCCCTGCTTTTACAATCCGAAAGCACTAAATCAAACTCATTTGGTTTATCGGTTTTTTCCTCTGTTATCAAGCCAACGGGGCTCTTTTTCACGGTATAATCCTTAATGACAAATATGGTATTTCTTAAAGATACTTTTCTTCCTTTGTTGTCGATGACAACAGAAAAATCCATTAATTTTTGAAGATAGCTTTTTACGCTGGGATGGGCTTGGTTGAAGCAGTCAAAACAGATTAATGACAGCGGATATTTCAGAATGTGTTCGGTTAATATCCCTCCGCTTTCGTAACCTACGTAACCCTTTGAGGAACCGATTAGGTTGTTGATTGAGGCCGAGTCGTGATAATAGTCTAAATTAATCGATAGCATCATTTCCTCTTTAAAGTTGAAGACGGCATATAAGTCTTCTTTTAAACGTTCCAGCGAAAAGTTCGGTCCTGCCAAGATTTTAGCAATATTGGCTTTGGTGGAGAAACCACCCAAAAAGCGCATGTAAAAGGGGCGCATTTCCTCATAATATAAACTCTTTTCTCTTAGTTCTTCCAAAGTGACTGAGTCCAATCCGCTCATGTCCTTAACGACTTGATCAATGATGATTGCTTTTCGGGTTTCGTCCCCAAATTTCAGCCTTGCCCCCGCTTCATCCAACACATCGATGGCTTTATCGGGAAAGGCGCGCATCGGCAAATACATTTCGCACCCCTCAACAATTTGATCAATATCGGAATCGTCAAACACGACTTCATGGTAATCTTCATAATAGTTTTTAATGCCTTTAAGAATCTTTTTGGTTTCTTCGACAGTCGGTTCATCAACATAAATATTTTGAAATCTTCTTAAGAGCGCTTTGTCCTTATCGATGTGACGATAGTATTCCTCAAGGGTGGTTGCCCCAATACAGCGGATATCGGGACGGGCAAGATATGGTTTTAAAATATTTGCGATATCCAACGAGCCTTCATTGGAACCCGCTCCCACGATATTGTGGATTTCGTCAATAAAAAGAATCGCTTTGTTTTCTTTGATAAATTCCATTGCTTTGACAATTTTTTCTTCGAGTTCCCCCCGGTATTTCGTTCCCGCCAAAATTCCTCCTAAATCCAACCGGTAAATAGTATCGTTTTTTAAATCTTGGGCGAGGGATTCGATAATCGCGGTTTTGCCTACACCGGCATTTCCAATTAACATCGGATTGTTTTTTTGCTTTTTATTCATAATGATTTTAATTCGCTCGATATGGTTTCCTCTTTTTACATAATCGTGCGGCCGGTTGATATTCGACAAATTGGTCAAAAACGGAAATGGTTCCTTTGGTTCGTTTTTGAAACCGAAGATATCTTCGATATCTTTCAACATTTCTGGGATATTTACTCCGAGACGTTCCAACACATCCCTTGCCACGGTCGACTCTTCTTTCAACAGGCAGTAAAACAAGTGTTCGTCAAAGACGAATTCGCTTTTTAAAAGGATAGCCAGTTCGCGGGAATTAAAAATAATTTCCTGGAACTTTTTGGTATAAAGAATATCCTGATGTTCTTTTTTTCTTAAAACAATCATTTCCTCAAAAACCGCCCGAAGCTCCGCATCCTCAATTAACCGATCCTCAAGCAAAAAACGACAAATCGTATCCCGCATTTCATACATTGCCATCAGCAAGTGCTCGGTTCCGACCAACGGGCTTTCCCAAGCCATGGCGATTTTTTTGGCGTCTTCAATAATTTGAATGGCTTGTCGACTAAAGTTATCTAACATAATGTTCCTCCTATAGTCATTACAAGTATATGCTTTTTTAAATAGTTAATTGACAAAATGAAGAGTCAAAACAAACTGCGTTTAATCGATTTAAGGAAATTTTTTTGAAAAATATGTTATACTATATGTAACAAGAGGTATCATATGAAACAAATTAGCGAAATATCCACAATTATAGAACCCCAAAAAGCGGTAATTGTCAGCGTTAATCTAGGGGACGACGAATTGTTCTACTATCAACTCGAAGAACTGAAGAATTTATGTTTTGCTTCAAACATTGAGGTTTTGGATACCGTTATCCAAAACTTAAATGCGATTGTCCCTTCAACCTATATCGGAACAGGCAAATTGAATGAACTTAAAAGTATAGCGAGCGCCTTGGAAGCCGACTATATTATTTTCAATGATGAACTGTCCCCCAGCCAAATGAAAAACATCGCCCATTTAATTGGCGATAATATTGAAGTCATTGACCGGACGACGGTTATTTTGGAAATCTTTGCCTCGCGTGCCAGGTCAAAAACTGCGATGTTGCAAGTCGAAATCGCTAAACTCAAGTATTTCCTTCCGCGCTTGGTAGGCCTGAGAAGATATTTGTCTCGAACAGCGGGCGGGGGCGCCGGCGGAGGAGGAGCGCGAAGGGGACTTGGGGAAACCAAACTCGAATTGGACCGCAGACACATCGAACGACGCATATCCAAGGCCAACGCAGAACTTAAGGCCATCACCAAATCCAGAGAAACCGCTCGCAAACTCCGACACGTTAACAATATCCCGATTGTTTCGGTGGTCGGGTATACGAATGCGGGGAAATCTTCGACTATCAATGCCATACTAAACCACTGCAACAAAGACAACCCGAAAACTCTTTTTGCGCAAGATATGCTTTTTGCCACTCTTGATACGACCACAAGAATGGTAAAATTGACCAACAATCACGAATTTCTAATTACCGATACGGTCGGTTTTGTTTCGAAACTTCCGCACCACTTAATCGAATCTTTCAAGTCAACACTTGAAGAAATCAAGGAAGCGGATTTAATCGTTCACATCATTGATGCCAGCAGTCCTTTCATGAACCTGCAAATCGAAACCACCCAAAATGTTTTGACAGAACTCGGGGCAAGTTCCATTCCGACAATATATGTATTCAATAAATTCGACCTTGTAAAAAGCCCTGAATTGATTACTTTCCAATTCAAAGACGCTTTGTTTTTGTCCGCTGCCACTTCCTATGGGCTTGAGGAGTTGCTCGAAAAAATCGATGAGTTTTTATATTCCCATTTGGAAACCCATCAATTGTTGATTCCTTACACCAACGGCGAAATCTATTCACATTTAAAAGAAACCGCCGAAGTGTTGAAAACTGAGTATAAAGAAAAGGGAATCTTTGTGGAAGCAAAACTCACTCCAAGGCTAAAAGCACTGTATGGCGATTTGATTATCTATTAAAAACAGCAGGATAAAAAGATCCTGCTTTTCTTATATATATATATCATTATACTTTCACTTCTTCCAAATCATGGATTTCTATGCCTTGTTTTTGCAAATGTTCAATGGAAGGCGTACGATTGACATAATAGGAAGCATATATATATTCCTTGCGCAAATTGGTCACAAAGGTTAACTTTATCAATCCTTCCGCTTGATAATACTTTTCGCTAAACTTAAGTTTTAAATTGGAATAGGTTTTGATGTTCTCCGGGTATATCAAGGCCTTCGCTGAGGGGATGCTTGTAAGGATTAGCGAGTGGCTTTTGGGGATGGAGATCCGTTCCATGTCAGATAAAAAGAGTGACCGCTCCAGTTTATTTAACACTTGAATGCTTAACTCATACTCTTCTTCTTGTTGATTGGCAAGAATTACATCGATCGGAATTAAATCAGTGGTCGACTTAAACTCTTCGCAGCTAAACCGACCGATTGGCCAAGAATACACTTTTGCGTTTACTTTAAAGGCAAGCTTTGTCAAAGAAAAAGGAGTCAAAACGAAATTGATTCGGAAGCGATGCAAAAATCCCTCTGTTTGTTTATCTTTATTTATCAACTTTACGTCGTAACGTTCTTTGTTGACCTTAGTGATTTTTAAACTGGGAACCAAATCAATATTTGCCCCATTCGCCCCCGAATAAACATCCAATTCCAAATAACAGTGTTCTTTGGCAATATCGCTGATAATATCTACCTTGGCAATCCCGATAAAGTTTTCGTCTTTAACGTTTGTGCAACTCGACAGCACAAATAAAAATATATATGCAATACAAATGCTAATTAGGATTTTGCGCACGGATAACACCCGGAATTAAGGCTTTTTCCGAAATTGACGAGCCAAGAATATTGCTGGCATGCAAGGCATCGGTGTAACCATAATCCACAGTGGCATACTTTACGAATGTTTCGCCCATATATTCATAATCGATTTTTACGATACAGGAAGAAGATAAGACATCCTCGCAGGTGTTTTCAAAATAAAGATAAGCATATTCCTTGGCGTCTATGCTGACTAGGGTCGGATCTTGTTTGAGGACTTTGACTAAACGAATACTAATCTCTTTCGGGCGGGTAGCCAGAGCTATCTCTTTAATCTTTATCACATTTAAGGTTCGGTTGTTGAGTTTTAAGGTTATTTTGGCGGGTTTAATATAGGACTTGGCAATTGTTAAATCAAGCAATTGAAGAACTTGCAAATGTTCGCTTTCGTTTTTGGAAGCAGTCGTAGCTTCTTGATTTAAAAATACCGTTTCAACTACTCCAACCTCAAAATCCGCAATTGTTTCATCTAATTGCAAAGTGATTTTTTTCATAACCGCCGGCTGCAAAAACTGTAACTTAATTATATAGGAGTAAACCTCTTCGTTTCTTTCCTCCAAATATACCTTTTTTCCTTCGCTTACCGTGGAACGGCATTCTTGGGATGCATCGGTTGTCACCACGGTGATGTTTTCATAGGCTTCACTTGACAATAGTTTCAGCGATACAAAAAAATCGTCACCGGTGCTGGTCACAATATCTACTCTTCCAAGCGCAAGCAACTTGTCGGAAGATTTATTTTGGCAAGCAGTAATTACAAACAAAGCAATTAATACTAATAAGGAACAAAACACTTTTCTTTTCATAAGTCTAAAACCATCCTTTTTGTTTTCTATTTCTATTTAAGTATATTTTTTTGAGACGGTCTTTAGACTAAAAAAGACACCGCAAACCAAAAAACAAGGTTTTACAGTGTCAATCATTAATTCTTTTGAAAATTGTTGATAGCTTTTAAATAATTAAAACATAAAGTTTCAAGTTCATTGTATGTTTTGATGCTCACCAAGCCAGGGCGAAACGGTTTGGAATATGGGAGTCTTCGAAAATACGCTCCCAAATGTCCCCGCATTTCAATCATTGCAATCCGTTCACCTTTTAAAGCCACCAGCTTTTTAGCATGTTCCAATATTTTGGCCACAATTTCGCTTGGCGATGGTTCGGCAAGCGGGTCAAGACCTTTAAAATGTCGATCGATATCCCTAAACAACCAAGGATTTCCCAAAGCCCCTCTACCAATCATAATCGCGTCAACCTTGGTTTTTTCCATCATCCCAACCGCATCCTCCACAGTTTTGATGTCGCCGTTTCCGATTACGGGAGCATTTGTGGCGTCACGAACCATTTTGATATATTCCAAATTGGATTCTCCGCGGTAAAGTTGAGCCCGGGTGCGACCGTGAATGGTAATGGCATCTACCCCGGCGAGCGTAGCCAAACGCGCAACTTCAGCGCAATTAATCGACTGGCTGTCCCAACCGGCGCGTATTTTAATTGTTATCGGTAAATTAATATTTTCCTTCAAACTTTTAACGATATCATATACTTTTTGAGGTGTTTTTAATAAAGCAGATCCAGCTCCTTTATTTACAACCTTAGGCACAGGACATCCCATGTTGACATCGATAATATCCGCTGTCGAGTTGGCTTGAATCAACAAAGCCGCTTCGGTAATGGTGTCGTAGCTGCTGCCAAAAACCTGCATCGCGATAGGATGTTCTTCCTCCGATACCTGAATCATCGCATGAGTCTTTTGATTTTGATAAGTTAATCCTTTATCGCTCACCATTTCCGCTACCAAAAGCCCTGCCCCCAACTCTTTACAAAGGATACGAAAAGCTTCATTGGTTACTCCTGCCATTGGAGCCAATACTAAATTATTGGGAATATTGACATTTCCGATTTTTAAACTCATTATATTACCTCAGATGATTTATCATTTCATATATATTGCATGATAAATTGGTAGGGCTAGAAGGATTCGAACCTTCGAATGACGGAGTCAGAATCCGTTGCCTTACCGCTTGGCGATAGCCCTAGACAATTAAGTATTTTATCACATCGGGTTCTTTTATGCAAGGAAAAAAGAATGGTTCTTTTGGGGAAAGGTTGAGAAAGGAAAAAACTTCCAATGAAAAATAAACTTTTTTATAGTTGTTTACCTTTATCGATGTTACTTTTTTTAAAAAAGGGGTTTTGTAACACTCTCTTTACAAAAACCCTTTTTATTTTGGCAGATTTAATATATCTTCTGGTTTGTTTTTGATTAGAATTTGCGCTTTTGGCCCAATGGCAATTCCTTGAGGAGGAACATCGTTTACCACGACGCTTCCCGCACCGATTTTCGCATCGTCCCCGATGTGAATGTCGCCGATGATTTTGGATCCCGCGCCAATCATAACCCGGTTTCCGATAGTTGGATGACGTTTTCCTTTTTTGGGAGTATTTGAACCAAGCGTTACCCCTTGGTAAATCGTGACTTCGTCGCCGATGATTGTTGTTTCGCCGATTACCACACCGCTGCCATGGTCGATAAACAGGCGTTTACCGATTTTTGCGCCAGGGTGAATCTCGATTTGGGTAAAGAAACGCACCATCATCGAAATCATTTCTGCAATAAACTTAAGTTTAATCTTAAAGAAGAAATGCGCAATACGGTACCAGAACAATGCGTGAACTCCGGGATAAAGGAAGATGATTTGAAGAAAGTGTCTGGCCGCCGGATCCCTTGCTTTAATCGATTTAATGTATTTAATCATGGGTTACCACGCTCATGTACTTAAAGCCATGGTCAGGAATGATTACCAAAATTTTGGCATCAGGGTATTTTTCCAAAATTCTTCTCCCGGCAATTACCGCGCAGGCACTGGAGATACCTACATATAAGCCTTTTTTCCAAAGTTTTCCCATTTCACTGATTGCTTCATCCGATGCGACCACTTCTATCCAATCGACGATATCGTGGTTTAGCAGAGGGGGTACAAATCCGGCACCAATTCCTTGGATGCGATGTCGGCCTGGGGTATTGGTGGTTAATACTGCGGATTCTTTTGGTTCTACGCCAATCATTTTCAGATTCGGATAATGTTGTTTCAACACCTCGCCCAGACCCGTAATCGTTCCCGAGGTTCCAATTCCGGAAATAATGAAATCCAGTTCGTCAAAATCTTTTAAAATTTCTTGAGCGGTTGTTAGTTTATGGGCATTCACATTTTGACTGTTGTTGAATTGGTCAAGATAGTGGTGTCCCGGAAGAGTTGCCATTTCCTTAGCCTTTTGAATGGATTCTTTCATTCCTCCGGTAGCCGAGGTTAGAATTACTTTGGCACCATATGCTTCCATTAACCTGATGCGTTCGACGCTCATTGATTCAGGCATTACCAAAATAGCTTTATAACCGAGTACACTCGCCAAGAATGCCATGGCTATTCCCATATTTCCGCTGGTGGCTTCCACCAGTGTATCGCCCTTTTGAATAATTCCCCGTTCTTCCAAGTCTTTAATCATATATAACATTGGACGATCCTTCACCGAACCGGTAGGGTTGTAATACTCCAATTTCAAATACAATCCTTCAAATAAAACTACCGGGGTGTTTCCAACCAGTTGTACTAAATTTTGATAAATCATGATTTTTTCTCCTTCTTTTTTCCTTTTAAAATACGCCTAAAAAAACTGGCTTGCAAATAGATATTGACTAAATTGAGGTTCATTTTCGGTTTCGATTCAAGTGCGTTCAAATCGCTGTTTTCAATATTATTTTGTTTATAATATGTTAGTTCATTAAAATAAGTCACGCCTTTTGCTTCATTTAATACATTCTCACCGGTAAAAGACAATAACTTTGGGTAAACTTCCCGATAGTCTTCCCGAATAGCGATCACTTCGATAACATGTTCCCAAGGAGGATTATCACCATAAAAATATTGAAGGGATGGTTGTTCTTTTAGATATTGGTCAATCAACACCCCGTTGGATTTGCTTACCGAGCATTTTGTTTTACTCGATCCGGAAGCATTTATGTCTTTAATTTTTTGATATTGTTCCTCAATACTTGTTATAATCTTGGGTTGATTCATAAAAACAAAGGAATGAAGGGGATTATTTTCCCAACCAAAGATTAAATTGATAATGTCTGCCAAACGCTTGAAAGTTATCTTGCTTGGCACAATTACGGTTCGGGTTACCGGTTCGATACAATCGCACAACTTTATTAATAGCTCATAACCCATCTTTTATCACTTTCCTTTTTTTTATTATAATGAAAAGCAAAAGATTTTGCAAATCAAATGTTTTAAATTAAAAAAGGATAGAATTTTGCTCTATCCTTTTTGGGTTTTTTATCAAATTATCTGGCTCCTTTATCGTAAGGAATACCCTCGGCTTTTGGTGCCCGGGATTTCTTCGAGGTAAAGGCAAGGACAAACATGGTAGCGACATACGGTAGCATCTTATAGATATAAGACGCATGAGGTAAATTGATGTCTTTGACGATTGGTATACTGGAGTACATGGCGGAGATAGTTTTGAAGAAGCCAAAGAAGAATGCTGCAAAAAGTATCCTTTTCGGTTTCCATTGACCGAAGATCGTAACCGCCAGTGCCAAAAATCCGTATCCCTCAACCGTTCCGCTGAAGCTTACCATGGTCGGAATGACATAGATTAATCCGCCCAGTCCGCCCAGGGCCCCAGAGATTAAGACACCAGCCCAACGCATATGATATACGTTGACGCCAACAGATTCGGCTGCTTGTGGATGCTCGCCGCAGGCAGAAAGTCTTAAACCGAAACGGGTTTTGTATAGAACTATAATAGAAACAATCAATATTAGGATACCTATGTATGTCGTTAAATAAGTGTTCTGAAAAAATAGGTTTCCGATTACCGGAATATCGCCCAAAAGCGGAACTTTGGCAATCCTGAACTTATTGGCAATCGGAACTTGCTTAACGTTGTAAATCATTCTTGCGATATATACAACGAGCGCCGGTGCCAAAAGATTCAAAGCCGTTCCTCCAATGGTTTGGTCCGCTTTCATGTTGATGGAAGCAAAGGCAAGAAGAGAGGAAATAAGCATTCCGCTGATAATTGAAACCATAATGGTAATGATAAGCAATAGCTGCGGATTGATGTTCATATTTACGCCCACTAGGTTTAAGAAGAGCGCACCAAAGAACGCTCCGATAATCATGATACCTTCAAGCGCAATATTGATGACGCCGCTTTTTTCGGAAAACATTCCTCCCAAAGCAACAATTAATAGCGGTATCGAGAAAAACATTGTTTGTTGAACAAGCAAATAGATTGAACTCATGATTCCACCTCCTGCTTTGTTTTCTCGGGCAGACGAGCGCGTTTTTTGATATTCCACCGCTCAATCATTAATTTAAACATGAGCGAAAAAGCACTTAAATAGATAATCATGGCAACCATGATATCGATAACTTCCGGAACGAATTCATACATTTGCATATAATATCCGCCGCGTTCGATGTAAGATATGAAAAGCGCGGAGAAAATAATTCCTATCGGGTTGGACAACCCCAGCAGTGCCACCGGTATACCTTTGAAGCCGTTAGGATCCAATACTTCGCCAGTTGCCATCTTATTTCCCGAACCCGCCAAAATGGCAAGTCCGCCGCCCAGTCCTGCCAAAGCCCCGGCAATAGCCATGGATAACAAGATGTTGCGTTTGTCGTTGATACCGGCGTATTTGCTGGCGTGGCGATTAAATCCACAGGCTTTTAATTCATAACCAAAGGTGGTTTTATTAAGAATTATATATATGACAATGGCAGCGATTATGGCAATCACAATTCCGCCATTGACGCTTGAACCCGAAAAGATTTGGTTTAACCCCAGTTTAGGAATATTGGATGTAGCCGGCAAAGGTTTGGTTTCCGATTTATACAAATCGAAAGCCGGACCGGATTTAATCATAATATTTACCAAGTATAAACCGATATAGTTAAACATGATCGAAGTAATTACTTCGTTAACATTGAAATAGGCTTTAAACAAACCGGGGATAGAGCCCCAAAGACCGCCGACGATTATGGCAACCAACAAGCCAACCATCCATTGCATACCGGAAGGTATCCAAGTCCAAGCAAAAATTACATAAATAGTTGCATATTGGGCAATCATGTATTGACCGACTACACCGATATTGAACAACCCGGTTTTGAAAGCAAAACCGACTGACAAACCGGTTAACAGAATTGGGGTTGCATAATAAAAGATATCGCCAATTCCTTGCGCACCCCCCGTAAAACCCCCTAGGAGCACCGTTAAAAAGCCGCCAATGGCATCGGATGGATTGGATACAAGCAAAATTATAAAACCAATAATTAAACCCGCACCAATTGCTATCATCAAAGAAATAACATCATTGTAAGATTGGGATTTGCGAATCTTTCCCCACCAGTTTTTGAAAGCATTGTTTTGACTATTGCTCATGATGATCCTCCTTATGACCGCCAGCCATATACAGACCGATTTCTTCGTGGGTGGTGGTTTTTGGATCTAATTCCGTAACAATTTTTCCTTCATATATTACCAAAATCCGGTCACTGATGGCAAAAACCTCATCGAGTTCCAAAGAGACCAACAAGATTGCCCGTCCTTTATCGCGTTCCCGCAACATAACCTTATGAATATATTCGATTGCCCCAACGTCTAAACCGCGTGTTGGCTGAACAGCCAACAACAACGGACTGTCAAGGCTAAGTTCGCGGGCCACAATTGCCTTTTGTTGATTTCCGCCCGACATACTTCGAACCCTGGTCGAAGCGCCTTGTCCGCTGCGGATATCAAACAAACCTATCAGCTCATCTGAATACTCATAAATATCGGCGTTTTTCAAGAAACCCCATTTGTGGAATTGCGAAGTATGATATTTTTTTAAGATTAGGTTGTAGGCAAGGTTATAGTCCAAAACCAAGCCGTGTTTATGACGGTCTTCCGGAATATGGCTAATACCTAAGTCATTGCGATAGCGAATCGATTTGTGCGTTATATCTTCGCCCTTTAAACGGATGGTTCCGCTTTGTGGTTTAATCAAACCGGATATCGCATAAACCAATTCCGATTGACCGTTTCCTTCGATACCGGCGATACAGACGATTTCCCCTTCGCGAACGCTAAAGGATGCATGATCCACAAGTTTCTTTTTGCTTTCTTCCGAGACAACCGTTAAGCCATCAACTTCAAATATCACGTTTCCCGGTTTTACCGGTTTTTTGTCGTAGGTGAATTCGACAACCCGTCCAACCATCATGCGGGACAATTCTTCTTTATTGGTTTCGTTGATTTTTACGGTACCGACCTTTTTGCCTTTACGCAAAACCGTACAAGTATCGGCTACCGCCATAATTTCATTTAATTTGTGGGTAATAAAGAGAATCGATTTGCCCTCTTTTACAAGGTTGCGCATAATTTGCATCAGTTCATCGATTTCCTGGGGAGTAAGAACTGCCGTGGGTTCATCGAAGATTAAGATTTCATTTTCTCGGAATAACATTTTTAATATTTCGACTCTTTGTTGCATACCAACAGAGATATTTTCCACCGTAACATCGGGGTCAATTGCCAACTTGTATTGCTCGCTTAGTTCGATTATTCTTTTTCGCGCTTCTTCGCGGTTGATGAATAAACCTTTCTTGGGTTCTGCACCCAAAATAATATTGTCCAAAACGGTGAAGTTTTCTACTAATTTAAAATGTTGGTGAACCATCCCAATCCCCAAAGCATTGGCATCGTTGGGATTCTTGATGGTAACCACTTGGCCGTTTTTCTTGATGACTCCTTCTTCAGGAGTATATAAACCGAAAAGCACGCTCATCAAAGTTGATTTGCCTGCACCGTTTTCTCCAAGCAAAGCATGAATTTCCCCTTGTTTTAATTGCAAGGTAATATTATCGTTGGCAATAATGCCTGGAAAGATTTTGGTAATATTGAGCATTTCGATTACATAAGTCAAAGTGACTCACCTACTTTCAAATAATAGCAGAATAAGAAAGGAATGATCCTTTCTTATTCTTTTTTTGATTCTAAATAATGATATAAATTATTCGTGATAAATTACATTAACTTTTTCGTGTAATGTTTCAACGTAGCTGATGTAATCTTCAACTTCTGTTTGATTTGAAACAACTTCAACAGTTACTGTTTCGTCAATTAGTTTAGCAACGATATCGTCATATTTTGCTTGTGTAAAGTTATCGAAACGTTCAAAGTCATCTGGTAATCCGACACCGCCTTGGTCAATACCGAGGCTTACGGATGTGCCGCCAATTTCGTCCCATTCACCATCGTAGTATTTACCTAAAGCAAATTTAACGGAAGCGCCTAGACCTTTCATGGCAGAAGTAATTACTGTAGGTGAATCGCCTTTTTGGTTAACGTCAACACCAATTACTTTCTTGCCTTCGGTTGCTTCGGCTGCTGCCATTGCAGAAAGACCGATTGATCCGCCACAAGCAAACATTACTTCTGTGCCTGCTGCATACCAACCAGCAGCTTTAGCTTGGATATCAGGAGTAGCTGCGAAACCATCAGAGTGGAAGTATTCCATTTGGATTTTTTCTGTTAATCCTAATTCTTCTGCTGCAAAACCGGCTCCAACAACATATCCTAAGCCATATCTCTTGACAGCTGGAACTGCCATACCGCCAAGGAATGCAAGTTTACGGAAGCCTTCGTGTACAGCTGCATATCCCGCTAAGAAACCAGCTTGTTCTTCTCTGTAGAAAATGGAATAAACATTGCTTTCAATTGTTCCATCAGTGGCATCTGCTGGACTAGCGTCAAGAATAACGAACTTGACATCCGGATGTTTCGTTTGAGCTAAGTTAACCGCATTTGTAAATAGGTAACCTGGAGTTACGATTACTTTTGCGCCGCCTTTAACAGCTAGATCGATAGCTGCAAGGTATGCGTCATCAGTAACTTCAGCTGGACGATAGTATTTGTGGGAGATACCTCTTTCTTCGGCAAATTCCTTTACACCTTCCCAAGAGCCTTGGTTAAAGGATTTGTCATCGATATCACCTTTGTCGGTAATTAGCGCAATCTCATAAGTTTTGGTTTGGCAACCGATTAGAGCTAGCGCAGAGATTACCATCACTAAGAAAAACATTAAAGTTTTTTTCATTTCTTTCCCTCCTAATATTTGTTCTCTTGAACAACTTCATTATACTATAAATGTCACATTTTGACAATAATATAATAAAACTTTTTTCGCTATATTTTAACCATTTTTGGTCCATTTTATCAATAATACGCTATGGCATTTTATTTTTTACAAAACCTTTCGCTTTTTTAAAAAAATGTGATATAATATTTTTACCCGAGAAAAATACGAATTGTCCCGGTAGCTCAGCTGGATAGAGTAGCGGTTTCCTAAACCGTCGGTCGGGGGTTCGAATCCCTTCCGGGACGCCATAATAATAAACAAACACTTTGATAATGGGAGTAAACCCGGGATCAAAGTTTTTTATTTTTTGTTAGACTTTTTTAAAAACTCTTCAAATTGTTTTCATTATTTTTATTTTTTTGACCTAGGTCAATTCTTTTCCATATTTTACATGGTATAATGTTGGCGTAAAGTAAAAAACATAATTGCCATTTATTCAAAGAATTATAAAAATTTATTTATCGATATAAAAAGGAGTTGATAAACATAAGATATATATTAAGAAAGAAAAACCAAATATCATTCATTTCTTTTGGTTTAATTGTTTTTGCCTATTTTTCCAAATGGATCTTGCAAAACGAAATCATGTTTACTTATTCATTGATTGTTGCTTCCGTTATTGGCGTTTTACCAATTGCCATTCAGGCATATCAATCATTAAGAATCAAATTGATAAGTATTGACGTTTTAGTAACGGTAGCGGTAATCGGTGCCTTCATTATCAAAGAGTATGCGGAATCCGCAATCGTCACCTTCTTATTCCTCTTTGGTGCCTTTTTGGAACAAAGAACCTTAAACAAAACCCACTCCGCAATTAAAAGTTTAACGCAAATGGCTCCGGTCAGTGCTTTAAAACTAAATGAAACGAGAGAATTTGTCGAAGTTTCGGTTGATGAAGTTTATGTCAATGATACCTTACTGGTCAAAACCGGTGCCAAAGTTCCAGTGGATGGAATTATTATCAGCGGAGAAGGATATTTGGATGAAGCAACAATTACCGGCGAATCCAAACCTGCCCATAAAACGGTAGGGGAGGGGGTGTTTGCGGGGACGATTCTTGAGAACGGAACGATACAAATAAAAGCAAACAAGGTTGGCGAAGACACCACCTTCAACAAAATCATTGCTTTGGTGGAGGAAGCACAAGATGCCAAATCCAAAACCGAACGTTTTATCGATCGCTTCTCCAAATACTATACTCCGGGAGTATTGCTTTTTGCCCTTATAGTCTATTTAATCACCTTTGATATTCCGCTTGCCATTACCATATTGGTCCTTGGCTGTCCGGGAGCTTTAGTAATCGGCGTGCCAGTATCGAATGTAGCAGGAATAGGAAATGGGGCAAAACACGGTGTGTTGTTAAAGGGTAGCGAAGTCATTCAAGAGTTCAGTAAAGTTAAAACAATTGTTTTTGACAAAACGGGAACTTTAACCTTTGGAAAACCTCAAGTAGTTGATGTTAAATATTATACAAAGGATGAAGAAAAAGCCAACAAATACCTATCAAGCATCGAAAAAGAATCAGATCATCCGCTTGCCAAAGCCATAACCGCATATATAGGCGATATTGAAAACCTACCCGTTACCAGCACCTCAGTCGTAAAGGGACAAGGTATTATTGCCAAGATAAACGAAGATCGAATTGTAGTCGGCAATAACAAATTAATGATACAGGAAAATGTTCACATCGATGAATCAATTCAAAAAGACATTTCGGATTTTGAAGGAATGGGCAATTCGCTTGTATTAATGGCGATAAATGGTAAAATAGAAGTGTTATTGGGAATAAGAGACGCAATTCGTCCTAATACCGTCGAGCACTTAACGAAACTAAAGACCTTGGGAATAAACAAGTTAATCCTATTATCAGGCGATAACCAAGGAACAGTCGACCGAATTGCCCAAGAATTGGGTATTACAATTTCCTTCGGTAATATGTTGCCCCAAGATAAAGCCAAATATATCAAAGAATTGCAACTTCAAGGCGAACACGTTGCCTTTGTAGGCGATGGCGTCAACGACAGCCCTTCGCTCGCCCAAGCCAATATCGGTATTGCCGTAGGAAGCGGAACCGATGTTGCTATTGAAACATCGGATATTGTCCTAATGCATTCTGAACTATCCTCTTTACCTTTTGTTTTAGGACTTGCCAAGACAACAAAAAACAATATGGTTCAAAATATCGTAATTGCCATCGGCGTGGTTATAATTTTATTGTTAAGTGTTTTCTTAAGCACATGGATGAATATGTCGATTGGTATGTTGGTTCACGAATCAAGTATTTTGTTGGTTATCCTCAACGGAATGAGACTTCTAAAATATAAGCTTAGAAAAGGATAGTTCGTTTCACTAACTAATGGTTAATAATTTTTTAAAACAAAAATCAAAAAATAGAAAGGAGATATATATATTTTATGAAAAAAGCGACATTGCAACTGGAAACATTAAGTTGCCCATCATGCATGCAAAAGATTGATAAAGCTGTCAAAGCCCTTGATGGCGTTGATAAGAATAGCGTCAATGTAATGTTTAATGCAAGCAAGTTAAAGGTTACTTTTGATGAAACCGTAACGTCGGTTGAAAAAATCAGCGATGCCATTTCTTCGCTTGGATTCGATGTCTTGAATTCGCAAGTCACCGAGGCATAATATCTGAATCTTGCACAAACCCTCTAGCAATAGAGGGTTTTGTTTTTTTATTTAGTTATATTTTTATCTAAAGAAAAACCAAAAAATTTATATCTTTAACTATGCTAAAACAAAACTTTCTCATATACTATTGATAAAGACATAAAGGAGGAGAAAAATGACATTTAACCCTTATCAAAATAACGAAAATCGATTTGTTGGAACCGGCTTTGGCAGACCCGGTTTTGGAAGACCGGGATTTGGAAGACCAGGATTCGGAAGACCAGGATTCGGAAGACCGCCTTTCGGTCGCCCCGGCTTTGGCCGTCCGTTTGGCCCACCTTTTGGTACATTACCGTTTCTTGGTGGTTTAATAGCGGGAACACTGCTTAGGCCGCCAGTTGTGACACCGATTCCACCATTCCCAGTATATCCGGTTCCGGTATATCCACCGTTTCCGTTTTACTAAATATTAGGCAAATGAAAATGGCCGCTAAAAAAAGCGACCATTTTTTTCATTTTGTGGGTTTCATCCCCAAATCAAAAATGCATATTCAGGATGATCGATGAATGGATTGCGATTGCCTTGGATTTCATAAGTGCGTTCGTTTCGCCGCATCTCCCATTCGTCCACAGGGTCTTGATTGTGCCAATCCAACAACACTTCCAGACTTTCAGCAACGCTTGTAGAGTCATAACTGTCGCTTTGGGAATATCTGGTAAAGAGATAGAAGATAATCCTTGCGACATCACCTTTTACTTCATCGCTTGGTTCAAAATAGTTGGTGTTGTATTCGCAACCGCTGTTTCCTCCCCCATTAGTTTGGCTTATATAAACAATTGTGCCGTTTTCTACTTCGCCTAGTCTTTTATTTCCTTTGGCTCCGTTTACCGTTGGGTCGGAAGGGCGAATGTGGTGCAAATCAGAACCAGCTCCGCTTTCTTTAAACCAGCCAAGCGACTTTGGCCAAACGTGTTCGCGGTTCCAATAATCCGCATCCCACACCGCATCAATCTCTAACCGGCTGTAAAACAGAACTACTTTTTCTTCGTCATATAAGCTTGCATCGGTATAGAGGAGATCCTGTTTAAGGTTATCATAGCTCCTTACATTAGTATGAGTTTCAATTAATAACTCTCTTAATTCAAGTTTTAATGCTTCTCCAACCAAATCATCGTTAATATTACTGTAATAATTAAAATTGAAATCATATATATATTCAACCGGTTCGGATGGAAGAATATATAAACCAAATGGCAAGGTTTCAATCTCAATGGAATATATACACTCTGTACTAATAAGTGTATTCAAATTTAAACTATTTGTACTAACCGTGGTAATTAATGCACCATCAACATATATATTAAAGGTTGCACCAATGATTTCATCCCAAATTAAGGTATTATTCTCAACCTTTACGTTTTGCACACTTGGTGCATAACTGTTTCTTTTGGGAACAAAAACATTAAATGTTTTGGTATCACTTATACCACCAAAGGATAATGTTGCAAGGAGAGTGACGGTTACCTCACTGTCTCCTTGACTAACAATACCTGTTTCACTAATTACACTTGGATGACTGGAGGACCAACTAATCCTTGAACCGTTTTCGCCTTCTATAGGAAGTGCAAGGTTAGTAATAGTTGATGTAGGTAATACTAAACTTTCCTTATCTGCATCAATGATTTGGTAATTCCTTCAATTAATTGGAACATAAGTAATTTGAATCGATAAAATATAAATCTGAGCGTTTTTGGAACCTCCGGTTTGGGTATTTTGCAAACTGAAAGTAGTTAT
>Ga0265294_10000159_pt1 | contig 81382 bp, 49 predicted proteins | sample MunlanPumphouse3_FD_192504 | JGI IMG/M metagenome (GOLD analysis project Ga0265294, IMG submission 192504) | Groundwater microbial communities from a municipal landfill in Southern Ontario, Canada - Pumphouse #3 | ecosystem: Environmental > Aquatic > Deep subsurface > Groundwater | place...
CCGGAAAAAGAGCAGGATCTATCACCATCAACACCGACTATCCTGTCTCAGGCAAGATCCAAATCCAACTTCATCTGAAGAAGAGTGAATCATTTACAATTCGTTTGCGCATACCGGAATGGAGTGAAACTACAACGGTATCAGTAAACAATGAACCGATTGAAGTGAATCCCGGCAGCTATGCGGAAATAAACCGAAAATGGGCAACGGATGACTCGATTGACCTTGAACTGGATATGAGGTGCAGGGTCATTGATGCTCCTCGCGGAAGTAACCGGGCGGGGGACAATTTCCAGGCGGTACTTTATGGGCCGGTCGTGTTGGCGAGGGACGAAAATATCGAAAGCAATTATAACGAACCTGTACGGCTTGCATCGGAAAAAGGGTTCATCAATGCCTTACAGCAACAGCCGATCAATGGGAGGAGTAACCTGCAATTTTCTGTTCCACTGCAGGGAGGGGAATATATCACCCTGATCGACTATGCTTCTGTAAATAACTGGGGCAACGACATGCATGTGTGTACATGGCTTCCGATCAAGGAGAATGAGTCAAATGTCAAATGAGCTTAAAACCGGAGCAACGATGAAGAAATTTTGGCTGTTATCGGTAATAATGTTCTTGCTGTTGACCTCATTCTGCAGTAAGCAAGAAAAAAACAATCAGGAAATAAACGAGGAATCACCCCTGAAACTGTTCTCATTAAAGAACAGTGGGTGGGACATATACGAGGGAGAAAATTATCGTTACGGACCCTCTATCATCATCAACGACGATGGGTCAATTGATGCCTGGTTTGCCGCAGTAGGTGATTTCTACGGCAACTGGAACGAGTTGTACAATAAAAACGGGAATAACTCGGCACATCCGGTCTCGGCATATGGATCCGTGGGCCAGAAATTTACGGCAGATGTTCCTTTCTGGGGCGTAAAGGTGGTAAGCCCCAACTGGCATGGACAACCCTGTGGATTGACCTTAAAACTCTTTAAATGGGATGATCCTGCAATGAGCTATGCCGACGTGGTTGCACAAAAAGCGGTGGCTTCGGAAAAATACACAAACTATGCCGATGGGGAAAAACTGGGAGTTACCCGATCCGAAAAATTTCCTCCCGGAACCTATCTCTGGGAATTGTCAGAAAGCCTCACCGATCAATCGGGAGTATGGTTGCGAGAAGGAGAAGTTACCGGGGTTACCAGTTACCGGGGCGGTATTCCAGTGACAGAAAAGAGCCACTGGGAAGCCATGTGGTCAGAAGAGAAAACCAGCGGTGATGTTTTTTGGGACCAAGCATCTTATCAACGTTCCTCCGACCGGGGTAAAACGTGGACCAAGGAGGTAATGTCATTGCTTCCTACCGAATTTTCATCCGATCATTATTCAGTCTGTGATCCGGGAGCCGCCTACTGGAACGGGTACTATTACATCGGGTACACGTCTACGGAAAACATGGCAATGACACAAAACAATGTCTATGTTGCCCGTAGCAAGAGCCAGGCCGGTCCCTGGGAGAAATGGGACGGAGAGAAATGGGGGGTGGATCCCGAGCCGGTGATCCGTTACGATGGCAACCCCGAAAAGTTTGGAGCCGGAGAACCTTCCATCGTCGTGGTGGACAACACCATCTATTTCTACTATTCCTGGAACGATACGGGAACCTCAACCCGTGTGGCTACAGCCTCTGCCGATGATCCCGACTGGCCCGGAAAGTTGAATTACCGGGGGGTGGCTATTGACAAAAGCCACATTGCCGGAGCCGACCACGCAGACGTGAAATACCGGGAAGATATCCAGAAATTCCAGGCCATACACACAGCCGATAGGATGACAGAAAAAGGGTACCTCGTAATCTGGCAATCGGATGACGGGTTGACGTTTCAGAAAATTGGAGAAGTAAGGAAAAACCTGTTGCCAGGCATTCATAACTGCGGATGGAGCGGTGATGGCAAAGGACACATCCGAAAAGGAATACCACAATATGTCTCCTATGCCTACGGTGTAGGCACATGGGGTAAATGGAAGACCAGGTGGGCAGAAATTGAATGGTAAAGAACTGGGGAAATTACTTTCCCCAGGTATAGATTACCACATCACCCGGCTCCACCTCTACAATTTCGGAGGAACCCCTGACAGGAGTAATTGTACCATTCTTCATCACCCGCTTCACGGTTTTATCGGTCTCGATCGACAGCGTCATGGGTGCCTGAAAATCACGGTTGACAACAACCAGGTAATATCTCTTCTGGTTTTTCAATACCGATACAACTGCGCCCCCATCACCGGTATCCAGTTTCTTAATTTCTTGTGGTAGCTGATCAACGGGACGGGTGCCCTCGGGCAGCTGACTTCCCGTATGCCACACAGATACCAGTTCAGCTCCCTGAAATACGTGTGAAAGGGCGTGAATTTCCTTGTTCACCGTTTGTATTCTATCATAAACGACCGTACGGCTTCCATCCAGGTTAATGGGAGAATCATGAAAGTCCCAGGGCGTGTTATCTCCCGGATGCCAGTACGTGAAATACTGGAGTGTCTGTGCTCCGTAAGCCAGATTGCTGAACATCTGTAGCCGCAGCTCCCCAACGGTAGGGATCGGATAAGGTGTATGGGCAATAGCCAGGGCAAAAGCCCAGAAAGGGAGCGATGACCTTCTGGAGGCAGCCGCTATAATCTCCAGGTTCTTGTACCAGCCAGAGCGTAACATACGCACCCCATTCTCTTCCACAACCGGGTAATGATCGAATGAAATAAACGGTACGGGAACCTCGGCCAGAAACATCTCCACATGTTTGGCATAGGGATCTTCCCCCGCCGCCAATACGCCATTCTTTCCAATCAACACCTCCTGGCCGGCATAATTGGGAAAGAGGTTGATGTAACAGGGATGCTCACGGTCAACCGACTGAATTTTCCGCACCCATTCTCCCAGCATCGGAAAATCAGCCGCTCCGGGTTCATCCCTCAGGTGATAACCGGCCAATGCAGGATGATCCATCAATCGCTTTGCAGTCTTCTCCGGCTCAGTACTCAACTCAGGGCAAGAGGGCATTAGTTTGACTCCGGCCTGCTGAGCTACATCCAGAGCTTTTTCTACAGCTTCCACACTGGAGTATACTGAGAAATTAATGTTAATTCCCGCCTCCTTGAGTTCCTTGAACCGCTCAACGGTCGTCTCACTCTCCGGCACGCCAATCCATGCCATTATTGGAAACTCACCGTCATTTTTCTCCAGCGTCTCCGATCTTTCCTGGGCACAACTGCATAACAACGCAATACCCATCATTAAAATCACATACTTTCTCATAAGTTTTTCGCCAATTAAAAGGTGTAAATAAATCTCTATAATCTCTATAATCTCTATAATCTCATAACTATTTAGCCGTTTTTTTTTGCAAAATCCGATGTTAACTGATCATTTTTTATTCTCCTCCGGAAATAAGCGGTGACGGAGATCATTCTCCAATTCTGCAAGATGATTCGGGTTGTAACTGAAATCTTCCCTCACCATCGTCACCTGGAACTCGTTGAGCAAAGCCATGAACTCGGTCAATGCCACTTCCGGATCAGGAAGTGTGACCGGAGAAGCGCCATGTTCTTGCGCATAATCCTTGAATCGTTGATATTCTGACAACAAGACAAATTTGAAGGGTATCTGCTCACGACGGATACGATCATGGTGTACCTTTTCTTTGGTAACCTCCAGGGCTTTTCTCATCGCTGCTTCAGCTTGTGCATATACAGGTATCTCCAGCCAGTCTGCGGTTGATGGCCGAACCATCGTCAGGTGTACCTTTGAATCAACTGCTGCACGACTCAACAAATCCCAGTAACTGCGCAAATAAGGGGCTGCGGGGGCACCATAGTAACCGGTCAGAAATTCATCTATAATTTCTTCGGCATCCAGATCAGGATTCCACATCAAATGGGAAATCAAGTAATTGCGAAGCGCAACAAAATCCCCTGCCGAACAGTAATAATCACCCTGTTCGAACAACCCGATAGTCTTGTTTTTCACAAAGAAACGGATGTCTTCATCCAGGGAGTAAAGGTTGGGATGAGGCATAAGATACGACAAAAAATTGGTCACGTAGTTCCAGATATAAAGGTTATCGGCTACCCTGCTCCACCCTTCTATCGCTTCCCGGGTTGCCCTGTTCTCTTCCCCTTCACTCAGCGGTATGGCATAATTACCGTGCGTGCAAATACGAATGATCACATTCTTCCTCGGTTTGACACGCCTGGGAGGAGGAACCGAATACTGGTAGGCGATGGTTTCGACCCACACGTCGGGAAATTCCTTTTCAATTGCCTCTGCCACCTCATTTACAAACCTGAGGATAGGTCCAGACTGACTCCCTTCCTCTTCTGCCACGGCACTACAGGCTTCACATCGGCAATAACGAAAGTTGGCATCAGAATCATTTTGGCTGATTGAGACAAATCCCGCTTCGGGATGAAGACGCAGGCTATCCATCACGTTTCGGATAAATTCTTCCCGCATTGCACTGTTGGTGAGACAAAGTTGGCCATACGGGTGATTAACTCGCTCCTCTCCCACTTTGCTATACCATTCGGGATGTGTGCCAAAATATTTTTCTCTGGGAAGAAAATAATTGAACGAATGCACAAATGGCAAATAGTGATGGTGTCCTCCATACTGTTCCGTCGTGCGGGAAAAATCCCCGTTGCATTTCATCCTTGCACAAAACAGATTATCCACCCCATCCTTGTAGAATGACTCCCGGTAAATAAGAGCCGGGGCATATTGCAGATGCTGTTTCGGAACAATCAGTTTCCTGCGGGAGGGGACAAAGGATTCTCCGGAAGTCCACCACCGAACACCACATGCTTCTTCAAGAAAGGTGTTCACCGCATATAAGGTACCTCTAACGGGATGGCCCACTAGTATCATGTTTTTACCCACCGTTTCACGCACAATCCCGTCATAGGGAAGCGACTGAATGGTTAATTCCGGCAGCAACTTACGAATGCGGCCCACATCTCCCACTATAATCTGGGGCGATACATCCTCCGACTCACTCTCTTTGAGAATGACAAAATCAGCATCACTAATCTGATCCAAATACTTCTTAAGTTCCTGTGCAGATGTTCTTTCAACCGGAGTAGGATTATCCGGCATCACAATGAAATAGTTTGCCTTCCCGCTATCCGCCAGGATCAACCCATCGGGCGGCAAACAGGAAATTAACAGTATTGGAACGAGATAAAACAACCAAAAAAGAAGATTCATTCCGTGGAACCTAAATGTGTTTACTTTCACCATACTTTTTTGAGAAATTTTGATTTAAGTTAATAAAATTGACATTGTAAATTATTAAAATATGAACTAACGCAAAAGCAGGAAAAACCGTTTTTTATTTGATCATAAATCACAGGTATCATCTTGCTGGGAATGAACGCCCATACGTCGATATCATTCTATAATGCGAAGGTAGTGAAATTGATTAGTAAGCACTAACTCTTTAACTTTATTGGTCATTTCTCTTATCTTATTTATCAATTCTATCAGTCATTGTCAATTCTGATGCCTTACATTTGTAAAAACTTTACAAAAGCAGAGGCCATACTACTCGTACGGGCTACTACCTGAGGAAGTTCAACAATTACAAGTCCAACGTCAATGTAGATGGAGACGGCTTTATGAAGGTATTCCGGCTTGCAGAACTCTACCTGAATTTTGCTGAAGCAGCCGCTAACACCTCAGGGCCTGAGACTGCCGTTGCGGGCAAGGCTTCCGGTGCCGCAGCACTATCGGCAAGAGAAGCCGTCAACAAAGTGAGAGCTCGTGCCGAGATGCCCCCTCTGCCTTCCGGTCTTTCAGCGGAAGAATTCCAGTTACGCTACCGCAACGAACGACGGATCGAACTTGCTTTTGAGGAACATCGTTTCTTCGATGTAAGAAGATGGAAGATACTAAACGAAACCGATCAATTTGTTACCGGTATGAGGATTATCAAGGAGAATGGCAATTATAGCTACAACAGGTTCAAACTGCACGAAAGAGGAACCAACAGCGAAAAGTATTTGATTTTCCCGATCAGTTTATCCGAAGTTTCCAAGATGGAATCATTCACTGGCGAAAATTGGCAAAATCCCGGTTGGAATTGATCCTGCATTTTTCATTTTTATCAAAACTTCGATAAACCCTTAAGGAAACTTATAGGATTATCGGAGTTTTGATATTATTCAAAATAAATCAAAATATGTTGAAAATAAACCTTTCCAGTAACATCGTTTGCTTTTGCTTGATGCTATTCACTGCATGCGCATATGGGAAATCCGCAGACACACCGGAAAACGAAACCCTCAAGGGCGACACCTCCATGCTCTACATTGAGAATGACCGGCTAAAACTGGGGATTGACCTCACCTTGGGTGGAGCGGTCACCTACCTCTCCGATGAGGCCAACGGAGGGAAAAACATGATCAACAGTTACGACTGGGGCAGACAAATCCAAATGTCTTACTACAGCGGACCTTGGCCGTACATAGGTCCCAATGGCGAACGGCCCACCCCTGAATGGGAAGGGTTGGGTTGGAATCCAATTCAATCGGGGGATGCCGGGGGAAACCGTTCCAAGATTATCTCTTACGAAAAACGGGGAAACAATGCCATCTTTGTCCGCAGTATCCCTATGCAATGGCCCCACAAAACCGGAGTTGCCGGGGAATGCGTGTTTGAATGCCTTTATACACTATCAGGGAATGTGATTACCCTGGAAGCTACCCTTGTGAATCAAAGACAGGACAAGAAACAATATCCCGCTTCTTCCCAAGAGATGCCCGCGGTATATACCAACGGGCCATGGTACAAGTTGGTAACTTATCTGGGAGACAGACCGTTCACCGAAGAACCAGTCACGGTTATTGTCGACAAGGGCAACCGGAAAGGATGGCCATGGGTACATTTTTATACACCCGAAAACTGGGTGGCCTTACTTGATGACAACGGCTATGGGATTGGAGTCTTTCAACCGGAAGTAATGAGGTTTAACGGAGGGTTTCATCCCAACGACTCTTTCAAAGGATACGGTGGCGAAAAAGACGGGCAAACAGGCCATGTTGCGCCCATTGGAAAACAGATACTGGACCACAACATACGCTGGACTTATAAAACATCCCTGATACTCGGCACGCTCGACGACATCAGGTCATATGCCAAAACGAACAGGACAAGGCCGGACAATCCCGAATGGAATTTTAACCAGTCACGCGACAACTGGTATTATCAGGGTGTAGTACACGACGAAGGATTCCCGGTTAAAGATGGTTTAAATCTGCAATTCGAAAAAGAAGCCTCCCTTGTTGGTCCGGAGACTTTTTGGAAAGCGGCCGACGCGGGCTTCCTCGAAATTGAGGGCAACTTTCACACAATGCGTGGAGCCCTGGCGGTCACCATTGAAATACAACCGGTCGGCAAGTCGGATTTCACAGATTGGCTGAACTGGAGTGAGGGTGAATTTAGCGTGGAGGAAGAGAAAATGAAAAAAGCCTCCGTATACCCTGAAAAACGGGCATTTAGAAAAACACAGGAAATCATCGCTGACGGAGTAAAACGCACCTACCGGATAAAGCTGAACGATCTGCCGGAATATGTGGAATCCATGAAAAGCATAAAAATTATATTCTCAGACAAAGGGACAGCAAAAATAAACAACATTCGATTGATCAGGTAAATCTACCAAATTCGACTGCCTGTTTGATGGGATATCTGCCATTTACAAAACAAAAAATAAAATCCTATATTATGACACGCACATTACAACGCAATTTACTAGTCCTTTCTATGCTGCTTATTACAAATCAATATATTGCAGCTCAAAGGATTGACAGCGACCAATGGTCCGCTACCGATGCACTGAACAGAAAAGTCAGGGGATACTCTGATGCCGGTGATAAGAAAGATAAGTTTGTGGCTATGTTTTATTGGACCTGGCACCAGGGAAAGGATGATACCACCACTACGGTAAAAAACATCACCGAAATTGTCCGTAAGCATCCCGAAGCCATGAAGGATTACCATCATCCGGCCTGGGGAAAAGCAAAACCGGGATTCTTTTATTGGGAACAACCTCTATTGGGTTATTACAAGACCACCGATCCCTGGGTATTGAGAAAACACGCCGAAATGTTGGCAGATGCCAAGGTCGATGTGGTCTTCTTTGACTGTACAAACGGAAGCCTCACCTGGGTGGAATCATACGAAGCCCTGATGAAAACCTGGGATCAGGCCCAAAAGGAAGGTGTCAACGTGCCCAAGATCGCATTTATGCTACCCTTCGGTCCCGCTCCGCACTCACTAGTCTCCTTGAGGCAGTTGTATCGGGATGTATACAAACCCGGCAGGTACAAGAACCTCTGGTTTAACTGGAAGGGTAAACCAGGAATCATGGCTTATCCTGACAACCTCACCAACTCTGAAGAAGACAGGGCGATTGCAGATTTCTTCACCTTCAGACCCGGTCAGCCTGACTATGTGGACGGACCAAAACGAAAGGATCAGTGGGCGTGGCTGGAAAATTATCCCCAAAAAGGGTATGTCCCGCAAAAGGACGGAACCTTCGAGCAGGTTTCAGTGGGAGTGGCACAGAATGCTGCACCCGAAACTAAAGGCCATTGCAGTGCCTTTAACCTCCCAGGCTCGCAGGGAAGAGATTTTTCCTTCCGGAACGGATTTGATCCCCGGGTAGACGGTTATCTTTACGGATGGAACTTTCAGGAACAGTGGGACCGTGCTTTTGAAATCGACCCCGAGTTGGTATTTGTTACGGGATGGAACGAGTATATCGCAGGTCAGTGGCTTCCCGAACATAACTGGACTGGCGATCCCTTCTCCTTCGTGGACCAGTTTGACTGGAAAAGAAGCAGGGACATAGAGCCCAACAAGGGATGGGGTGATAAAGGTGATGTCTATTACCTGCAACTGGTAGATAATGTAAGGAAGTTCAAAGGAATGACGCCTCCGGAAGAAACCTCCGCCCCAAAAACCATAAAGATTGGAAAGCCTAACCAGTGGGATGATGTAACTCCGGCCTACAATCATTACAAAGGAAATACCTTTCATCGTGACCACGTGGGCAGAAACAACACCTACTATACCAACCGTACAGGAAGAAACGACATTGCCAAAGCCAAAGTTGCCAGAGACCAGCAGTCTATTTATTTCTATGTGGAAACTGCCGGGAAACTTTCTTCCCGAAAAGACCCCAACTGGATGATGCTGTTTATTGATATCGACAGGGATAAATCTACCGGATGGAACGGTTACGATTACATAATCAACCGACAGAGCCCAACTGCAAAAGAAGTGATCGTGGAAAAAAATATCGGTAATCGATGGGAATGGAAAGAAATCAACAGGGAGGCTTATGTGGCCAATGGTAACCAACTGGAGATCACGATCGGCAGAGAGACCCTCGGAATGAAGGGAAAAACACTCGATTTTGAATTCAAGTGGAACGACAATATGCAGGAAAACGGAAACATCATGGATTTCTATGTGAACGGGGATACTGCTCCAGGAGGAAGATTTAATTTTGTTTATTCGGAATAATTTCAAAATGAAAAAACAACTCTATTCAACCGGCCTGTCACTCCTTCTGTTGATATTGGCCTCAGGCTGTAGCGTAGGAAGTCACAAATACCTTAGCTTCGACCTTCAGTCAGGGAACCACCTGGCTATTGACTCACTGGATGAGTATCACTACCGCATCACCACCCAAGGAGGCGATCCCTACATCATGCTGAAAGAATTGAATCAATCGTTGGACGGCGGAAAAACCGTGCTGACTTTTGAATACCGCGCGGAAAAGGAGATCAATTTTCTGGAGGTGTTCTTCCTCACGCAGGAGACCGGTTCCTTCGGATCGAACGTTGCCGGCAGCCTGAAATGTCCGGGATTGGCTCCGGCGGAAGAGATGACCCTCTATTCTGTTGACTTGGGTGAAGCTATAGCAAATGCGAACTGGAAACCGGAAAAAGATCTGTTACGGATCGATTTTGGAGATCAGGCCGAAGCAGAAGTGGTGATCCGGAATATGCATTTCCGCAAACGCAACAAGGCTGAAGATGCTTTTTTCAAGGAAAAAGAGGCTTTCAAGGCATTTGACAAGCAACAAAACGACCAATTCGCGAACTATCTTTCCCGCACATACCCGTCTTCCATTACCCGTGTAGAAGTGCTCGATTCCACAATCCGGATCCAGGGGAAGACTGATTTGGACAAGGGTAAGGCAATGCTTTATGCTGTAAAACCCTGGGAGAACATCCTCAAACCGGAACAATTTAACGGAGTGGAAATAACCCAGTCACCCTTCACCCTGGAGCTGGCAAGGTATGAAGAGATCGAAGGATTCAACTACGACCATGCGCTCTCCAAATGGGTTATCACAGATAAGGGAGACCTCCTTTCCTCATCCCGTTACGCTGATTATATCAACCCACGAGAGAACATGCCAAAAGGGATCCTAAACGGAAGAAAAGGCATTGGAGGATATCACATTAAAAGAGGATACAGCTCTGATCTCGCCGACTTCCCGGTAACCAGCATCACGGTTAATGTAGGGATTACTCAATTCATGTACCTGGATAAAAGAGAAAACACCATCGAGCACCTGTTTCACGGGAAGCGTTACTATTTTGATGCAGCCACGATAGAGGGATACGATCAGACAATGCTCGAGGCGCTGAAACACAACATCATTGTGGCAGCAATTATTCTTGTAAATCCGGCCAGTCAATCCGCCGACCCAAAGGTGGGGGAGTTGCTCCAGGATGATCATTTTGAGGGAGAGCATGCTTTTTTTACGATGCCTAACATGACATCAGTGGAAAGTGTGCATTGCTATGCAGCAGCGCTGGACTTTCTGGCGAGTCGTTACAGCAGGGAAGACAACAAATTTGGACGTATTCACCACTGGATCATCCACAACGAGGTGGATGCGGGCAACGTATGGACCAATATGGGTAAGGACAGGCCGCTGCATGTTTTTCTGGATGCGTACCACAAATCGATGCGCCTCTGCTACAATATCGCTCGGAAATACGATGTCCACAGTGAAGTACTGGCTTCTTTCACCCACTCCTGGACAGAGCCTGTACCTGTAGACGGTGATTACTCCACGCTTGATCTGCTCAACGGACTGCTTCGTTATTCGGCAGTAGAGGGAGACTTCCAATGGGGGCTCGCCTACCATCCCTATCCGGAAGATCTGAATGAACCCAAAACCTGGAACGATAAATCGGCCACGTTTACAATGAACACGCCGATGATCACCTTCAAGAACCTTGAAGTATTGGATAAGTGGATCAAACAACCGGAAAACTTCTACCTTTCCTCACAAAAGAGAACGGTATGGCTATCCGAAAACGGCACCAACTCTCGTTCCTATTCTGAGCAGGATCTGGCTGAACAAGCCGCCGGCTTTGCATATGCATGGAAAAAGATGAAAAAGCTGGACGGCATCGATGCTTTCCAATGGCACAACTGGATGGATGGACGAGGTGAATTTGGGCTTCGTATAGGACTTCGAAAATACCCGGATGATGAGAATGATCCGGCCGGTAAGAAGCCAGTCTGGTACTTATACCAGGCAGCCGACACTCCTAATGAAGACAAAATTTTTGAACCCTATAAACAGATCATTGGAATCAGGGATTGGGCTGAAGTACTGTATGAAGTAGAATAATTGTATTCTATCGAAGCATTCAGTTTATATTTCTATCGGTTTCAACTAACATTGTAAAAATATCTTTATGAGTACTCGATTGAACTTTTTGGTGTGTCTGCTCCTTTTTTCCGCAACCGGTTTGTTGGCAAACAACCGGTACGGTTTGCCGATAGTACCCAAACCCCAACAGGAAATTATTACAGGAGAAAATATCGCTTTCGACAATGAATGGGAGGTTTACGTTGATCCCGAAGCAAAGGAGGCCTCCACTTATATAACATCTGTCCTGGAAGAGTGTGGTGTGCAAGCTCATTTTACAGCGAGGAAAAATAACGCCGATTTAATTCTGGATATTCACAAGAAAACATCAAGAAATCCCGAAGCATATCATTTATCGGTTTCCAAAAACAGGAAGATTCAGATATCGTCTGCCTCCCGTAACGGATTACTGTATGCACTTCAGTCCTTGCGGCAGATCGTCTCTCCTCAAGAAAACGAAATCACAGTCCCTGCCTGCCAGATAATTGACGAGCCCGTTTTTCCCTGGCGTGCATTTATGCTGGATGAAAGTCGCCATTTTCATGGGATGGGAACGGTAAAAAAACTGCTGGACGAGATGAGTTACCTGAAAATGAACACTTTCCACTGGCACCTGGTGGATGATCCGGGATGGAGAATTGAGATAAAAAAATATCCGGAGTTAACGGAAATCGGATCCAAACGCAATTTTTCACACCGCGATTTAACGGTTGAACAGTGGGACAAACGGTTTCCGGAGAGAAAGATGCATTACTCCCAGGATGAGATTCGCGAGATCGTGCGGTACGCCGGCGAAAGGGGTATTCAGGTCGTACCTGAAATTGAGGTGCCCGGTCATGCGTCTGCCGCCATCGCTGCATACCCCTGGCTCGGGGCAAGCAGCAAACAGCAGGGAAGCGGAATCTGGGGTGATCTTTATGATGTTACCGATCCAAAGGTGGAGGCATTTATTCGCGATGTTTTGGATGAAGTCATAACACTATTCCCATCTAAAATCATACATATCGGTGGCGATGAAGCCAACTACACCCATTGGCAGAATAATCAGCAGATTGTACAGTTCATGAAGGATAAGGGAATCCCTACCTTTGCAGATCTGCAGGTATGGTCAATCAACCGTTTCTCTAAATACTTGGAATCAAAAGGAGTACGAATGATGGGATGGAACGAAATTACTGGCGACAATATCCGCGGCGAGGCCCATCTCGAGGCAAGCCAATCGGAAAAACTGGCCCGGGGAACACTTGTTCATTTTTGGGATGGAGACATCAGCCTTATCAACAAAGCCATCGACGAAGGCTATGATGTGGTGAACTCAAACCGGCATTACACTTACCTGGATTACCCTTACGACGTAATCCCCCTGGAAAAAGCCTACTCGTTTCATCCGCTACCCGAGGGATTGGCAAAAGAGAAAGCCTCCAAGATTGCCGGGCTCGGTTGCCAGATGTGGGGCGAATATACTCCGAACCTGACTCGGTTGTACTATCAAACGTTTCCGCGCATTGCAGCCTATGCAGAATGCGGATGGACAAAAGCCGAAAACAAAAGCTACGATGAGTTCCGCAACCGTGTAAAAAATACCGAACGTCGGTGGCGGAAAATGGGTTACTTCAACCAACAGCCTGCTTATTCGGCTCAGGATGATACATTTACACTGTGGCAACTTCCTTCACAAATCAATACCATTGGTAATTCGTACGTCATACAAACCGATGACGGAAAGGTGATCGTAATGGATGGAGGAGTCAAGGAAGAAGAGGGATACTTGCGCGGTTTTATCGGGTCCCTGGGCAATGTGGTGGATTGTTGGTTTGTCTCGCACCCCCACTCCGATCATATCGGAGCTTTCACCCGTATACTGGAGAATCCTATGGGGATACGGGTGAAGCAAATATGCCATTCAACATTCTCGGAAGCCCTGATGGGCAGAGAACCCGATAGCAAAGATGAGGCGATCAGGTATTATGAAGCAGCAAAAAAATCAGGGGCCCTTTTGACCGAAGCGGCACTGGGCATGACCTTCACTTTTGGTCACACCACGTTCCGCGTACTCGGCATCAAAAATGAAGAACTGAAAACCAATCCCTATAACAATTCGAGTATGGTCATTAAAGTCTGGGACCCGCTGAAATCGGTCCTGTTCCTTGGTGATTTGGGAAAGGAAGCAGGTGATAAATTGCTGGAGGGTTCTTTTCACAATCAACTGGACTGTGATTACATGCAGATGTCACATCACGGACAAAGTGGGGTTTCGATGGATTTCTACCGTACAGTAAAATTCCGCGCATGCCTATGGCCTACGCCGACCTGGGTATACAATAATGATGCGGGAGGAGGTTTTAACACGCATATCCTGACGACGATAGAAACGCGCAACACCGTAGATGCATTGAATATTTCGGAGAATTACCTCAGTTTTGAAGGATTAACAAGAATTGATTAACACTAAAAATAAAAATGTCATGCAACGAGTAGCTTTTAAAATGTATTTGAAGCCGGGTTTCAGCGAAGAGTATGAAAAGAGACATGCGGAGATCTGGCCGGAATTGAAACAGCTTTTATCGAATACCGGAGTGGAAGATTATTCCATATTTTGGGACAAGGAGACCAATATTTTGTTTGCGGTACAAAAAAACAACGGGGAGCAATCTTCCCAGGAGATAGGCACCAACCCAATTGTACAGAAATGGTGGGATTACATGTCGGATATTATGGAGGTAAACGATGACAATTCCCCGATCTCCATTCCTTTGGATGAATTGTTTTACATGGAGTAAAAGCCGTGAAAACTGATGAATAAAAAAAGACCTGGGTTTCTGTGCATTGTCTTATTGTTCCTTGTAGCGGATTTTTATTGCTACGGGAACAATAAGGCAATTGCGAAATGGCATAAAAAGGAGTTAACTTTTGTAAGCCAGAAAAGCTACAGCAACCCGGTGTATGAAGTGGATTTTTTTGGGGCAGAATTTTTCTCACCATCAGGAGAAAGATTTGTCTCAAGAGGTTTCTGGGACGGGGAAAATACCTGGAAAGTGCGTTTTATGCCGAATCAGACCGGAAAATGGAGGTTCACGACAATCTGCTCCGATGACTCTAACCTTTCACTTAACCAGATCGAAGGCTCTTTTCAATGCATCCGGAACCGCAGCACACATGATATTTATCAAGGGGGAGCGTTACTGCATCCTGAGGGATCATACCACCTGGAGCACAATGACGGGACACCCTTTCTTTACATCGGTTGTACGGCCTGGAATGGAGGATTATACTCAACTCCCGAAGAGTGGGACCTTTATCTTTCCAACCGGAAAAAGCACGGCTATTCTGTCATTCAACTGGTCACGACACAATGGCGGGGAGCTTTACACAATGCGGAGAATGAAACAGCTTTTACAGGCACCGAATGTATCATGGTCAACCCCTCCTTTTTTAAGCGGATGGATGAACGGATCGACCGGATAAACGCGTACGGGTTGGTGGCTGCTCCCGTTATGTTATGGGCATTGGGGGACATGAGTCCCGGGGTATGCTTACCTGAAAGAGCAGCGATCAAATTGGCAGAGTACATATTGGCTCGTTACGATGCCAATCACGTCATTTGGAACCTTGGAGGTGATGGCAATTATTTGGATGAACATGAAAAAAGATGGAAGAAAATCGGAAGAGAAGTGTTTGGTAAAAACAATCATCAACGATTGGTAACGCTCCACCCCCGCGGTCTTTCCTGGTACGGTAGCGTATATAATCATGAAAAGTGGCTCGATATAATATCTTATCAGACAGGTCATACTAACAGCCGGGAAGTGATCCGATGGAAGACGCAGGGGCCGGTGGCGACTACCTGGATGGACCTTTCACCCAGGCCGATAATTGACACGGAGCCCGTTTACGAAAACGGCAACAATGCCGACGAAGTGAGAAAAAGTGCATACTGGAGCATTTTCGCCGCACCGGTTGCCGGTGTTTCGTACGGATCACATACCATATGGCCCTGGCTCCGAAAAGGAGATAAACCCATCAATCATGGAGAAAAAGAGCCGTCACCCATCACCTGGTACGACGCCCTTTTCCACGAAGGGAGCATCCAGAGAGGATATTTGGCATCCTTTTTCAGGAATATTGATTGGTGGAAGTTATTTCCGGCAAATCATCTATTAAAAGAGCAACCCGGTTTATTAAACCACGCCCGCTGGCAGTCAGTACTTGCTTCTGATAACAAAGCGGTCATTCTAGTTTATCTTCCGGTACAGGAGGCCGTCAAACTGAATATTTCCCAGGCAAATACGTATGGGGCCAAATGGTTTGATACCGCCAACAATAAATTTTTAAAAGCTTCTCCCGAACAGCACGACGGTGTTTTGGAATATCATTCACCCGTGGAGTCCGATGCAATATTGATGCTTTTCAAGAAAAACTAAATTAATCCGATTCAAGAAAAAAAGTCAACACTATGAAACATGTAAAGAAAATTGTTGTGGTCGCTCTCTGCTCGCTTTTATGTATGCCGTCGTTACATTCGGCAGTAATCATATTAACCAGTGACCAACAACTGTATGACCTGATGGATCCGGACAAGAAAATTGACATTTCCCTGGGGTACAACAGTACATTCATGAGCCTGCGTGAAGTCTGTGAGGCAGCCAAACGCAGGGGAGACAAAGAACTGACCATCGCTTTTGACGAATTTTTCAGACAGTACCGGCCTCAAGCAGGTACGGAAAGGCGATTGACCCCTGACATGGATGAATATGTCAAAATGATTAAATTCATCAGCGATTTTGCAAAAAAATACGACATGGGTATCTGCCTGAGTTTACTTTCTCCGCTTGAACTGGGTCCGGCATACAAGAACCAGACAAATCAGGCAGGCAGATGGCTGGGATACAAAGTAGGCATGATGAATGCTACTGACGGCGCTTTCTCATTATCCATGTGGCAACAAATGTATTGGACTAACAACAAAGGCAAGTTTCAGATTAAGCTGAAAAACATAAAAGCCTATGCATTTAAGGAAAAACCGGTTAAGTCGTCTCACTTTATCGCCGTCCGTCCCGATGAAATCGTAGAAATTAAAGATGTGCGATGGGAAGGAGGAGATACTGTGGATGTGGAGGGTGGCGAATACGGGCTCAAGAATTCGCCGGAAGAGATGATATTCCCGATCAGGAAACTAAGAGTTTACCGCGACGGAAAGCAAAAGATGGAGGGGTATAACCGTGTGATGGTCCTTCTGGAGTATGAAACGCCAGAAATGGATTATTTCAGCGACCGTGCACCGTTGTTCCTGCAACAACTTATTGACAAGTACAAAGAAAACAACGTAAACCTAACCTCTTTTTACTCGGATGAGATGCACATACAACAGGACTGGGCTTATTTTTCCCACCATGAAGGAGGGCAATTCAACACCCGCTTCCTTACCGAAGGCTTTTCACAAAAATACCGGCAAAAATACAATCAGCCGTTCGACGATAAATACATGCTCTATTTTGTCTACGGGGCACCTTACTACCAGGCAACGGCAAAGGCAGTCCGGAATGTACAATACGTAATGGGAGAAACACCTGAAGAGATACACCGGACCTTTCTCCTCAAAGACCGCTACTACAAGATGCTAAACCACGGAGTGGTCGACCTCTTTAAAAATGCGAAAGATTACGCAGAAAAGATCTATAAACGCGAAATGCCGACCAGCGCTCATGCTTCATGGGCAGAAAGCCCTACCATTGATTACTGGGATATGGAAAAACTGCACAGCAATGCCTATAAATATGAATATACCTCAAATTTTGTGTGGGGGAATACGGTGCATCAGGCCTCTGCTGCCTGCTACGACTATTTCAAGTGGGGCGAATACCTGCAGCCCACTGGCAATGATTTTGCAGAAACAGGCTGGGGTGATCGTAACTACTACGGTGCAGCCATGGGGACATCAATTGGGGTGGTCAACAAATATTCCAATGCGTATGCAGCTGCCTGGGGATTCCCCAAAGAAGCTCTTCACTGGAAAAACACACTCAACGAGGCCTACGGAGCACAACCCTCCCGTCCCATGCGGACCCTGACGGCAAATGTACATCGCGACATTGAAGTGTTGATTCTTTATCCCATGAGTCTGGTCGCAGTGGAAGAGAGGTTTGGCAGTTGGATGACTCAATATGGTTATGCCAATTACCTGACAGCAGACAAGTTTGTAGAGATGGGAAAAGTACTGGACGATGGATCAGTTCAGGTAGCGGAAAAGAAATACCGAACAGTGGTTGCGATGTTTGAGCCTCTCCCCCAGGTAGGACTACTGGAGATGATGGATCAAATGACAGAAAAGGGGGGCAACGTGATCTGGTTTAGCACTCCTCCCCTGCTCGACAGCAAAGGATCAGACTGCAGCAAGAGCTGGCAAAAGTTGTTTGGGGTGGATTATCAGTTTGATGAATACATGGGGGAGATCGCCTCCGGGAAAAAAATTACTTTCCACCGTTCTTTTGAAAATCTTGAAGATCAAACTATCCTGACTGACTTTCTGGTGGACCGTATTTACCCGGTAACACCTGCCTCTCCCTCCGTTGAAGTGGTTTCAAAAGTAGAGGAAATGATTGTGGGGACTAAAATGAAGAAGGGAAAAGGATTTGTCTACTATTGTGGTTTCCGCCCCCGCGATGACCAATCCGCTAGCCTGGGTTATGAATCCCGAACCCTCTTCGAAATTCTGAATGCCATCAATGCCTATCCACCAAGCGGCAACTTTCCTGTGAACGACAATCCAACCTATGTGTCGCGCACGAGCGACTTTCTTACCACTACATTTCCCAATGGAACCACAGCAATTGTGAAACACTACCGTACACACCGGGAAAACTGGGAGGGGGGCTTTTCGAGGAACGAAGCAGCAGATTCCGCAGCACTCGCCGTCAATCCGATGCCTGCAGACTTGTTGGACATACAAAACCTGAAAGTGAACGGACATGAAATTTCCTACCAGGGAAAGCTGAATGTCGCCTTCCGAACCGACAGAAACAAACGGTTGATTGCCTTTATCGGAAATGAATGCACGGAGATTACTCTGGACCAGGTTCACTACAGGTTTGCACTTCATCCGGTCAATATTGATTATCTCCCCACAACGGATCAATCAAACCAATACATTCTCCGTATCTCCGGAGAGGGAGAGATCACTCTGCCGGTACCCGTGGGTGCAACTCAATCATTACTGAAGAATGGGAAACACACTGTTCGGAGCAAAATTGAAGCAGGGAACCTCAAGTTTCACATCGACAAAACACTCTCCGGTAAATGGCTGGATCTCACATACCGTCAATCAAAAAAAACAAAGTAATCCTCTCTACATCAAGTATATATTGTTTGTAATTTTACAAGTTCGCAGTTATGGAAAGAGTAACAACCCAATTGCCCAATTTTAAATTCAGGTACACGATCATTTTTCCTGTTGTGTGCTTTCTACTTCTCTCTGCATGTCAGCATGGGAATCGTGCTGCATTAGCAGAGGATTTACAATGTAGAAACATGATTAATCCCGAAGGAATCGATGCTCCACTCTTAAGTTGGAAGATCAAATCGTCACAGCCTGGGACGTTCCAGACAGCTTGGGAAATTGAGATAGCCTCAACCAGGAAGATGCTCGAAAGAGGAGCTGCAGACGTTTGGAGATCAGGTAAAAAACTCTCAGCCGATCAATTTGACATCCAGCCTGCAACGAACTTCAGCGAAGGATCTTCTTACTTCTGGAGAGTCCGGATATGGGATCACAACGACCAGATGTCCCGTTGGAGTGAACCGGCCAGTTTTTCTGTGGGTCTGCTGAAAGAAGCATCGTGGCAAGCCAAATGGATCACCTGTCCAAATGCCGGAGAAGGGGCACTCCCCTATTTCAGGAAAAAAATTCTTTCTGATCAGGGAAAACGTGTGGAAAAAGCATTGGTCTATTTCTGTGGTTTGGGAGCAGGTGAACTGTATGTAAACGGCCAGCCTGTGGATCTGACACGATTCTTGGATCCGGCCCAGACCAATTACGAACAGTATGCCCTTTACAGTACTTTTGATGTGACCGACCTGATCAAGCAGGGAGAGAATACTGTCGGGGTTATGCTGGGTGACGGTTGGTTTTCTCAGAACGATGCATGGGGTGGCGCAGACTTCTCCTACGGAGATCCCATGTTCCGGCTGCAACTGAAGATTTCATACACCGATGGCACCTTTATGCAGGTAGGTAGCGACGAAGAATGGGAATGGGCAGAAGGTCCCATCCGAAAAAGTAACATTTACCTGGGGGAGAGTTACGATGCCAATTGTGAAATCAAAAACTGGAACATGCCAGGGTCATCATCCGACGGTTGGGAAAAAGCACAATTGGCTACCGCAAACACACCACCCCGTTTGGTACCTCAAATGATTCCTCCCATCAGGAAAAAAGAAACGCTCACCGCAAAAAATATCTGGCAAGACTCATTGGGTAACTGGGTATATGATTTTGGGGTAAACGTGGCAGGCATCCCATTGTTAAAGGTTAAGCAACCCAAGGGTACAACAGTGATCATTCGTTTTGCAGAAGGCATTGACAAGTCGAATGGACTTGATTTCAGATCCTCGGGATGGATTCATCACGGAGCCATTTTCCAGGATCAATATATATGTAAAGGCGAAGGTGTAGAAACATGGTCTCCTCGTTTTACCTATCACGGCTATCGTTATGCTGAACTGTCGGGGCTGACTGAAAAACCTGACATTGAAACATTGAAATTAATCGTGGTACACTCAGATGTGAACAACACGGGACAATTTACCTGCGCCGACGAACAGATTAACAAACTACATGAACTGGCTATACGAACTGTAAAGAACAACTTGCATGGCATTCCAACGGATTGTCCTATCCGGGAAAAATGCGGGTGGTTGGGAGATGTGCATGCATATGTAAAAATGGCGAATGTTAACTTCCAAATGGAAAACTTTTGGCACAAATATCTTGAAGATATCCGCTCCGGGGCAATAAGGGAAGAAGAGAATACGCTCTTTCACGAAAGATACAACAACACGTTTTACTTCACTCACAAACCTTCCGGTATACCCTATATGATTGCGCCGGGAAAAAGATTGTGTGGGGTGGCTTCTCCCGATTGGGGTACCGTACAGGTTCAACTACCCTGGTGGATTTATGTCTATTACGGAAACAAGCAGCTTCTATCAGACTATTACCCCCAGATGAAACAATGGACCTTGTATGTAAATTCTTTGGCTAAAGACAACGAAAGAAAAAAGGGCTACGACATGAATACCCAGTCGATTGTCTACCAAGGCTTGGGCGATTGGTGTCCTCCGAAGTACGCGTCTGAAAATAAGACTCCTGTAGAGTTCACTTCAACCGCTTTTCATTATTTGGATGCAAAAATAATGAAAGAGGTGGCCGACATACTCGGTAAAGAAGATGATGAAGCATTGTTCTCGCGGATAAAGGAGGAGATCGCCACAGAACTACGAGACGTGATGTATGATCCAGTGAATAAAACATTTGGATCCCAAACAGCCGACGCCATGGCGCTTGACCTGGGAATTGTTCCTGAAGGAGATGAGGCAGAAGTAAGTAAATCGATCGTTGAGAGCATGAATAGGCACAGTGAAGGGTTTATGAACTGTGGCATTTTTGGAATCAGCCGAATCGGAAGCATGCTCGCTCGCCACGGGAATGCGGAAGCTGCGTGGCAGATGTTTACAAAAAAAGGGGAACACAGCTTTGAATGGATGTGGACCGCTGCGGATGCCACTACCCTGTGGGAACTACTACCCGTCAACGAAATCAGCCACGAAGGTTCTCTTAGTGCGTCCTACAATCACCCGATGCAGGCAGGCTATGACATCACCTTTTTTGAAGACATCGCCGGAATAGCATCCGACCCATCCGGTTTCGGATTTAAGGTGATCCGTTTTGAACCTCTTTTCTGTGATTTTCTTCCCTGGGCAAAGGCTCAAATAGAAACACCATACGGGATTGTTTCAAGCAATTGGAAAAAAACAGACGGGATGTTAAAATGGGAAATTTCCATTCCACCCAACTCCTCCGGATTGGTGATACCCCCATATGAAGGAACTTGCACGGTGAACGGAAAAGAAATTGAGCTTTGTACATTCCTAAAAACGGAAAAAAAGGGAGATAAGAATCGTTATACATTCCCGTCGGGAGACTATCAGATCATATTCAATGACTTATGAGATTCAACCCGTAAAAAAATATACCACTGGAAATGAATTTTTTTGTCAAAAATAATTCAAGACTGTGAAGGCTTTTTGCTGTATTTTTCTTAAATTTATGGGTTATATAAAGCAATGTGAAAGTAAGGAAGAGGAATTTTAAAACAAATAACATAAAAATTGTAACATGAAACGGAGGATAAGTGTATTAGTAGTTTTAATCAGCATGATCTATCTCATTGGTTGTAAGCAAAATTCACAAGACAACCTTGCACAACTGTCTCAGGAATTGGAGAGCGGATTCGTCACCCCTCCCGATTCCATTCAGACCAGTGTCTACTGGTACTGGATTTCAGACAATATCTCCAAAGAGGGTGCCGTGAGAGATCTTCACGCCATGAAAGAAGCGGGAATCAACCGGGCTTTTATTGGCAACATCGGGATAGAGGACCTTCCTTATGGCACAATAAAGATGTTCAGTGAAGCATGGTGGGAGATCCTCCATACTGCTTTGAAAACAGCTACCGAACTGAATATAGAAATTGGTATTTTCAACTCTCCGGGATGGAGTCAATCGGGAGGGCCCTGGATAGAACCAGAACAATCGATGCGCTACCTGGCCTCATCAGAGCTGGAGGTGAAAGGTCCCCAAACCATCAAGCAACTTCTCCAAAAACCAAGCGAACAGTTTCAGGACGTGAAGGTGATTGCCATTCCAAACATGATGCGAAACGAATTGATATTGACCCATAAAAATGCAGTATTACAGAGTACTCCGCTCCTTGCCAACATCGAACGATTGACAGACAACGATCCTCAGACAGGGATCAACCTACCCGAAGGGAATAGTGTGGAAATCAGTTTCAAATCTGAAGAACCGTTTACAGCCAGAAGCCTCACCATCCAGACAACCCGCGCGCCATTCATGGCCGATGCGGTTCTACAGATCAAAGAGGCAAACAACAATTACAAAACGGTTTCGCAATTTGTCATCAATCGGTCCAATCCGGCTTTGAACGTAGGATTCGATCCGTATGCACCCGTGACAATTTCATTACCCAACACCACCTCCAAGGAATTCAGGCTGGCAATTAATTATCAGTCTGGAGGGAGTGGTCTGGCGGAAGTCACTCTGAGCAGTGTTCCCCGCATGGAAAGGTACAGTGAAAAGACACTGGCCAAGATGCATCCCACCCCACTACCTTACTGGAAAGATTATCTCTGGCCAGAACAACCGGAAGTAGACGACACGAGTCTGATTATTCAAGATCAGCAGATCATCGACATCACGCAGCATATGTCTCCTGAGGGAGTCCTCAGTTGGGATGTACCAGAAGGAGCGTGGACGATTTTAAGAATGGGTATGGCGCCCACCGGCGTGACCAACGGACCTGCTTCACCAGAAGCCACCGGCCTTGAGGTGGATAAAATGAGTAAAAAATGGACAGCGCTTCATTTCGACCGTTTTATCGGAGAGATACTGAGACGAATCCCTGAGGCCGACAGAAAGACATTTAAAGTGGTTGTCCAAGACAGTTATGAGACCGGAGGACAGAATTTCACCGATGGCATGCTGCAAGAATTCGAACAGCGCTACGGATATGATCCTCTGCCCTATCTGCCAGTCTTCAGAGGCTATGTGGTCAACAGCCGGTTGGAATCAGACCGTTTTCTTTGGGACTTGCGCAGAATGATCGCAGACAAGGTCGCCTACGATTATGTAGGAGGCCTGAGGGAAGTAAGCCATCAACACGGCTTAACCACCTGGCTTGAAAATTATGGACACTGGGGATTTCCAGGGGAGTTTCTGATGTACGGCGGCCAATCGGATGAAATAGGCGGTGAATTCTGGAGTCAGGGTGAGCTGGGTGACATCGAAAATCGTGCGGCCACATCCGCCGGCCACATCTATGGGAAAACCAAAATTTCCGCTGAATCGAACACTTCCGGCGGACCTGCCTATTCCAGGCATCCTGCAATGATGAAACAGCGTACTGATCGCTTCTTCGCCGAAGGGATCAACAATACGCTCCTACACGTATACATCATGCAGCCTTACGAAGAAAAAAATCCCGGGGTAAATGCCTGGTTTGGAAATGAATTCGACCGAAAGAACAGCTGGTTCTCCCAAATGGACCTGTTTACCCAATATCTGAAACGGACTAATTTCATGTTGCAACAAGGCCTCAACGTGGCCGATGTAGCATATTTTATTGGTGAAGATGCCCCCAAAATGACCGGCATCGCAGATCCTGCTCTTCCCCTGGGTTACCAGTTTGATTACATTAATGCGGAGGTAATCCTGCGTGACATGACCGTCAAAGATGGGCTATTGACGTTACCCCACGGGACACAATACAGGGTGCTTGTGCTTCCCAAGCAGGAAACGATGCGTCCGGAACTGCTGGAAAAAATCAAGGAACTGGTCAATAAAGGAGCATACATACTGGGACCAGCACCCAAACGATCACCCAGCCAGCAGAACCAGCCAGAGGCAGACAACCGTGTACAGCAACTGGCGAACGAACTTTGGGGTGACTTGAACGGCGAAACAATTACACAACGATCCTACGGAAAAGGTCTGGTCATGAATGGTCTTTCCCTTGAGGAAGTTTTCAATAGCATCAGACTACTTCCCGACTGCAAATTGCCGGAAGACAATTCCATTCACTACGGGCACCGTACTATGAAAGGAATAGAGATTTACTTTCTTTCCAACCAAACGGACCAGGAAACAGTCATCCGGCCTGAATTCAGGGTCACCGGCAAGGAGCCGGAGCTGTGGGAAGCTACCAGTGGGACAATACGGCCGCTTCCTGCTTTCGAAATCAACAAGGCATTTACTGCAGTACCTCTGAAACTGGCTCCCTACGAGAGTGTGTTTATTGTATTTAGAAATAAAGCCCAAAATAAGGAGGTGAAAAACATAGAAGCGAATTATCCGGCGCCAGAAATCATTGAAGAACTGAAGGGCCCCTGGCATGTTGCCTTTGACCCCGCTTTCAGGGGACCCACAAATCCGGTAATCTTTGAGACGTTGCAGGACTGGACTACCTCCCAGAACGACTCTGTAAAGTATTATTCCGGAGCAGCCACCTATTCGATTGCGTTCACCACTCCCGAGAACACCGAGAATAAAACCATTGCATTAGATCTGGGTAGTCTGACTGCAATGGCCAAAGTGAAAATAAACGGCATGGATGCTGGTGGGGTGTGGACCCATCCCTACAGGCTGAACATCACCCAATGGGTGAAACCAGGTCAAAATGAACTGAAAATAGAGGTAGTTAACAACTGGATGAACCGGCTGATCGGAGATCAGAACCTACCTGACTCACAAAGAGGAACCTGGTGCTACGTAAATCCCTACAACGCCCAGAGTGCATTGCAACCATCTGGGCTGTTCGGACCAGTCACGATTCAATTGTTGCCGTATCAAAATAAATGAACAGGCTTTATAACCGAGATTATATCATAAAAAATGAAGAATATAAATTGGCTTATTATATCAGTCGTGCTTCCCATAATGTTTCTTTCTTGCAGACTCTCCCAACAATCGCACAAAAACGATTCAGTCATCGAGAGTGAAGAGGAAAATTTCAGAGATCTTTACGCCGACACCTGGGTAGCCACCGATGGTTTGGGACGACAGATGCCTGATTACGAAGAAGTTGGACCCATAAAGAACGATCAGCGAAGGGTTGTAGGCATTTTCTATATTACCTGGCACACCCAAAATTTGGCAAAACAGAAGCAACCCTATGAGGCAGATGTCACAAAAATCTTGGCTAAAGACCCAACAGCGCGGTTTAAGGCTGATCATCCTCTCTGGTATACAAGCTCTTACCACTGGGGAGAACCGGAGATGGGGTATTTCCTGAGTCAGGACGATTACGTGATACGGAAAGATATGTCCATGCTTGCAGATGCAGGTGTAGATGTGCTGATTATGGATGTGACTAATGCCGTCAGATACTGGGACGAATGGGATGTCACCTTCCGTATTATGCAGGAGATGAAAAAAGAAGGCAACAAAGTACCGAAATTTGCCTTCTGGTCCTTCAATGGTCCTGCCATTACCGTTGTACAGGATCTTTATGACAGGGTCTACAAAGAGCAGAAGTACAAGGATCTGTGGTTCTACTGGGATGGCAAACCACTTTTACTCTATAACGGAACACCTTCCTTCGATGCCAATGGCTCAGAGATCAAACATCCCAACCCCCACTATGACCCCGCTGCAGCCACTGATCCGAACCATCCCCATTATCAGGATTCCGATTATGCGAATGAATTCTACAGCGATTATACCAAAGAGGTAAAAGAGTTCTTCACCCTTCGGACTATGTGGTGGGGATACTACGAATGGGGCGGTAAAAGATTTGTAGGGACCGAAGACAACTGGAGTTTTGGGTATAGCATGGCTGATTCCCGCGTAAAAAATCTTCCTCTTGAAGAGCTTCTGTCTACACACAATGGCAAAAGAGAACAAGCAGCTGTAACCACAGCCCAACATCCTGTTACCATGACCAAGGAAAACATGGGAGTAGGTAAATCCTGGTCCCGTAAATTTGGACAGCCCCCACTCGATGAATATGACTTGCCGAAATCGGCCTATGTCCCCTGGCTTGGGAAAGAGGTAGAAAACCCAACCCATTACGGGATTTATTTTCAGGAACGATGGGATGAAGCATTAGCAGCCAATCCAGAGTTTCTCTATATCAATGACTGGAATGAATGGACGGCCGGTAAATATCAGCCAGATCACGGCGGCACAACCCCGTGGCTGGGAAGGGATAATTCTTTCTTCTTTGTTGACCAATACAATGCTGAATTCAACCGCGGCATCCAACCGATGAAGGGCGGATACACCGACAATTACTACATGCAGATGGCGCAGAACATCAGGAGATACAAAGGAGTACGTCCCATTCCGGAACAGAATGGATATACCAGCATACGCATCGATGGAAATTTTGAAGATTGGGAAAAAGTGAAAAATGAATTCCGGGACACCAAAGGAGATGTTCAGCACAGAGATGCGATCGGATATGCAGGTATCCACTACGTGAACCAATCGGGCAGAAACGACATCATTACCAGCAAAGCTGTACGAACAAAAGAACAAGTCTGTTTTTATGTAGAGACTGAAGCACCACTCACTCCTCATACCGACAAAAACTGGATGTTACTGCTTATAGATGCAGATAACAACCCCGAGACAGGGTGGTATGGTTATGATTTTCTAATCAATGGTCAGGTAAAAAGTGAGATACAGACCACACTCATGAAATACGAACAGGGAAAATGGGTTGAAAACAGCGATCTTGCTTACCGTTACAACGGCAATAAGATGGAAATTGAAATCCCTGCTCACCTGTTGTCTGTCAACGCAGATCACTTGGTCATGGACTTCAAATGGAGCGACAATCCCGAAAAACTGGAAGACCCCATCTCTTTTGCACTCAATGGAGATACGGCGCCCAACAGAAGATTTAACTACCGGTTAACATGGAAAAAATAATTAATTTGAATGGCATGAAAAATCTTTTTCTTTCCTTTCTGTGGGTCTCCCTTCTTGCGTTCTTTTCTGCTTGTAATTCAGGAAAAGAACAACCAGTTAAGGAAAATGAGTATACGGTGGCGGCATTTTACTGGCCCGCCTACCATTATGAGCCAAAATCCGAATTTCTCTTTCCGGAGAAAACCGGTGAATGGGAGATTATTCGAAATGCCGTCCCCAAAGAGGAAGGCCATCAACAACCCAAAGTGCCCCTTTGGGGTTATCTGGATGAAGCCAATCCGGAGGATATGAACCACAAAATCAATACGGCCATAGAATATGGGGTAAACACCTTTATCTTCGACTGGTACTGGTTTGAAAAAGCACCTTTCCTGGAACGCTGCATAAACGACGGTTTTCTGAAAGCCAACAAAGGGAGAATGAACTTCTACCTGATGTGGGCTAATCATGATGCCACTACCTACTGGGACGTGAAAAATCCCAGGGTGGATTCCGTTTATTGGGATGGGGAGGTGGACAGAGAACAGTTCGAGATTGTGGTTGACAGAGTTATTTCACAGTATTTCAAGGACCCCTCCTACCTGAAAATTAAGGGTGAGCCAGTCTTTTGCATTTATGAACTCAACACACTCATCCAGGGACTGGGAGGAGCTGAAAAGACAAAAGAAGCACTCGATCATTTCAGGAAAAAGACCATCGAAGCGGGATTCCCCGGACTACACTTGCAAAGCATACTGTGGGAAGCACTGCCCTCAAGCATTGAAGGGGTTCCAGGAGATCCGATAAAAAGTCAGGAGGAAGTACTGAATTTCTTTGGGTTCAAAAGCCTGACCAACTACTGTTGGGCGCATCTTCAGAATCCTGACGGAGACTATGAAGTTTGGGGAGATGCTTCAACCGATATGTGGACCGGATTCAAAGATCGATTCTCTATGACCTACTTTCCCAATGTCACTGTAAGCTGGGATGCCAATCCTCGTTTTCCTTTCAAAGCTGGATACATCAACAACTCCACCCCCCAGAAGTTCGAAAAGTATCTGTCTAAGGCAAAAAAATACATCGATGACAATCACATTGATCCGAAAATGGTCACCATCAATGCGTGGAACGAATGGTCAGAAGGAAGTTACCTGGAGCCCGACACCATCTGGGAATATGGGTACCTTGAAGCAGTAAGAGATGTTTTTGGAAATAAAAACTGAACAAACAAAAAAGATGAAAACAATACATTCCTTTTTTCTTCTATTCGTTGCCATGATCACCATGAGCAGCTCATGCAAAGAGAAAGATCAAATCGACTTTCCCGGCGCTCAGGGATCAGGAGAAGAAACTTCAGGTATTCTCCAGCCTATGGCCGGCAGTGACGAGTTGGGACGGGTGCTTCCCCTCCATGATGAGGTAGGTGATCTCAAAACAAACCGTAACGTGGGGATTTTCTACTTTCTCTGGCAGGGAGATGTTGCGTCAAAGACCTCAGAAAATAAATGGGACCTCAGCAAAATCATACCCAGTCACCCGGAGGTGCTGGAAGACGGTGATCACGAAAACTGGGGTTCCCGTGAAAGAGGTCGTTATTACTTTTGGGGAGAACCTATCTATGGCTACTATCGGGGTGATGATTACTGGGTTCACTTGAGGAACATGCAACTGCTCACCGATGCGCAGGTGGATTTTTTAGTCATCGATGCGACCAATGCCCTGATATATGAAAAACAATCGCATGAACTGATGAAAGCCATCCGCACCCTACAGAAACAGGGATTAAATCCACCTAAAATGGTCTATTATACCAATACCGAATCGGGTAAATCGATGCAAAAGATTTATGATACTTACTATCGGCAAGGAGCGCCAGTCAGATATCCCGAAACATGGTTTTATCTGGACGGAAAACCCCTGATAATAGGTAGAACGAAAGAGGCACAGGGCAAGGAATACCACTCTTTTTTTACTTTCAGAGAATCACAATGGCCCAATGAGCCGAATCAGGATAATGGATGGCCCTGGATTGACTTCAGCAGGCCACAATATGTTTACAGGAATCTGAAAGGAGAAAGGGAGATTATCAACGTCTCCGTATCACAACACCCCAATCCGGCAGCTGGAATGGGAGGTTCAGCCTTTTACGGAAACAAAGATAACTGGGGTCGTAGTTTTCGAAACGGACAAATGGGAAATCCTGACATAGACATCATTCATGGCTACAATTTCCAAGAACAGTGGGACTATGCACTTAAGCAGGATGTTCCATTTATCTTTATCACAGGATGGAATGAGTGGGTGGCCGGCAGATGGGGCAGTACCGATGGCAATCCGGAACACTCCTATTTTTGTGATCAGGCCAATCCGGAGTACAGCAGGGACATTGAACCAACACTGACTGCGGGATTGAAAGATAACTACTACATGCAAATGGTAGCCAATATCCGTAAATACAAAGGGATGAGAGCAGTGCCAAAAGCAGGAGGAGAAAAAAGCATCAAAAAATGGGAAGACTGGGAAGAAATCAAACCTCTTTACCGGGATTATGCAGGTGACACCGAAAAGAGAGACCAACCGGGAGCCGTACTGGTTCCTCAGAACCACTACATCAATACCACCGGAAGAAACGACCTGCTGACAATGAAGGTGGCAAGAGATAAGCAGGAGATCTTTTTTCTTGCTGAGACAGCTGGTCCAATCATCCAGGGAGATGATGATACTTGGATGAGGTTATACATCAACACCGACAGAAATCATGCTACCGGCTGGATGGGTTACGATTTTAGAATCAACCGAGGTGAGGAATTACAGAAATTTAGTGCTGGAAAGTGGGAAACCATCAGCCAGGTGAAAATAAAGACCGAAGGGAATAAACTGATGTACAGCTTCCCGCTTGCCTTAATTTCAGAAAAAAACAACACAATCGATCTGGAGTTTAAGTGGAGTGACAACATGCAGCAGGAAGATCCCATGGACTGGTATCTCAACGGCGATGTGGCTCCCGGAGGACGATACAATTTTGTTTTTACAGTAAAATAGCCAAAAGGTCATCACATCTTTTAGACATATGAATGTTCGCATCATTTTTTCTTTTCTCTTGATCGCTTTCATGCCGGTCACCACAAAGACTTTCTCGAGTATCACCACCACATCTCATCGGGTGAAACCGTCGGAACTTACCTGCGCTTATCAGCGGAATCCCCTCTCTGTGGCATCATCAGCACCCCATTTCGGATGGCAAACAGAAACCGGAGGAAAGACGTTTAACCAATCTGCATACGAAATAGAGGTGTATACAGATCTCTTCGGGAAGCAGGTGAAGATATGGAACTCGGGGAAAATAGAATCCGATCAAAGTCAAGCAATCCCATACGGAGGCAAGGAAAAACTCCATCCTGCAAAGAAATATGTCTGGCGGGTGAAAGTATGGTCGACCCAGGGTATTTCATCTGTCTGGAGTGAATGGAATACCTTTCGGGTTGCCCCTTCCAACCTTGCCAACCAAGCCAGTTGGATAGGTGCAATCGACAAAAAAGATGCCAATATTCCGCAAGGTCGAAATTACCATGGATTATCCATCTCTTCAGAAATAGGAAAGAAGTGGCAACAAACAGCCCCTCTCTCCAAACAGAGCATCTACCTAAGAAAAGATTTCATCAGAAAAGGAACGATCCAGGACGCCATTATCTACGTCAGTGGTCTGGGACATTATGAATTGTCTGTGAACGGTAAAAAAACCGGGGATAGTGAGTTCTCCCCACTCTGGAGCGATTACGACAAAACAATTTATTACAATGCTTTCGACGTAACGTCCATCCTGAAAGAAAAAAACGGGATTGGTGTGCTGTTGGGGAATGGTTTTTTTAATGAACAGGGAGGACGTTATGTGAAGATGCAGGTTAGCTTTGGGCCCCCTACTCTTTTCTTTCGCATGATGGTTACATACACCGACGGAAGTACAGAAGAGATGGTGTCCGATGAAAGCTGGAAATATGCACCCAGCCCGCTCACTTTTAATGATATGTACGGAGGGGAGGATTATGATGCCCGACTGGAACAACCCGGATGGGACACCTTTGGTTTTAATGATGCTGAGTGGAAATCGGTTGTTGTGCAGGAGGCTCCCAAGGGAAAGTTAACGCCCCAATCTGCTCCCACTGTCAAAATCATGAATACATATACCCCTCTGTCAATTAAAAAAGCAGGATCCGCATACATCTACGACATGGGACAAAACCTGTCTGGATTTCCATTGATAAATGTAACTGGCAAGGCAGGCAATAAGATCCGATTGATCGTAGGCGAAAACATCCACGAAGATGGCTCGGTGAATCAGACCCAATCCGGATCACCCTATTCTTACGAATATACGCTAAAGGGAGAAAAGGAAGAGATCTGGCAACCCCGCTTCTCCTACTACGGATACAAATACATTCAGGTGGAGGGGGCCAAACCACCAAACAACGATGATCCCCGCGAAATACCGGTTGTGAATGATGTAAAATCCTATTTTGTTCACAATTCTGCTTCGGAGGTCGGTTCTTTTCGATGCTCCAACGAAATATTCAACGAAGCACACCGGATTATTGTCAATGCCATAAAAAGTAATATGCACGCAGTCTTTACCGACTGTCCCCATCGTGAAAAACTAGGATGGCTGGAGCAAGTACATCTGAATGGGCCTGGATTGTTTTACAATTTTGACCTGACCACCTTTGCCCCAAAGATCATGCAGGATATTCGTGATGCCCAACTCCCCAACGGGCTTGTTCCCGATATCGCACCGGAATATGTGATTTTTAACGGTGGATTCAGGGATTCACCTGAGTGGGGAAGTGCATCTGTAATCCTCCCATTTCTTTATTATCAATTTTATGGAGACAATTCTCTGATTGTTGATTATTATGATGTCATGAAGAGATATGCCGATTATCTTTCTTCCACTGCAAAAGGGCACATTGTTTCACACGGACTGGGTGACTGGTGTGACTATCGCGATAATGAACCCTACGGCGTATCTAAAAATACGCCGGTACCCTTGTCGGCGTCAACACACTATTACATGGTGATCGATTACCTTACGCAGGCTGCAGGAATTACAGGTAATCAACACGATTTAACCCATTATTCCAAGCTTAGAGAGCAAATAAAAGAAGCATTTAATCGCGAGTTTTTCGACGAAAAGACCAGCCAATATGGTACAGGAAGTCAGGCTTCAAATGCCATGCCTCTTTTCGCAAACATTGTGGAGCCCCAGCACAAAGAAGCCGTATTGGCTAATTTGGTACGCAATATTGAAGAAAGAGGTTACAGGCTCTCCACAGGCGATGTGGGAAACAGGTATTTATTCCAAACACTGGCAAGCAACGGGTTAAACGAAATCATGTACAAGATGCACAATCACAGAGAAGTCCCCGGTTACGGTTTTCAACTACAATTTGGCACCTCGACGCTCACCGAGCTATGGGATCCCAGAGACGGTGCATCCTGGAATCACTTCATGATGGGCCAGATTGAAGAGTGGTTTTACAAATCGCTAGCAGGAATCTCTTCGGAGGACTACTGCGGCTTCCAGCGTGTCGTGATTGCTCCGCAACCGGTTGGCGATCTAACCTTTGTGGAAGCAACATACAACACCCTTTATGGAAGGGTACTGGTGCATTGGAAAAAAGAGAACGGGCTCTTCACCTTGAATCTATCAATCCCTGCCAATTGTACGGCAAAGGTTTACCTGCCACAGGAAAAGGATTACAGGGTGTTGAAAAGTGGGAATCATTCAATTACAAAAGAAATGAAAACGAAATAACTATAAGTAAAGGTAAAAATCGTTATCTTTCGAGTTTAATGATTGTGTTTCTGAGAAAAAAAAATATGCAAAAACGAATTCTTCTACTCATACTATCCTTGTTCAGTCTCACGCTGAAGGGACAATCAGATGGCATACCCTCTGATTTGAAATGTGATTACCTGGAAAATCCAGTGGGAATAGACAATCCTTTTCCGAGATTGACCTGGCAAATAGATGATGATAGCCCAGGAGCAATCCAATCAGCTTTCAGCATTCTGGTAGGTACCGATTCGTTAGAAGTGGAGAACGGAGAAGGATCGATGTGGCACACAAAAAAAATCCATTCTCAGCAACAGCTGGTCTCATATGCAGGAGCTGCACTACAACCCTTTACCAAATATTACTGGAAAGTAATTACATGGAATAAGAAAAACGATCGAAATGCTTCTACGGTGTATTCATTCGAAACGGGGATGATGGACATCAAAAACTGGCAGGGCAACTGGATCAGTGATGGGAGAGATATTCAATACAAGCCGGCCCCGTGCTTTCGCAAACAGTTTACTGCACGCAACGAGATAGTATCGGCCAGGGTGTATGTTGCCGTGGCCGGATTGTATGAACTCTATATCAACGGAATGAAAATAGGCAATCAACGTCTCGACCCGATGTACACCCGTTTCGACAGAAGAAACTTCTATGTCACCCACGATGTCACTACGCAATTACAGCAAGGAGAAAATGCCGTAGGTGTGATTCTGGGCAATGGCTGGTACAATCACCAATCACTGGCAGTATGGGACTTTGAAAAGGCTCCCTGGCGAAACCGGCCCGCATTTTGCCTCGATTTGCGCATCACCTATACCGATGGAAGCGTGGAGACCATTTCCTCTGACCTGAGCTGGAAGCAAAGCAACGGCCCGATCATCTTTAACAGCATTTACACGGGGGAACATTACGACACACGGTTGAAGCAGGATGGCTGGAGCGAGCCTGGGTTCGATGATACCGCCTGGCAGAAAGTAGCACTACGTGCTGCTCCTTCACAAAACATTACCGCACAACAGTTGCGACCCATTCGCAATGTGCGCAGTCTGCCTGCTGTCTCCTTCAGAAAGATCGATGATCGTACTTATCTCTACGACTTTGGTCAGAATATGGCAGGTGTGACCCGAATAAAGGTCTCGGGAAAAGAGGGCTCCCAACTCCGGATCAAACACGGGGAACGGTTGGATAAAAATGGTCGCCTCGATTTATCCAATATCGATGTCTATTACCGCGGGGACAAAGAAAATGATCCTTTTCAGACAGATATCCTGATACTGAGCGGGAAGGGGAAGGATGAGTTTATGGCCCGGTTCAACTACAAGGGATTCCGTTACGTGGAGGTAACAGGCAGCGAACCTGTCGAGCTGGATGAACAAAGCTTGACAGCCTACTTTATGCACAGCGATGTGCCACCGATTGGAAAGATTGAGACCTCCAGCGAACTGATAAACAAACTATGGCAGGCCACGAACAATGCCTACCTCTCGAACCTGATGGGATACCCTACCGACTGCCCCCAACGGGAGAAGAATGGCTGGACCGGTGATGGTCATTTTGCCATTGAGACCGCTCTCTACAATTTCGATGGAATTACCATCTATGAAAAATGGCTGGCCGATCACCGAGACGAACAACAAGCCAACGGAGTACTTCCCGACATCATTCCCACCGGTGGATGGGGTTACGGCACAGCCAACGGACTGGACTGGACCAGCACCATCGCCATCATTCCCTGGGAGATATACCGGTTCTATGGCGATAACAAACTGCTGGCCGACTGTTACGATCACATAAAGCGTTACGTAGATTATGTAGACCGCACCAGCTCCAAGGGACTCACCTCCTGGGGACGGGGCGACTGGGTGCCGGTAAAGTCGCACTCAAATCTGCAACTGACTTCTTCGGTTTATTTTTTCGTAGATGCTACCATTCTGGCGCGGGCAGCAAAGTTGTTCGGCAAAGAGACTGATCACCTGCATTACACAGCACTGGCTGAAAAGATCAAAAATGCAATCAACGAAAAATTTCTGAATCGAGAGACAGGTATCTATGCCAGTGGAACACAAACTGAGCTGAGTGTCCCGCTTCAATGGAAGGTAGTTCCAGAAGAGATGATTGCCAAAGTCGCTTCAAACCTGGCCAAAAAAGTAGAAGAGAACGGTTTTCACCTCGACGTGGGAGTGTTAGGAGCCAAGGCACTGCTGAATGCCCTAAGCGAAAATGGCTACCCCGAGGTGGCCTACAAAGTGGCGGTACAAGACACGTATCCTTCATGGGGCTGGTGGATCGTAAACGGAGCCACCACTTTGCTGGAAAATTGGGACTTGAATGCCAAGCGAGATATTTCGGATAACCACATGATGTTTGGCGAGATCGGCGCTTGGTTCTTCAAGGGCTTGGGTGGCATTTATCCCGACGTAGAACAACCGGGTTTCAGGCACATCATTCTGAGACCCCATTTTGAGAAAAATCTGGAACATTTCAGTGCAGCATACAAATCGCCCTATGGTTTGATTAAATCGAGCTGGAAATGGGAAAATAATCGGGTGATCTATCAGTTGGTCATTCCAGCAAATAGCCATGCAACCTTCTTTCTGCCAGAAAATGCAGAGATCGTCTCGGATCCATTGATAGAAAGATCAGCACACAAAAGAAGTAAAAAAATCCAGCTACAGTCTGGGAAGCATACCTTCGTGATTAATCAGCAATGATGTAGGCAAAATCAATAAAAAAGATCATGAAATTCAACAAACTCTGGAACTGGCTTTGCACGGGAATGATCATTCTGTTCAATGTGAGCGGCACATTAAGCGATCGGATGATTGTGAGTGATTTACAGTGTGAGAATCTGTATGACCCGCTGGCGGTGAACACCATTCATCCCCGTTTCAGTTGGAAAAATAGCAGTGATCGGCAGGGGGCATCACAAACAGCATACCAGATTGTTGTGGCAACTGAACCGGACAGGCTATCAGAAAAAAAAGCAGATCGGTGGGACTCAGGGAAAATATCCTCTTCGGAGAGCATTCTCATCAAATATGCTGGTGATAAACTCGAGACTGGTCAACTTTTATACTGGAAAATAAGGGTTTGGGATGAAGATGATCGGGTCTCAGACTGGAGCAAACCAGCAAAATTTGGTATAGGTCTGTTACAACCAACTGACTGGTCGGCCTCCTTTATTGGTTATCCAGAAGAGACAGACAGGCAAAACGACAACGGTTTTCAGGTGTGCCCCCAATTCAAAAAAGCGTTTCGGGTTGAAAAAATGAATAAAGGAGAGACTTTCCTGTTGCACATCAACTCTCTGGGTTATCATGAAGTATATGTGAATGGCCTGAAAGTGGGCAATCAGGTGTTGGCTCCTGCTGTCTCACAATTCAACAAACGCTCTCTCATAAACACGTACGATGTAACTGATTTTATTGAAAAAGGACCAAATAATCTGATCATCTGGCTAGGCAGTGGTTGGTACACCGAAGGATTGCCGGGTGTGGCTGGAAACGGGCCTGTATGCAAAGCACAACTGGAAAAAGTGTTCAGAGGCAGCTCCAACATCGTCTGTGTAACAGATGAATCATGGACTACCCGCAAGAGTGAATATGAACGCATCGACAACTGGAGATCGAACCACTACGGGGGGGAGACTGTCACCGGTAATCTGGAAACAAGAAACCAGGTTCTCAAAGCACCCGATGAATTCCAATGGCGCACTGCATCCATCGTGGAGATCCCCCCTCATGCCGTAAGCTCCCAAATGGTTGAGCCCAATCGAATAAAAGAAACCATCAACCCGATTTTGATAGATAAGCTGAATGACTCCACCCTATTGATTGACATGGGAAAAACAATCACCGGATGGTTTGAAATAACTTTTCCTTCCCTGAAGAAGGGACAGGAGATTGTGATGAGATACGCCGACCATCTGAAGGATGATGGCACAATAGCAGATCAGGGGCAGATAGACCGATATATCGCTTCAGGACATGGCACGGAGCTTTTTATCAATAAATTTAACTATCACGGATTCAGATACGTCAAAATTTCAAACCTGAGACAGAAACCACTAATCAACAAGGTAAAGGCGCACTTTATCCACACAAATTTTAAAACCACCTCCACCTTTGTCTCGTCCGATGATGATCTCAATCGTATTCACGACATGATTTCCTATACGCTACGGAATGTAGCCATTGGAGGATATTTAGTTGATTGTCCACAACTTGAAAGACTGGGGTACGGTGGTGATGGCAACGCATCAACAGTAACCGCTCAGACCATGTTCAACCTGGCACCGCTTTATGCAAACTGGCTGCAGGCATGGGGTGATGTGATCCGTGAAGACGGGGGGATGCCCCATACGGCACCTAATCCCTACAAGGCAGGAGGAGGACCCTATTGGTGTGGTTTCCTCATTTCAGCCTCCTGGAACAGCTATCAACAGTATGGTGACATTCGTTTGCTGGAACAATATTATCCGGTGATGCAGCAATGGCTAGGATACGTGGAAAAGCACAGCGTTGAAGGGTTACTAAAAAAATGGCCCGACACCGATTACCGAAACTGGTATTTGGGAGACTGGGCAACACCAGAGGGTGTGGGAGACCCCAACCACGAAGACGAACGATCGGTCGATCTGGTCAGCAACTGCTACATATCGGTTTGCCTTGGCCAGATGGCAGATATTGCAGCTGTGTTGGGAAAGCAGGAAGATCAAAAAAAATATACTGAACTCAGAACCCAGCTTAACAACAAAATTCATCACATCTTTTATAACGAAGCAAAGGGCTACTACGCTACCGGATCACAGATAGATATGATCTTTCCGATGCTGGCCGGAGTGACGCCTGTACCTCTTCGGCATGACCTTACAAAAAGGTTGATAGAAAAAACAGAAAAGGAGTTTGACGGACATCTGAATACCGGACTTGTGGGTATCCCGGTGATGATGGAATGGGCGGCCACGGCAAATCAACCCGATTTTATCTACTCCATGCTCAAAAAAGAAACCTATCCCGGTTATCTTCACATGCTGAAAAATGGAGCCACCACCACCTGGGAACATTGGAACGGAGACAGGAGCAGGATTCACAACTGTTATAACGGAGTGGGACAGTGGTTCTATCAGGTTGTTGGAGGGATCAGGACAATTAAAGGGGAACCGGCATATAGAAAATTCATTATACAACCGCAAATTCCGGACGGAGTAACCTGGGCAAGGACATCACAGGATACTCCTTACGGGAAGATTGAAGTGAACTGGGAACTTCATGACGGAAAAATGAAAATGGACGTCAGTGTGCCTGTCGGCTCAACAGCAATCCTGCAAAATCCGGTGGGTACAAAAGAAATGGTGATTAACGGGGAAGTGATGTCCGCAACAATCCATCAGAAAGAACTAAAAAGCGGAAAATATGATGTGGAGTTTCTGATCAGTTCAGGAAGTCTGCAAGAACAACTGAACAGCCTCGAGCAGTTAAAAGAAGAGACATTTAAAAAGCCTGAGATTGTTTATTATCCAGAGACATGGTTTCATTTTATCGGTGGAAATGTTTCGAAAGAGGGAATTACAGCCGATCTGGAAGCTATATCCCAAGCTGGATTTTCCGGCATTCACCTATTTCACGGACAATTTGGCGGAGAATGGCCGGGTGTTACACTTCAAATTAAAGCATTGAGTGAATCGTGGGATGAACTTATTCTCTGGACTGCGAAAGAGTGTAAACGATTGGGCCTCCGTTATTATATGCAAAACTGTCCCGGATGGTCCTATGCCGGTGGCCCATGGATTGAACCTGAAAACTCAATGCGTCACCTAACCTACTCACGCACAGACATTTTAGGCGGACAGGCAGTTCGTTTGAGGCTGGAAAAACCGAAGAATACAAACGATGAGTGGCGCAACTATAAAGACCTGTTCGTCATCGCATTTCCCACGCCTAAAGGTGACACAGGAGAAAGATTCATACCTGAAAATGTCACCAGTAATCTGAAGGGGTCTGCAATCAGAGATTGTCTGATCAGTCAAAAAAAAGTGTTGCTACCCCCTTCCCCATCTGCGCCAACAACCATCGATGTACGTTTTTCGAAGAAAGTTACAATACGTACCGTGGAATTTCCTCCTGTTGAATCTTTTTCCCACGCCTGGTGCTATTCACCAGATGTTACTGTATCTGTTTATGCAATCACACCGGACAACAAAGAGGTTATTGCACGTATAAATATGCCTCCTGGAAGCTGGCAGGACGACCGGTCTGTAACCATTGCATGCAAAGAGGCTACAACAGATAACTATCAGATTGAGATAAGTAACCTACATGAAATGGCACTTTCTTATATCAACTTCTATACAGCCGCCAGGCAACAGAACTGGGAATCTGAAGCAGCATGGACTTTGCGTAGAATCATGAGAGAGGATTATCCTGATCAGTCGAAAGAGTCATGGGTGGATCCCTCAAAAATTGTGAACATTACTGGGCATATGGATCCCTCGGGATTGCTAACCTGGAAAGTACCAGAAGGCGACTGGACGGTATTGAGGATCGGAGATGTGAATACCGGCATGAAAAACGGTCCTGCCCCACCTGAAGCAACTGGCTGGGAGTCTACCAAACTTAGTACTTCTGGGATCAGGGCCAATTTTGATGGTTATATTGGCAGGTTGATCAACGGAGATGGTGTGCTCAAGGATAATATGCTGGATGGCATACTGCTTGACAGCTGGGAGTGTAAAACACAAACCTGGACAGGCGGGCTCGATAAAATATTTCAGGATAAATGGGGTTACTCAATTTTCAGCATCTTCCCTGCACTGTTTGGATACGTAGTAGATAACCCTGAAAGCACATCATTGTTTCTGCGGGATTGGCGTGTAACGCTTAACGATCTGCTTGTGAAGAATTTCTTTGGTGAAATGAACCATTTAGCTAAAAAAAACGATTTAAGACTCTCTTTTGAAACAGCTTCAGGTGATATCTTTCCGGGTGATATACTGGAGTACTATAAATACGCCGACATACCGATGTGTGAGTACTGGCACCCCAGAAGTGAGTCGTTTGTTGGCAGCCTTGAATTCAAACCGGTTAAACCGGCTGTTTCTGCAGCCCACATGTATGGTAAAAAAAGAGTAGCCGCAGAAGCATTTACCTCATTCGATTTAACGTGGAATGAGCATCCTGCTTATCTGAAAGATATTGCCGATATACATTATGCCGAAGGAGTTACTCATCCTGTTTTCCATACTTATACGCATAATCCCAGAACAGATTTCCTGCCACCCGGTTCCTCATTTGGGGCTAAGATAGGAACTCCTTTTTTACGTTTACAAACATGGTGGCAGCATATGCCACTCTTTACCGATTATCTGGCCAGGTGTACCTATATGCTTGAGTGTGGCCGCCCTATTTCGGATGTTTTGATGTATCTGGGTGATGAACAGAATCATAAACCGGATCAATTACTCGATTTCCCTGATGGATTCAGATATGATTATTGCAATCCGGACGTGTTGTTGAACAGGCTATCTGTAAAAGATGGGCTATTGATCACACCTGAAGGCATCACATACCGGGTACTATGGCTGCATGATTGCAAGCGAATGGTGCCGGAAACCCTGGAGAAGATTCTCTCCCTGGTCAAGGATGGAGCAATTGTTACAGGTGCCCCCCCTCTGAATATTGCAACGCTGAGTGGCGGAGAATCCTCTAAAGCACGTTTTCAGGAATTGGTACAAGAACTATGGGGTGATGGCTCACAAAGGGTACGGAGTATCGGTAAAGGGAAGGTATATATTGCTGATATCGAACATGTTCTTATTTCTGAAAACATTACACATGATATCGAGGTTGAATCGCATGATTTACGCTGGTACCACCGTCAGACCTACGATGCTGATCTCTATTTTATATCCATGCCTCCTGAAAAAGGTTTTCAGGGAAATATAAAATTCCGTAGCAATAAGAAATATGCTGAGATATGGGATCCCATAACGGGAAACATCCGTGAGATAAAACAGGGTATTAAAACAAAAAAAGAGACAAACCTGTCCATGAATATATCGGCAGGCAGTTCCTTGTTCGTGGTATTCAAAAATAGTAGTTCAGAAAGAAAGAGTGAGTATTTTTGCAAAACCGAAAAGAGAGAGATTACGCAACCATGGCTCATAAATTTCCCCAAAGGCTGGGGAGTTGACACAATGTCTATTAAAATGGATAAATTGACTTCATGGAAAAACATGCCTTTTTCAGATGAAGGTGTATCGTTTTCAGGAACAGCATCTTATTCGAACAACATTCATTTACGTGAAAAACAATCGGGTATGCAGTATATGTTGGATCTGGGCCGAGTGGAGATGATTGCAAAAGTTTATCTTAACGGAGAATATGTAGATACAAAATGGTGTTACCCTTATCAGGTGGACATTAGCAGGCATATCAAAGAAGGCAGCAACCATCTTGAGGTGGAGGTGACAAGTACCTGGTTCAACAGACTGTCATATGATGCCAGTTTACCTGAAAATGAAAGAAAAACTTGGACCATCAGTGCTCCCGCAGCAGGTTCAACGTTCAAAGAATATGGTTTATTAGGACCGGTCTATATTTATTCCGCTCATGAATCATCCCCAAAAAATGATTGAATGTAACACCCTCAGTCTATTTTGAAAAGGAGTTGAGATATTACACACACTCTTAAAATATAAATTATATGACCAAACAGCCCTATTTAATATTCATGCTTTTTTTTGCCATATGTCTGAGAACAAACGGACAACAAATACTTCCTCATCAAAGAGTACATGATGTACTTTACCCATCATCCAATGTAGAGATTAATGATTATGTGGGTGAAAAATTGGATGCTTCCTACAACAATCGCATCCTTGCACAAAATGTGGAAAGGCTCGTTGAGCCATTTACAGTACGGGATGAACACAGCTGTTGGCAGGGTGAGTTTTGGGGAAAATGGTTCACTTCTGCAGCACTTGCATACCAATACAACCCCTCTCCCTCGCTTCGAACAAAGCTAAAAAGCGCCGCAGAGGGGCTGATGGCAACCCAAACACCCGACGGTTATATTGGAAACTACGCGCCGGAAAGCCGGTTGAAAGCATGGGATATCTGGGGCAGAAAATACTGCATGCTCGGCTTGATCGCCTACTATGACCTCACAAAAGATAAAAAAGCACTGGAGGCAGCCACCAAAGAAGCCGACTTCCTCATTCAGGAACTCGGGGAGCAACATGCCCACATAGTCCAGATGGGAAACCATCGGGGTATGGCTGCCTCATCGGTGTTGGAGCCTATTTGTCAGCTCTACAACCGAACAGAAAATCAAAAGTATCTGGCGTTCGCCGAAGAGATTGTCCGGCAATGGGAAACACCGGAGGGCCCTCAATTAATATCCAAGGCTGCTGTTCCTGTGGGAAAACGCTTTCCCAAACCAGAAAAAAACTGGTACGGATGGGAGCAGGGACAGAAAGCCTACGAAATGATGTCCTGCTATGAGGGACTGTTAGAGTTGTACCGGATAACAGGAAAAAAGGAGTATAAAACGGCGGCCGAACAAACATGGCAAAGCATAGCAGAGAGTGAAATAAATATTGCCGGCTCCGGCTCCGCGATGGAAGCCTGGTTTTCGGGAAAAAAGAAGCAAACCATGCCCATCGCACATTATCAGGAAACCTGTGTCACCGTCACCTGGATCAAATTCAACCAGCAGCTGCTACGCCTGACAGGGGAAGCGAAGTATGCCGATGCGATTGAACAAACCCTTTATAATGCACTATTGGGGGCTATGCGCCCCGATGGCTCCGACTGGGCTAAATATACCCCCCTTGCCGGACAGCGGTTGGAAGGATCGGAGCAGTGTGGCATGGGCCTCAACTGCTGCAATGCAAGTGGGCCGAGGGGACTTTTCACAATCCCCCACACCTGTGTGATGCAGTCAGAACAGGGTATCTCGCTCAATTTTTATATTGATGGCACTTACCAGCTCCAAACCCCTGGCGAACAAACTATCCGGGTAGTCCAGAAAACCGACTATCCGCAGTCGGGCAAGATCGATATTAAACTGGAGTTGCTCAAAAATGAGCAAATGGAGATTGCCTTACGGATTCCTGCATGGAGTAGCTCCTCCATCGTATCTGTAAACGGGATGACACCAGAAAAGGTAACACCGGGCGACTACCTGAGATTGACCCGTGACTGGAAAAACAACGACCTGATTTCAGTGGAATTTGAAATGAAGGGGAAGTTACACAGAATGGGTGACCAGCCACAATTTGTAGCCGTCACACGAGGACCAATCCTGCTAGCCAGGGATGAGAGGCTTGGTGATCCTGCGCTTGAAGCGATCCTGGCTCCGGTACTGAATGAAGACGGGACTATTGATGTGATGTCCCGGAAACCATCTGACCCAAACATGTGGATGCTTTTTTCCGCCGATTTTATTCCCGAATCTTACACAGAACAAGGAGCCAAACAAGTAACGATAGATTTTTGCGATTATGCATCGGCTGGAAACACAAGAAACGGATTTCCCTTCTTCAGGGTATGGATGCCCCAATTATACAACCCTAAAAATTAATTAATGACAATGAGAACAAGAACAACAAGCATCCTGTGTATGCTGATCATCTCCGCTACTCTTTGTGCAATTACACAGGGCAACACCGAAGCCTGCAGCATTGCGCCGATAGAACTCACCTGTGAGTATCTGACCCGTCCCACCGGGCTGGATGTGAAAGCACCCCGTTTTAGTTGGAAACTGCAAGCAACAAATGAGGCTGCCCATGGTCAGCGCCAAACAGCTTATCGGATTCTGGTCGCCGACTCACGGCAGCAACTCGACAGCCATCGCGGCGATATGTGGGACTCAGGCTGGATACCGTCGGATGCCATGCAGCTAATCAAATATAACGGTAAACCGTTGCAATCTGATCGTCGATACTACTGGAAGGTGTCGGTAAAAGATGAAAAGGAATATGAATCAGGTTCCAGCGAGGCAGCTGAGTGGAGTACCGGTCTTTTTTCACAGGATGAGTGGACGGCGAAGTGGATTGGCACGGGAGAAGCATATAATCCAGCGAAAGGAGCCAACAAGATGTCCGACCCCTGGTTCAGGAAGACAGTCCACTTAAACGAGAAGCCGGCAAAAGCAACCCTCTTTGTGGCATCGGTGGGTTATCACGAGGTCTATGTAAACGGACAGAAAATAGGTGATCACCTGTTTGCACCTGCCGTCACCGATCATACCAAACGGGCTCGTTACATCGCCTATGATATTGCCCCGGCAATGCAGCGTGGAGAGAATGTCATCGCGCTCTGGCTGGGAACAGCCTGGTCCATTTATGCGCCCTACGCTACCCCTGATAAGCCGCGCACACCCATCGTCATCGCACAAGCTGATCTCTGGAATGAAAAAGGAGAAAGAATAAACCGCATCGTCACTGACGAAAGTTGGAGAACCCACCCCAGTCCCAATATGCTGATAGGCAACTGGGGATTTGGTGTAGGCGGCTACGGAGGAGAGATATGGGATGCAAATAAGGAAGTGATAGAGTGGAATCTGACCGGGTTCGACGACCGCACCTGGCAACACGCCACATCCTTTACACCTGCTCTCACCTTATCGGCCCAACAGGTTGAAACCAATAGGATGATGGACGAAATCAAACCGGTCGACATAGAAAGTCGGCCCGATGGTTCCTATCGCGTGGACATGGGTGTTAACTTTGCCGGAATAACAGCAATCAGGGTGAAGGGCAATCCCGGGGATACTATCCGTTTTCTATATTCCGAAAGAGCGCAGGAAGAGATGACCTTCAACCTGCAGAGTGCCTATGTGATGGGGCCTTCGGGGGAAGGTCTTTTTCAGAACCGGTTTAACTACATGTCGGGCCGGTGGATTACCATCAAAGGTGTGTCATCTCCTCCGCGCAAAGAGGATATCAAAGGGTGGATGGTTCGCACTGGTTTTGGTGATGCAACTACTTTTGCATGCTCCGATTCACTGCAGAACTGGATCTATAACACCGTAAAATGGACCTTTGAGAATTTGTCGCTCGGTGGATATATCGTCGACTGCCCTCAGCGGGAGCGATTTGGTTATGGAGGCGATGCACATGCCACCTCTGAAACCGGGTTGCTCAACTACAAGCTGGGTGCTTTTTACAGCAAGTGGCTGGAGGACTGGCGCGATGTTCAGGGCACCGAGCCGATGGTGGGCAACATGAACGATCCCAACTGGGCACGCAAACAGGAAGGCAGTGGCCGTCATCTGGGTGGAGGCATCCTGCCGCAGACAGCCCCCACATATCACGGTGGCGGGGGACCTGCTTGGGGCGGCATCGTAGTCACGCTTCCCTGGTTTATGTATCAATATCACGGCGATAAGGATGTGCTAAAAGAGAATTTTGACATGATCAGAGGTTGGTTGGCTTTTCTGGATTCGCACGTTGAAAACAACATGCTGAAACGGTATGGCGGACAATGGGATTTTCTGGGTGACTGGCTTTGGCCGGGTGCAACCGCCGCAGGAATGAACAATTACTCCGATGAAAACCTCTTTTTTAATAACTGTTACTGGGTCTATAATCTGAAAACAGCTGCTCAGATCGCCAGGATAATCGGGAAAGATGCAGAAGCAAAACACTGGACACTGCAAGCAGAAAAAGCTGCAAAAGCCATTCACGCAAAATATTTCCACGAAGAAGAAGCCAACTATGCTGATCAGTCCATGCGAAGTTTGGCTGCAGCACTTTACGGCGACATCATGCCAGCAGCAGTGCGCCCACGGGTGATGAAGAGTCTGGAAAATGAAATACGCATCCAGCGGGAGGGACACATCGATGTGGGCATTACCGGGGGAACCATGCTCTTTAAAGTGTTGCGGGAAGAGGGTCGTGATGACCTGATCTACGACATGACCTCTCAATCTACCTATCCCAGTTGGGGTTATATGCGGGAGCAGGGTGCTACCACCATGTGGGAGATGTGGGAAAAAGATCTCCCGGGACACTCCCTCCTGCACAGTTCCTACCTCTATCCCGGGGCATGGTATGTGGATGGGGTGGCAGGTATCAGGCAAGCTACCGGGACATCGGGATACCGGAATTTTCACATCCGGATACCCCAACTGACCGAATCGCAGGTTTCGTGGGCCCGTGCCGACTTCGACTCACCGGCGGGTGTTATCCGCTCCTCGTGGGAACGCACCAACGGGAGATTGACAATGAAGGTAACCGTCCCCCCCAACTGCCGCGCTACGGTCTGGTTTCCCGATGAAGCAGGTAAAAAGGTGAAGGAGGATTCCGGTCTGTCAAGACGGAAGGATAAAAAGAAAGGATATATTTTGTTTGAGATTGATGCAGGAACTTATCAATTTTCAAATTGAAAACCGTTTTCCTTACAGCATAATTTATTCAATCACAATAATTCAGGTACTATAAAAGAAAAACAGCGTAAACAATAAAAAAAAATCGTATGAAGAACATTTACTTATTAATCGGCTTCCTGTTTGTCGTGATGATGGCAGGATGCGGGAATGCACAAACAGAAGTAACCTCCCTGAGAGTGGAAATGCAGGAAAATCCGAATGGCGTGGCTATCACCCATCCACGCTTCTCATGGCAGATCAGATCAGCATTGTCCGATGTGGTGCAGCAAAGCTACCAGATTCAGGTTGCGGGTTCTGAAAATGATCTGAAAAAAGAACAGAACCTGCTGTGGAACTCCGGTATTATCGAAAGCGACCTGTCGGTTCTTATACCTTATGCCGGTGAGGAACTTCAATCGCGCAAATCCTTCTTCTGGCGTGTGAAAGTGACCACCAACAAGGGAGAAACAGCCTGGAGTGAAACCGGATACTGGAGCATGGCCATCCTAGACAATGCAGAGTGGCAAGCACAATGGATCGGTGAGGATTCACTCTCCAACCAGGATGAGACAATGAAAGGAAACACAAGGCTGGCTGCCAGGTACCTGCGAAAGCCCTTCTCTGCAGATAAGCAGGTAAAACGAGCCATGCTCTACATTTCCGGCCTCGGCAATTATAAAGCTTACCTGAACGGAGAGAAAGTGTCTGACGACGTTTTTGCGCCTACTGTTTCCTGGTATCCGGAAAGGGTTTACTACAATGTGTACGATGTCACATCGCTGGCAAAAAAAGGCGATAACTTGCTCGCCGTGAAGCTGGGCAACGGACGCTATTTCGGTATGAGGGAGTCGGTCACACAGGTCTTTGGACTTCCACGTCTGCTGGCGCAGTTGGAGCTAGAGTATGGCGACGGCACAACGGAGCTCATTTTGAGCGATGCATCCTGGAAGATAACTTCCAAAGGTCCCATCATTGCCAACAATGAGTTCGATGGGGAAGAGTATGATGCACGCCTGGAAATGGACAATTGGAACAAGGTAAAATTCGACGACAGCCAGTGGCAGCCAGTCGATCTGATGACAGAGCCCGGAGGTTTGCTCACAGCACAGCCCAATCCCAATATCAGGGTCATGGAAGAGATCAAACCTGTGGGGATCACTGAACTTGCCGACGGAAGGTACATCCTCGACATGGGACAGAACATGGTGGGCTGGCTGCATACAGCCAACCTAAAGGGAAAAAAAGATCAACCCGTCAGCTTCCGCTTTGCGGAACTGCTAAACCCCGACAGCACTCTTTATCTCGCCAACTTACGCGGTGCAAAGGTGACTGACCGGTACATTCCCTCCGCAGACGGAACCTTTGATTGGGAACCGTCGTTTGTTTACCATGGTTTCCGCTTCGTGGAGATCAGTGGGTTAACAGAAAAACCAGAATTGCAGTACTTTACCGGAAAAGTTATTTACGACCAAATGGAGACAACTGGTCAGTTTGAAACGAACGACACCATCATTAACCAGACATTTAAAAACGCTTATTGGGGTATTCGTGGTAACTACCGGGGTATGCCTACCGACTGCCCCCAGCGCGACGAACGACAGGGATGGCTGGGCGACCGTGCTACAGGATGCTTCGGCGAAGCATTTGTCTTTAACAATGCTCATCTCTATGCAAAATGGCTGCAGGATATTGAAGATTCACAAAGTCCAGAGGGAAGCATCTCGGTGGTCTCGCCCCGATACTGGACTATATACAACGACGATGTGACCTGGCCGGCAGCGTGGTTCTACGGAGCTAAGATGTTGTGGCACCAGTATGGTAACACAACACCCATCTTTCGGCATTATGCAGCGATGAAACATTATCTGGAGCGAATTCAGCAGGTGTCAATGCAGGATTACATCCTCACGAAAGATACCTACGGCGACTGGTGTATGCCACCCGAATCACAAGAACTAATTCACTCCCAGGATCCGTCGCGTAAGACCGCAGGAGCGGTGCTGAGTACCACCATGTATTACAGTCTGCTGAACCTGATGGTTGAATTTGCAGAGCTCACTGGTAACCAAGACGACATAGCGGGATACCAGGATTTGGCCGGAAAAATCAAGGATGCCTACAACCGTACTTATTTCAATGCAGATTCTGCCCGATACGATAACAACACCGTGACTGCTAACATCCTCTCGCTGCAGTTGGGACTGGTACCGGAAGGATATGAAAAAGCCCTTTTTGAAAATATAGTACAAAAGACAGAGGTCGATTTCAGTGGCCATGTCAGCACCGGCGTGCTAGGCATCCAGCAGCTGATGCGAGGCCTCACCCAACACGGCAATGTGGATCTGGCATATAAAATTGCCACAAACACCACCTACCCCAGCTGGGGCTATATGATTGAAAAAGGTGCCACCACCATTTGGGAACTCTGGAATGGCGACACGGCAGATCCCGCCATGAACTCGGCGAATCACGTGATGCTGCTCGGAGACCTACTTATCTGGTATTACGAAGATTTGGCCGGCATTAAAAACCATCCTGGTAGTGTGGCTTACAAGAAGCTATTGATGGAACCCCGTTTTCCAGAAGGACTATCGCATGTAAAAGCATCCTATAACTCCGTGTATGGAGAGATAAAAAGTGAATGGTCCAAAAAAAATGATACCTTTGACTGGGAAATATCCATTCCCGCCAACACGTCAGCCATCGTCAGACTGCCCCAGGAAATGCACATCACCACACCAGAAGGTGAAGGTGTGAGAAGCGTCACCCAAGCGGATACCCGCACTGAGATTGAATTGGGATCGGGAACATACCGTTTACTCGGAAAACTCTGATTTTCAGTATTCTTCAGTCACACATCCTTGAGAGGCATCCTTTACCAGTTTAGCATACTTGTAGAGGATGCCTTTTTTCGTGCAGCGAGGGCTTTATCTAGGAAGCGTGTTGCCGTGAAATCACTTCGTTACTTATTTTCACGTCGATGCTGTTGTTCTCCGCATCAATCATAATAAGATTGTCATCCTCCACCAGTATATCAATCCCCCAAATGCTTCCGGGTTGATATGCGCCACCACAAACTCATGGTTACCGCCACTGAAACGGCCCGTCAGTCAATAGGCGACCGAGCTACCCTACCCCGCAACAAAGATGGTAGAAGTAGGTAATCCTCATTCCTGATCACCACCACATCGCCCGCTCTGACACCGTCATTTGCAATCCCGTCCGGTTGGTTTTAGCGACTTTTCAAGTGAATGAATGATATCCTGCCCCTCAAAATCGAGATTGGGAATAGCCGTTAGATTTTAGGTGATAGCTTGCCCGGTAACCGTCATGCATTTAACGTGTAACATCCCTTTTTCCAACAAATATCTCATCACCGCCAGTGCCCAGCCCTTTTTGTGCAGATCTTCCACCTTGTGAAATAATTATATTTCCGAAGAACTTTATTTGCATTAAATACAAATTAACAAAATAAACTGATTTTTTTAAATACTTTATATTAAATAGATTGCTTCTTAATTTTTATTTATCAAATTTTGCATAATCCGATTGACGCCGTCACCGAAATTGGTGTAAATTGGTGATTTTGTCACAAATGTATCGGCATGCAACGCGCGTAATGTGAAGGAAGACATTCTGTTTGATTGTCAATTTTTGTTATACCATTTCATTATTTGAAATCCCACTAACTGTCCAAGCAGAATCATCGGGAAAGTTTTTATTCTTTATTTTTCTTTTAATAAAATAATTATCAGCATGATAAAACATCTTTTTTTAATTTTGCCGCTAATCTGTCTCTTCTTTTTAGCGTGCGAAGGAGAAACCATTAACCCAGCTCGGGCAACCAAAATCATCAAAGTGACAGCAGATATTGAAGAAATGAAGACACGTCTTTCGGGATCCACATGGGAGAAAGGAGATGGCATTGGCATTTATATGATCAAGTCAGGTGTACCCCTTAACAGCACAGCACTGGCTAAGAACGTGCATTATCGATATGATGAAACCGGTATTTTTACACCCAAAAACGAACCGCAGACAATTTATCTGCCGTTTAACGGTTCAGACGTCGATTTCATCGCCTATTATCCCTACAGAGAGGAGTTAACCGACTTTACCTTCCCAATTGATCTCACTGTGCAATGGAATCAGGCTGCTCTCGATCTCATGTATGCAGACAATGTGACTGTCACAAACATGACCAATCCTAGTGTGAACATGATTTTCTCACACCAGCTCTCGAAAATTATGCTACAAATTGCACATTATCAAAACATTGATCTAAGTGAGCTCTCGGTTATTCTCACCAACGTACCCACCAAAGCATCATTCAACCTAGTGAACGGCACCCTTACCAGTTCTCCGGAAACCGAAGACATCGCTTTGGGTATCAACAGTGACGGCACGGTGGCAGAAGTGATTTTGTTACCGGGGAGCGACCTGTCTGATAGTAAATTGTGGTTTGTGGTCGGCGACAATGAACAGGTCTATCACTCGTCGCTGCCAGAAAATATCACAGCGAACCCATTAGCATCATCCACCCTGTACAACCTGAATGCTACACTCTATACTGAGGAGGAAGAGGAGGCGAAAGCCAATATTGAACCCGGTGACATCATTCCCTGGATCACACCACCTACCGAAACGTTCACTGCCTATCGTACTAAGACTGCTCCTCCAGCAATAAAAGGGTCGATCAGCAATCCCTACACCGTAGCACAGGCAATTGAGGCACAGGGGAAAAACGATGTATGGGTAAAAGGATACATAGTGGGTGCTTTCAATAAATCAATCAATAAGTTTGTGAACGATACCACCGGCCAGGTCAAAACCAATATTGCCCTGGCCGACAAAATGAACGAGACAGTGATCAGTAATATGATTCCGGTGAATTTTACTGCAACTGCGATGAAAAAGGCCCTAAACATCGCAGATAACCCCACGAACATCAATAGGCATGTCTATATCCGAGGCGATCTGACTACTTACTATTCCGTGGCGGGACTGAAAAATGCAGACGCTTACCGATTTTTGGAGTAAACCGCTATTTACCGGTTTTCCCTATCATCAGAGCTCGTGCGATGGCTTTCTCCACGATGGGCCCCATGATCGCATAACCTGCGAGGTTGGGATGTACGCCGTCTTCAGATAGTTCTTTGGGGAGGCCATCACGCTCGTCTGCCATGGCGGTAAAGAAATCGCAATAAACTGCTCCGTGTGTGTCGGCATACTGCTTAAAGCGTTTGTTCAATTCCACAATCTTCGGCGCTGGCTCCAGTCCGGTACGCCAGGGATAGTCGTATGCCGGCAATATCGAGCAAAGCACTACCTGAATGCCGTGAGCCTGTGCCAGCTCTGTCATAGAGTAAATATTGTCTTCGATCATCTCCAGGGTAGAGGGACCTGTATTGCCTGCAATGTCATTTGTGCCGGCCAGGATCACCACTACCTTCGGTTGGAGTTGGATGACATCCTGCCTGAAACGAAGCATCATCTGGGGTGTGGTCTGGCCACCTATACCCCTGTTGATATAGGGTCGGTTGGCAAAAAAATCGGGCACACGGTTGATCCACCCCTGGGTGATGGAATTGCCCATAAAGACCACCCTGTCTTCGTTTGCCCCGGCTGGGGCAAGTTTCTTATTGTCCTCTCTGAAACGATTCAGATTAGCCCAATCCTGGGCTTCAGCGAAAGTTATCCAGCACATAAGGGTTGCGATCAATAGTGATAGTTTTCTTACATCCATCGTTATTTTATGATTAAATTAATAATTATCAAAGGTATCACAGAACTCGTTTTATCATGTTCTTATTTGTGATTATGATGCTCGTTTCATTGATTAAATTGAATCGTAAAATTAGTTATTAAAATCATTCTCTCAGCCCTGTTCGTCGGTTATTTTGTACGATTTGTCGATAAGTAACCCTAAAAAACCTAAAATAGACTAACATAACTCCGTCCGGTCGGTTTTAAATCGTTAAATTTGGGCAAATTTGTTTCATCGACATGACTAAAAAGAGCAAAATCATTGTTATTGGCTCCATCGCCCTGTTGATTCTGGGAATGGCTTTCTTCCCCAGGATCAAGGAGCTGTTTGCTTCAGGCGACTCCGATGGTGCTTCTGTTCAGCGTGCCCCGACCGAAGGAACCAACAGGTCGGAGCTGGTAGTCAACGCCACCATTCTGCAACCCCAGACACTGAATAACCTGTTTCGAATCACGGGTGTCCTGCTCCCCGATGAGGAGGTGGATCTGACGTTTGAGTCGTCGGGAAAGATCACCCATATTTATTTCCAGGAAGGGACCTATGTACAGCAGGGCGACCTGTTGGCCAAAGTAAACGATGCCCCCCTGCAGGCTGAACTCCGGAAGCTGGAGGCACAACTCCCGCTGGCTGAAGATCGTCTGTTCAGGCAGCAGACCCTGCTCGAAAAAGATGCCATCAGCCAGGAAACCTATCAATCAGTGTTCACCCAGCTGGAGACATTAAAAGCCGATATGGAGCTGGTAAAGTCGCGCATACGGCAGACAGAGTTGCGAGCGCCCTTCAGTGGCATGATCGGCTTGCGACAGGTGAGCGAGGGAGCCTATGCCTCACCCAATGTGGTAGTTGCCAACTTAACAAAAATATCCCCCCTGAAGATTGAGTTCTCCCTCACCCAGAACTTCGTGAACAGGATCAAACCAGGTACGGAGATCGCCTTCACGGTGGAGAACGACCTGGAAGTATACAACGCATCGGTCTACGCAGTGGAGACGCGCCTCGATGTACGGACACTCAGTCTCTTTGCCAGGGCACGATATGCAAATGCCGACGGCAGGATCAAGCCGGGTCAGTCTGCTTCAATCCGCATCAAGCTCGATCAGATCGATAACGCCATCGTGATTCCCTCCATCTCCACCGTGAAGGAGATGGGCCGCGACATCACCTATGTCTATGAAAATGGAAAAGCCAGGGAGGTGGAGATTATCACCGGCATGCGCACCTCCTCCTCTGTGGAGGTCGTCAGTGGCCTCTCCGTGGGAGACACCCTGCTGACTACCGGTGTGATGCAGCTTCGCAGCGGTATGCCGGTAAGAATAGACCGAATGGTTCCAAACAGCGCAGAATGATAAAAAAATGAACTTTTCCGAACTGAGCATCAAACGACCGGTATTGGCCACAGTGATGGTGTTGATCATCATCATCTTTGGGCTGATCGGCTATACAAACCTGCCGGTACGCGAGTACCCCAGCGTGGACAACCCCATCATCACGGTACAAGTCTCCTACCCCGGCGCAAACGCCGAGGTCATTGAAAACCAAATCACCGAGCCCTTGGAGCAAAATATCAACGGCATACCCGGTATCCGCTCGCTCGTGAGCCGCAGTAGCCAGGGAAGTTCTCGTATCACCGTAGAGTTTGAGCTGAGCGTCGATATGGAGACGGCAGCAAACGACGTGAGAGACAAGGTATCCATAGCACAGCGCTATCTGCCACGCGATGCCGACCCACCAACAGTTTCAAAGGCCGATGCCGACTCCGACCCGATCATGCAGATTACCGTGCAGAGTCCCCTCAGGTCTTTGCTGGAGCTTTCAGAGATTGCCGACCTCACCGTCAAGGAACGCCTACAGACCATCTCCAACGTAAGTGCAGTAGAGATATGGGGTGAATACCGCTACGCCATGAGGCTTTGGCTCGATCCCTTGCGCATGGCTGCCTACAATATTACACCCATGGACATCAAGAGTGCCCTGGACCGCGAAAATGTGGAGCTCCCTGCCGGTAGCATCGAGGGCGACCACATAGAGCAATCGATCCGCACCATGGGACTGATGCAAACACCCGAAGATTTCAACAACCTGATTCTCATTGAAGACAACTTCCGTATCGTACGTTTCCGGGATGTGGGTTATGCTGAGTTGGACGCAGCCAACAGGCAGAACATCCTCCGCAGGAATGGTGTGCCCATGGCAGCCTGTGTGATCATTCCGCAGCCAGGTGCCAACCACATCAACATTGCCGATGAGGTGCGGTTGCGTATGGAACAGATGAAAAAAGACCTACCAGAAGATGTAATTCTTGATGTGGCTTTCGACAACACCAAGTTTATCAGGGCTTCCATCAACGAGGTCAAATCCACCGTCGTAGTTGCCTTTCTGTTGGTTGTTTTCATCATCTTTGCATTCCTGCGAAACTGGCGAGTGACCCTAATCCCGACGTTAGTAATTCCAATTTCTCTCATCGGTATCTTCTTTGTGATGTACCTCGCCGGTTTTTCCATCAACGTGTTGTCGATGCTCGCTGTAGTACTTGCTGTAGGACTCGTCGTGGACGATGCGATCGTGGTGACAGAGAACATCTTTCAAAAAGTTGAGTCGGGCATGGACCCCGAAGAGGCCTCCATCATCGGCTCCAAGGAGATTTTCTTCGCTGTGGTATCCACCACAATCACGCTGGTGGCTATCTTCTTTCCGATCGTTTTCCTGGAAGGCATGACCGGCCGACTGTTTCGCGAGTTCAGCATAGTGATATCGGGTGCAGTAATCATCTCCTCCTTTGTAGCCCTCTCCTTCGTTCCCATGCTCTCCTCCAAGCTGTTGAAAAGAAAAAGGAAGAGAAGCGGTTTCTATGAAAAAACTGAAGTGTTCTTTACAAGGATGAACCGCTTTTATGAAAAATGGCTCCACACATTCCTCAATCATAAATGGTATGTCCTTCCCATCCTGATCATCTCCACTGTGTTGATTGTTTATTTCTGGAGAATCATCCCTGCCGAAATGGCACCGCTGGAAGACCGTTCTCAGGTAACGATCCGCAGTACAGCACCAGAGGGAGCCACTTTTGAATTTGTACGGGATTACACTGACCGCATCGCAGCCATTGCCGACTCAATCGCACCCGAGAGGGAGTCGAACATCGTATTTACACGCAGTGGCTTTGGCATGGTGCGTCTGGTGCTGCCTGACATGACCGAACGTGAACGGACGCAGATGGAAATTGCCGCAGATATTACCCGCGGTGTGCGTAATGAAACGGCTGCGCGTGCATTCGTGCAGCAGCAGTCCACTTTCGGCGGACGCCGTGCGGGCATGCCCATACAGTATGTGTTGCAAGCGCCCAACATTGAGAAGCTGCAGGAGTTTATACCACCGCTCATGGAGAAGGTAAACCAGAGCCCCTACTTCCAGATGGCCGACGTGGATCTGAAATTCACAAAACCTGAAACCAGAATCATCATCGACCGTGATAAAGCAGCCATGCTGGGTGTCAGCACACGCGATATCGGACAGACACTGCAATATGCTCTCAGTGGACAGCGCATGGGCTACTTCTATATGAATGGAAAACAGTACCAGATTCTGGGAGAGATAAACCGGCAACAACGAAATACCCCTGTCGACCTAAAAACCATCTACATCAAAAATAACAACGGGCAAATGATCCAAATGGACAACCTGGTGAAGTTGGAAGAGTCTGTGGCCCCACCCCAGCTCTATCGCTACAACCGTTTCAATTCGGCTACCATATCGGCCGGGCTGGCACCGGATTACTCCCTGGGTGAAGGACTGGAAGAGATGGACCGCATAGCGGCTGAGGTGCTCGATGACAGTTTCAGAACTGCGTTGGAAGGGGAATCGAGAAACTTTAGAGAAAGCTCTTCGAGCCTGCTGTTTGCCTTTGGATTGGCCATTATTTTGATTTTCCTGATAATGGCGGCGCAGTTTGAAAGCTTCAAGGACCCATTTGTGATCATGTTCTCCGTGCCCATGGCACTCTTCGGAGCACTGTTGTTCATGTGGATGTTTGGGGTAACCATGAATATTTATAGCCAGATCGGACTCATCATGCTGATTGGACTGGTGACCAAGAACGGGATTCTGATTGTAGAGTTTGCCAACCAGCGTCAACAGGCAGGTCTCAACAAGCTGAAAGCCATCATCGAAGCTTCCCAGCTACGGTTGCGGCCGATTCTCATGACAAGCATCTCAACCATCCTGGGGTTGTTGCCGCTAGCGCTGGCGACCGGCGAAGGTGCCAACGGCCGCATCGCCATGGGTACAGCCGTGGTGGGGGGCCTGCTGATCTCCACACTACTCACCTTGTTTGTGGTGCCGGTAATGTATATTTATCTCTCCACCGACCAGGAAATGAAAGAAAAGAAGAAAAAAGAAGATAAATTGCGCAATGTATAAACGAATCATCATCACGGTGTTGTTCACCTCTCTGCTGCTCTCTCCCCTTTTGCTTTCACAGGAGGTGATGACCCTGCAAGATTGCCTGCGGAAAGGGTTACAAAACAATTACGACTTACAGATCACTCGCAACGAAGCATTGATTTCCGCGAACAATGTTACACTAGGCAATGCCGGATTTCTACCGGAAGTGTCGCTCGATGGCGGGTACAGTCTGCGCAACAGCAACAGCGACCAGTTTGCGGCCGATAGCGGTAAAAAGGTACAGACACGCGATGCCTCCACCAGCACCACCGACGTGGGAGTAAACCTCAACTGGACGCTCTTTGAGGGATTCCGCGTACAGACCAATTACAAAAGGCTGCAGGAGTTACAAACTATTGGTGAACTGAATAGCCGACTGGCAGTAGAAAACTTTGTCGCAAACCTCACGGCTGAATATTATAACTATGTGCAGCAGCAATTGAGACTGGGCAACCTCAAATATGCAGTGGCTCTATCCCGGGAACGGTTGCGCATCGTGGAAGCCCGATACCAGGTGGGCTCACTCTCGCGACTCGACCTGCAACAGGCCCGGGTCTACTTCAATGCCGACAGCTCGCTGCTGATCCAGCAATATGAAATACTACATCGCTCACGCATCTTGTTAAACGAGATGATGGGCGGAGATGTGGATCGCCTCTTTTCCGCACAAGATACCACCATCCTGTTCGATGCGTCCCTCTCGAAAGAACAGTTGCTCGATGCCACACTGAATCACAACACCGGTCTGCTACTCACTGAGAAAAACAAACGGCTGAGCGAACTGGAACTCAAAAACCTGCAGAGTCGCAACTATCCTTACCTACGACTCAATGGGGGATACGGTTTTACGCATTACAGCTACAACAGCGGGGCACTCGACCGCCAACGGAACTGGGGCCCTACACTGGGTGTGACACTGGGATATACCTTCTTCGACGGATTCAATCGCAAAAGGGAACAACAGAATGCGAAAATATCCATTCAAAACAGGGAGCTGGAGGTAGAACAGCGCAAACTGGCTCTGCAAAGTGACTTTGCTAATATGTGGATTGCCTACCAAAACAACATGGAACTGACCAGTCTGGAGATAGAAAGTCTCGATAACGCAGAACTCAATTACGAGATTGCTATGGAGCGCTATAAGATAGGTGACCTCTCCGGCCTGGAACTACGTGAAGCACAAAACAGCTTATTAGAAGCTGAACAACGTCTCCTCACAGCGCAATACAACACCAAGCTGTATGAAATATCACTGCTTCAGATCAGTGGAAAAATAGGAAAATACCTAGAATAAATGAAGTATCATTGACTCCAACCACTGAAATGATAACTAACTCCTTAAGAACTGACTGTTGATAGCTCACAAATTCAAGGCGCTCTTTGCCCAGTATGTCTGCATCAATCCCCGCGCCAAAAGATAAAGGATAAAGGAGAGCCAGAGACCGTTGTTTCCCCATACAGGCACCATCGTGAAGTAGCAGGCAAAGAAAACAAACGCTGAAAGAATCATGGCATTGCGCATCTCCTTCGAAGCGGTCGCTCCGATAAAGATACCGTCCCACAGGAATGCAGCAAAGCCGGTGAAAGGAATGAGCAACGTCCAGAACATATAGGTTTTGGCGCTTTCAATGATGATGCTGTCATTGGTAAGTATCCGCAGGATCTGCTCCGGGAAGATCAGGTAAACGACCATGGCTGTAATGCTGACACAGGTTCCCCAGAAAAAGATTCGTCTGATCATCGCCTTCAGATAAAAAGGATTTTTTGCACCCACATATCTGCCTGTGAGAGCTTCGCCGGCATAAGCAAAACCATCCATGAAATAGGAGAACAGCATAAAGAATTGCATCAATAGGGCGTTCACAGCAAGTATGGTCTCCCCCATGCCTGAGGAGGCAAAGGTGAAAAAAGTGGTGACAAGCGTCAACAGAAAAGTACGCACGAATACATCGGCATTCACTTTAAAATATAACCGAATCGACCGCCTGTTCCATATCGTTTCCCTGTGGATATATTTTCGCAGCCGCCGGTAATAGCACCACCACAAGGCGGCGGTAACAAGCAGTGAGATGATCTGTGACAACACTGTACCCAATGCAATGCCTATTATCTTCATCCCGAAGCCAAAGACAAACATCACACTCAGCAGAATATTCAACACATTGTTCAGGATGGCTACGATCATGGGTAACTTAGCATTCTGCATCCCGATAAACCATCCCTTAAAAGCGTACAAACCCAGTACAGCCGGTGCCCCCCATATCACAATACGAAAGTAAGTCTCCACATGATGAACCGACTCCGTTCCCGACTGTATCAGCGACAAAGCAAGCTTGCCGATGGGGAATTGCAGCATCACAATCACTACTCCTATTCCCAGACCGAGTATGAGAGATCGGATAAAAACATTCATCACCTCCTGCATGTTGCGCGCACCATAGGCCTGGGCAGCAAAACCTCCGGAACTCATCCGCAGAAATCCGAAGTTCCAATAGATCATATTAAAAATATTGGCACCCAGTGCAATGGCACCAATATAGACGGCGGACCCCAGTCGTCCTGCCACAGCAATATCAATCATGCCCAACAGGGGAACAGTGATGTTTGTGATGATATTGGGAAGTGCCAGCCTGAAAATTTTTCTGTCCATTGCCATGGGTGCAAAAATAATGCAAAAAAAGGAGATAACGACCCAAACGTAATTCTCGCTTGGAGCAGATGCAAGGCGAAACATTTTACTTTTTGAAACAGATAAAAGGAAAAGATATACATTCTTTTTTGTAACTTTGTCTATATTTTTGACTGCCTTCCAAATCAGTGAGGTAGTATGCGAGCACTTCGAGACAAAGAGCTTTAAAATGTAATCCCGAAACTTAAAATATTACAACATACTATGGACAAAATTCAGGAACTCACCTCCAAGCTCTATTCTGAGGGTGTGGAAAAAGGCAGGGAGGAAGCCGACAAAATTGTAGCAGCAGCTCATGCCCAAAGGGAGAAAATATTGAATGAGGCAAAAGCAAAAGCTGAAGAGATCATCGCAGTGGCAGAAAAAGAAGCCGCAGAAATAAAGAAACACACTGAGGCAGAATTAAAACTTTACGCCTCCCAATCATCGGCAGCACTCAAATCGGAAATTATCAACCTGGTGACCGACAAGCTGGCAACCATGAACGTGAAGGCAGCCACTGCCGACAAGTTTTTCATGCAACAACTCATCGTAGAGCTGGTAAAAAACTGGGCTGAGAAAGGTAATTTAACTGTGGGCATCGTTGATGCCGCAGCGTTGGAATCCTACATCGCATCTAATGCCAAACAACTGCTGGATGGCGGCTTACGGATTGAATCGGTGAACGGCCTGGAGACCGAGTTCACCCTTTCTCCCGCTGATGGTTCTTACAAAGTAAAATTCGGGGAGGCGGAGTTCATCGCCTACTTCAAAGAGTTTCTACGCCCTGCTATCCAAAAACTGCTTTTTCAGGTTTAACATATGCTTTTCAAGAACCAATACTACTATTTTATTGCCGGGCTGCCCGACTTCTCATTCGACAGCATGAAGCTCCCCTTTACGGTGGAGGAGTTCAGAGGTATGCTGGATGAGGTATTGAAGCGAAACGACAGGAATCTGCTACACAAATACTTCCTGAAATACGACAACGACAACCTGCTGAGCCTGCTGAAAGACAAGAATGGAACCCTCAATCTGATGGGCAGACTCTCGCGGGAGGAGGTCCTCGAGGTAGTTTCAAAGGTGAAAGAAGAACTACCGCTCAAGAATACAAAGATACCTCCCTACTTCGAAGCCTATATCAAAAGATGGTTGAGTGAAGAGAATCCACACGAAGGTGGTCACCTGTGGGAAGATCTGCTTTCTTCCCTCTATATGGATTATGGTCTGGAGGTAAAGAATAGCCTTATGTCGGGTTGGTTTGAGTTCAACCTGAATATAGGCAACGTGCTAACGGCTATCTACGCCCGCAAGTATGGCATGGAAGTGACACAATATATCGTGGGCAACAACAAGCCTGCCCGCCTGATCAGGGAGAATGCCAATGTCCGCGACTTTGGCCTGGGTCGCGAGTTGGAGTATTTCGACACCCTGCTACGCATCTCAGAAGAGTCCGATATATACGATCGGGAACGCAAACTCGATAAACTCCGCTGGGACTGGCTCGAGGAAAACACCGTTTTCGACTACTTCAACATCGAGTACCTCTTTGCCTACCTCTGCAAACTGCAGATACTGGAGCGCTGGGTAAGCCTCAATGCAGAAGAGGGAGAACGCGTTTTCCGGGAACTGATTAGCAATCTGAAAAATGAGACAAAACTGCCGGAAGATTTTTAACAAGCACAATCGGTCACACATCTTTCTTGTGAAGCTCCGTTTCTGCACACCGGCAGTTGCAACAGATAAGACCAATTATAGCGATAGAATAAAAAAATACATATGTTAACAAAAGGAACAGTAAAAGGGATCATATCCAACCTGGTGATCGTGGAGGTGGATGGGCCTGTTGCACAAAATGAGATCGCATACATCAACCTGGGTGGCACCAGGCTGATGGCAGAAGTAATCAAGGTGGTGGGTCGGAATGTCAACATCCAGGTATTTGAAAGTACCCGGGGACTGACCGTGGGAGCAGAAGTAGAGTTTCAGGGTCACATGCTTGAGGTGATCCTCGGCCCGGGTCTTCTGCAGCGCAACCTCGACGGTCTGGAAAATGATCTCGACAAGATGGAGGGGGTCTTCCTGAAAAGAGGGAATTATACTTTCCCACTCGATGAGGAAAAATTGTGGCATTTCAAACCGCTCGCAAAGGTGGGAGACCGTGTTACGGCAGGGTCCTGGCTGGGTGAGGTGGATGAAAACTTTCAGCCCCACAAGATCATGGTTCCCTTTGTGATGAAGGGCGATTATACTATCAAAAGCATCGTCGGAGAAGGCGATTACAATATATATACAACCGTGGCCGTAGTGACAGACCACGAAGGCACGGAGACTGCTATCAATATGATACAGCGCTGGCCGGTGAAGGTAGCCATCACCGAATACAAAGAGAAGCCCCGACCCTTCAAGCTGTTGGAGACCGGTGTACGTTCCATCGACACGCTGAATCCTATCGTGGAAGGAGGGACCGGTTTTATTCCAGGTGCTTTCGGAACAGGGAAGACAGTGTTACAACATGCCATCTCCAAACAGGCGGAGGCCGATATCGTGATCATCGCTGCCTGTGGAGAGCGGGCCAATGAAGTGGTCGAGATCTTCACCGAGTTTCCGGAGCTGGTAGACCCCCACACCGGACGCAAGTTAATGGAGCGTACCATCATCGTAGCCAACACCTCCAACATGCCGGTCGCCGCCCGTGAAGCATCGGTTTATACAGCGATGACCATCGGTGAATATTATCGATCCATGGGACTGAAAGTACTGCTCATGGCCGACTCCACATCACGTTGGGCACAGGCGTTGCGTGAGATGAGTAACAGACTGGAAGAGTTGCCAGGACCCGATGCCTTCCCAATGGACCTCTCAGCAACTATCTCCAACTTTTATGGTCGTGCTGGACATGTAACGCTAAATAACGGCGCAGAGGGTTCCATCACGTTCATCGGCACGGTATCACCAGCCGGAGGAAACCTCAAGGAACCGGTGACGGAAAACACCAAAAAAGTGGCCCGTTGTTTCTACGCACTGGAACAAGAGCGGGCCGACAAGAAGCGCTATCCCGCTATCAATCCGATAGAATCATACTCCAAGTATTTCGAATATCCCGAGTTTGAAAAATATATTTCGGATCACATTGCCAACGACTGGACAGAGAAGGTAAGTGAGATAAAAACACGCCTGCTGCGTGGCAAGGAGATCGCCGAACAGATCAACATCCTGGGCGATGACGGTGTACCGGTGGAATATCACATCACCTTCTGGAAATCGGAGCTAATCGATTTCATTGTATTGCAGCAGGACGCCTTCGACGAGGTGGATGCAGTGACTCCGATAGAACGCCAGAAAAATATCCTAGATCTGGTTGTGGATGTCTGCCGCACCGATTTTGAATTCGACAATTTCAATCAGGTTGCCGACTTTTTCAAGAAGCTTATCAATATCGGCCGCCAGATGAACTATACAAAGTTTGGATCTGACAAATTCAACCAATATCAAACACAATTGAGGGAACTGGTAAATCAAAATTCAGTAGTTATTCAATAAATATTCAATGGCGACTCGCGAAGATCGAATAATGTAAGAGCAGCGAATAAATAACAGCGAAGCCAAATAATGAGAACGAAGTGAACAAATTACGAGAAGCGAATTACGTGAACTAAATAAAATCAAGGTATAATGGCAAAAGCATTTCAAAAAATATATACGCAAATTACTCAGATCACCAAGGCCACCTGTTCGGTAAAGGCTACCCAGGTAGGATATGATGAACTGGCCACGGTAGAAGGTAGACTGGCACAGGTGGTAAAGATCATGGGAGATGAGGTGACGCTGCAGATTTTTGAAGGCACCGAGGGTGTACCCACCAATGCCGAAGTAATATTTATGGGCAAATCGCCCTCCCTCCGGGTGAGCGATGAGCTGGCGGGCCGTTTTTTCAATGCCTATGGTGAACCCATAGACGGGGGACCGGCTCCCGAAGGTGAAGAAAGAGCCATTGGTGGTCCTTCCGTGAATCCTGTGCGACGCAAACAACCCTCCGAGCTTATTGCTACCGGCATCGCAGGTATCGACCTGAACAACACGCTGGTATCGGGTCAGAAGATTCCTTTCTTTGCTGATCCCGACCAACCCTTCAACCAAGTGATGGCGACAGTGGCGTTACGAGCTCAAGCCGATAAAATTATTCTCGGCGGTATGGGGATGACCAACGACGACTACCTCTACTTCAAGAACGTGTTCAGCAATGCCGGTGCACTGGATCGAATCATCTCCTTCATGAACACTACCGAGGATCCTGCCGTGGAAAGACTACTGGTGCCTGACATGGCGCTGACGGCGGCAGAATATTTTGCAGTAGACAAAAACGAGAAGGTACTGGTACTGCTCACCGATATGTCCTCTTATGCTGACGCACTCTCCATTGTGTCGAACCGCATGGATCAGATTCCCTCAAAGGACTCCATGCCAGGATCACTCTACTCCGACCTGGCCAAGATCTACGAAAAGGCAGCACAGTTTCCGTCGGGTGGCTCCATCACCATCTTGGCAGTGACTACCCTCTCGGGTGGAGACATCACCCATGCTGTCCCCGACAATACCGGATATATTACCGAAGGACAGCTTTTCCTTCGCCTCGATAGCGATGTGGGCAAGGTAGTCGTGGATCCCTTCCGTTCATTATCCCGACTGAAACAGCTGGTGCAGGGCAAGAAAACGCGCGAAGATCACCCCCAAGTGATGAACGCCGCCGTACGCCTTTACGCCGATGCTGCCAACGCAAAGACAAAGCAAGAGAATGGGTTTGATCTGACGGACTACGACCAGCGTACTCTTTCGTTTGCCAAAGATTATTCAAAACAGCTGATGGCCATTGACGTCAACCTGAACACCGTGGAGATGCTCGATAAAACATGGGAGTTGCTGTCGGCTCACTTCAAGCCGACAGAGGTAAATATGAAACAGGAGTTGGTGGATAAGTACTGGAAATAAAACATGGCGATCAAATTTCAATATAACAAAACTTCCCGCCAGCAGTTGGAAAAACAGCTTGGTGTACGTGAACGAGCGCTTCCTACTTTGCAGAACAAGGAAACCGCATTGCGCATGGAGGTCAGGAAAGCCAAAGAAGAAATTGAATCCCTTGAAAGAGAGCTTGAATCACAGGTACGCTCTTACGACAAGATGATGGGTATGTGGATGGAATTCGATCCCACACTGATTAGCGTGAAGGATGTGCGTCTCTCCAGGAAAAAGATTGCCGGCGTAGTCATCCCCGTGCTCGAAGGAGTGGAATTCGAACAGAAACCGTTCAGCCTGTTTAACCAGCCCAAATGGTTCCTCGATGGGGTAAAGACTCTCGAAGGTCTTGCCGAAACGGGCATACGTCGCGATTTTCATCTCATACGCCTCAACCGCATTGAGCATGCCCGAAAGAAGACCACCCAGAAAGTGAACCTGTTCGAGAAAGTGCAGATTCCGGGTTATCAGGAGGCAATTCTCAAAATTAAGCGGTATCTCGAGGATGAGGAGAACCTCTCCAAATCATCGCAAAAGATTATGCGAACTCATCAGGAACAACGAAGAAAGGAGGAAGATAGCATATGGTAGCACAAATGAAAAAATTCACCTTTCTGACCTTTCACAAGGAATATAACCAGTTTCTTCACGACCTGCGTAACCTGGGAATGATCCATGTAGTGGAGCAGAATCGCACCGAAGCTGACGAAGAGAGTCTGCAACAGTTTGTGACTGAAGCAAATAAACTTGGTGAAACAATCAAGACACTAAAGAAAAACAGAGATAAAAAGACAACGACTGCATTCAATGAGCCGAATGCAGAGCTTGGGAAGAAGATTCCTGCGACAATTGAAAAAATAGAGCAACATAAATCTTCACTAAACCAACAGCTACAGGTAGCTGTAAAAGAGCGTGACGCACTACGTCCCTGGGGCGATTTCGATCCGGAAAATATCCATCGCCTCAGAGGGGCCGGCTATCGGATAGACTTCTTCATTTCTCCCGACAACAAATACAATCCCGAGTGGGAGACAATGCACAATGCGGTGGTATTGAAAAAAGAATCGTCAAAAACCTACTTCATGACGATCAGCCACACCGAACAGATGGCCGATCTGCTCGATCTGGAAGAGATCAAACTGCCCGATGTGTCGCTCTCTGCCCTCGATCGGCTGATCCATTCTCTACACGAGAAGATAAACTCGCAGGATAAAGCTCTTTGCAAGCTTTCTGACGATCTTCCTTCCGTGGAAGCTGCTCTGAAGGAGCTGGAGGCACGGATGACCTTCCAGAAAATCTCACAGAGTGCCACTCCGCTAGCTGATGCGAAGCTGATGCTCCTGCAGGGATGGGCCCCAGCGGAGAAAATGTCTGAGATTGTCACCTACATGGAATCAAAGGATGTCTGGTTCGAGGTGTCAGACCCGACGCCGGACGATGAGGTACCCATTCAGTTTCGCAACAATGGCTTCTTCAGGATTTTTGAACCCATAGCCGAGTTGTATATGTTACCAAAATACAACGAGATCGACCTCACTCCCTATTTTGCACCCTTTTACATGCTGTTCTTCGGCCTGTCGCTGGGCGACATCGGGTATGGTTTGTTCCTTTTCACCGTGGCTACCCTGGTGAAGCTCCTTCAGAAGAAAAAATTATCGACAGGATTGAAAGCCATCCTGTCACTGGTGCAGGTGCTGGGGGGCTCTACCATGGTGGCGGGCCTACTGACTGGAGGTTTTTTTGGTTTTTCCATCTACGACTTGGAAAACCCTTTTTCACAAGCACTAAAGGAGAAAGCATACTTCGATAACAACCAGATGTTTATTTTGTCACTCGTGTTGGGAGTCATGCAGATACTTTTCGGTATGTGTCTAAAAGTAGCCAACCGCATCAAGCAGTTCGGACTGATCCATGCCTTGTCCACCATCGGCTGGATCGTTTTACTGACCAGTGTCATCTTTACCTATCTATTTCCGGTCCTGATGCCAATGGGAGGAACTTTGCACCTTGTAGTGATGGGACTCTCGGCCATACTCATCTATTTTTTCAACTCGCCGGGTAAGAATCCGGGGGTGAACCTTGGTCTCGGACTGTGGGATACCTACAACATGGCCACAGGCTTACTGGGTGACGTATTGTCTTATGTGCGTCTGTTTGCGCTCGGTCTCTCGGGTGGCATCCTGGCCAGTGTCTTCAACAGTTTGGCTGTAGGAATGAGTCCCGACAATGCCATCGTCGGACCCATTGTGGCCATTCTGATCTTTCTAATTGGCCATGCCATCAACATCTTCATGAATGTACTGGGCGCCATTGTACATCCGGTGCGACTCACCTTCGTGGAGTTTTACAAAAATGCAGAATTTAGCGGTGGTGGTAAGAAATACAAACCCTTCCAGAAATCAATTTAAAATAACAACAAACAATAAATTAAAAAGTGAGTAAATGGAAACAAATTTATTAATTGCCTATACAGGCATCGCGATTATGATTACACTCGCTGGCATTGGAAGTGCCTACGGTGTCACCATTGTGGGAAATGCCGCCATTGGGGCGGGGAAGAAAGTTGATGGAAAATTCGGCAACTTCCTGGTTTTAACGGCACTCCCAGGTACACAAGGTCTTTACGGTTTTGCCGGCTATTTCATGTTTCAGAATATTTTCAATATCCTGACGCCCGAGATCACATTCGTTCAGGCCATGGCCACGCTGGCTGCCGGTCTGTCACTGGGTTTCGTAGGATTGCTTTCAGCCATTCGTCAAGGACAGGTGTGTGCCAACGGAGTGGTCTCCATTGGTCAGGGACATGATGCCTTTGGCAATACGCTGATCCTCGCCGTATTCCCAGAACTTTACGCCATCGTGGCACTTGCCGCAGCGTTCCTTATGGGTTCTGCCGTGGCATAACACGGTCGATCCCGATATCTTCCATTGATGCCGGATCATCCACCGGCTCAATGTGTGTTGAGACAGTTACCGGCTCATTGAAGAGACCGATAATTGTCTCTTCCACTTTATCAGCCCAGTCGTGCCCTTCTTTTACGCTCCATTCGCCCGGCACGAGCAGGTGCATTGAGATGAATTTACGTTGCCCCGCTACACGGGTCAGCAGAGAGTGATATTCAATCTCATTTACTTTCAGTGAATCAAGGTAAAGAATCACTTTCTCCAGATCCTCTGCCGGAATGGTCGCATCCATCAGGCCGCTGGCAGAGCGGCTGATCAGCTTATACCCGGCATATATGATATTGAGTGCAACCAGTATCGCGATGATGGGGTCGATGATGAGCCATCCGGTAAACTTTACAAGCAGAATCCCCACGATCACTCCCACAGAGGTCCATACATCCGTCATCAAATGCCTGCCATCGGCCTCCAACACCAGTGATTTACTTTTTTTCCCATTCTTTATTAAGGTGAATCCCACTACCAGATTTACCATCGACGCAAGCAGTGAAAACAATAAACCGGTATTGATATTCTCAATGGGTGCAGGTTCTACGATACGGGGTATCGCAGTGCGGATGATGCTAAATGCCGCAATCAGAATAAGTGCCCCCTCGGTGGCACTGGAGAAGTATTCCGCTTTGCTATGCCCAAACACATGCCCATCATCTGCAGGTTTTTGAGAGACTTTGAGCATGATCAGCGCAAACAGGGCAGCAAATAGGTTTACGAACGACTCAAGCGCATCGGACAGGAAGCCCATCGACCCGGTTACATGATAGGCATAGAATTTCAGCAGAATAGTCACTATAGCAGCAGCAACAGAGAGATACAAAAATTTAGCGAGAGATGTCTGTTTCATTGCAGCAGATGTTAATATGATCTACAAAAATAATGATAATTTTCAGGAATTACACAATTCAATATTCTAACATTTGAAGAAGCTTATACAATGCAGTTTGGTCTTGATTTTTATCATCGTGCGCTTGGAAATAGCTCGTTTTTCATGTACTTTTGTGTTTTGAATTAGGCCCTTGCAGTAAAGGCGAAGGGGAAGAGCAATATACCGAAGGGTGACTTCGGGGAGTTAAACCAACAAGCTTATTAAAACAGATGTTTGAAAATTTAAGTGAGAGACTTGAGAGGTCGTTTAAGATACTGAAAGGCCAGGGTAAGATTACCGAGATCAACGTGGCCGAAACATTGAAAGAGGTCCGTCGTGCCCTACTCGACGCCGACGTAAACTACAAGACTGCCAAAGAATTTACCGAAGCTGTCAAGCAGAAAGCACTGGGACAGGATGTGCTCAATGCTGTGAAGCCGGAGCAACTGATGGTGAAGATCGTGCACGACGAGCTGGCCACGTTGATGGGCGGCACCGCCATGGATATCCAGATCAAGGGTACACCGGCCATTATTCTCATGTCGGGTCTTCAGGGATCGGGTAAAACCACCTTCTCGGGCAAGTTGGCCCATATGCTCAAGAGCAAACGAAGCAAGAACCCGCTGCTGGTGGCTGGCGACGTCTACCGACCCGCAGCTATCGAACAGCTTAAAATACTTGGTGAGCAAATCGGGGTGCCGGTATATGCGGAGGAAGAGAACAAGAACCCGGTAAAGATCGCACAAAATGCAATTCAGTATGCCCGGCAGCATGGCAAAGATCTGGTGATTATCGACACCGCCGGTCGGCTAGCCATTGACGAGCAAATGATGAAAGAAATTGAGTCGATCAAGAAGGCAGTCAACCCGCAGGAGATCCTATTCGTGGTGGATGCGATGACCGGACAGGATGCCGTCAATACGGCCAAAGAATTCAATCAGCGACTCGACTTCAATGGAGTGGTGCTCACCAAGCTCGACGGTGACACCCGCGGTGGTGCGGCGCTCTCCATCCGATCGGTAGTGGACAAACCCATCAAGTTCGTCGGTACAGGAGAGAAGCTCGATGCCATCGATGTATTTCACCCCGAACGCATGGCTGACCGTATTCTGGGGATGGGCGACATTGTATCGCTTGTAGAAAAAGCACAGGAGCAATACGACGAAGAGGAAGCACGGCGTCTACAGAGGAAAATCGCAAAGAATCAGTTCGACTTCAATGACTTCATTGCCCAGATTCAGCAAATTAAAAAGATGGGTAACCTGAAGGATCTGGCCTCCATGATTCCCGGTGTGGGAAAACAAATCAAAGATCTCGATATTGATGACGATGCTTTCAAAGGCATTGAGGCTATTATACGCTCCATGACTCCTGCGGAACGTAGCAATCCCGAGATACTGAACGGCAGCCGCCGTGCCCGCATTGCCAAAGGGAGTGGCACCAATGTACAGGAAGTGAACAAACTGATCAAACAGTTCGACGAAACCCGCAAGATGATGCGGATGATGACATCGGGTGGCGGAAAACAGGCCATGCGAAACATGCGAAGAAGGTAAATTGATGGGATGATGCGCCAATCTACCAATGTAAATACAATAATTCAAAAGCTGACATCTGACCGCTGAAAATAATATGAAACTAATTGATGGAAAGGCGATTGCCGCGCAAATAAAGCAGGAGATAGCCCTGGAGGTGATACAAATAAAAGCAGCCGGGGGAAAAACCCCACACTTGGCAGCGGTGCTGGTAGGCCATGACGGGGGTAGTGAGACTTATGTAGCCAATAAGGTACGCTCCTGCGAAGAGATAGGGTTCAAATCGACGCTCATCCGGTATGAGGATGATGTGACCGAGGCGGAGCTGCTCGCCTGTGTGGATCGTTTGAACAGAGATGCCGACATCGATGGTTTCATTGTGCAACTCCCCCTACCCCCACATATCTCCGAAGACAAAATCACCGAAGCCATCGATTACCGCAAAGATGTGGACGGCTTTCATCCGGTAAACGTAGGGCGAATGGCACTCGGAATGCCCTGCTTCCTTTCTGCTACACCGGCGGGCATCGTGGAACTATTGAAACGATATGAGATAGAGACGCGGGGAAAACATTGTGTTGTACTGGGGCGTAGCAACATTGTCGGCAAGCCGGTATCGATGCTGATGATGCAAAAAGGATATCCGGGCGACTGCACTGTTACTGTCTGTCACAGCCGCACAAAGAACATCAAAGATATCTGCCTTCAGGCCGATATCATCATTGCCGCACTGGGTGTACCGGAGTTCTTGAAAGGCGATATGGTGAAAGAGGGAGCCGTAGTGATTGACGTGGGTACTACCCGTGTACCGAACAGCAGCACCAAATCGGGGTTCAAACTTACGGGCGATGTGGCATTCAATGAAGTGGCACCTAAATGCACTTTTATTACGCCTGTCCCGGGTGGTGTGGGCCCCATGACCATCGTTTCATTACTCAGAAACACCCTGCTGGCAGGGAAAAAGGCCATTTATTCCTAAAATAATCAACATGAGAGGACCGCGCAAACATGTAATTGTGACCGGCGGCGCCCAAGGTATCGGCCGGATTATGACCGAAGAATTGTTGAACAACAACTACACTGTATCGATTTTCGATATTGACAACGAGGCGATAGAGGAGCTTCGTCCCCATTTTCACAAGCAGAGCTGTAATTTTTTCATCACGGATGTCTCCAATGAATTGAGCGTATGCGCATCCATCAGATCAGCCATCATGCAATTTGGACCGGTATACGGACTGGTAAACAACGCCGTATATGAAATTTTCAAACCATTTGAAGAACTTACTTCCGATGAGTGGAACCAAGCTATCGCGACCAACCTGACCGGCACTTTTTATTGCAGCAAGTATCTTGCTCCTTCTCTGAGAGAGACAAAAGGATCGATCGTGAACATGTGTTCCACGAGAGCTTTTCAATCCGAAGCAAACACAGAATCTTATTCAGCCTCCAAAGGAGGTATCTTCTCACTCACCCACGCCATGGCCATGAGCCTCGCACCCGACGTGAGAGTGAACAGCATCAGTCCGGGATGGATAGATGTGTCTGCTATTAAGAAAAAAAGAATAGCCCGACAGGTGTCTCTTACGGAAGAGGACCACAAGCAGCACCCTGCCGGACGCGTGGGCAATGCCTGGGATATTGCACGGGTGGTGCTGTTTTTGATGGATGCGGATAACAATTTCATCACCGGACAGAACTTCACCGTAGATGGGGGAATGACAAAAAAGATGATGTATGTTTAACGGCTGGTGCTAATATTTCTTTATTTTAATCAAAAGAACACCCACCACGGTCCAGAAGATCTCCCGAATGCGTTTGCAAAGACTCACAAATACCGCATAAGAAAGAGGGATCGACAAAATTCCATAAACCATGATCATTCCACCCTCGCGCGACCCCATCTGCATCGGCATAAAAAAGAGCAGGTTACCCACAAGGGATTGAATCGATTCTATGAGCACGCTCTGTCCGAATGACACAGGCCATCCGATTGCCTGCATCATCAGCAGCACTTCTACACAGATCAAAAAGCGGGAAAACAGTTCCAATACAAGCGAAAGGATAAAATCTTTTTTCCTGTTTTTGTATAAGTCAGCAATCAGATAATCCATCTGATCGATTTTAATCTGATTCTGATGCCTGTAGGCCCTAATCCGCTTTCCCACGAATGGCAGCCTGCTTCCGAGTATCAAAGCCCTGTCTACACCTCCTCTTGTATACACGCGATAAGCCCACAAGAGAAGCAGAAACGAAGTGGCACTGGATAAGATCATGCCCAGTGCCACCGTATCGGAAAGCACAGGTACCAAAAACAGCAACAACGGGATGGAAACCATCCAGAAGATGAAATGGGAAACAACATGCATCATGGTGGCCAGCAGGACTGAAGAAGTCGCCTTCTGAATTCCCAATGCTGGTTGCAGTTCAATGATCTTGTAAGGCTCTCCTCCCATCAGTCCGAATGGGGTAATGTAATTGATGGCAAAACCGCTTACAACCAGCTTAAAGAGTCTGAAGAATCCCACATTTTTTGCCTCCGGACTCCCATCCTGAATAATCAGATTGAAGGAGATGGTATTCAGCAAATAAATGATGAACCAAAGGCCAATGATGGGTGCAAACCACCAACCGGTTTGTTTGATATCGTGCCAGATGTTGTCGATACCAATTTTGTAGATCATTATTCCCAATGCAAACAAACCGAGAATAAAGAAAAGATTTTGAGCAATTTTTGCTTTTTTTGCCATATAGGGGCAAGAAATTGTTTTCCTATGAGTTACAGCCTAATCACAATCGGTAAAGCTATTTCCGAAGGAATTGGCTCCTATTTTCTAAAAGGGGGTTTTACAACCACTGCCTTCAGGTCCCTGTTGCGTATCCTGATCTGAATCAAGGTATCTACTGTAGCATATTCTGGCTTCACATATCCCATGCCAATGCCGCTCTTCAGTACAGGAGATATGGTTCCAGAAGTTACATGGCCTATTACTTGCCCGTCAGCATGTACTATTTCATAGCCATGACGGGGAATACCTTTTTCCAACAGTTCAAAGCAGCACAACTTACGGGAAAGACCTTCTATTTTCTCTTTTTCGAGTGCTTCCCGTCCAATAAAAGGCTTGTTTTCCACGAATTTAGTGATCCACCCCAACCCAGCTTGGAGTGGCGAGGTGTTGTCATCCAGGTCGTTTCCATAGAGGCAGAAACCCATCTCCAGGCGTAGGGTATCACGTGCACCTAGTCCAATGGGTTTGATGCCATAATCGGCTCCCAACTCAAAGAGTGCATCCCATATTTTGCGTCCATGTTCGGGATAAAAATAGAGTTCAAAGCCACCAGCACCGGTGTAGCCTGTATTGGAGATTATCACATTCTCCACTCCGGCAAAGGAACCTGTAGTGAATGTATAATACGGAATGGTGGAGAGATCAACCGGGGTCAGTTCTTGCAGTAAATCTTTTGCTTTCGGTCCCTGTATAGCTAGCTGAGCCATCCAATCTGAAGCATTCTCAAGTTCAACTCCCATGGTATTGTGACGCTGACACCAATTCCAGTCCTTCTCTATGTTAGCAGCATTCACCACCAACAGATACTTTTCAGGCTCGAAATGGTAGACAATGAAGTCATCCACAATGCCTCCCTGTTCATTAACAAAACAGGTATATTGAGCTTTTCCTGGCTGCAACCTGGCAGCATCGTTGCTGCCTACTCGTTGTAGAAACTCCAGCGCTTTGGGTCCTTTCACCCAAAATTCACCCATGTGCGAAACGTCAAAGACACCCACGGCATTCACCACGGTAAGATGTTCGTCGATGATGCCAGAATACTCAATGGGCATATTGTATCCCGCGAATTCATGCATTTTGGCTCCCAGAGCAATGTGCAAATCAGTAAAAGGGGTCTGTTTCATATTTTTTGGTCATCTGCAGTCGGCAATCAACGATCAGCTCCCTAGGGAAAAGACTTGAAAGTGGCTGTGGTTAATGATTTAGTTTATTCGTTATCAGGAGTATTTTTATCTCGTGCTACCAGTTCTGCTATTTTCACGATAACCTGCGATGCTTTCCTTAACGACGGAATGGGCAGGAACTCGTATCTGCCGTGAAAGTTCATTCCTCCGGCGAAGATGTTGGGACAAGGCAGTCCCATAAAAGATAGACGAGCACCATCGGTACCTCCTCTGATGGGTCTGATATGCGGCTTCACGCCCACTTCCTCCATAGCACGAGCGGCATAATCCACTACATGCATCACTGGCTCCACCTTCTCACGCATATTGTAATATTGATCTTTCATATCCAATATCAGACGGTTGCCATATTTCTTATTCAGCCTTTCCACTACATTCACCATGAGCGACTTGCGTTCCTCAAATTTGGCATGGTCATGGTCGCGGATAATGAATGAGAGCTGGACCTCTTCCACTGTTCCACTTTGTGAGATTAGATGAAAAAAGCCTTCATATCCTTCTGTCCTCTCGGGACGTTCATGCTCCGGGAGCATGGCTATCAGCTCATTGGATACATGCAAAGCATTGATCATTTTATTTTTTGCGTAACCCGGATGAACATTGCGACCTTGTATATCGATTTTTGCTGAGGCGGCATTGAAATTCTCAAATTCCAACTCACCCAGCTCGCCGCCATCTATGGTGTACGCCCATTCTGCACCGAACTTTGCCACATCAAACTTATCGGCTCCGCGACCAATCTCTTCATCGGGTGTAAATCCAATCCTGATCTTGCCATGTTCTATCTCGGGGTGATCCAGCAGGTACTGCATGGCGGACATTATTTCCGCTATACCCGCTTTATCATCAGCTCCAAGCAATGTTGTACCATCGGTGACGATGATATCTTCTCCTACATGATGAAGTAACTCGGGGAAATCGACGGGCGACATGGTTACCTTTTTCGATTCATTCAACAGGATATCTTCACCGTTGTAATTTTTTACTATACGCGGATTCACGTTCTCACCGCTCATATCGGGACTGGTGTCGAAATGCGCAATAAACCCGATAACAGGTACATCTTTACGCGTGTTGGCGGGCAACGTGGCCGTCAGATAACAGTTGTTATCGAGGCTCACATCACTCAGACCCATCTCCACAGCCTCTTTCTCCACTTCCTTGGCCAGATTAAACTGCTTCTGGGTGCTGGGCGTCTGTGTGCTGCTTTCATCCGATTGTGTATCAATGCGCGCATATTTAATAAACCGGTCTACGATATCCATGATGATTTGCTCTGTTGATTTTTGATTTATTTCTTAGATCAAGCTATAATGCCAGTACAAAGATAAAAAAAATGGCGTAAATAGTAAAAATCAATTGCACCATTTTGTAACAAGGAATATTTATTGTACTTTTGCAGCTGGGTAAGTCCTATACGGCCAGCTCCCATTGAATCCCCCAGGTCTTGACCGAAGCAAGGGTATTTGGTTGTAGCGGCGCGATATAGTAAGCTTACCCACTTTTTTGATACAACGAACCCCTTCCGTCACTGAGACAGAAGGGGTTTTGTAATTTCAGGGATACAGCAGCAGTTACTCCGTTGTGCGGTTCTTGCAGTTATGCTATTCTAGGAAAAAGTTTTGCATCCAGTGAGTATCTACCGGCCCCAATAAGGATCGACGCGGCAAAAACGATCAACAGGTCAAGAGCATGACCATAAACCATGAAATTGTCTCCTGCTACCATGTGAGTTGCCAATGCTACCAGCATGTTACCTGTAAGTAACAACGATGCGGGACGAAAGAATAATCCCAATGCAAAGAGCAATCCACCTACCGACTCTACGAAAGCAGCAAGGAATCCCCAGAAAGCCGGTGCGAGATCGATTCCGAAATTCGACATGGTGCTACCTACCATGGTCCATGTTTCTAGCCCACCCATTATTTTGGGATATCCGTGTAAAAAAATGGAGATGCCAATCCCTACTCTCAAAATCAGCCATCCGGCCTGTAATAATTTGTTTTTTTGTTTCATATGATAAAAATTATTATTTCATACTTATTCACTCGCAATAAACCAGAAATCGACATGATTTGTTTATTTTTGTAGCATAAATAAAATCAATATGTCAACATATGCCCCTTTCGCCAAACCTTTATACGTAATGCTGAAGCCCGCTGGGTCGAAGTGCAATCTCTATTGTGATTATTGCTACTATCTTGAAAAATCGGGCCTCTATCCGAACAAATCGCAGGTGATGAGCGAAGAACTACTTGAACGTTTTATCCAACAATATATTGAATCGCAAACGCAGCGGGAGGTGATGTTCACCTGGCACGGTGGCGAGACACTGATGCGACCACTCTCTTTTTACAGAAAAGCTGTGGAATTGCAGAAAAAATATGGGCGAGGAAGACAGATTGACAATTCAATCCAGACTAATGGCACACTGCTTAACGACGATTGGTGTATATTCCTCAAGGAGAATAACTTTCTCGTGGGAATTTCCATCGACGGGCCACAAACGTTTCACGATGAATATCGTCGCGACAAGATGGGTCGTCCCTCATTTCACCGGGTGATGAAGGGTATAGAATTGTTGCAAAAACATGGTGTGGAATTCAACTGCATGGCAGTAGTAAACGATTACAATGCAGATTACCCTCTTGAATTCTATCAGTTCTTTAAAGAGATCGGATGTCAGTATCTGCAGTTCACGCCTATTGTAGAACGACTGCGCAAAAGCAAATCACCACTAAAACTTGCCACTCCACAGGAAGAAGATAAGGAAGTAGAAGTAGCTCCCTTTACAGTAACGGCAGATAAATGGGGAAATTTCCTATGTGGCATTTTCGATGAATGGATTAAAGAAGATGTGGGAAAGATATTTATCCAGTTATTTGACTCCACATTGGCCAATTGGGTGGGCGAACAGCCGGGTGTATGCACCATGGCTAAAACATGCGGTCATGCCGGTGTGATGGAGTTCAACGGTGATGTATACGCATGTGATCATTATGTATTCCCGGAATACCGACTGGGTAATATTTACAGCAAGACGCTCACTTCAATGATGTATTCCGACGAACAACAGAATTTTGGGAAAGACAAATTTGACAAATTACCACAACAATGCAGCGAATGCGATATGCTCTTTGCCTGTTATGGTGAGTGCCCAAAAAACAGATTCATCAGAGACAAATATGGCAACAAGGGATTAAACTTTCTTTGTGACGGATATTACCATTTCTTCCATCATGTGGCACCCTACATGGACTACATGAAACAGGAACTGCTGGCCCGCCGTCCACCGGCAAACGTGATGAAATGGAAAATAGATGGCAACCCAAAATAAAAGGGTAATTAACTAGTTGACTAGTCCTAAATAAAAAAACCGGCACCTTTCAGGGTCCCGGTTTTTTTCTTACTACATATTCATATCAATTCTTTCCGCCCTGGCGTGCCGAATAACTGATCTTGAGCGCATAAGCCTGTCTCAAAGCCTGTTTTACATCGGTTATATACTGCATGCGGGTATCCTCATCAGCTTTGATGGAAACAGTCATTAGCGGTTGATCGGCTTCATTCATACTTGCCTTTTCCTGAGCAATGTAGTCCTGAATCTCGGATACTTGCGCAAAGCGGTCGTTCAACTGCATCTGAGTTCCGGTACCTAGACGGATATCCATAGGAGCACCAATATTGATGTAAGTCACCAGCGACTTTTTTTCCAGCTTTTGCACCTCCGATGCTGTAGGCAGCTTCACTCTCACCATCAATGTTTCTGAACGCATGGTGGTTGTAACCATAAAGAAAAAAAGGATAGCGAAAACGATATCAGGCATAGAAGAGGAGTTTAATGCGGGTATCTCTTTTTTTCCGCTCTTATTAAATTTTCCCATGTCTATTGTCCTCCATAATTTTTTGGTTCAGCCTCTGAAATACGCTGAGGGAAGAGGTCGTTAATTTGTCCCTGTTGATCTTCTGTCAGCTCTTCGTATGAAGTGTTGAAATATTTCTTTGCACCTTCAGCTCTCAATTCATTGTATGCTCTTACCACTTCATTCTGTACGGCTATATAAGCTTTGTAACTGGTAGTGGCGTCGTTTTGAATTGATATAACATGTTGTGCTGTTACCGGAACGTTACCAATAGGAGCTCCAAAATCTTCCTCTGTTAACTCTGGAAGTAGCGGACTGTTGGAGGTATTGAGTACAAACTCTTTCACCACATCCTTTAATGCTACTTTACCACCGTCGCCTCGCAGTTCAACCTCGTTTGCATATAATTGGGTTCCCTGCTGGTTTTGCACCAATGTTTCATTCTGAGCGTTGACCAACACTACCAAAAGGTTTCTTCGCTGTACATCCACCGTAGTTTGTTCTTCTGTCTGTGGTGGTGGGGGAAGGCGACGTGCAAGTCCTGAATCAACATCCATGTTCGATACAAGCAAGAAGAAGGTCAGCAACAGGAAAGAAATGTCGGCCATTGAACTGGCGTTAAGAGCCGGAACTTTTCTAATTGTTTTTGCCATAAAATAAACCTTTCTTTTATTTTGATTAAGCTAATCAACTTTTTCTTTTAAATAAAGGCAATATCACGATTGCAAGAAAAGTTATGATAAGCATGATATACGCACTGAAAAGCCACATATCAGTCATTTTCAACGTGGAAGGATTGTTATCGGCGCCATCATATCCGGGGATATTCAACAATGAGTCGTCACCGATCACAAAGGTAATGATCAGCATGGCAGCCATGCCCAAAAGCACCAAGAAGCCACTTAATGCCTTTCTGGGAGACTCCTTCAACTTCTTAAGAAAATCTACAATAGCAAAAGAGAGAAGTACAACTATTGTGATGGCAAGCAATGCATAAGCCCAAAATAAAACAATGTCTGTAAATTTTGGCTGACTCATATCAGCAATTAACATCTCTTCTGCCGATACTTGTCCTCCCAGATAGAATAACGCCATTACCAAGATAGATATAATGACACCTATCAGGAGCGTTGTTCTGGAAGCTCTGTGTATTTTAGTTACGGCCATATTGTTACAGGTTTTTGTATTTAACGTTATATTTGATCACTTGATCCAGGAAAGTGATGGATGCATCTTCCATTTTATTGAGGATACCTTCCATTTTGCTGAGGATATAATTGTAAATAACCTGCAGGATCAAAGCAACGATCAAACCTCCTACGGTTGTGATCAAGGCCACCTTCATACCGCCGGCAACAATCGTCGGGCTCATATCTCCAGCTCTCTGGATATCGTCGAATGCCTGCACCATACCTACTACCGTTCCCAAGAAACCAAGTGACGGAGCAATTGCGATGAACAGCGTGATCCAGGAGAGGTTCCTTTCAAGCAAACCAGACTGAACGCCACCATAAGATACGATGGAACGTTCCACTACATCAGCACCCTGATCCAGGCGAAGCAATCCTTGGTAAACAATAGAAGCAACCGGTCCGCGTGTATTGCGGGAAAGATCTTTTGCAGCTTCAACGTCACCCCTGTCGAGTGCATCACCCACTTTATTGAGGAATGCATCCGGGTCCACATCAGCCAGACTCAGATAAATGATTCTTTCAAGACAAAAAGCCATACCAAGGATCAAACAGATGACAATGAGACTCATGAAACCTGCACCACCCTCGATAAATTTCACCTTTAATGCCTGATGAAATCCACCGCTTGAAGTCTCCTGCACAGCCGTAGAAACTGTCTCAACAGGTGCTGCAGCTACTTGTTCTGTTTGTTCTTCCGGTGTGGCGTCTTGTGCTAAAAGAACCGATGACAATCCCACGGACATCATGCCGAAGATTGCTAAAATTGCAAATAACTTTTTCATTGTGCGTTCAATTTTTTTGATTAATGATCTTTGATTTGTTGTATTAATAATTTATTTTCTTTTGTTGTTGTTCTAAATGAAATCTGACTCCTAATTAACGCGGAGAGAGCGGGATTCGAACCCGCGATACACTTTTGGCGTATACACGCTTTCCAGGCGTGCCTCTTCAACCACTCGAGCATCTCTCCAATGGAGATTCCCGTTAAAACGGGTGCAAATTACAAAAAAAAAATCATTCGCGTTCCATCTGAGGAGCAAAATTACTGAATTTATCGGTTATATGCACCCTCTATGACTAAATATTTTATTAAAATCTTTATTTATCATTTTCGAAGCCAAATAAATCTCGGGCATTGCTGCTGGTGATACGAGCCGTTTCCTCGCTGCTGATCTCCCAAACCTCAGCCAATTTTTTCAAAATAAAAGACAAATAAGCGGGTTCGTTTCGCCTACCGCGAAAAGGATGGGGGGTAAGATAAGGAGCGTCAGTTTCCAGGATTACCCTCTCGTGCGGACAATTACGGAGTGTCTCTGCCAGTCCTGAATTTTTAAAAGTAAGGACACCGTTAATGCCAATGCAGAAATTGGGCAACTGCAGGATGGCCTCCAGTTCACCTGTCGATCCGCCGAAGCTATGAAATACACCACGTAGCTTCTCCTTGCCTACTTTTTTGATGCTTTGTATCACTTCAGATGTGGCATTCCGGGAATGTATGGAAACAGGAAGCGCTTTCTCTATACTCCAGCTGAGTTGTTCCTCAAACACTTCAGTCTGGGCATTTTTTAACGAACGATCCCAATAAAGATCGATCCCTATTTCACCCACGGCAATACAGTTTAGGGTAAGAAACTGGGCGTAAATGGTCTCGAGTTGTTGCTTCCAGTCGGCTTTTACACTGGTTGGATGCAATCCCATCATCGGAAAGAAAAAACCATCATGTTGAATAGACACAGTTCTCAGGGCAGCTAACGTGGTTTCATCAACATTGGGCAACAACACCTTTTCAACCCCGATCTCTTTGGCACGTGTCACCACTAGTGACAGATCGTTCTGAAAATCATTCGCATACAAATGAGCGTGTGTGTCTATCAACTTCATTGTACGCGCTCTCCCTTGCGATAATAGTATACAACGCCATACTGCTTATTTCTCTCAAGGCGTTGTGCTGTGGTGAAATCCATGTTGTCTTTTTCCACTTCTTCCCAAATGTCCAGAATCAACTGATCCACCTTCTCACGATAGGCAGCCACCTCATCCTGCACCCGGGCAGTAGCCTTCTGGTGAAGTTTTTGCGTTTGATACCCCTCCTTGAAGAGGCTGTACATCACTTTCACCTTGGCGATAGAAGGATTGTATATGGGCACAGCTCCGCGTGATACCCTTCGATCCTCTCCTTCAATAATTTTTTTGCCCCACTCCAGCATCTGTTCGTTGGTAGAGAGATCCGGTACGATCATATTACTCTCTTCCAGACCGTAAAGGGAGAGATGTGCTTCTTTTATTTCAGTTCGCTGGATACTCATGTACAAGACCTGCACAAAATGGGATAGATACATGCGTGCATTCTTCACCTTTACCGTAAACTGTTTGTTGGCCTGTACCTGGATGTCGTACATCTGCTGGTAACGACTACAAAGACGCTCGAAGTGGATCAGGGAAGTTTTGGCCTCCGC